>Ga0075423_10001591_pt1 | contig 20130 bp, 20 predicted proteins | sample SoiMethybrSBSTD2_FD_80114 | JGI IMG/M metagenome (GOLD analysis project Ga0075423, IMG submission 80114) | Bulk soil microbial communities from a Populus tree surrounding site in Tennessee, USA - Soil MetaG P. TD hybrid SBSTD2 | ecosystem: Environmental > Terrestrial > Soil > Tree plantation...
CATCGCCGACCGCGGCCCCGGCGACATCGCCGCCCTGCTGCGCTCCGGAGAGACCTGGACGATCAAGTAGTCGTCCCGCCGCCTGTCATGCCGGCCGACTCGACGCCGCCCGATCCGAGCCTCATCCGGGCGCTCGAGGGCCTCGTCGGACCTCGGGGCGTGGTGGCCACCCCCGAGGGGCGCCTCACCTACGAGTGCGACATGCACACGCTCTACAAGGGCGCCCCCGACGTCGTCGTGCTCCCGGAGACCGCCGAGCAGGTCGCGGCAGTGGTGCGCCTCTGCCGCGAGCGCAAGCTGCCGATCGTGCCGCGCGGATCGGGCACCGGGCTCATCGGCGGCGCGATGGCGCCCCGGGGCGGCGTGATGGTCTCCACCACCAGGATGAATCGGATCCTCGAGGTGGATCTGCCGAACCGCTGCGCCATCGTGCAGCCGGGGCTCATCAACCTCTGGCTCTCCAACGCGACGCGGCCCTCCGGATGGTTCTTCGCCCCCGACCCGTCCAGCCAGATGGTGTCGTCGATCGGCGGCAATGCCTCCACCAACGCCGGCGGGCCCCATTGCCTCAAGTACGGCATCACGGTGAACCACGTCCTCGGGCTGCAAGTCGTGACCGGGGCGGGGGAGCTGGTCTGGCTGGGCGGCAAGGTGCCCGAGCGCCCCGGCTACGATCTCACCGGCGTCATGGTGGGAGCCGAGGGCACGCTGGGCCTCCTCACCGCGGTGGTGGTGCGCCTCACCCACGTACCGGAGGCCGTGCGGACGCTGCTCGCCTCGTTCTCGTCGATCGAGGACGCCTCCGAGACGGTGTCGGCCATCGTGGCGGCCGGTATCATCCCGGCGGCGCTCGAGATGATCGACGACGTCATGATCAAGGCGATCGAGGAGGGCGTCGGCGCCGGCTATCCCAAGGGCGCGGGAGCGGTGCTCCTCATCGAGCTGGACGGGCCGCGCGCGGAGATCGAGGCGCAGTCCGCTCGCATCGAGGAGATCTGCTGGTCGCACGCGGCGCTGGAGGTGCGGGTGGCGGCGGACGAGCGCGAGCGCGCGCTGCTCTGGAAGGGCCGCAAGGAGGCCGCGGGCGCGATGGGGCGTCTCACGCCCAACTGGCTCCTGCAGGACGCGGTGGTGCCGCGCTCGCGCCTGCCCGAGATCATGCGCGAGATGCAGGCCATCCAGGCGCGCTATGGCCTCGTGCTGGCCAATGTCTTCCATGCGGGCGACGGCAACCTCCATCCGATGATCTGCTACGACGAGCGGAAGCCCGGGGAGCTCGAGCGCGCGCAGCAGGTCAACGAGGAGCTGCTCCGTGCCTGCCTGGCCCTGGGCGGCACGGTGACGGGCGAGCACGGCGTGGGGCTCGACAAGGCCAAGAATCTCCCGCATCAGTTTGCCGAGTCGGACCTCAACTTCATGGCGCGGCTACGGCGGGTATTCGACCCCGACGGCATCATGAATCCGGACAAGCTCCTGCCGGCGCACCCCGCCTGCGGCGAGGGATTTCGCCCCGCCCGACCCGAGATTCCCCGCGAGGCCTGGATCTGAGCGGGGCGGCGGTGTCGCGCGCGCCCGCGCTCACGCGCGCCCTCGAGGAGATCACCGGGCTCGGCCAGGTCGTCGCCGAATCCGCCGCCCTCGCCGCGGCCGCCGTGGACGGTCTCACCCCGCGCTGGATCGCGCGCCCCGCGTCGGTCGAGCAGGTCGCCCGCCTGCTCGCCCTGGCCGCCTCCGAGTCCCTGGCGGTGACACCACGCGGCGGGGGCTCGAGCCTCGCCCTCGGCTACCCGCCGCGCCGTCTCGATCTGGTCCTCGATCTCGGCCGACTCGACGGGGTGCTCGACTACGTGCCCGAGGACATGGTGGCCAGCGTGCAGTGCGGGATCAGCCTGGATGCGCTCGCCGGCCGGCTCGGCCAGCACGGACAGTGCCTGCCGCTGGACCCCGCGCCCGGCGGAGGCCGGTCGGTCGGCGGCGTGCTCGCCACCGCGGCCAGCGGCCCGCTGCGCCTGCGCTACGGCACCGGACGGGACCTCTTGCTGGGCGTCCGCTTCGTGCAGGCCGACGGCGTCGCGACGTGGGGCGGGGCGCGGGTGGTGAAGTCGGTGACCGGCTACGATGTGCCGAAGCTCCTCGTGGGCTCGCTCGGCACGCTCGGCGTGCTCGCCGAGGCCACCGTCCGCCTGCACCCGATCCCCCCGGCGTGGGGCGCCTGGCTCTGGAGCTTCGAGACGACGGCCACGGCGTCCGCCTTCATCGCCGCCGTGATCGACTCCGCCATTCAGCCCGAGCGGCTCGTCCTCCTCGATCCCGGCGGGGCGCGCGCCGCGGCCGATGCCGCGCCGGAGGGCGCGGGAGTGGCGGTCTCCATCGCCAGCGCCGCCGAGGCGGTGGCCGCGCAGCGCGACGCCCTGTCCGCCCTGGCGGTCGGTCACGGAGGGCGTGTCATCGAGATCGGGGCGGGAGCATGGAGCCGTCTCGGCTCGGCGTTCGCCGCGCCGGTCGTGGTGCGCGTCGCCGGCGAGCCGGCGCGCCTGGGACACTGGCTCACCACGCTCGAGCACGTCGCGCGCGACGGCCGCATCGGGCTCGTCGCAATGGGCGAGGCGAGTAGCGGCGTGCTCCGCGCCGCGCTGCGCGCGCCGGACCGCGACGGCATCCCCGCCGCCGCCTGGCTCGCGGGCGCCGTCTCCGGGCTGCGCGCGGCCCTCGCCCCCGAGGGCGGGAGCCTCGTCGTGGAGCGGGCGCCGCGCGCGATGAAGGACACCGTCGACGTGTGGGGACCGGTGGCGCCCGAGCCTCTCGCGATCATGCGCCGGCTCAAGGCCGAGTTCGACCCCGCGGGCATCCTGAATCCCGGGCGGTTCGTGGGCGGGCTATGAGCGGCGCCAGGAGGCTGACGGACCCCGAGACCATCGACGCGCTGCGGTCGTGCGTGCACTGCGGGATCTGCCTGCCGCAGTGTCCGACGTATCGGGTGCTGGAGGAGGAGATGGACTCGCCGCGAGGGCGGATCTATCTCATGCGGGCGGCGGCGGAGGGCCGCACGTCGCTCACGCCGGGGCTCGCCCGGCATCTCGATCTCTGCCTCGGCTGTCGGGCCTGCGAGACGGCCTGCCCCTCGGGCGTGCCCTTCGGCCACCTCCTCGAGACGACGCGTGCCGAGCTGACACGGGCGGGCGTGCGCGCGCGTGAGACTGATCACCGCACGCTCCGGACTCTCCTCGAGGTCTTCCCGCATCCCACCCGGCTGGGAGCGCTGGCGGCGATGACCGCCGCATACCAGTATTCGGGCCTGCAGGCCATCGTGCGCGGCCTCGGCCTGCTCGCGCCATTCAAGCGCCTGCGCACCCTCGAGGCGCTCCTGCCGCCGCCGTCCGCCGCGGCGGCCCCCGTGCCTGAGCTCACGTCCGCGCGCGGGAAGCGTCGCGGCCGGGTGGGTCTTCTCACCGGCTGCGTGCAGCGCGTGTTCTTCCCGCACGTGAACGCGGAGACGGCGCGGCTCCTGGCCGCGGCGGGCTGGGACGTGGTGGCGCCGCGGAGCCAGGGCTGCTGCGGGGCCCTGCATCTGCACGCCGGGCGGCTCGACGAGTTCGGAGGGTTCGCTCACGACCTCATGCGGGCGTTCCCCGCGGACCTGGATCATCTCGTCACGAACGCCGCGGGCTGCGGCTCCGCGCTCAAGGAATACGGCCACTGGGTGCCCGGCGCGGAGGATTTCGCGAGGCGAGTGCGCGACGTTTCGGAGCTGCTCGCTGAGGCGGATCTTCCCCTCCGCGAGCTGCCGGTGACGGTCACGTATCACGATGCCTGCCACCTCGTGCACGGGCAGAAGGTGCGGAACGAGCCCCGGGCGCTCCTGCGCCGCGTTCCCGGCCTCCGCCTGGTCGAGCTGGCGGACAGCGAGCTCTGCTGCGGCAGCGCGGGCGTCTACAATGTCCTGGAACCGGAAATCGCGGGCGAGCTGGCCCGACGGAAGATCGAGCGCATCCGCGAGACCGGGGCCCGCATCGTCGTCACGGGCAACCCCGGCTGCATCACCCAGATCGCGGGCGAGGCGCGCCGGCAGGGACTGGCGCTCGAGGTGCTGCATCCCGTGGAGCTGCTCGGCCGCGCCCTGCTGGAGGGGTAGCCGGCGGGAGAGGTAGGAGGGAGACACGTGAAGAAGATCCGGGTCCGGGACCACATCACCCACGACGCCGCGAAGATGGCGAAGGTCGCGCTGGCCGCCACGCCGCGCGCCTTGCTCGATCTCTACTGTGTGGCGCCGGGGCAGGCGCAGCGGGCGCACGTGCACGACGATCAGGACAAGATCTACTACGTCGTGTCGGGTGCGGGCCGGTTCAGCCTGGGCGGGGACAGCGAGCGGCTCGAGGCGGGCGAGGCGCTGGTCGCGCCCGCCGGCGCCGAGCACGGGCTGGTCAACGACGGGACCGAGCCGCTGCTCGTCCTCGTGGTGGTGACGCCGCCCCCGCCGCACGCGAAGGCGCCCGGCCACTGAGCCGAAGAGGGGAGACCCCGGCGTGACGGCGGTGAAGGCCTCGATCATGATCACGTGCCTCGGCGACCTCCTTTTCCCCGAGGTCGGCGTGGCCATGGTCACCGTGCTGCGGCGGCTGGGCGTGACGGTGGACTTTCCTCCGGGCCAGACGTGCTGCGGGATGCCACTGTTCAACTCGGGCTTCCACGAGGACGCCGCGCGGGTGGCCGCGCGCACCGTGCGCGTCTTCGAGCAGGCGGAGCACGTGGTGGTGCCCTCGGGCTCCTGCGCCTGGATGGTGAAGACGGAGTATCCGGGCCTCCTCAAACACGACGGGGCGCTGCGCGCCGCCGCCGAGCGTCTGGCCGGGCGCACGCGGGAGCTCTCGCAGTTCCTGGTCGAGGTGCTCGGGGTCACCCGGGTCGAGTCGGACTTCAAGGGCCGCGTGACGTATCACGACTCCTGCCATCTGCTCCGCGGGCTCGGCGAGTCCCGCGCGCCCCGCACGCTCCTGCGCGGCGTCCCGGGCGTGGAGCTGCGCGAGCTGCCCGGCGCCGATCAGTGCTGCGGCTTCGGCGGCTCCTTCTCGGTGCGCCTGCCCGAGGTCTCGACGGCCATTCTCGACAAGAAGCTCGCGAGCGTGGAGGCCACCGACGCGGACTGCCTCGTGGCCTGCGACGGCGGCTGCCTCATGCAGATCGGCGGCGGCCTCAGCCGCCGCGGCTCGCGCGTGCGCGCCCTCCATCTCGCCCAGATCCTCGCCGGGGGCACCCAGCCGTGAGCGACCCGATCCTGGCGACGCCGTTCCCGCGGCGGGCGGGCGCCGCCCTCAAGGACGACTTTCTCCAGCAAGCGCTCACCATCGCTACCACCAAGTTCATCGATCTGCGGAAGGAGGCGTTCGCGACCCTGCCCGAAGGGGACGCCCTCCGGGATCGGGCGCGCGCCATCAAGGAGGCGACCCTCCAGCGGCTCGACTACTACCTCGAGCAGCTCGCCGACAACGTCCAGCGGCTGGGCGGCCACGTCCACTGGGCGGCCACCGCGGGGGAGGCGCGCGAGATCGTCCTGCGCCTCTGCCGGGAGCGCAGCGTGAAGATGGCGGTGAAGTCGAAGTCGATGGCCACCGAGGAGATTCACCTCAACGAGGCCCTCGAGCACGCGGGCGTGACGCCGATCGAGACCGATCTCGGCGAGTACATCATCCAGCTCGCCCACGAGCGCCCGTCCCACATCATCGCGCCCGCGATCCACAAGACCAAGGGGCAGGTGGCCGACCTCTTCTCGCGCGAGCTCAAGGGCCAGTTCGCCGCCGATCCCGAGGTGCTCACCGCGGTGGCGCGACGCGAGCTGCGCCAGAAGTTCCTCCAGGCCGACATGGGCATCACGGGGGCCAACTTTGCGGTGGCCGACACCGGCACGCTGGTCCTCGTCACCAACGAGGGCAACGGCCGCATGGTGACCTCGCTGCCGCGCATCCACGTGGCCGTCATGGGCATGGAGAAGGTCATCCCCAGCATGACGGACCTCATGGTGTTCCTCGCCATCCTGGCCCGGAGCGCCACCGGGCAAAAGCTCTCGTCGTACACCACGCTCGTCCGCGGGCCGCGACGCCCGGGTGAGCTGGAGGGGCCGGAGGAGCTGCACCTCATCCTCATGGACAACGGCCGCGTGCGGCAGATCGCGGGGACGCTCCGTGAAGCGCTCTACTGCCTGCGCTGCGGCGCGTGTCTCAACGTGTGCCCGGTGTACCGCCAGATCGGCGGCCACGCCTACGGCTACACCTATCCGGGCCCCATCGGCATCCTCCTCACCGCCATGCTGGAGGGCGACCGCTCGGTGAAAGATCTGGCGCACGCCTCGTCGCTGTGCGGCGCCTGCAAGGACGTGTGCCCGGTGCGCATCGACATCCCGCGCATGCTGATCGAGCTGCGCGAGCATCTGGACCGCGGCCGGATCGCGCCGTGGCACGAGCGGGCGCTCTTCGGCGCGGCGCGCCGGCTCATGGAGTCGCCGACGCTGTTCCATGCGAGCGCACGGGTCGGCCGGTGGCTCCAGCGGCCGTTCGTGTCGGGCGGCCGCGTGCGGCGCCTCCCGGGCTTCGGCGGCTGGACGACTACGCGCGATCTTCCGCCGGTGGCGCCGCGCACGTTCACGGAGCGCTGGAAGGACCTGGCTCGATGACCACGCGGGCCGAGTTCCTCGACCGGGTGCGCCGGGAGATGAGAAAGACGCGCGGGCTCTTTCCCGCGGTGTCCGCGCCGCGTTCGGCGCGCCCGCAGGAGGCGGCGGACGCGGTGCGCCGCCAGCTCGTCGAGCGCTGGCCCCAGGCGCTCGAGCAGTTCAAGGCCGAGTTCGAGCGCATCGCGGGCGTGTTCCACCGGGTGAGCCGGCTCGACGAGGTGCCGGCGGTGCTGGCGCGGATCGCCGCCGAGCGGGGTGTCCGCGAGGCCGTCGGCTGGGATGTCGCGGGGCTGGGCTGGGACCTCCGGGCCGCGCTGGAGCCGCACGGCATCACGGTGCGGCCGGCGCCGCCGGGCGACGACGAAGCCGATCGAGCGCGCCATCGCGAAGAGGCGGCCCGCGCGCCCCTGGGGGTGACCGGGGTCGACTGGGCCCTCGCCGAGACCGGGACACTGATCCTTACCTCCGGCCCCGGCCGGCCCCGCTCGACCTCGCTTCTGCCCGACACCCACGTGGCAGTGTTCGGCCCGAGCGCCCTGCTGGAAACCCTCGAGCAAGTCGGTATGATGCTCGAGGCGCGGCATGCCGATCCGGTTCTGGCCGGATCCGGCGGCGCCATCAACTTCATCACGGGACCGTCGCGAACCGCCGACATCGAGCTCACGCTCACCCGCGGCGTGCACGGGCCCAAGGAGGTGCACGTGGTGTTCGTCGATGGCCTGAGAGGCGTCGTGTGAACGTCCGCCTGTTCACTCCCGCGGAGGTGGACGCCCTGATCCCGCGGCTCGCCGACCTGATGAGTCAGGCCATGGAGCGGCACCGCAGCGCCCAGGACTTTGCGGAGTCGCTGCGCGCCGAGCGCGAGCGCATCCGCGCCGCGGGCAACGACCCCGCCGAGCGCCGGGAGTGGAAGGCGCGCGCCGAGCGGCTGGACGGCCTCACGATCGAGGTGCGCACGGTGCTGGGCGAGGTCGAGGCGCTGGGCGGCGTGGTGAAGGACGTGGAGATGGGCCTGGTGGACTTCGCCGGGGTGGCGCCGGGGGCCGGCGACGACCCGGTCAACCTCTGCTGGAAGTACGGGGAGACCGCGGTGCGCTTCTGGCACGGATTCGACGAGGGATTCGCCCAGCGGAAGCCGCTCCCGTGACCGCGCCCGCCTGCGACGCGGTCCTCTTCGATCTCTTCGATACCCTCGTGCTGTTCCAGCGCGAGCGGCTGCCCGAGATCCACGTCAACGGCCGCACCATGCGCTCCACCGCCGGGCTCGTCCACGGCGCGCTCCGGCCCTTCGCGCCCCAGGTCTCGCTGGAGGACTTCGCGGCCGCGCTCTTCTGGAGCTGGCAGGAGGCCGAGCGCATCCGCAACACGACGCATCGCGAGGTGGCGGCGTCCGAGCGCTTCGGGATGATCTTCGGCCGCCTGGGCCTGGACGGTGGCGCCATGGAGAAGGAGGCGCTCCCCGCGCTGCTCGGCACGCACATGCGCGAGCTGTCCAAGGCGATCGTGTTCCCCGCGCATCACCGCGAGGTGCTGACGGCCCTCAAGCGGCGCCATCGCCTGGCCGTGGTCTCCAACTTCGACTACACGCCCACCGCGCGTCTCGTGCTCGAGCGCGAAGGCATCGCAGACCTCTTCGACGAGATCCTGGTCTCCGACGCAATCGGGTGGCGCAAGCCCGCTCCGCGTATATTCCAGGAAGCGCTGGACCGCCTGCGGCTGGCCCCGGCCGAGGCGGTGTTCGTGGGCGACCGCGCGGACATCGACGTCGCGGGCGCGCGGGCGATGGGGATGCGGGCGGTCTGGATCAATCGGGAGGCCGAGGCGCTGCCGGAAGGCGCGCCGGCTCCCGATCATGAAATACGCGATTTGCAAGAGCTTCCGGCCCTGCTTGCACCCGACGGGGGCAGGCCAGCATCCAAACGGTAGTCTGGGACAGAGTGTGGTCGGGGACAGATAGAGGAGAGGACATGGCGACGACTCGGAAGGTCATCATCATCGGCTCGGGGCCGGCCGGCTATACCGCGGCCATTTATGCGGCGCGGGCGAACCTGTCCCCGGTGATGTTCACGGGCATCCAGCCGGGCGGGCAGCTCATGCTGACCACGCTCGTGGAGAACTATCCCGGCTTTGTGGAGGGCATCGACGGGCCTCCGCTCATGGAGACCTTCCAGAAGCAGGCGCAGCGCTTCGGCACCGAGATGATCGCCGAGGACGTCACCGAGGTGGACTTCTCGAAGCGCCCGTTCCGCGTCACCGCGGGCGAGACCACGCTCGAGGCCCACTCGGTGATCATCGCCACCGGCGCCACCGCCAAGCTGCTAGGGCTGCCCAACGAGTCTGCCCTCATGGGACGTGGCGTGTCCACGTGCGCGACCTGCGACGGCTTCTTCTTCAAGGACCAGAACATCATGGTGGTGGGAGGCGGGGACTCCGCGATGGAGGAGGCCCTCTATCTCTCGCGCCTCGGCAAGAAGGTCGAGCTCGTGCACCGCCGCGACCAGTTCCGCGCCTCCAAGATCATGCAGGAGCGCGCGATGAAGAATCCCAAGATCTCCCTCACCCTCGACACCGTGGTGGAGGACGTGCTGGATCCCAGCCAGGGCAAGGTGACGGCGGTGCGCCTGCGCAATCTCAAGAGCGGCGCCCAGTGGGAGACGCCGGTGGATGGGTTCTTCGTGGCCATCGGGCACGAGCCCAACACCGCCATCTTCCGCGGCCAGATCGCGCTCCACGACAACAACTACATCAAGGTGGAGCCGGGCACGACCAAGACGTCGGTGCCGGGCGTGTTCGCCGCGGGCGACGTGCAGGACTTCACCTATCGTCAGGCAGTGACGGCGGCGGGCACGGGCTGCATGGCCGCGCTCGAAGCCGAGCGGTACCTCGAGGCCAACGTCCCCGACCACTAGGCCGCGCGCTTCCCGGGTGAGTGGTCGGCGCTCTAGCCGACGCGGAGGGGGGCTCCCAGCTCCCGGAGCATCGCGATCGCCGAGAGGTAGGAGAGCTTGCCCGTCCGGGGATTCTCGGACGGCACGTTCTCGACCTCGATGGCGAGGCGGCCGAACTCGCCTTCGATCGTGATGCGGTGCTGATTGCGCTGCTGCCCCGGCACCGCGAAGAGCCGGATGCGCGTGCGCTCGGGCCCGATGCCGGCCAGTGACAGCGCCGCGACCACGTTCACGTTGGCGGGGAAGGCCTTCACCGCCTCGGTGGCCGGCCCCTCGAAGATCAGCGTCTCTTTGGTGATCGCGTCGAGGTCGATGCGGTTGGCCTCGATGTAGGGCGCGCCGGCGAGCCCGCGCGGCGGCTTGCGGGTCTCCATGGTCACGGCGTCGATCCGGCCCTCGCGCGCGCCCTTCACGCCGTCGAGACCCGCGATGGCGCCTGACGGGACGAAGATACGGCACCCGTGCTTCTCGGCCAGCCGCGCCCACTCGCCCAGCACGCCCACGAGGGCGCCCACCGAGAGGACCATCAAGTGCTTGCCGGCCGCCAGCACGGTGGGACCGAACTCGCGCAAGGCGGCCTGGGTGGCGGCCTCGACGATCAGGTCGCTGCGCGGGATGAGCTCGCCGAGCGCGTAGGCAGGGAAGCCGCCCGCCTTCGCCGGATCGCGGACGGTGACGCCCGCCAGCTCGATCCCGGGGAGGTCGCCGCTGGCCGCCTTCGCGACCGCGGTGCCGATGACGCCCATCCCCACGATGCCGATGCGGAGCATGGGCGAAGTCTAGCAGCGGCCGCGCGGACGCCGCAAGCGCCGGACCCGAGAGCGGGCTACGAGCGGGCGGGCGGGATCTCGGCGCGGAAGGAGCGGGAAATCCAGTAGAATGCTGCCCCCGCGATCAGCAGCATCAGGATTCCCATCCCGGTCTCCGCGAACACGAGCTTGCCGATCCCGAACAGCGTGGCGTAGACGGCGACGATCCCGGCGATCCAGTTGGTCCAGGCGAGTGCTCCGCCCGGGATGGGCTCGCGTCCGAAGCCGAGACGCTGGGAGACCTGTGCCCATCCTGGGCCCCCCGGCCGCACGCGCCGGTAGAAGGCCTCCAGCACCGCCGGCGGCTCGGGCGAGGTCGCGAAGGTGACGACGAGCCAGACCACCGTGCTCACCGCGACCGTCACCACCATCACGGCGGCCTGCGCGTTGGGATCGCCCTCGGCATAGCGGGGCGCCACGAAGCGGAAGGCGAGGAGACTCACCACGAAGCTCGCGATCATCGCGGAGATCTCCGACCACGCATTGATGCGCCACCAGTACCAGCGCAGGATGAGCACGAGGCCCGTGCCCGCCCCGAGGGCGAGCAGCAGCTCCCAGGCCTTCTCGATGCTGGAGAGCTGGGACGTGACGACGATCGAGGCGAGGAAGAGGAGCACGGTGGCCAGGCGCGAGACGGCCACATAGTGTCGCTCGGTGCCGTCCTTCTTCACGAAGCGCCGGTAGAAGTCGTTGACGAGATAGGACGCGCCCCAGTTGAGATGGGTGCCCACCGTGCTCATGTAGGCGGCGGCGAAGCCGGCCAGCATGAAGCCGCGCCACGGCGTGGGCAGGAGGTCCACGAAGGCCTGCACGTAGCCCGCCTCCCTGTCCTGGAGGGTGGGGTAGAGGATCACGGTGGCCAGCCCGGTGAGGATCCACGGCCAGGGCCGGAGCGCGTAGTGGGCGATCTGGAAGAACAGCGTGGCGAGCACGCCGTCCCGCTCCGAGCGCGCGCTGAAGATGCGTTGGGCCACGTAGCCACCGCCGCCCGGCTCGGCGCCGGGATACCAGGCCGCCCACCACTGCACGGAGAGGTAGACCATCAGGGTCATCAGCGGCATCCAGGCATAGGCGTAGATGCCGCCCCCGTCCACGCGCACGGGCAGCACCGAGAGCGCCGCCTCGCTGCCGAAATGCGCCGTCACCTTGGCCTTGAGCACGGCCACGCCCCCCACCGCCTCCACCGCGTAGACGGCGAGCACGATCACCGCCGACATCTTGATGATGAACTGCACGAGGTCGGTCCAGAGCACGGCCCACATGCCCGCCGCCACCGAGTAGAGGAGGGTGATGCCGAAGCAGATCCCCACCGCCAGGATCTCGCCGCTCACGGTCATGCCCGCGATGGAGACGTCGCGGAGGCCGAGGGCGATGGTGAGGATCTTGATCATCGCGCGCGTCACCCAGCCCAGGATGATGAGGTTGATGGGCAGCGCCAGGTAGAGCGCGCGGAAGCCGCGCAGGAAGGCGGCGGGCCGGCCGTGATAGCGCAGCTCGGCCAGCTCCACGTCGGTCATCACGCGGGCGCGGCGCCAGAGCCGCGCGAAGAAGAACACGGTGAGCATGCCGCTCATCACGAAGTTCCACCACAGCCAGTTGCCGGCCACCCCCTTGGTGGCGACCAGGCCCGTGACCACCAGCGGCGTATCGGCGGCGAAGGTGGTGGCGACCATGGCGGTGCCGGCCAGCCACCAGGGCGCCTGGCGCCCCGAGAGGAAATACTGGTCGAGGCTCTCCCCGCCGCGGCGGGTGAAGTAGAGGCCGATGACGGTGCAGAGGACGAAATAGCCGACGACGATCGCCCAGTCCACCGGCGAGATGGGCATGCTCATCTCATGTCCGCAATACCGCTGCGTGGACGTTGGAGTCAAGAATTTTAGGCGGCCCGGCACGGCCGCCGGGGCCGCCGCGGCCGACATGCTAGAATTCAGCGTGCCGATGGGCTCGTACCTCCGCCGCCCGCTTCGCGCCCCCGGCCGTCTCAAGGCGCCGCTCGAGACGCTCTATCGCGAGTTTGACTGGGCGGCCCGGACCGACGCCGACGCCATCCGCTACCCGCTCCGCTACGCCGATCCCCCCGATCGTGAGCTGGCCGCGCTCCTGGCCTCCTGCCTGGCCTACGGCCGCGTCGACCTCTTCGGCCCCCAGGTGGACTGGGTGCTGGGTCGCATGGGGGCCTCGCCCCATCGCTTCGTGCTCGCCTTCGACCCGGCCGTCCACGGGGAGACCTTCGCGGGCTTCCGCTACCGCTTCAACCGGCCGCGGGACCTGGTGGCCTTCTGCGTGTCGGCGCGGCGCATCCTCGAGGCGCATGGCTCGCTGGGGGCGTTCTTCGCCGTCGGCTTCTCGCCGGAGGACGAGACGGTCGCGCCGGCGCTCGAGCGCTTCGTGGCCGGTTTCCTCGAAGCCGATCTGCGGGGCGTGTTCCCGCGCGGCCACCTCTCCTACGGCTATCGGCACTTCTTCCCGCGCCCGTCCACCGGCGGCCCCTGCAAGCGGCTGCTCCTCTTCCTCCGCTGGATGGTGCGGCGCGAGCCGCCCGACTTCGGTCTCTGGCGGGACATCCCGCCCTCGGCGCTCGTCATGCCGGTGGACACTCACGTCGAGCACATGGCCCGGGCGGTGGGCCTCACCCGCCGGCGCAGCCGGAACTGGCGCATGGCCGAGGAGATCACCGCGCGGCTGCGCCTCCTGGACCCCCACGATCCGGTGAAGTACGACTTCGCGCTCTGCCACAAGCGCATGTCGGGCGACTGCCCGGGCCGGCGCGACGCGGTGACCTGCGCGCCGTGCGGTCTCCGGCCGGTCTGCGCGCACTGGCACGGCGTGCGGATCCCGCGATGAGCGTGCTCGAGATCGTCCTCGCCGTGCTGGTGGGCGGGGCCCTCGTCGTCCTCGCCTGGGCGCTACTCGAGACGCGGCGCCAGCTCGACGCGACCCGCCGCCCGGGAGGGGACCCCGTCGCCGGGCTCCTCCAGCAGCAGATCGAGGCGGTCCGCACGGAGAGCCGCGCCGGGCAGGAGGGGCTGCGGCGGGAAGTGGGTGATCTGGGCGGTCGTCTGCGCGAGGACGCGAGCGAGCTCCGCCTCGCCGTTGCCACCGAGCTCAAGGGCGTGAGTGCGGAGGTCGCTCGTCAGCTCGCCGACGGCATGCGGTTGATCCAGTCCGCCCAGAGCACCATGGGCGAGCGGCTCGATCGCGCGGCCAAGGTCGTGGGCGAGGTGCAGGGGAGTCTCGGCAAGCTGGGAGAGGCGACCCAGCGGGTGGCGGAGGTGGGCAGGGACATCCAGGGTCTCGAGCAGGTCCTCCGTTCCCCCAAGGTCCGCGGGGGACTCGGCGAAACCCTCCTGGAGCAGGTCCTGGCCCAGATGCTGCCGCGCGGCCATTGGGATCTCCAGCACGGCTTCCGCACCGGGGAGCGGGTGGACGCGGTCGTGCGCGTGGGCGACCGGCTCGTCTCGGTGGACGCCAAGTTCCCGCTGGAGAACTTTCGCCGCATGCTCGCCGAGAGCGAGGAGGAGAAGCGCCGGAGCCACCGGAAGACGTTCGCGAAGGACGTGCGGATGCGCATCGACGAGATCGCGAAGAAGTACATCCTGCCCGACGAGGGCACGTTCGACTTCGCGCTCATGTACGTGCCCGCGGAGAACGTCTACTACGAGATCATCGTGACGGCCGCCGACGAGGACGAGCCGATCTCGACCTACGCGCTGGAGCGCCGCGTGATCCCGGTGTCGCCCAACTCCTTCTACGCCTATCTGCAGGTCATCGTGCTGGGGCTGCGCGGGCTCGGGATCGAGGCGAGCGCCCGCGCCATCCAGGACAACCTCGGGCGCCTGGGCGGCGACCTCGCGCGCGTCCAGGAACACATGACGAAGCTGGGGACGCATCTGGGGAATGCCCAGAAGCAGTTCGCGGAAGCCGACCGCAGCCTCGCGCGCTTCGAGTCGAAGCTCGAGGCCATCGGCGATGGGCGCGAGGACGCCGACGGGCAGCGCTCCCTCTTACCGCCGTGATACGATGACGCCATGACCCAGATCCAGTTCCAGGTGTACGGCATCAATCTGCTCGTGCGGCTGCTCGCCGAGCCTCCCGCCGACGTCCGCGTGCACTGCCCCAAGGGCTCACCCATCCGCTACGGCGAGGTGGTGGTGCGCGGCGACGGGTTCGACGAGGGCGCCAACGCCTTCCGCGAGATGCCGCCGCTCCGGTCCGTGGTGGCCTTCGAGGAGAATCCCGAGGAGGTCGAGGGGCACTACTTCTACGTGGGCGGCGAGGAGCACCGGGTGATCCGGCTCGACGCCATCATCCTCTCCTTCCCGCTGGAGTAGCCCGCCGCCCTGACGGTCCCGCCGCGCCCGGCCGTCCTCGGCATCGACGTCGGCTTCTCGAGCCGCCGTCCCAGCACCGGGCTCTGCGTGATCGCGCCGCACGCTGCCGAGCCCGTCCGCTGCGTACACGTGCGCGCGGAGGAGGTGACGGCCGCCGTGCAATCCCTCCTGGGCGGCGACGCGCTCCTCGCCGTGGGCATCGATGGGCCCCTCCGTCCCGATCTCACCCTGACCCGGGCGGGGCGCGCCTGCGAGCGGCGCCTGCTGCGTGCGCCGTTTCACCGCCACTGCAAGCCGGGCTCGACGGCCGCCCCGATGGGGCAGCGCCTGCACGCCGAGGCCACGCGCCTCGCGCGGGACGTGCGCGCGGCGCATCCCCAGGCCCGGCTCGTGGAGGCGTTTCCCACCGCGTTCCTGCGCACGATGCTCGACGCGGACGCGTGCCGCGACATCCCGCGCGGCCGCAAGAGCCAGGTGTACTGGGAACGATGCGTGACCGACGGCGTCCTGCGCCGCGTGATCGGGTCGCTCTACCGCGGGGCGGCCGCGCGCATCGCGGGCCCGCTGACACGCCTCACGCACCGGGACGAGCGCGCCGCCGCCATCTGCGCGCTCACCGCACGTGCCGCCGCGCTCGAGGTGGGGACGCCTGTCGGTGACGCCGAGGACGGCTGGATCTGGCTTCCACCTCGGGCCTTCCTTGCGGACTGGGCGCGCCGCGCCCTATAGTCAGTTCATGACCGCGCTCAAACAGATTCTCGCCAAGATCGACGCCGACGAGGTCGTGGAACTCACCCGCGACCTCGTGCGCATCCCCAGTGTCTACCGCCCCGACGACCCGGACGCCACCGAGGCGCGCGTCGCTGCTCACGTGGAGGCCTGGATGCGACGCGAGGGCTTCACCGTCGAGGTGCAGCCGGTGGCGCCGGGACGGCCCAACGTGATCGGCACGCTCGGCGAGAAGCGTCCCGGTCAACGCAGCCTCCTGCTGGAAGGTCACACCGACGTCGTGACCGAAGGCGACCCCAAGGCGTGGACGTGGCCGCCCTTCGGCGCGGATCTGGCGAACGGGCGCATCTACGGCCGCGGCGCCGCCGACATGAAGGGCGGGCTCGCGGCGGCCATGGTCGCGGCGGCGGCGTTCCGCCGCGCCGGTGTGGAGCCGCCGGGCAAGCTGGTGGTGGGCGCGCTGGTGGACGAGGAGGATCGCATGCTGGGCGCGCGCCACCTCGTCACCACCGCGGTAGGCCGCGAGCTGGATGCGGCGATCATCTGCGAGCCCGAGCAGAACGAGCTCTGCCTCGTGCAGCGTGGTGTCGTCTGGGCGCGCTTTCGCGCGCACGGCAAGATGGCCCACGGCGCCATGCCCGAGGCTGGGCTCAACCCGATCACCGCGCTCGGCGCGGTGATCGATGCCGTCCCCGCCGTCGAACGGCGCATCCGGCGCCGCTGCGAGAAGAGCTCCTATCTCCGGCCGCCCACGGTGACGCCGACCATCATCCAGGGGCCGCCGAAGGGGATCGGCGTGCCGCAGTCCAACGTGATCCCCGCCTTCGGCGAGCTCACGCTCGACGTGCGCGTCACGCCGGGCATCGGGGCCGAAGAGCTCCAGGCGGAGATGGAGGGACTCTGCCGCATCGCCGAGGCCGCCGTCCCCGGCATCAAGGTCGAGTGGGAGCCGGTGAACGCGTTCCGCCTGGCCACGAAGGTCGACAAGGGTGAGGCGATCGTGCAGGCCATGATCAAGGGCGTGCGTCAGGCCACCGCCCGCGCCCCTCGGTACGGCGGCGTGCCGGGTTCCACCGACGGGACCATTCTCCGCATGGAGCTGGGCCTGCCCATCGTGACCTGCGGGCCCGGCAACCGGCTGATCCCCCATCAGGTGGACGAATATGTGGAGACTCAACAATTGTTCGATGCGGCAAAGATTTACGCTGCCTCCGCACTGAAGTTCCTCGAGGGATAGTGGCGCCTCCCGAGCGGCCTCGCCTCCGCGCGCTCGAGGCGTTTCCGATCCAGCAGGACGGGCGGCGTGCGGTGGGGCTCCGCGATCCGGCGCGGTTCACCGATCAGGTGGCGGTGCTGCCCGTGCCGCTGCTCGACATCGTCTCCCTCTTCGACGGTGAGCACTCGCTGGACGAGATCCGCGACATCGTGAGCGGCCGCCACGGCCTCGCCCTCACGCGGGCCGAGATCGGCGCCGTGGCGGAGCGCCTCGATGAGGGCGGCTTCCTCGACTCGCCGCGCTTTGCCGCCCGGCGCGAGCGCATCGAGGCCGAGTATGCGGCGAGTCCCGCTCGCCCCGCCGCGCATGCGGGCGGCGCCTACGCGGGGGAGCCCGATGCCCTACGCGCCCAGATCGACGCGTTCTTCCGCTCGCCGATCGGGCCGGGGATGGAGGCGGAGGTTGGTTCTGGATTTGGCCTGCGTGGGCTGTTGGCGCCGCACATTGATTTCCACCGCGGGGGGCCCACCTACGCGTGGGCGTATCGCGAGCTCCTGCGCCGCTCCGACGCCGACTGCTTCGTGATCCTGGGCACCTGCCATGCCGGGATGTCCGACCCCTTCGCCGCGACGCTGAAGGCCTACGACACGCCGCTGGGTCCGGCGCCGGTGGACCACGACGTGCTGGATGCGCTCGGACGGCGCTACGGTCACGATCTCTTCGGGTCCGAGGGCGCGCATCGCGTGGAGCACTCCATCGAGTTCCAGGCCGTGATGCTGCGCTGGGCGCTCGCCGACCGGCGGCCGTTCACGGTCGTGCCCGTGCTGGCGTCCTTCCTTCACGAGGCGGTGTGGACAGGCGCCGCCCCCGAGGCCGATTCGCGCGTGCCCCGCTTCGTCGACGCGCTCGCCGCGACCATCGCCGCCTCGCACCGGCGCGTGTGCGTGATCGGCGGCGTGGATCTTGCCCACGTGGGCCCGCAGTTCGGCGACCCCGAGCCGAATACACCAGCCGTTCTTCGCAAGGTCGAGCGCGACGACCGCGCGATGCTCGACGCAATCGTCGCGGGCGACAGCGCCGCGTTCTACGACGCGGTCGCGCGCGATGGTGACGCGCGCCGCATCTGCGGCCTTTCCCCGATCTACGCGTTCCTCCGCGCCCTGCCGGGCGCCCGCGGCGAGCTGCTGCGCTACAGCCAGTGGCCCGATCCGCAGGGGACGGTCAGCTTCTGTGCGGCCGCCTTCTCGTGATGGCGATCCCGCCGGACCCGCCGCCCTCGGATCCCTCGACATGGAAGCTGCCGCGCCTGCGCATCGACCGGGAGGGCGTCTGGTACCACGAGGACGAGGAGGTCACTCACGCGGGCATCCTGCGCAGTCTCTGGGAGGGTCTCCAGCGCGACGCGGAGGGCCATCACTTCCGCATCGGGCCCGTGCGCGTCCCGGTGGTCGTGGACGACGTGCCCTTCATCGTGATACGCGCGGAGCCCGAGGGCGACGGGATCACGCTGACGCTCAACGACGGCACGCGCGAGGCCCTGGTGCCCGAGACGCTCCGGCTCGGGGCGGGGGAGGCGCCGTACTGCGCCGTGAAGGGCGGCCGCTTCGAGGCCCGGCTGAATCGGGCCGCCGCCTATCAGCTCCTGGCCCATATGAGCGAGGAGGCGGGGGGCGGCGCGGTCCTGACGCTCGGCAACCGGCGCTGGGAGGTGCCGCGGCGCGCGTGACTCAACGCCTGCGCACGCTCGCGAGCGTGCGCAGCATCGCGTCGTGGATGCGCCCGTTGGACGCCACGATCCGCGGCGCAGCGAGGTCCAGCGGGCCGCCGCGGAGATCGGTGACGCGCCCGCCTGCTTCCTCGACGAGGAGGAGTCCGGCGGCCACGTCCCACGGACCCAGCACCAGCTCCCAGTAACCGTCGAGCCGCCCCGCCGCCACCGCGGCCAGCGTGATGGCGGCGGAGCCGAGCTCGCGCACGCTGCGGTTCTGCCGGGTGAAGGCGGCGTACTCGGCGAGGTTGTTGTCGGGCGTGTCGCGGACATCGTAGGGGAAGCCGGTGGCGAGGAGGCTCGCCCCGAGCTCGGCGGTCTCCGACACGGCAAGTCGTCGGCCCTCGAGGAACGCCCCGGCGCCGCGCTCGGCCACGAAGCACTGGTCGAGGCTCGGATCGTAGACCACGCCGACCGCCATCCGCCCGGCGATCTCGAGCCCGATCGACACCGAGAAGAGCGGCAGGCCATGGACGAAGTTCGTGGTCCCGTCGAGGGGGTCGATGATCCACCGGTGCGTCGAGGCGCCCCGGGCGCCGCCTTCCTCGCCGAGGATCGCGTGGTCGGGGAACCGGGTGCGGATGGCATCGACCACGAGGGCCTCCGCCTGCCGGTCCAGCTCCGTGACGAGATTGATCGGGCTCGACTTGGCGGTCACGGATCGGGCTGCCCCTCGATGGGCGCGCAGCAGCGCGCCGGCCTCCCGCGCAGCGGCGACGGCGATCTCCCGGAACGCGTCGGTCTCGGCCATGGCGACGGAGGGTACCACGTGGAACGATTGACAACCATGCGGCCGCCTCGGCTACAGTGAGCACGGAGGTCATCTTGGAGCCATCTCCGGTCCCCGGCGTCGTCAACTGCGTGGCCTACGCGAAGGGCCACCGGGTGAGCGAGGTCCGCGTCGAGGACATCAGCGAGGTGCTGGAGCAGCCAGGGGGTTTCGTGTGGCTCGGGCTCTACGAGCCGGGCCCCGAGCTGCTCCAGACCGTCCAGCGCGAGTTCGGCCTCCACGAGCTGGCGATCGAGGACGCCCTGCTCGCCCATCAGCGGCCCAAGCTGGAGCGCTACGGGGACTCGCTCTTCATGGCTCTCCGCACCGCGCAGATGGATCGGGAGCGGCACTGCGCGGAGTTCGGCGAGACCCACATCTTCGTGGGCGCCCGCTACATCGTCTCGGTGCGCCACGGGGCCTCGCTGTCCTACGCGCCGGTACGCGCGCGCTGCGAGGCGAACCCGCGCCTGCTCGCCCTGGGGCCGGGCTTCGTCATGTACGCGATCATGGACTTCATCGTCGACCAGTACTTCCCCGTGGTGGACGAGCTGGAGACCGAGCTCGAGCGGGTCGAGGAGGCCATCTTCGGCGAGCGCATGAGCCGCGAGACCACCGAGGAGATCTATAATCTCAAGCGGAGCCTCCTCGAGCTCAAGCGCGCGGTCTCGCCCCTCGTGGACATCTGCAACCGACTGGTCCGCTTCGACCTCGAGCTGGTGCCCGAGGATGTACGGCCCTATATCCGGGACGTCTACGACCACTCCGTCCGGATCAACGAATCGGTGGACACCCTGCGCGAGCTCCTCACCTCCGCCCTCGAGGCCAACCTCTCCCTCATCGCGGTGGCCCAGAACGAGTCGATGAAGAAGCTCGCCGCCTGGGCCGCCATCATC
>Ga0075423_10001593_pt1 | contig 20125 bp, 14 predicted proteins | sample SoiMethybrSBSTD2_FD_80114 | JGI IMG/M metagenome (GOLD analysis project Ga0075423, IMG submission 80114) | Bulk soil microbial communities from a Populus tree surrounding site in Tennessee, USA - Soil MetaG P. TD hybrid SBSTD2 | ecosystem: Environmental > Terrestrial > Soil > Tree plantation...
CGCGGGCGACACGGTGCGTCGTGCGATCAAGCGCATCGACCGCATCGGAACCGCGTTGCGTCCGACACTCTTCGCGTACCAGTTCCTCTACGAGCTCGAGCCGGTTCTGTAGCGGTCGCGCACCCGGTCACAGAGCGGGGTTCGCACCGGAAGCGACCGGACGGTTCCCGAGAACGCGGCCTGGTCGGCGGCGTTCCCGATCGTGGCCTGGTCGCCGCTGACGAGGAACGCGATGTCGTCGAGCACGCCATGGTCGTCGAGCGCCACGCGCACGAGGCCGGTCCGGCTGTCGATGATGACGTCCAATGACGACGTATGGCCGGGCTGGATGCGCTGGGGCGCGCTCACGAGCGGCTTCGGGGCAACCCGGCTGAGGAGGACGAAGCGGGCTCGGTGGTCGGGGAGGTACCGCAACTGCAGCACGTTCTGGTCGGACCCGGCGCCGACGCCGAGGAGGGCTTCCTCGCCGGTAGAGAGGTCCGGGAAACGGACCCGCAGGCGGAAGTGCCCGGCGCCGTTCGCCCGCTCCACCGCGGACCACTCGCGTGAGTCCGACCAGTACAGGCCGCCACAGTCGCGCACGACGAACAGATCGCCTCGCGAGCCGCGCGCCGGGAGCTCCGAGCCGAACTGGACGTTGCCGCGCGGCCCGCCCGGGATGAGCTCGTCGACATCCTGCTGGAACCCGATGAACCCGGCGCGTTCGCCGGCGGCTTGCGGGTACAACGCACGCTGGTACGAGAATGCCAACGCGAAATTGACCCAGAGCGAGATCGGGGCGAGCACGAGCACTGCAATCGCGACGACGCGCGTCCAGGTCGGCCTGGGCGCGCGGCGCGCCGCCCCGAGCAACGCGTGAAAACCCACCAGGCTCGCGAGCACGACGGCCGGGAGCAGGTCGGACATGTACCGGTTGGCCACGAACGCGATCGTCAGGGTGGCCAACCCGCCGATCACCGCGCCGATCAGCGGCGCCCGCACCGCGGCGGCGCCGGCGCGGCGCACGAGCAGCACGACGCCGGTGCCGCCGAGCACCGTGAGCGCCGGCATCGTGGCGGGGATGCTCGACGCCCAGTCGCGCGTGTCGAACGTGACCCCGCCCAGGACGGTGGCCGGGCCGGGGAACGCGATCCACGGGAACAACGAGTCGAAGCGCCACCCGTCGGGCCGGACGAGCTGGAGGAGCTGCGTCGGCAGGAACTTCAGGCCGAACAGGCTTCCGCCGTTGTCGGCCAGGGCCCGGCGGCGGGCCGGGTTGAACTGCGAGTACACCTGCTGGTCGAGGGGCAGCCCGAAGAACGAGCCGAAGCGCGAGTAGTTCACATAGGCGTACAGGATGACGGGCACCGCGATCGCGGCGGCCAGCCACCAGATCAATGAGGACGAGGCGAGCCTGTCCGGCGCCGCCAACCAGCGCGCCGGCGCCGCGAGTCGGCGGCCGAAGAGGCGGCGCAACACGACTGCGACGAGGACGATCCCGAGCGCGACGAGCGGCCCGGCGCCGACGGTGGCGCGCGTCAGGAACGCGGCGCTGGTCCAGAGGCCGGCGAGGATGATCCACCGGCGCGACGGTTCGAGGAGGACGCCGAGGATCGCGTCGTAGGCGGCGAGCGCGAGGGCCGCTCCCCACAGCTCGGTCTCGTGGTACACGAACGCGCGGCTGGCGAGAAACAGCATCACGGAGCCCGTCGCGATGAGGAAGACGTAGCCGCCTACCACCCACAACTCGAGCCGTGACACCGCTGCGTCCCCACGGACGAGACCGCGGATGCGCCAGCTCAGACGGGTGACGAAGACGATCGCGACTGCGAACGCAGCAAGCATCGACACCTGCGTGAGGCGACCGTCGAGGCTGTCGGTGATCGCAACCACCGGGAGGCGCAGCAGCGCGGGAACCGGGCCGAAGTACACGTAGGTCTTGCCGTCGATGAGGAAGCCTTCGAACGCCACCTGCTTGGCGGGGACGTCCCAGTGCAGGTGGAGGAGGCTGTGCGCCTGGATGTCGTAGAAGTTCCCGAAGCGCTCGGCGTGGAACGGGTTGAGCTGGCCCGCGTTCACCATCCAGAAGAACACGAGCGCCGCCAGCAACCCGCCGACGAGCGCGGCACGCCGGAATCGCCGGCGCCCGCTCGTTTCTGAGGCCTCGTCGGCCGACTCGCGCCCTTCGTTCACCGGCCCGGACCGCGGCGGGCCGTCAACCTCGCAGGAGGCGGCCCGGCTTCGAGTCGACCGCGTCGGGAACGGGCTCGCCGTCGACACGAATTGGCGTCCCGTTCACGACCACGTGCGCCATGCCGACCGGCGCGTCGGCGACGAGGCGCTCACCGTCGGCAGGGAAGTCCCGCACGCGCCGCAGCGGTCCGGGTGCCACCGCCTCGGGATCGAACACGGCCAAGTCGGCGGTCATGCCCTCGCGTACGTAGCCGCGGTCGCGGAGGTCGTACACGTCGGCGGGCTCGCCCGTGAGCTTTCGCACGCCGGCTTCCAACGGGATCACGCCGCGGTCGCGTACCCACTGGCCGAGCAGGTCCGTCGACATGCAGGCGTCGCACAGCTGGCTGACGTGCGCGCCCGCGTCGGACAGGCCGATGAGCATGCCGTCCTGCTGGAGCAGCCATCCGATCGCGTCCTCGTCGTCGTTGGCGAGGATGCTGCGGAAGCGCGTCTCGAGATTCTCCGAGCACGCGAGGTCGAGGATGGCGTCGAGCGGCGGCACGCCACGCTCGCGCGCCAGCGCGGCAACGGGCTTGCCGATCAGCTCCGGGTACTTCGTGGTCTCGCTGACGGAGAGCTTCTCCCAGTTCGGCTTGAAGAACCGGGGCTCGTCCAGCTCCTCCTGGGCCTGCTTGCGCCATTCGGGGTCGCGGAACGCGGCCAGCTTCTCCTCGACCGTCTTGTCCATCAGGGCGGCGAAGATCGGGTTCATGTTGAACGTGAACGGCTCGGCCATGTTCATCGAGAACACGAGCGGACGGACCGAGACCTGCGGCCAGACGTCCGCGCCCGTCGAGCGCTCCTTGTGGTTGAGCTCGGCCATCCCCTCGTGCCACGGGTAGCCCTTGATGGTGAGGAGCGCGGTCCACGTGAACGGCCGGCCGATCGTGCGCTGGAGCGAGTACACGTCCTTGTGCTTGATCTTCTCGCCCGGCAGCAGCTCGACGACGCCCCGCCCGGCCTGATCAAGCGCGGTCATGATGACCTCGAGCTCGTGCACGTCGGCGATCCGTGACGGCACCGGCCGCCCGCCGTCGCCGGAGTGCGTCGCCGACGAGCTGGATGCGAACCCGGCGGCGCCGGCCTCGACTGCCTCGCGGAGGACGGCCTGCATCTTGAGCAGCTCGTCGTCGGTGGCCTCGCGCTCGTAGCCCTCGTCGCCCATCACCCAGAGCCGGAGCGCGGTATGGCCGACATACGCGGAGTAGTTGATGACCGTGCCGCGGCGCTCGACGGAGTCGAGGTACTCGGGGAACGTCTCGAAGTCCCACGGCACCCCCGCCTCGAGCGTGGCGGGGCTCATGTCCTCGACGTGCTCGAGCGTGTGCACCATGAGCGACCGGTGCTCGGGCCGGCACGGCGCGATCGAGAACCCGCAGTTGCCGGCGACCACGCTGGTCACCCCGTGCCAAGACGACGGGGTGAGCGCCGGGTCCCAGAACACCTGCGCGTCGTAGTGGGTGTGGATGTCGATGAACCCGGGCGCGACGACGTGCCCGGCGGCGTCGAGCGTGCGCTTGCCGTCGAGGTCGTTACCGATCTCGGTGATGCGGTCGCCGGTGACGGCGACGTCCGCCCGCCGGCCGGGGGCACCGGAGCCGTCGATCACGGTCCCGCCGCGGATGATGAGGTCTGCGCTCATGTGTCAGCCCTTTCGACAGCACAAGTCTGCCCCGACTCCGGTGTGGTGGGACAAGTAGACCCGCGCGCCGTTCCCCTCGTAGCCGGACCCTATTACGCTCTGACACTCGTGTCAGGGAAAGCCACCCGAGCCCTTCCGGGAGCGATGCGCGCGGCCGTCTACCGGGGGCCGCGCGACATCGTCGTCGAAGAGCGCCCCGTCCCGAAGCTCGGCGCCGACGACGTCCTGCTCGAAGTGAGCCACTGCGGCGTGTGCGGCAGCGACCTCCACATGTTCGTCGACGGGTGGGGCGCGCCGAACTCGATCGGCGGCCACGAGTTCTCGGGGCGCGTGGTCGCGGTGGGGGACGACGTCACGACGTGGTCGCCGGGCGACGAGGTCGTCGGCGGGCCGTCGCAACGCTGCGGCAAGTGCGAGTACTGCCTCGCCGGGCGGCCGCAGCTCTGCGTCGGTCGCAGCAACCCGGGCGTCGGCGACTTCCAAGGCGCGTTCGCCGACTTCGTGCGCGTGCGCGAGCCGGAGCTCTTGCGTGTTCCCCCGGGCGTGTCGATGCGCGCCGCCGCGCTGACCGAGCCGCTCGCGGTCGCGCTCCACGGCCTGACCCGCGGCGGCGTCCGCGCCGGACAGCGCATCCTCGTGACCGGGTGCGGGCCGATCGGCGCGCTGACCATCGCCGCCGCCCGCGCCCGTGGAATCACCGACGTCGTCGCCAGCGAACCGCACCCGAGCCGGCGGGCGCTCGCGGAGCGGCTGGGCGCTGTCGTGGTCGCGCCGGACGAGCTGGGCAGGCCGGCCATGCCGTTCGACCTCGTCGACGATCCGTTCGACGCCGTGCTCGAGTGCTCGGGCCATGCCGCCGCGATGCAGGCGGGGCTCTCGCAGCTCAAGCGGGGCGGGACGCTGGTGCTCGTCGGGGCCGGCATGGACTGGCCCCGGTTCGACAACAACCGCATCACACTCAACGAGCTCGTGATCACGGGCGCGTTCGTCTACGACCCCGACGGGTTCCCGCGCGCACTCGAGCTGCTCGCGTCGCCCGACTTCCCGACCGAGGTGCTCATCGAGGCGGACGACGTTCCGCTCGAAGGGCTGTACGACGCCGTCGAGCGGCTCGTCTCGGGCGAGCTCCCGGCCAAGGTGATGATCGCCCCGAGCAGGGAGAACGGAGGCGAACGATGACGACCCCGACCCGTACGCCGCGGTTCAACCACGTCGCGATGAGCGTCCCGGCGGAGCTGCTCGGCGAGGACGGCCGCCGCGACCTGGTGCGCTTCTACGACGAGGTCTTCGGCTGGAAGGAGCTGCCGACCGAGACGGTCGACGGCAAGAAGCTCGTCCTGTCGGCGTACACCTACGAGCAGTTCGTCTTCCTCATCGCCGACGACCCGCCGATGGCGTGCCCGCGCCTCGACCACTTCGGCCTGTCGGTCGATACCGAGCAGGAGCTCGACGACATGCTCGGCCGGGCCAAGGCGTTCCAAGCCCGCGACGACCGGGTCGACATCGTCGACCGGGAGGTCACCGACCACGGCATGCTCGCGATCACGAGCTTCTACGTCCGGTACCTGTTGCCGTTGATGGTCGAGATCCAGTGGTGGGACTTCAAGAAAGCGGACGAACCCGCCTGATCCGGTCGCGGCTGTTACCGTTCGGCCGATGAAGGTGGCCTCGGAGGCACCCGCGCGCGCCACCAGCCCGCCCGACGGCGCCGGCGCCGCCGAGCAGAGCTCGCCGGCGTGGTGGGTCGTGGCCGCGGCGGCGCTCGTGATCGTTGCCGGCATCGTGCTCCGGTTCGTCACGCGGAGCGATCTGTGGCTCGACGAGGCGCTCTCGGTCAACATTTCCCGCCTGCCCTACCGGGACATCCCGGACTGGCTCCGTCACGACGGCGCGCCGCCTCTCTACTACTTCATGTTGCACGCGTGGACGGACGTGTTCGGCACGTCCGACCTCGCTGTGCGCTCGCTGTCCGGAGTCCTGTCGGTCGCGACGTTCGTGCCGATGTGGTTCGCCGGTCGTCGCATCGCAGGGCGGTCCGGCGCCTGGATCGCCGTGCTCGCCCTGGCGTCGTCGCCGTTCGCGATCGGGTTCGGCTCCGAGACGCGCATGTACTCGCTCGTGATGCTCCTCGTGACGGTCGGGTACCTCGCCGTCCGGCGGCTACTCGAACGACCGTCCCTCGGTCGCCAGGCCGTCGTCGCGCTCATCACCGGCCTGCTGCTGTACACGCACTACTGGTCCTTCTATCTGATCGCGGTGGTCGCGGCGTTGTTGATCTGGCGGGCGTGGCGGGGCGCGGACGCAGACCAACGCCATGCCGCGCGGGCGGCACTCGTCGCGCTCGTTGCCGGCGCGATCACGTTCCTGCCGTGGATCCCGACCTTCCTCTACCAGTCGCAACACACCGGAACCCCGTGGGGCGACCCGATCTTCATGACGGCGTCGTTCGCGTTCGCGTTGCGGGACTTCGCCGGCGGCGAGCACTCGGAGGCGTACGCCCTCCTGGTCGTCCTGATTATGTTGACGATCGTCGCCTTGTTCGGGCGGGCCATGGATCGGTTCCGCATCGAGCTCGACGTGCGGACGCGTCCCGGCGTCCGCACCGAGACACTCACCTGGGTAGCCACGCTCCTTCTGGGCGGCGCGTTCGCGTTCGTCACGCGCGGGACCTTTGCCGGCCGGTACGCGTCGATCCTCTACCCGCTGTTCGTCCTGGTGATCGCGTACGGCGTCACGGTGTTCGCCGACAAGCGGATCCGGGCCGTCCTGCTGGCGATCGTGGTGATCGTCGGCCTCGGGAGCGGACTGCGCATCGTTGTCGACAACCGCACCCAGGCCGCGGAGGTCGCCAATCCGATCCGAGCCGGCGCCAAGCCCGGGGACGTCGTCCTGTACTGCCCGGACCAGATCGGGCCCAGCGTGAGCCGGCTGCTCGAGGGCAAGCGAGGCCTCGTGCAGCTCACGTTCCCCGTGGGGGACAGGCCGGAGCTCGTCGACTGGGTGGACTACGAGCAGCGGCGCCACCGCGTCGATCCCAACGCGTTCACGCAGCGCGTCCTGGATCGGGCCGGTCCCGGCAGCACGATCTGGTACGCCGTCGCCGTGCAATACCGAGGCGGCAACGAGGGCCGTTGTGACGCAGTGCTGCAGTCGTTGAACGCGGCCCGCCCCGGCGGACAGCAGCTCGTCCAGGCGAACGACAAGTTCCCGGAGTTCATGGGCTTGTTCGAGTTCCCGGGCCGGTGATCGACGCGGTTCGGGAATTCGTGCGGCGCGATCTGCGCGCCGCGCTGGTGCCATGGTTCCTGGCCCGGGTGTTCGTCGTGGGATCGCTCGCTCTGACGCGCTTCGGAGTCGACCACATCGAGGGCGCGCGCCGGCCGGTCCAGCTCGGCCAGGGCATGTTTGCCTGGGATGCCGCCTTCTACCGCGACATCGCCGAGCACGGATACGGAGCAGTGGGCTCAGGAGCGCTGCGGTTCTTCCCCCTCGTTCCGCTCCTGGCGCGATGGCTCGGCGTGGTGTTCGTCGGCAACGATGCGTTCGCGCTCCTGGTTGTTGCGAACGGTTCGGCGCTCCTGTTCGGCGCGCTGCTGTACCGACTGGCGCGCCTCGAGACCGGTGACGAAGGCACCGCGGTGCGAGCAGCGTGGTTCGCCGCCATCTTCCCGCCCGCGGTGGCGCTCGTCCTCGGCTACGCCGAAGCCACGTTCATGTTGGTGTCGGTGGCGATGTTCCTCGCGCTGCGGCGAAAGCGATTCGCGTGGGCGGTGCCGTTCGGCCTGCTCGCCGGGCTCACCCGTCCGGTGGGCGTGCTCCTAGCGATCCCGGCCGCGATCGAGGCGGCACGGGCGTGGCCGGCGGCGTCGGCGCGAGATCGAGTCGAGCGCGTCGGCGCGGTGCTCGCGGCTCCCGTCGGCAGTGGCCTCTATCTGCTGTGGGTGCGCTACGCCTACGGCGACGCCTGGCTCCCGTTGCGAATACAGAACGATCGCATGCACAGAGGTGGGTTCGTCGACCCGTTCACCCGGACCTTCGACGGGATCGCGGACCTCGTCCACGGCGACCGGTTCGGCTCGGGGCTCCACGTGCTGTGGGCGGCCGCGTTCGTCGTGCTGATCGTGGTGCTGTTGCGGCGCCTCCCGGCGTCGTACGGCACCTACGCGGCGGCGATGCTCGTCGTGAACCTGTCCGCCCGCAACCTCGACTCGCTCGAGCGCTACGCGATGAGCGCCTTCCCGCTCGTGCTCGCGGTCGCGCTCGTCACGGAACGTCCGGACGTCGAACGCCCGGTGCTCGTGCTCTCGGCGGCCGGGCTGGTGGGGTACAGCGTCCTCAGCTTCCTCGGGGTCTACGTGCCGTAAGCGCGGGTTGGGCGGGTCGGGGGCGGAGGCTCGTACACTGTCGTGCTCGGGCCCCGGTGCGCACGCGGCGCCGGTCCACCCTGTCCGCCAGTTCGGAGCCTCTGCATGACGATGGAGTCAACGGAGCAGTCCGCGCCGGCTGCCGGCGAGCAGTCGGCGCCGAACGTGGTCATCATCGGAGCCGGTCCTGCCGGACTCACGGCGGCGTACATGCTGAGCAAGCGCGGCGTCACTTCGACCGTGCTCGAGGCCGACACCGTCGTCGGCGGGATCAGCCGCACAGCCGAGCGCGACGGCTGGCGCTTCGACATCGGCGGCCATCGCTTCTTCACCAAGGTGCAGCCGGTCGAGGACCTCTGGTTCGAGATCCTCGGTCCCGACGACTTCCTGCGCCGGCCGCGGCTCAGCCGGATCTATTACCGCGGCAAGTTCTACGACTACCCCATCTCGGCGATGAACGCGCTGCGCAACCTCGGGGCGGTCGAAGCGACCCGCTGCGTGGCGTCGTACCTGTGGGTGCGCATCCATCCGCCGAAGGACAAGTCGACGCTCGAAGGGTTCGTCGCTTCGCGGTTCGGATGGCGTCTCTACCGGCATTTCTTCAAGACCCAGAGCGAGAAGGTGTGGGGCGTCCCGTGCACCGACATCCAAGCCGACTGGGGCGCGCAGCGGATCAAGAACCTGTCGCTCTTCCGCGCCGTGTGGGAGGCCCTCAAGCCCAAGCGGCTCCGGCGCAAGAAGGACAAGTCGAAGCAGGTGACGAGTCTGATCGAGGAGTTCAACTATCCCAAGTACGGCCCCGGGATGATGTGGGAGCGCGCGACGGAGCTTGTCACGGCCCACGGAACGAAGGTCGTCTTCAACTCGACGGTCAGCAAGATCCACCTCCGCGACGGCAAGGCCGTCGCCGTCACGGCCGAGACCGACGGCGTCCCCACCCGATACGAGTGCTCCCACGTGATCTCCTCGATGCCGATCAGTGCGCTATTGCGGGCGATAGACCCGCCGGTTCCGCCCCAGGTCCAAGCCGCGGCCGACGGGCTCCGCTACCGGGACTTCATCACCGTCGCACTCGTGATGCCGGAGGAGCGGGGCTTTCCCGACAACTGGATCTACATCAACGACGCGAGCGTCGAAGTCGGCCGGATCCAGAACTTCGGTGTGTGGTCGCCGTACCTGGTCAAGGACGGCCGGACGTGCCTCGGTCTCGAGTACTTCGTGAACGAGGGCGACGACATGTGGACGAAGGCCGACGAGGGTCTGATCGAGCAGGGCAAGCGCGAGCTGAGTGAGATCGGCCTCCTGGACGACGCGACACAGGTCGAAGCGGGCTACGTCGTGCGCATGCCCAAGGCGTACCCGATGTACGACGGCACCTACAAGGCAAACGTCGAGACGATGCGCAAGTGGCTCGACGCCAACGCGCCGAACGTGTTCCCCGTCGGACGTAACGGGATGCACAAGTACAACAACCAGGATCACTCGATGTACACGGCGATGCTCTCGGTCGAGAACATCTTCGGCGCCGACCACGACGTCTGGAACGTGAACGTCGAGGCTGAATATCACGAGGAGAAGGGTGAGGCCGGCGCTAGCCGGGGCGACGACGCCTCCACAGCCGGCGCGCCCGGTCGCGCATCCCCCACCACGTGACCAGCAGCAACTCCTCGGCGAAGATGAACCAGCTCATCTTCGAGTAGCCGCGCACCCGATCCGTGAACACGATCGGGACCTCGGTGATGCGACCGCCCCACGAATGCACGCGGTACTCCGTCTCGATCTGGAATCCGTAGCCCTTGCTGCGCGTCGTCGCGTAGTCGATCGACTTCAAGGTGTCGGCACGGTAGGCGCGGTACCCCGACGTGGCGTCCTTGACTCCCGTCCCGAGGACGAATGCGGCGTACAGGTTGCCGTAGCGCGAGAGCGCCCGCCGGAACCACGGCCAGTGCGGGATCTCGCCCCCGGAGACGTATCGCGAGCCGATGGCGAGGTCGGCCCCGGACTCGAGCGCGCGGAGGAGGTCGGGGAGCACGGCCGGATCGTGCGAGAGGTCGGCGTCGATCTGGACGAGAGCCTCGTAGCCCTTCTCGAGACCGATCGCGAACCCGGCGCGGTACGCGCTGCCGAGCCCCTGTTTCACCGGCCGACGTAGCACGTCGATGCCGCCCAGCTCGGCAGCTGCGGCCTCGGCGATGTCGGCGGTCCCGTCGGGGCTGTTGTCGTCGACAACGAGGATGTCGGCGCTCGGAAGGGCGGCGCGAGTCCGCCGGAGGAACTCGTCGATGTTCTCCGCTTCGACGTACGTCGGGGTGATGACGAGCGTGCGCACGTCCCGAATTTAGCTGCTGCCTACCTATTTGTTGCAGCGCCGGTACAGCTCGTAGACACCGCCGCGTCCGAACTTGTCGACGAGGCAGAAGTCCCGCTTCAGGATCTCGTTGGGCCGGTTCGATCCGAACTTCCGGGCATCGTTCGGCTCGTCCCAATCGTTCCAGACCGACGACAGGATCGCGATGTCTGCCGAGCGGAGGTCACTCGCCAACCTCGAGCCCGAGCCGTTGGCCACGCCGGGGTCCATCTCGATGTAGTACGTCGCGGGATCGAGGTCGGGGAGCATGTAATAGAGGTAGGCGTCGCTGTACGGCGTCTTGCGGAGGTCGGTGGGGCCCACGAAGAGGCGGTCCCCGGGCTTGGAGATGCGATCGGCCACCGGAAGCAGCTCGTTCGCGGCGCGCGCGGCTTCGGGACGCCCGTAATAGAAGATCCGGCCCTTGTACTCGATCTTGTACGCGATGCGGTGGTAGCCGAAGCTCTGGAGCGAGTAGTCGGTGTAGGTGCGAATCGTGAAGTACGGCAGCACCGCGAACAGGAAGAGCAGCACGCCCGCGCCTGCTGCCACGTTCCGGGCCCGAACATGGAGGCGCGGCTTCCATGCCCGGAGCACCTCGGTCACTGCGATCGGGAGGAACGCGATGGGCACGCAGCTCACCCAGGCGAAGTGCGCCGAGTCGACCCGCTGGATGGCCTGGGGCAGGAGCCCGAGGCTGAACACCGCCACCGTCGCGAGCACGCGCGGGTTGAACGCCGTCCGGTCTTGACGCAACCGCCATCGGGCGACGAGCAGCAGGAACAGCACGGTGGCGAGGAGGAAGAAGAACCAGATCGTGAGCTGCTGCGCGGTGGTGAACGACGGGACGGGCCAGGACAGCTGCTGGATGTTCCCGGCCCGCTGGAGGAACCCGTCGAGGTGGTCCCAAGGCGGTGGGATCGGGAGTCTGCGCCCGCCCCGGAGGTAGATGACGGGGTCGAGGATCATCCCGCTGACGGTGGCGCCCACGCCGGCGGTAGCGAGCTGGATGACGTACGGCAACGCGCCGAGGGCGACGCCGCCGACGAGCCGCTTCGCGCGCGCCCGGTCGAGGCCACGCAGCATCACGAGCACTGCGAGGCCAATGGCGAGGATCAGGTCGAGCCGGTAGAGGAGGGCGAAGCCGAGCAGCACCCCGCCCAGGAGGGCGTAGCGACCGGCGCGTCTCGGGTCGGCGATCCGTCTGCCTTCCAGGGCGACGGCGAGGCCGAGCAGGCCGAGCGCGACTCCTCCCACCCAGCCGAGAGCGGTGAGCCCGATCGGCGGGACGATGATGACAAGCGAGATCAGGGCGCACGGGAGGGCCACCGTCCGGCCCCAGTGGCGCGCCAGTGCGTAGACGCCCATGACGACGCCGATCTGCTGGAGCAGTGCGACGAGCCGCTCGGCGGTCAGCGAGGTGCCGAAGACCTTGAACACGCCGGCCAGCGCCCAGAGGCTCCCGGGCCCGTACAGATGGAGGAAGTCGCGGTTGGGAAGGTCGCCGTGCAGCACGCGCTCCGGGAAGACGAGCATGAAGCCCTCTTCCATGGGCGGGCCCTGGCTGCGCAGCAACCCTCGGAGCGGGATCAGGAACGCGAGCCCGATGATGCCGAAGACGATTGCGTTGCGCTGCCGTGACGTGAGCCGTCGGCGACGACGCAAGGCCGGCGGCGCGGCCTCCTCCGTGTCGGCTCGCTCGCCGGCCAGCTGCGCGCTCATGAGAAGGACGTCATGCGCCGTCCACAGGTGCGGTCGCGCCGACTGCCGGTCTCTCTGGGGTGTCGGGCTTGCTCTGGATACGTGGCGCGCGTGACCGACGTCGCTGGTACGCGCTCAACCCTGCGTTGATCGCGACCGCTGCCAGGACGGCGAGCACCGGCTCGGCGCTCGCCCGGTAGCGGTTGCTTCCCAACGCCACGGCGACGGCGAACACAACGATTGCGCACGGGACGATCAAGGGGAACACCTTGACACGCCGACGCCGGAGGATCACTGCCCCGGTGATCGCCAACGCTGCGACCACGTAGAAGCTCAGGAGCGCTGCGAGGGCCGTCCAGCGCTCGCGCCCTTCGATGTGCTCGTCGAGCTGGAGCTGCTGGTCCGGCCGGTACAGGCCGGTGACGCGACCCCATCGGGCGAGCACGACGACGGGGACCCGTGTCTTGTTGTCCCAGATGTACTCGCGCGCGATTCGGCCCAGCCTGACGTTTCGCACGGACTGGTCGGGACCGCCGTTCCGCGGTGGCTCGAAGACGTTCTCCGTGCAGTCGGGCGAGAAGTACCCGATGAGATCGGTGTAGTAGGTCCGGTTGCAGTTGGCGCCGACCAGCGTCGGTTCGAGGCCGGTCGACAGAAAGACGGGACGATCGAAGCGGATCATGTTGAACGTCACCCAGGGGCCGATGGGGATCAGCGCCGCGAGCCCCGCCGCCAGCAGCCATTGGAGCTTCTTGCGGAGGTCGATCGCGCGCGTGATCAGGACGCACGGCAGGACGAGGAGCGGGAGCAACAAGACGAGCTCCGCGCGCGCCAGGGCAGCTGCGCCGCACGCCAGCCCGAGCGCCGCAGCGCGCCACGGTGTCGGCGTTCGCAGATAGCGGTAGGCCAGAAACACGGAGAGGATGGCCATGAACATCGCCATCGTCTCCGAGAGGATGAACCCGTCGAAGATCCAGAGGTTGGGGTAGAAGGCCGCGAGACCAGCGGCGATGAGCCCGGCACGCGGGCCGGCAACTTCTCGAGCGGTGAGCCCGACGAGTACGACGGTCCCGACACCGAGCAGGCTCGACCAGAGCATGTGCGCCACCGGGCCATCGAGCCCGAACGCGGAGGGGATCGCGAGATATAGGAGATACAGAGGCGGGTGGCTCGCGCTCTGATCGACGATGCCGTTGATCAGGGGCTGGGGCTCGATGAACCCGTGCCCTTCGACGAGCAGGCGCGCGCCGAGGTGATAGGTGAACGAGTCGCCGCCGGGCAGTACGTCGCGGCGTACGACGAGGATGTAGGCGACGCGAACGGCGAGCGCGACGAGTGCCGCCGCGATCAATCCCCGCCGAAAAGTCCGGGTCGTCACGGCAGGTAACGGTAGTGACCCGCCTCGGACCGGCGCCGGTCGGGATCGCCCGATCAGACGCAGGTGCCGGACCGAGTCTCCGAACAGCTCGCTGCTACCGTGGCGCCTCCATGGCTGAGAGCACGACGCCGGCTCAGGCCGACACGCCTCGCCGCGGCTACCACATCGAGATCTTCCTGATCAGCTTCGCGGGCCTCCTGCTCGAGGTCAGCTACACGCGGATCATCTCGTTCAAGCTCTTCTATTACTACACGTATCTCGTCATCGGGCTGGCGCTGCTCGGCATCGGCTCGGGTGGCGTCCTCGTGGCGATCTCGCGCCGCATGCGGCGCGCCTCGACGGACGCGATCCTGATGTGGAGCCTGCTGTTGGGCGCGGCGAGTGTCGGGGTCGGGTACCTGATCGTGGCCGTGACCCGTACCGACAGCCTCACGCTGTGGGACTACGGCACGTTCGACTCGCTCAGCAGCCTTGCGCGCCTGGTTGTGCTCTGCGTGGTGCTCTTCGCGTCGTTCATCGCGGTCGGCGTGGTGCTCGCGACGCTGTTCGGGCGGAGGTCCGACGAGATCGGGCGCCTGTACTTCGCTGACCTCCTCGGCGCCGGTTTGGCCTGCGCGGTGGTCGTCTGGCTCCTCGGCTCCATCGGGCCGCCGGCGACGATCGTGCTCGCCGGGCTCATCATGGCGGGGGCCGGCGTCCGGATCGCCGTTCGCCGGCGATCCCGCGTCGCGCCGATCGGAGCGGTGCTGGCGGTGTTGCTGGCCGTCGCCGTCGTCGCCCCCAGCATCCTCCCGTACCAGCGCACCGACGAGAGCAAGGCCGACCTGCGCGACTCCGGCCACGCCTGGGACTGGAGCGCCGTGTTCCGGGTTGACGCCGTCGCCGCGGTGCCGAACGCGCTCACGCTCATCCACGACGGTCTGCTCGGCTCCGCCATCTATCGCTTCGACGGCAACCCGAGAAGCCTGACCCGCTTCAATAGCGATCCGCGTTCCTTCCCGTTCGACGCGACGGGAACGACGCCCGGCAACGTCCTGATCATCGGGGCGGCGGGCGGAAACGAAGTGCTCGCGTCGCTGTACTTCGACGCCGGTCACATCGACGCCGTCGAGCTCAACCCGGTGACCTACCGGTTCGTCACCCAGAAGTTCGCCGACTACGACGGCCACTTCACGGACAACCCCAAGGTCAACTACGTCAACGACGAGGGGCGGGGATACCTCGCCCGCAGCGACCGCAAGTACGGCCTCATCTGGTATCCGGCGCCCGACAGCTACTCGGCGACGAACGCCGCGACCTCGGGCGCGAACGTCCTGTCCGAGAGCTACCTGTACACGAGCGAAGCGATCGCCGACAGCTTCGACCACCTGCATCGCGGTGGGATCCTGGCGGCCCAGTTCGGCGAGTTCGACTACAACGCCCGGCCGAACCGCACGACCCGTTACGTCGCCACCGCGCGCAAGGCGCTCGCCGAGCGCGGCGTCCGTGATCCCTCCCGCCACATCCTCGTCGTCACGACAACGACCGAAGGAGCGTCGGCACTCTCGACGGTGCTCGTGAAGGAGACCCCGTTCACGCCGGCTCAGGTCGACCGCGTGGTTACTGGTCTCGGTGCCGTCCCCGGGGCAAAGCTCCGGTACGCGCCCGGCCACCCGGTCAAGGGTGAGTCGGTGAGCGACCTCGCCACGATCCCGAACTCCAAGCTGGGATCCTGGTACGACTCGTACCCCTACGACGTCCGGCCCGTCACCGACGACGCACCCTTCTTCTGGCACTTCGCGCCGTACGGCGACGTCGTCAGCAACTTCAGCCATCCGATCCGCAGCGGCGACGCCGAGATCGCGCTGGGTGAACGGGTGTTGCTCCTGCTCCTGGTGGTGGCGGTCGTTCTCGCGGCGATCTTCCTGCTGCTCCCGTTCGTCGCCGTCCGATCGATCTGGAGAGGTTTCCCCCGGAAGCCGAGATCGGCGTTGTACTTCGCGTCGATCGGATTGGGCTTCATCTTCTTCGAGATCACGCTCATACAACGGTTGACGCTGTTCCTCGGATACCCGACGTATTCGCTGACCGTCACGTTGGCGTCGATCCTCATCTTCACCGGCGTCGGCGCGTTCTTGAGCTCGCGGTGGAGAGATCGTCCGGGGCGAGTCGCGGCTGTGCTGTTCGTCGCCATTGCATTGCTCACGGTCTTCTACCAGTTCGGCTTGCCGTCCGTCACCGACGCGCTCCTGGGCTGGCCGCTCGCCGGCCGTCTCACGTTCGCGTTCGTCGTGCTCGCGCCGCTCGGCGTGTGCCTGGGCTTCTTCATGCCGCTCGGCCTCGGCGCCGTCGCGGGTCTCACACGGTTCCCGCGCGAGTACGTGGCGTGGGGATGGGCGGTGAACGGCTTCGCGTCGGTCGTGGGTGCCGTGCTGTCGACGATCCTGGCCATGACCTTCGGCTTCCGGGTCGTGCTGTTCCTCGCCCTCGTGGCCTACGCCATCGCCATCCTGGCGCTACGCAGCTTGCTTCGTCTCGAACCGACTGCGCGTGCGGCGGAGGAGCCGGCGGTGCCCTCGGTCACCGGCGTGCCGACCGCCGCCGCGCCGCGCTAGTCGACGTCGGGGGCCGCGCTCACGCCGGATGGGGTGCCGTCGAGGCGCGTGCGCAGCAGCGCCAGCTCTTCGGCGAGGGTGCGCGTCCTGTTCTCGAGGCGCGAGAGCTCCCACGAGTAGTGCACGACGACGAGGAACAGGAACCCGACTGCCAACAGCAGGAAGATGGTCGGCGAGTAGAGGACGCCGAGCCACTCGGACACGGTGTTGAGCACGCTGGGCACCACGGCCAACGGCAGGAGCAAGACGCCGATGACGAGCCAGAGGAGCGCGTACTTGCTCCGGAGCTGGCGCGCCCGCACGAGGCGGAAGATGAACAACGCGATGATCACGGTGGCCACGATCACCAGAATGTGGGCCTGGCCACTGAGCGACCCTCTGGGCAGGTCGATCATGCTTCGTCCTTTCGGAGTCGGGCCCGGCGGGACGCCGAACCGAGGATGCCGATGAGGAGCCGCAGGTAGTTGATGACCAGCTTGACGCGGCGCGTCGACGGCACGCCCGCGGCTCGGGGGCGCATGCTGATCGGCACCTCGTCGACGCGAAAGCCTGCGTAGCGGACGATGAGGAGCGCTTCGACCGTGTCGGCCAGGTACTCGACGGGGTACTCGCGGGCGAGAAGCTCGATCACCGGTCGGTCGAAGGCGCGAAAGCCCGACGTGACGTCGGAGAACCGCTGGCCGGTCAGCGCCCGCACGATCGCGCCCAGGAACCGCATCGCCTGACGCCGGGTGCGGCCCACGCGATAGTCGTCGATGCCGGCCGCGAAGCGGCTACCGACCGCCATGTCGGCGCCGCGGTCCAGCGCTTCGAGGAGAGCCGTGATACCGGCCGGGTCGTGCTGACCGTCGGCGTCGATCACGACGGCGCGGTCGTAGCCGTTGCGCTGGGCGTAGTGCAGACCCACGCGGACGGCGCCGCCGACGCCCAGCGTGAAGGGCAGCTGAGCCGACACCGCGCCGGCGCGGCTCGCCACCTCCGCGGTCGCGTCGGTCGAGCCGTCGTCGATCACGAGGATGTCGAGGTCGTCGACGGCTTCCCGCAGCTCCTTGAGCGTCGCGGGGAGGCTCTCCTCCTCGTTGAGCGCGGGCATGATGATCAGGATGCGGGTCACCGAGCTTCCATGCTACGGCGACTGGCGCGCGTCCTCCGGGACTACATCCTCGACGTAGAGCCAGTCGCCGCCCACGAGGTCGAGCGTGTGCGGGTGGTCCGTGCCGGTCCAGGCGAGCAGCGAGAACTTGTACGGGAAGAAGTGGATGTGGGGGTTGAACGTGGCGCGGTACGGGCGCTGGTGGGGGACCACGACGACGATCCGCCGGCGAGCCACCCGCCGAAGCTCGTCGAGCGCGGCGCCGAAGTGCTGCACGTGCTCCAGGGTGTGCGTGGAGACCACCGTGTCGAACGCCCCGTCGCGGAACGGCAGCTCCTCGACGTTCCCGTCGCACCACCGGACGTTGGGATGCGTGCCGCGCCGGCCGGCCGAGACCGCGACGTCGCAGCCGATGACGTCGTGGTCGGGCGCGAGGCGCTCGCACACGTATCCGAGCCCGCACGCGACATCGAGCACGCTCTTCCCGCGCACGGCGCGCAACACCCCATCGAGCGACTCGGGGGTGAGGTCGGTGGCGCCCTGGTCGAAGCGGGAGCGGAGGCTCTGGTAGAAGGCGGCGAACTCGGCGCGTGAGAGGTAGAAGGCCTTGTCCTTCAGCTCGACGATGTCGATCGTCAGATCGCCGTACATGCGTCGGGCGAGGTCACCGAACAGCTTCGAGTCGCGCATCGACGGCGGGAGGTAGCGGTCGAGCGCCTCGTTGATCCACAGGGATGCCCGGCGGCTGAGCTTCACGTTCTCTCCGTGGTCTTCGTGGAACGGCGGTGGCGGGTGCCGACGACGGCGGCCACGCTCACTGCCGCCAGGACGATCAGCGACGGCTCGGCGGCGATCCGGAATCGCTGCTGCCCATACGTGAGCGCGGTCGTGAGAGCGACGACGACCGCGGTGGACAGTAGCGGCCACACCCGGGCTCGACGTCGAAGCAAGAGGATGACCCCGATCAGAGCGACGGGGAGGAGCACCCAGTACATGACGGTCCCCACCGCCTGCCAGCGCTTGGGGCGACCCTCGAGCGACTCGAAGTCGATCTGCTGGCGGGGTGCGTACAGCCCCCACGTGCGCAGCTCGCGGACGCCGACGACGAGCGGCGCCCGCGAGAGGTGGGCGCGGGCGTAGGCGATCCCGTCGGCGCGATGCCGGTTCGCTACCTCGGCCTCCTGGAAGTTGTGTTGTTGGATGTCGAACCCCTCGAAGCACGCCTGCGCCTGCGGCCGGCGACGCGCTGACTCGCCGAATTGAGAGAACGTCTCCCGCCACAACCCGATTTGCGAACCGGAGTACGTGAGGTCGCAGTTGGCGCCGTCGACGGCGGTGCCGATGTTGTTCGAGATCGGCACGAACGCGTGGAGTCGTACGGCGTTGCGGATCGTCCACGGCACGACGACGAGGATGGCCGTCCCGATTGCGACCAGGGCCAGCAAGGCGCGCCGCTTCGTCGCCAGCGATCTCAGACTGATCACGAGCGGGATCACGAGCACGACCGCGAAGAACAGCCCTTCCGCGCGCGTGAGCGCGCTGAGCCCGATGACGGCGCCGAGGGCGGCGAAGCGCAACGGGCTCGGAGCATCGGCAGCGCGGTAGGCCAGCAGCAGTGCTGCCGTCACGAGGAGCACGTAGACGGACTCCGCCATGAGCGTCGCTTCTGCCAGGAACAGCATCGGGTAGAGGGCGGCGATCGCCGCCGCGATCACGCCGACGAGCGGTCCGCCGACGCGCCGGCCGAGAAACCCGACGAGCACGACGGTTCCGGTTCCTACGAAGCAGAGGAGCAGCCGCTGCGCGTCAACGCTCTTGGCGCCGAGAAACGACGGCCACGCGAGCAGCGCGGGGAAGAGCGGCGGGTACTCGGCAGTCGGGCGGGTGACGTGCAGGATCCGGAAGTCGAACGGGCGGATGTAGCCGCGCCCGTCAGCCAGGTTGTTCGCAAGAAGGTGGTAGGCGGTCGCATCGCCGGGATCGGGCAGCTTCGGGTCGACCGCGAGCACGAACACGACGCGCACTGCCAGCGCGACGAGCGCGATCGCGAGGATCGCGATCAGGAACGCGCGGTTCCGGGTGGTCGTCAACCGGCTGGGGTCGGAGCCGGACGGCGGAACGGCACCCGTCCCTTCAGCGACAGGGCCGGCTTCTCGACCACGACGTAGCTCACCGTCGCCACCAGCACCGTCGAGACGAAGACGATTGCGAGCATCTTGAGGAACGACGTGTTGAACGGCGTGCTGTCCGTCCACTCGATGTACTTCTCGAGCAGCGTCTCGTTCCAGAGGTACAGGCCGTACGAGATCAGGCCGAGCAGCTGCACGACGCGGTTCTCGAGGATGTGCCGGATCAGGCCGGCGCGCTGGGGACCGAAGATCCCGGGAAGCAGGAAGAAGAGGCCGACGGCCAGATAGAAGTAGTGCACGCCCATGTCCTGGGCGAGTGTGTCGATGCGGCCCGGGCGCCCGATCAAGAGCGAGATCGCGACGAATGCGACGGCGGCGAGCGTCCACGAGACGGCGGGGAAGATGCGGCGCCGGAACGCGGTCGGCTCACGGCGACCCGAGAGCCACACGCTGACCACCGCGAGCACCATGCCGACGGCGAACACGTCGATCCAGCCTGGCAGCACGTTCAGCAGCTGGAAGGCGCGCGGGCCGTCCACCCGGCTCCGGACCAACCACCGGTACGCGATCCCGGCTGCGATCAGGCATGCGAGTACCGCGAGGTCGATGCGCACCTGGCGCGTGGGCTCGCCGCGCGCCCAGCGGCTGATCGCGAGCGCGTAG
>Ga0075423_10001594_pt1 | contig 20123 bp, 14 predicted proteins | sample SoiMethybrSBSTD2_FD_80114 | JGI IMG/M metagenome (GOLD analysis project Ga0075423, IMG submission 80114) | Bulk soil microbial communities from a Populus tree surrounding site in Tennessee, USA - Soil MetaG P. TD hybrid SBSTD2 | ecosystem: Environmental > Terrestrial > Soil > Tree plantation...
ACGATGGCCGCGTTCGATGTGCAGCCGGATGGATCGCTGAAGAACCAGCGCGAGTTCGCCCAGCTGGGTGCCGGTGGCGGCGACGGCAGCACGATCGATGCGGCGGGCCGGGTTTACGTCACCTACAGCGAAGGCATCGCGGTGCTGAGTCCCGAAGGCAAGAAGCTCGGAACCATCCCAACACCACGCGGCGTGATCACCGCAGCGTTTGGCGGCAAGGACAAGAAGATGCTCTACATCCTCGCGCGCGGCGCAGTTGCCGCCGACGGCAGCGAGGTGGCCAACGCCGCGCAGGTGTGGGTGATTCCGACGCTCGCGCAGGGGTTCAAGGGGCGCGCGAAGTAGGGCGCGCCAGAAATGCAGGATGCAGAATTCAGAATGCAGAAGGGGTTCCAGCTGAAGCCGGACACTCCGTACTAGGTACTGTCTGCATTCTGCATTTTGCATTCTGCATTACACGCTCACTCAGCCCTCAACACGGCATTCGGATCCAACCGCGACGCGCGCCAGGCCGGCAGCACGCAGGCGAAGAGCGCAACCAGCGTAATCGTCGCGATGACGCCGGTCATCGTCGTTGCGTCGGTCGGCTTCACACCGAACAACAGAGACGCGAGAAGACGGTTCAGGCCGAACGCACCGGCCAGGCCGACGATGACGCCAACACCGGTGAGCAGCAATCCTTGGCGCATGACCTGCGCGACGACGTTCGATCGATCGGCGCCGAGCGCGAGCCTGATGCCGATCTCTCGACGACGTTCGGCCACCATGTAGGAGAGCACTCCGTAGGTCCCGATCGCCGCGAGCAGCAGCGCGAGCCCGGCGAAGACACCGATCAACTGCGCCAGCAGACGCGGACGACGGATCGATTCCGCGAACACGTCTTCCATGTCGCGTAGACGAACGACGGGAACGGTCCGATCGGCTTCATGTACCACGCGCTCAACGGTCTGTAACAGGGCGGCGGGCGGCAGCGTGGTGCGCAGCACGACGTTCATCGTCAGCGGCACCTGTTGCGCGCGGGGGCCGGGAACGGCCGCCACCTGATCGACGAAGAAATACAGTTCGGTGCCGGTCTTCTGATCGACGCCGCCTTGCTTCACATCCTTCGCGACGCCGACGACGGTGAACCACGGAACCTGATCGCCGCAGCACGGACGCAGCCGCTGGCCGATCGGGTTCTTGCCCTTCCAGAACGTGTTGACGAGCCGCTCGTTGACGACGGCGACCATGCCGGTCGAGGCCACATCGGCCCGTTGGAAACTGCGACCGTGGATCATGGGGATGCCCATGGTTTCGAAGTAGTCGGCGACGACGTTCTGGTAGTAATCGACGTTCTCGTACGGCCCTTGGGGCGGCGCGGTGTAGTTGTCGATGTCGGTGTCGTTGGCGTTGAGCGGCCGGTTCGGGGGCAGTCCCGACATGGCGCTTGCCGCCTGCACGCCGGCCACGCCGCGAAGCTTCTCGATCAGCCCCTGAAACATCTGCATGCGCGCGGTCCCTTCCGGATAGCTGACCCGCGGCAACGTGAGCGAGAATGTGACCAGACGCGATCGGTTGAATCCGGCGTCGACGTTGGTCAGGTTGTAGACCGTCCGCACCAACAGTCCGGCCGCAATCACGACCATGACCGCGAGCGCAACTTCGGCCATCACGAGCGCGCGACGCACGTGATGGCGTGCGGCGCCGGTGGCGCCCTTGTCGCCGCCTTCTTTCAGCGCGGTGACCAGCCCTGTGATGCGTGTGTGCATGATCGGCGCGAGGCCAAACAGCACGCCGCTCGCAAGTGCCACGGCGACCGTGAACAGCAGCACGATCGGATCCACGGCAATCTCGGTCGTGCGGGGAAGACTGTTTGGATACGCGCGCACCAGCGCCTGCACGGCGACGCGGGCGAGCACGACTCCGAGCACACCACCAGCGATCGAGAGCAGCACACTTTCGGTCATGAACTGTTGCAGCAGGCGGCCGCGGGTGGCGCCTATCGCCGTGCGTACGGCGAACTCGCGGTGACGCGTCTCGGCGCGCGCGAGCAGCAGGTTGGCGAGATTGGCGCAGGCAATGAGCAGCACGAAGCCGACCGCGGCTTGTAGCACCCAGATCGATCGACTCGCGCCGCCGAGCATTTGCTCGGTGAGCGGTTTCATTTGGAGGAGATGGCCACCGCCTCCTCCGGCCTGCGTCAGGAAGACATGGCTGCCGGGACCTTTGAGCGGAATGTTGTTCCGAGCGCCCCAGGTCTTGATGAGCGTGTCGAGCTCCACTTGTGCCGCTTGCTGCGTGACGCCGTCCTTCAGACGGCCGATCAGATAGAGATAGTGATTGCCGCGGTTGCGCCGGTTGGCAGGATTGAGTGCGAGCGGCAGCCACACTTCGGTGCGGTTGTCCATGACGTCCGTTCCGGGTGGCATGATCCCGAGTACTTCGTGGCGGCGTCCGTCGAGTTCCACGGTCTGACCGACGATTGGCCGTCCCCCGAAGGCCCTCTGCCACAACTCGTGCGAGAGGATGACGATGGCCGGCGGCGGCAACTGTTGATTGGTGGGCTGACCTGGAGCGGGGGGTGGTACTGGGACATCGGTCTCGCCGGCACGGAAGAATCTTCCCTGTGCTGCCGGCACACCCAGCGCCTTGAACAGGTGCTCGTCAACCGAAGCGGTGCGGACCCGCAACGGCCGATCGCCCGCCGTGAGATTGGCTTCGCCAGTGGTGTAGGCGCCGACCTCGGCGAACGACTGATTCTGCTCGCGGTACTCCATGTACTCGGGCGGCGACACCCAGAACTCCAAGAAACCGAGCGACGGGAACTGGGTGGTCAGATACATCAACTGCTCAGGCTTGGGATAGCCGAGCGGCCGAAGAATCACGCCGTTGACGATGGAGAAGATCGCCGTGTTGGCGCCGATGCCGAGCGCCAGCGTCAACAGGGCCGTGGCCGTGAATCCCGGGCTTCGTCGTAACACACGGAGGGCATACTTGATATCGGGCACGATGGCGCTGGTCCAGCGGAGCCGTTGCATGGATGATCCTCCGAGGTGACTGGCCTTTTGACGGGAAGACGATAACAGGAGTTCGTCGGCAAAGGAGGGTCGGCATGAAGTGGTCACTCACGGCGGCATTGACGGCCTTGCTGGCAGCGGTCACATCAGCGGCTCAGAGCCCACAGACATCATCGCCTGCCCAGTTCGACGTCGTCTCGATCAAGCGAAACACCAGCGGCGAGACCGGCGGCGGCATTCGCAGTCTGCCGGACGGCACGATGATCATGACCAATCAGCCGATTCGCTCGATCATCGGCGGCGCGTCGCCGGTGCCCACGCGCGAGGTCGAGGGGCTGCCCGACTGGGTGATGCGCGAGCGCTACGACGTCACGACGAAGCCGTCGGCAGGCTCAACCCGTGAGCAGCGATCTGAGATGATCCGCCGCATGTTCGAGGAACGGATGATGTTGAAAGCGCACGTCGAACAGCGCGAGCGCGATACGTTTGCGCTCGTCGTTGCGCGCAGCGATGGCAAGCTCGGTCCACAGCTCAAACCGTCGACGCTCGATTGCGGTCCGCGGCCGCCTGGTACGCCACCGCCGCCGGCACCGACGTCGTTTTCAGCCGACGATGCCGCGACCCGATGCGGCGGCTTGTTCGGTCAGGGCTTGATCGTCTCTGGCGGAACCACGATGGACGCGCTCGTGCCGTCGCTCGGCGGATTGGCCGGCCGCCTCGTGAACAATCGCACTGGTCTCCAGGGATTCTACGCACTGAAGCTGCAGTTCGCCATGCCAGGCGCCCACGGTGGAGCGTCCGCCGACGACAATCTCCCCGACTTCTTCACTGCGTTGCAGGAGCAGCTCGGTCTGAAGCTGCAGCCAGAGAAGAGCATCATCCCCATCTTCGTCGTCGATCACATCGAGCGGCCGACGGAAAACTGATTGCTCGCCAACTCCCAATTGCCAACAACCAACTCCCAAGAAAGACAGGAGTGTGGGAGTTGGGATTTGGAGGTTGGTAGTTGTCGTGCTCTCAGAGCGTCCTCGACCAATCATCGATGAAGCGTGCGGCCAGCGCGGTCCAGCCGGTCTGATGGTTCGCGCCGCAGCCGCGGCCGGTATCACCGTGAAAGTACTCGTGAAACAGCAACAGATCCCGCCAGTGGGGATCGTCCGCGTAGCGTGCGTCGCCGCCATGGCAGGGACGCTGGCCGCGCGCGTCGCGCAAGAAGATCGAGGCCAGGCGATGTGAGATCTCGCGCGCGACTTGTTTGAGCGTCAGCTGTCGTCCCGAGCCGGTGGGGCATTCAACGGTCAACGCGTCGCCATAGAAATGGTGATAGCGCTCGAGCGCTTCGACGATCAGGAAGTTCATCGGCATCCAGATCGGTCCGCGCCAGTTCGAGTTGCCGCCGAAGAGGGTGGTCGTCGATTCGCCTGGTGAGTAGTCGACGCGGTGTTCGTCACCATTCTGGTGGAGCACGAAGGGGTGTGCCGCATGCACGCGCGACACCGAGCGGATGCCGTACGGCGACAGGAACTCGTTCTCGTCGAGCATGTAGCGCAGCACGCGGAGCAGTCGCTCGCGCGAGGGAATGGCCAGCAGGCGCCGCGGTCCTCGATGGTGGTGGGGCGCCGCCATGTAACTGATGTGGCGCGCGAGATCGGGGCGATTGGCGAGAAACCAATCGAGCCGCTTCTTGAAGCCTGGCAGCCGATCGATGGTGTCCTGATCGAGCACTTCGACCGCGCACAACGGCAGCAGGCCAACCATCGATCGGATCGGCATCGCCACCTCGCGACGGTCGACACACAGGCGATCGTAGTAGAAGCCGTCGGTCTCGTCCCACAGACCGACGCCGCCGAACGCGTTCATGGCGTCGACGATGGCGACGAAGTGCTCGAAGAACTTCGACGCCATGTCGGCATAGGTGGCGTCCTCCCTGGCCAGCTCGATGGCGATCGACAGCATGGTGGCGCAATAGAACGCCATCCACGCCGTGCCGTCGGCCTGCTCGAGCCGTTGTCCCGACGGCAGCGGCAGGGATCGATCGAATGCGCCGATGTTGTCGAGCCCGAGAAAACCGCCGGCAAACAAGTGTCGTCCGTCGACGTCCTTGCGGTTCACCCACCACGTGAAGTTCAACAGCAGCTTCTGGAATACGCGCGCCAGAAACTCTTGGTCGCGTTGGCCGGGGGCCGCGGTCATCTTGTAGACCCGCCAAGCCGCCCACGCATGCACCGGCGGATTCACGTCCGACAGCGCCCATTCGTACGCCGGCAGCTGACCGCTCGGATGCATGTACCACTCGCGCAGGAACAACACCATCTGTGCCTTCGCGAACTCGGGATCGAGCTTCGCGAACGGAATCATGTGGAAGGCGAGGTCCCACGCCGCATACCACGGGTATTCCCATTTGTCCGGCATCGAGATGACGTCGCGGTTGTAGAGATGATTCCAGTCGTGATTGCGGCCCTGCGCCCGCTCGGGCGGCGGTGAGGGCTGGGTCGGATCGCCTTCGCACCAGTCCTTCACCACGTAGTGGTAGAACTGCTTGCTCCACAAGAGTCCCGCAGCAACCTGCCGAACGACGTTGCGGGCATCGCCCGTGATGTGCACCGGAATCGTGGCGTCGTAGAACTCGTCGGCCTCGCGTCGACGCTCGACGAACACGTTCTCGTAGCCGTCGCCGAATATCGACGCTGAGGCGACGATGTCAGCGCTGGTCAGCCGCAGGTGAAGCTCCGACATGCCGGCTCCGGCCACATCGAGAACGTAGTGATACGCGCCCTTCGTGCCGCGTGATGCGGGATTCACGGCGTCCTGGCGGCCGTGAACGACGTACTCGTGGAATGCATCCTTGACGAATGCAGCGCCGTTTGCCGTGTTGAACAGCCGTTCGTGGTTGGTTTCGTTCTCGGTGAACAACATGGCGGGTGCGACGCCATCGGACGGATCCGCTCGGAGTGCGAACGTGCCGAGCGACTCGTGCGACGCGACGATGCAGCCCGCATCCGCGCGCGAGAGCTCCGGTCTGCTCCAGTATCCCTCGCCGCTTCGTCCCCACGACCAGGTGTTGCGGAACCACAGCGTCGGAAGCACGTGCAGACGCGCCACGTCCGCGCCGCGGTTGTTGACGACGACGCGAATCAGGATGTCGTTCGGCGCCGCCTTCGCGTATTCGACGACGACGTCGAAGTAGCGGTCATCGACGAACACGCCGGTGTCGGCGAGCTCGAACTCGAGATCCTGCTTGCCGCGGCGGCGGTTCTCGTCGACCAATTGGCTATAGGGGAACGGACGCTGCGGATACTTGTAGAGCGCCTTCATGTAGGCGTGCGTCGGTGTGGAATCGAGATAGAAGTAGCACTCCTTGACGTCTTCGCCGTGGTTGCCCTCGTTGCCGGTGAGCCCGAACAAGCGCTCCTTGAGAATGGGATCGCGCTCGTTCCAGAGCGCGAGGGCGAAACACAGGCGGCCCTGCCGGTCGCAGATGCCGAGCAGGCCGTCTTCGCCCCATCGATACGCGCGACTGCGCGCGTGATCGTGCGGGAAGTATTCCCACGCGTTGCCGCGAGCGGAGTAGTCCTCTCGGACCGTGCCCCATTGGCGATCGGAGAGATACGGTCCCCAGCGCTTCCACGCCTGCTCGCGCGAGGCGTCCTGTTGGAGGCGCAGCGATTCTTGTGTCATGAGCACATGGAGGGGCTGCCTTCAGGCAGCCCGGCGATTCGCGGTTCTTTGTATAGCACCGATTGTGATGGAGACGACGACCCCGGCGTTTCGCGACCACGGCGAGGCACGGCTCGGCTTGGCGCTGCTCGATGCGATCGAACGTCGGCGGCGAGCCGTTCTCGGTCACAATCAGACGTAGTCGTACGTAGCCCACAGGAGAACTCATGACCATCGGGATGATCGGTCTCGGTCGAATGGGCGGCAATATGGTGCGCCGGCTGCTGCGCGGTGGGCATCGATGCGTCGTCCACGATCTCAACCCCCAGAACGTGGCCGTGCTCGCTGCCGAGGGCGCGATTGGTGCGGCATCGTTCGAAGAGCTGGTGGCCTCGATCGAGCCGCCGCGAGCGGTGTGGATCATGGTGCCGGCCGGTGAGGCCACCGAGCAGACGGTGCGCGCGCTCGCCCAGCACCTGAAACGGGGCGACACGATCATCGACGGAGGCAACTCGTACTTCAAAGACGATGTGCGGCGAGCGACGGAGCTGCGTCAACTGGGCATTCACTATCTCGATGTCGGAACCAGCGGTGGCATCTGGGGGCTCGATCGCGGCTACTGCCTCATGATCGGCGGGCCGGTCGATGCCGTCGCCCGTCTCGAGCCGATCTTCGACACACTGGCGCCCGGACGCGGCGCCATTCCACCGGCGCCTGGGCGCACGACGGGCGGAACCGCGGAACAGGGCTATCTCCACTGTGGTCCCGAGGGCGCCGGACATTTCGTGAAGATGATTCACAACGGGATCGAGTACGGCCTGATGCAGGCGTACGCGGAAGGCTTCGATATCTTTCGCAACGCCAGTTCCCCAAGTCTTCCCGAGTCGTATCGCTACGACTTGAACCTCGCGGACATCGCCGAGTTGTGGCGGCGCGGCAGCGTGGTCGCCTCGTGGCTGCTCGATCTGACGGCGAGCGCGTTGAGCGAAGACCCTTCGCTTGCCGGATACGTCGGGCGAGTTCAGGATTCGGGCGAAGGCCGATGGACGGTCATGGCCGCAGTCGAAGAGGCCGTTCCGGCGGATGTGCTCTCGGCGTCGCTGTACGCGCGTTTCCGCTCACGCCAGGACCATACGTTCGCCGACAAGCTGCTCTCCGCCATGCGACACAAGTTCGGCGGACACGCCGAAGCATCGGCGCCGGCCGCGGCTGGTGACGCGCGATGACCCGCCTTCGCCAAGGCTCCGGCGGGCAGGCCCCGGGCCAAGGCTCCGGCGGGCAGGCTCTGCAACAAGGCGCCGGCGGGCAGGCTCTGCAACAAGGCGCCGGCGGGCAGCCTCAGAACGAGGCGCACCAGCACTCGGCGGACTCGCACGATCCGGCGCCGCCGTGCGTGATGGTGATCTTCGGTGGTGGAGGCGATCTCACCAAACGCAAGCTCGTGCCCGCGCTTTACAACCTCGCGACGAGCGGTCTTCTGGGCGAGGCGTTCGCGGTTGTGGCGATCGCGCGTGCGGAGATGACGCACGACGAGTATCGACAACGGATGGCAGCCGATCTTCGCGAGTTTGCGACCGGGCCGATCGATCCGTCGATCTGGAAACGACTGGAGAAGTTGTTCTACTACGTGCACGGCGACTTCGCGGATCCCGGCACCTATTCGCGCCTGAAGACGCAGCTCGCCGAGGTGGATGGCCGGCACGGCACCAACGGCAACTATCTCTTCTATCTCGCCACTGCGCCGGAGTTCTTCGCCGAGGTCGTGTGTCAGCTCTCGCGCAACGGACTCATGCGACAGGAAGGCGAGGCGTGGCGACGCGTGGTCATCGAGAAACCATTCGGCCACGATCTCGAGTCGGCTCGCCGCTTGAACCACGAGCTGACGCAGGTGATCCACGAGCGGCAGATCTTCCGCATCGATCACTATCTCGGGAAAGAAACCGTCCAGAACATCATGGCGTTCCGATTTGCCAACGGGATCTTCGAGCCGGTGTGGAATCGGCGCTACGTCGACAACGTGCAGATCACATCGACCGAAGAAGTCGGCGTCGAACAGCGCGGCGGCTACTACGAGGGTGCCGGCGCGCTCCGCGACATGGTGCCGAATCATCTGTTCCAGCTGATGACGCTGACCGCGATGGAGCCGCCGATCTCGTTCCAGGCCGACGCCGTCCGCGACGAGCAGACGAAGGTGCTCACGGCCATTCAGCCGATGTCGGCCGAGGACGTATCGAGTCGCGTGATCCGCGGACAGTATGGCGAAGGCGTGATCGACCAGTCGCGTGTGCCGGCCTATCGTGCCGAGCCGAAGGTGCGGCCAGACTCGGCCACCGAAACCTATGTGGCGTTGAAGATGCTGATCGACAACTGGCGGTGGGCCGACGTGCCGTTCTATCTGCGCACCGGCAAGCGTCTTCCTCGACGCGTCACCGAGATCGCCATCCAGTTCAAGCCGGCGCCGTTCGTGCTGTTTCGCGATACTCCCGTCGAGCGCCTGTCGCCCAATCGTCTGGTGATGCACATCCAACCGGATGAGGGAATCACGCTGCGTTTCAGCGCCAAGGTCCCGGGGCCGCACGTGCATCTGGGCTCGGTCAGCATGGACTTCAAGTACTCCGATTACTTCGGAGCGACGCCGAGTACCGGCTACGAGCGACTGCTGTACGACGCCATGGAGGGCGATGCGACGTTGTTTCAGCGCGGCGACATGGTGGAGACCGCGTGGAGCGTCGTCGATCAGATTCTCGAGACGTGGCAGGCCACGCCACCCCGCGACTTTCCCAACTATGCGGCCGGATCGTGGGGACCGGCCGAGGCCGACGAGCTGTTGCGGCGCGACGGCCGGCAGTGGCGCGAGATCAAGAGCAAGTCATGACCCGCTCCGGCATATGAGACGGATTCACATCTCGGCGACTGGCGATGATCTGAGCCTGGACGCGGCGCAGGAGTTCGTGCGCGTCACCGCCGACGCGGTGAAGCTGCGCAGCCGGTGCTTCGTGGCCCTGGCCGGCGGCAGTACGCCGCGAGGACTCTATCGCGCGCTCGCCAACACGCAGCCGACGCGCACGCAGGTTCCGTGGAGCCGCATCGAGTTCTTCTGGAGCGACGAACGCCACGTGCCGCCGGATGACGCCGAGAGCAACTATCGCATGGCGTCTGAAGCGATGCTCGCCGCGGCGCCCGTCACGCCCACGCAAATCCATCGCGTGCGGGCCGAGAACCCGGATGCGGTGATCGTCGGTCGCCAGTACGAAGAAGAGATCCTCACGGACGTGGCGCACGACGGCGGCATGCCCCGGTTCGATCTGATGCTGCTCGGCCTCGGAACGGACGGACACACGGCGTCGCTCTTTCCCGGGACGACCGCGGTGGTCGAAGTCAGACGGCTGTGTGTCGACACCTGGGTCGAGCGGTTGAATACCCATCGGATCACCATGACGCTCCCGCTCCTCAACGCCGCCCGAACGGTGATGTTTCTCGTCAGCGGGCAGGAGAAGGCGGCGGTCGCCCGGGCGGTTCTGGGGCCGTCCACGACCGGCGACATGCTGCCGGCGCAGCTCGTTCAGCCCGACGGTGATCTGCTCTGGATGCTCGATCGGGATGCGGCGAGTCTGCTGACGGCCTGACAGCGAGCTCACGATCGTAGAGGCGGGTCTTTAGACCCGCCCACGTTAGACCCGCCTACGTTCCCGTCTGAAGACGCGTCTCGACTCGACCGCGGCCATCGGTGGCTTGTGAATAGAACGTCTCCCACGCACGGCGGATCCGATCGATCTTGGCGGTGACCGTCGTTGCGGCGGTGCGGCCGTTCGACACCACGAAGACGAACGCCTGGCGATACACCTTGGGTGACGCGTCGGACGAGGGCTGGCGGCGTCCCTCGATGTCGATGATGTCGTTGATGAGCACGTCGCGCCGAGTGCCCGAGAAGGTCACGCCGACGCGCGGCGCCGAGTCGGCGGCGGCGTTGTTCGAGACGTTCGTCGGACTCTCGACGTAGAACATCGGCGGCACATCGACATCTCGAACCAGACCCATCGCGTATTGATCGAGCAGACTGTAACGCTCGACCGCGGCGATGGTCTTGAAGCCGCCGCCGCCGAGGTCCTGGATCCGATTGCCTTCCATCACCGACGCATCGGAGTTGAAGAAGAAGCTCCAATGCGCCTCGTCCCGTCCGAGCAGTGCGCCGGATCGTTGGCGATTGTGATCGCTGAACTCCATGTAGGCCAGCCACCGGTGTCCGACCTCCTGGCCCATGACGGACACCGTATTGTTCTCGCCGAGAAACTTGGTGAGCGGATCGTCCGGAAACTTCGCGATCGAGTCCATCTGGACGACGCTGTTGAGACGACCCGCGCTGCCAAACTGCGCCGACTCGTTGAAGCGGTCGACGCCGATGCCGGACACGTCGTTGGCGACGGTTGACTCGAACGAGAACGCACCTTCCGGCGTCATCACATCATCGGTCCAGACGATGAGCTGATCGTACGCGTCGCCGTGGGTGCGATAGAACTTCCGCGCTAACGCAACGAGATCGAGATCGGGCCGCATCGAGAACCGCTCGCCGATGGCGCCGCCGTTGCTCGTCAAGGTACGAGAGCCAGCGGTCGTCAAATCGACTGCGGCGAATGCCGTCGTGCTGCCCGGAGCGATCGCCGCGATGCCATCGGTGGCGGTCCACGTTGGAGCCGCGGCGTATTTCATCTCGATCGAACCGTCGGGGAAGAACGAGGTTTGAAAGGTGGCTCGCCGCGTCGAGTCGAACACCGCGACGTTGCACCATGTCACGGTGAAGCCGTCGGACGCCGTTCGCAGATAGACCCTGCCGGCCGCTGTCGGATCGAGATCGGCGAAGAACGCGCCTATGCGAGGCGCCCCGGATAGCAGCCGGCTCACGCTTCTGGCGGTGCTGGCGTGATCGCTCTCGCCGAAGGTGATGTTGCCGTCGGAATTGATGAACGCCATCGACTGCGCGACACCGTAGAAATTGAACGCGAACGCGACGCTTGCCGACATGCTGTCATCGTCGCCAAGCGTGAGCGCCGACCCGAGTGAGGCGCGAAACGACGCGTCGGTCCGGCTGATGTCGTAGACGCCGGATCGTGGCGTGAAGCGCAAGCCCGTGCCCTGCAGGTCGAACGTGTTTGCCGCCGCAATGAGATCGCCTTCGTCCTGAATGACGGCGATCTCGCCAACATCCGCGGAGGCTTGCGGATTGCCGGCGGCCAGCGGACCGAGGCGACCTTCGTGCGCCTGATGACGCCAGAGGATGTCGCCGAGCGTGCCGCGCGGGTCGGCGGTCAGCCTGCCGTTGGTCTTGTCGACGCGCGCGGACCCGACCGCGTTCGTGGCTGCCAGGCTCGCGGCGGGACACGGGTTCTGCGTGGTCGTTGGCGGTCCCGTCGACGCGGGTGGAGTGGTGGAGGTGTCGTTGTTGTCGCTGCCGCCGCAGGCAACGGTCACGGCGGTGAGAAAAGCTATAACGATGTGTGTGATGTGCGGCGTGTGAATCACGAAATTACACGTGCAGCGCGGGCATGTCGCTATCGTAGCCGAGTTTGCGTACCGAAAACCTGTGCATGAGATGGGGATGGCGTTGATCACACGCCGCCGCGTGTTGCACGCGTCGCTGGGGGCCGCGGCCGCGGGACTCGGCGTCGGGCTCTATACGTGGCAAGTCGAGCCGCACTGGCTCGAGATCGTGCGCCGGCGCCTGCCTGTTCGCGGTCTTCCGGACGCACTGCGTGGGCGTACGCTCGTTCAGCTCAGTGACATTCACGTCGGCCCGCGCGTGTCCGATGCCTACGTCCTCGAGACGTTCGCGCGCGTCACTGCACTCTCACCAGACATCGTCGTCTACACCGGCGATTTCGTGAGCTATGAGCCCGATGTCTTCGCGCACGCGGCGCGTATCTACGCCAACCCGCCGCGCGGCCGTCTGGCGACGTGTGGCATTCTCGGCAATCACGACTACGGACCGAACTGGGCGCATCCCGAGATCGCGTCGCGGCTGGTCGATCACCTGCAGGCGGTTGGCATTCGCATGCTTCGCAACGAGGTGGCCGATGTGGCCGGTCTCCAGATCGCGGGGATGGATGATCTCTGGGGCCGACGTTTCGATCCGGTACGCGCGCTTGCGGCGGTCGATCGCGCTCGCGCCGCGATCGTGCTGAGTCACAACCCCGATACCGTGGATCGATCGGGTTGGAATGGTTATCAGGGCTGGGTGCTGAGCGGGCACACTCACGGTGGTCAGTGCAAGCCGCCGTTCCTGCCGCCGCCGCTGTTGCCGGTCGAAAACCGACGCTACACGTGCGGCGAGTTCGAGCTAGGCGATGGGCGCCGTCTCTATATCAGTCGAGGAGTGGGGCACCTGCTGCAGGTTCGCATCAACGTGCGACCCGAAGTGACAGTGTTCGAGCTGGAGTCTGCCTAAACGTCAAACTCCCAATTCCCAACTCCCAATTCCCAACTCCCCAAAGAGCTTTCTTCTTTCGCTGTTGCTTTGGGAGTTGGGAGTTGGAGGTTGGGAGTTAATCTCCGCCGCTTCCTTTGAATTGATCGTCCTCGTCGGCGAACAGCAGGTTGAAGCTGGTAAGCGATCCGTAGCAACCGCTGATGTAGCCCTGCAGCTTTACCTTCGCATCCTCTGGAAGCTCCGACGCGTTCACGTGCTGTTCGAGCGTGCGCAGGCGATTGCGCAGCATCACCACCTTGTGGAAGAAGGTCTCGATCGGCCACGTCTTGTCCTGCAGCCCTGGCGTTCCCGGGCGCAGCACCATCGTGCCGCCGCGCCACTTGTGCGCCGGCGCAGCGGCCGTGAGTCCGGCCTCTTCGCGGATGATGCGGCGCAGCAGCATCTCGAGATCGTTGGTGTCGTGAGCCGACATGGGTGGCGCGATCCTTTCGCGTTCGGAGACCAGCGGAGAGCGCTGAGACGGCAGAGAGGAATCACGCAGAGATCGCAGAGGCGCGGAGATCGCTGAGGACGCGTGCGACGGGTGACCCGCCGCTGGAGTCGTGTGCGGGTCGCCCGTCACACGCGCTCTCGGCGTTCTCTGCTCCTCTGCAGTCTCTGCGTGAGATCTCTCCGCGATCTCGGTTCTCGGTCCGCCACGGTAGTTATGCTGACTGTGACAGTAATCGCAATCGACGCGCAGCGGCCGGCCGCCGCCGTCGACGACGATCACGGTGTGCGATCGATCGAGCTTGCAGGCGCGGCACAGATCCTCTATCGCGTCACCGGCCCGATACACGCGCGACACCGACATGGCGGTATCATCCCACCGATGAAGCCTTCTGACTGCATTCTGTTCAGCGGCGGCGCACCTGGCGCCGAAGCGGCGTTTGGCGCGATGGCCGAGCGTCATGGTGTCGAAGAGGTGCACTTCACCTTCGACGGGCACAAGCTCGAGCGGCACCGCGGCGTCCGCGCGCTCAATCACGAGGAGCTGCTGGCCGGTGACGTCAGCCTGCAATACGTCTCGCGTCTCATGCACCGCCGTTACACCGAAGGCCCGACGGTGCGAAAGGTCCTGCAGACGCTCTGGTATCAAGTCAACAACGGCCAGGAGATCTACGTGATTGGCTCGATCCTCGACGACGGCACGGTGCGAGGCGGAACGGGATGGGGCGCCGAATTCGCGAAGTTGTGCAACAAGCCGCTGTGCGTCTTCGATCAGGATCGCGATGCGTGGTCACGCTGGACCGGGGATGAGTGGCAGACGCTCGACCGCACGTCCGAGCCGGTCATCACGCATGCGCATTTCACCGGCACCGGCACGAGGACGCTGCGCGACAACGGCGCGCGGGCGATCGAGGCGCTGTTCCATCGCTCTTTCAGCTGATCGAGAGTGGTGATCAGGCGAAGCGATCGACGAGGATGCGGTAGTAGAGATTCGCGCCGCCGATCGCGAAGGCGCCGGTCACCAGCGCGCTCAGCATCCACATCGCCACCGACATGATGACGGTGCGCGGCTTCAGTTCGTACTTGATGATGCCAGCCGGGGTGGCGTCGATCTGGTACGGGAGCGTGCACAGCCGATCGCGCATCTCGGGATACTTCTCGAGCGCGACGCGTTCCAGCTTGTCGTCAGGCCATTCATCGTAGTAGCCGGGATAGGCATGGCGGATCTGCTTGGATACGCTCCGGGTGCAGAACCCCTGTCGCAACTCGCTCTCATCGAGCGTCTGGACGGCCTCGTCGACATCGGCTGTCGATCGAAGCGCGCCCACGGCGCCGGGCAGTGCCAGAAACGCCGGCATGGTATTGGCCGCAGTGGACCCGGCGTCTTCAGTGACGTCGGCGAGCGTCGACACGATGTGGATGTTGCCGCGGCGGGGCAGCGGGTCGCGGTGCGTGATGTCGATCATCAGCGCCGCCACCGCGACGACGCCGATCGCCCAGGCAATCTTCAACGTGAGACGCCATCCCGATGGCATCTCCTCGTCGCTGCGATATCCGATCAGCAGATCCACTCACGAACGTTATCGGCTCACGAACCACTGTTCTTACGTGGCGTGAAGAAATGAGCAGGCACCAGAAACAGAGAAAAACGGAGATACGGTCTGACACGGAGTAACAGAGAAACAGAGGACGAACAGAGCGACATGCTGACATGCAATTGGCGCGCGGGTGGGGCGCCGACCTGCGGTCGGCGCATGGGACGAGCGTCGCTCACGAAAACGAACGCCATCCGTGACAATCGAGGCGCTCGTTTTCGTGAACGACGTTCGCCCCATTCGCGCGCGAAGCGCGCGACCCGCCCGCGACGTACTCTTCGCAGAGCCTGCCTCCGTTCGTCTCTGTTGCTCTGTTCCTCTGTGTGAAAGACTGTTGCTCTGCTGCATTCGCTCCGTTCCCATCCGGGGCGAACCGTGTTGGTCGATCTAGAGGGCGCGGACTTCGGGGTTTTTCAGCAGGAACCACGCGGCAACCAGGCTCATGAGGATGCCGTTGATGGTGAGCACCGTCGGCGCGCTGGTCGTGTTGGCGAGCCAGCCGCCGACGAGGCTGCCGATCGGCATGCCGCCGCGGAACGCCACCATGTAGATGCTCATGACCCGGCCGCGCATCTCGTTGGGCGCGTTGAGCTGCACCAGCGACGACAGGGTCGAGAACACCATCACCATGCCCGCGCCGCAGGCAAACAGCAGCGCGGCGTTGATCCAGAACAGCCGTGTGATCGCAAACGCCGTGATCAGTCCGCCAAGCACGACCTGAATCGTCAGCAGCGTGCGCCCCATGTGCGGAAACTTGCCGAGCCAGGCGACGACGAGCGCGCCGGTGACCGCGCCCGCGCCCGCGAACGACATCAGATGCGTGTACACGGTGACGTCGCCGTGAAAGACGTTGCGCGCGAACAGCGGCAGGAACGTGAGTAGCGGATTGCCGAGGAACGTCGTCGCGAATCCGAGGACGGCGAGGCTCACGAAGGCGTGATGCGTGCGGACGAAGGTGAATCCGCTCTTGAGCTCTTCGTGCAGACGCGTCTGCCTCGCCGCTGGAATGTGCTTGATGTGCATCGACAGGATGGCGGCGATGACGGCGAGAAACGACAGGCCGTTGAGACCGAAGCAGGCCACCATGCCGAACGCCGCGAGCGCCAGGCCGGCGATGAGCGGGCCGATCACGCGCGCGAGGTTGAACTGGATCGAGTTGAACGCGATCGCGTTTGGCACGTGCTCCTTGCGCACGAGCGACGGCAGCAGCGATTGATACGCCGGCCCGCCGAACGCCTGTGCCAATCCCGTGAGCACTGACAACGCGAGCACGTGCCAGATGTGCACGACATCGGCATACACGAGGGCCGCCAGCATGAACGCCGACGTCATCTGGACGTACTGCGACGACAAGAGCAGCCGACGGCGATCGTAGCGATCGGCGACGACGCCGCCGACGAGTGTGAAGAGCAGGATCGGCAGCTGCCCGAGGAACGAATCGAGCCCGAGGAAGAACGCCGACGAAGTCCCAGTGATCGTGAGCACCAGCCAGTTCTGCGTGACCGACTGCATCCAGGTGCCGATGGTCGAGGTGAAGGCGCCAAACCAGAGCACGCGGAAATCGCGATACGTCAGTGCCGCGGCGATCCGTCGGAATCCTGTCGCCGGTGGTTCGGCGGGCGATGACGACGGGTCGGCGGGCTGTGGTGGAGGATGGGCGGGGACGGCAGTGCTCACGAAGGACTCGATTGTACTTGCTTGACTTCCGTCAGATTTTCGCTGTATGTTCGCCATTCGCGACAGCGAACATATGGCGAATATTGCACGAGCTGCTCTGGAAAACGCGCTTCGCGACCGCAAGCTCGATCGCACGCTCACCACGGCGCTTCCTGCGCTGGAACGCGTCGACGAAGGCGCGGTCGTGCCGGTGGATGTGGCGGCGATCGATCGCTGTCTGCAGGGCGGTGTGCCGCGCGGCCATCTCTCGGAGATCGCGGGTCCGAACTCGTCGGGGCGGACCACGCTCCTGCTGCATCTCATGTCGGCGGCGACGCGGCGCGGTGAGATCGTCGCGCTCGTCGACACGCTCGATCGGCTCGATGTGGCATCGGTCGCGGCGGCCGGCATCGATCTCGATCGACTGCTGTGGATACGAGGAAGGCCTCAGGACCCAGGCCTCAGGCCTCAGTGTGAATCGCAGACGGATCCCTCCTGGGGCCTGAGGCCTGGGCCCTGGGCCCTTCTTGATCGCGCGTTGAAGGCATTGAATCTCGTGTTGCAGGCGGGTGGCTTCGGCGTGGTCGCGATCGATCTTGCCGACGTGCCTGCGTCCACGCTCACACAGATTCCGTTCACGACGTGGATGCGCGTGCAGCGCGTGATCGAAGGCAGCGACACCGCGTGTCTGATCGTCGCCTCCGAGCCGCTGTCGCGCAGTTCGGGTGGACTCACGATGGCGCTCGCCGGTCGCACGACGTGGGCTGGTGCGTCCTCTCGCAGTCGTCGTCTTTCGGGACTCGATGTGCGTGTGCGCGTGATGTCGCCGCGGCGACGCGTCGATGGCGAAGCGGAGGTGCGGGCACTCGCGGATGACGCCAGGCCTCAGGGCCCAGGCCTCGGCCCTCAGGGCTGGGCCAGTCACGAGGCATTAGCACTGAGGCCTCGGACAGCACTGAGGCCTGAGGCCTGAGCCCTGGGCCCTGATCATGTTCGGCGCGTTGTATGCCGCAGAAGGAACCCCGCCCGGGATGTTGGCGGATGTCGCGCGTGAGTTCTCGCCGCGCATCGATATCCGTTCGGACCGTGATGTCGTTCTCGATCTGAGCGGCGTCACCCGACTGTTCGGACACGCGCGGACGATTGCCGAGGAGCTGCGGCGCACGGCCGCCGATCGCCGTCTGCGTGTGCGCGTCGCGATTGCTGGCACTCGCATCGCCGCGCGTCTGCTCGTTCGCCATCGCGCCGGCCTCACGGTGATCGAGCCGGGGACCGAGGCGGCTGCTCTCGCGCCACTGCCCATTGCGTTGCTCGGCGAGATCGATCCCGAGCGTGTCAATTCCCAACTCCCAACTCCCAACTCCCAACGCAGCTCGAAATTGGGAATTGGGAATTGGGAATTGGGAGTTGGCCCCGTATTCCGTCAATGGGGCATCCGCACGCTCGGCGAGCTGGCGGCGCTGCCATCCGACGATCTCGCCGCTCGCCTTGGTGACGATGGCCTGGCGTGGCAGCGCCTCGCGTGCGGCGAGGATCCGCATCCGCTCGTACCGTCGTTGCCGGAGGAGCGATTCAGTCAGTCGCTCGATCTCGAGTGGCCGATCGACGAGCTCGAGCCGCTGTCGTTCGTCCTCGGCCGGTTGATGGAGCCGCTCTCGACGCATCTCGAGCGGCGCGATCGCGGCGCGGCGGTGCTGCACGTCCGGCTGCATCTGGTCCGCATCGACGACACCACGCCGGCGGTGCACGAGCGCTCGCTGCAGCTGCCGGTACCGATGCGCGATGCGCGCACGCTGCGCACCCTCGCCCTGCTCGATCTCGAATCCAATCCGCCGCCGGCGCCGATCGATCGCGTCGAAGTCGCGGTCGATCCGACGCCCGGCCGCATCGTCCAGTACTCGCTCCTCACGCGCGCGCTGCCGACCCCGGAGCGGCTGTCGACGTTGATGGCGCGGCTGCACGCGTTGATGGGGGAGACGCGCTGCGGTGCGCCGGCGCTCGTGGATTCGTGGCGGCCGGGGGCGTTCGAGATGAAGTCCTTCGCTCCAGTAGATGCGAACCTGATCGACCGCAGCAAGGCCTCAGGGCTCAGGCCTCAGGCCTCAGGGCTGGGCCAGGATCTGAGGCCTAGACCAGCCCTGGGCCCTGAGCCCTGGGCCCTGAGCCCTACAGCGAAGCGACCCGTGCTCGCGCTGCGCCGCTTCCGTCATCCCATTCCCGTGCGCGTGCGCATCCAGGACGCGCGGCCCGACTACATCGCCATCGATCGTCGCGGCATGAGTGGGGGCAGCATCGAGTCGTGCGCCGGTCCGTGGCGCACGGCGGGCGATTGGTGGCGCGAAGGATGGGATCGCGACGAGTGGGATGTGACGGTGCGTGGCGGCACGACGTTTCGACTGTTTCGTGCGCGCGATACCGAACGGTGGTTTGTCGAAGGCGTGGTCGACTGAGCCTGGGCCCTGAGGCCGTATGTATATCGAACTCCATGCGGCCTCTGCCTTCAGCTTTCTGCAAGGCGCCTCGCTGCCCGAAACGCTCGTCGATCGCGCCGCGGCGCTCGGCTATCCCGCGCTCGCGCTGCTCGATGCCGATGGCGTCTACGGCGCGCCGCGGTTTCATAAAGCCGCAGAGAAAGCCGGTCTGCGCGCAATCATCGGCGCGGAGCTCACCATCGAAGGGGTCAGGGGGCAGGGGGCAGGGGGCAGTGCTGTCTCAGGATTCAGGTGGAAGCTTCCGGTTCTTGTGGCGAGTGCGGAGGGCTACAGAAATCTCTGCCGCCTGGTCACGCGGATGAAGATGCGGGCGGCGAAAGGAGAGGGCGCGCTCCTGCTTCACGAGTGCGAAGGGTTCACCACCGGACTGATCGCGTTCGCGGGTCGACCGATTCTCAACGTGCGAGAGCATGGGCTTGGCGGATTGCTCGATCGCCTGATTGCGCTGTTCGGGCAGGGCAACGTCTTCGTCGAGCTGCAGCGTCACATGCTGCGCGACGAAGAATCCGACAACGACGCGCTCACCGAGCTGGCGCGGGCGTTTCGCGTACAGGTGATGGCCGCCAACGACGTGCGCTTTGCGACGCCGGGCGATCGACAGCTGTTCGACGTCCTCACCTGCATCCATCAGCACACCACCCTCGATGCCGCCGGCCGTCTGCTGGCGCGCAATGCCGAGCGCTATCTCAAATCCCCGGAGGTGATGGCCGATCTGTTTTCCGATCGGCCCGATGCGCTGGCAGGAACCGCCGCACTGGCCGAGCGGCTCGAATACACGATGGCCGATCTCGGCTACCGCTTTCCGTCGTATCCGGTG
>Ga0075423_10001597_pt1 | contig 20100 bp, 19 predicted proteins | sample SoiMethybrSBSTD2_FD_80114 | JGI IMG/M metagenome (GOLD analysis project Ga0075423, IMG submission 80114) | Bulk soil microbial communities from a Populus tree surrounding site in Tennessee, USA - Soil MetaG P. TD hybrid SBSTD2 | ecosystem: Environmental > Terrestrial > Soil > Tree plantation...
GGGTCGGCCACCGTGACCCGCGGGCGCGACGAGGTGTCCCGGATCCTGAGCGGTGAGGACGACCGCCTGGTGGTCGTGGTGGGGCCGTGCTCGATACACGACCCGGCCGCCGCCCTCGACTACGGGCATCGGCTCAAGGCGCTCTCCGACGATCTCGCCGGCGACCTCTGCATCGTGATGCGGGTGTACTTCGAGAAGCCGCGGACGACCGTGGGCTGGAAAGGCCTCATCAACGACCCGCGGCTCGACGGTAGCTTCGCCATCAACGAGGGGCTGCGCCGGGCGCGCCGGCTGCTCGTCGACCTCGCCGAGCTGGGGCTGCCCGCGGGGTGCGAGTTCCTGGATCCGATTTCCCCGCAGTTCACCTCCGACCTCGTGACCTGGGGCGCGATCGGGGCGCGCACCACAGAAAGTCAGGTGCATCGGGAGCTTGCGTCGGGCCTCTCGATGCCGGTGGGATTCAAGAACGGCACGGACGGCGGCGTGCAGATCGCCATCGACGCCGTTCGCTCGAGCGCGCACCCGCATAGCTTCCTCGGCGTGACGGAACAGGGGCTCTGCGCGATCGTCGCCACGCGCGGCAATGCGGACTGTCACGTGATTCTGCGCGGCGGCCAGAGCGGCCCCAACCACGATGCGGCCAGCGTGGGCGCGGTGGCGGAGGCGCTCCGCGTCGCGGGGCTCCCGCCGCGGATCATGGTCGACGCGAGCCACGGCAACAGCGCCAAGGACTACCGGCGGCAGCCGCTCGTCGCGCAGGACATCGCGGAGCAGGTGGCGGGCGGCCAGCGCGCGCTGTTCGGCATGATGCTGGAGAGCTTCCTCGCGGATGGACGGCAGGATCTCACACCCGGCCGGTCGCTCCACTACGGTCAGAGCATTACCGACGCCTGCATGGGCTGGGAGATGACGGTGCCCGTGCTCCAGGATCTCGCCAAGGCCGTCCGCAGCCGCCGCGCCACCGCCTAGCGCGCGCGGTAGCGCACGATCCAGAACCGCTCGAGCGTCTCCCCGCGGACCTCCTCGCCGTGGGGCGCGAGCTGCCGCGCCAGCGCGTCGGGATCCACGTAGTTCTTGACGATCTCGTACTCGCGTCCCGCGGAGATCCGGCGCTTCTCGTAGCGATTGCCCGCGGCGTCGGTGCGCGTCTGGACCGTCCGCCGGCTCGGCACGTCGCGCTCGTCGAACATGAGGACGACCGCGCCCGGGACGAGCCGCGAGTGGAAGGCCGCGAGGAACTCGTCCATGCGCGCCACGTCCACGTGGGACAGCCAGAGGGCGGCGAGGCCCGCGTCGAAGCCCCGCGCGCCGGGGGCGTAGGCGTCGGCGCGCGCCAGGGTCACCGGCGCCGCGTAGCGCCGGGTCCGGGCCAGCGCGAGCGTCTCGGCGTTCACGTCCTCCGCGTGCACCGCCAGCGCCACCTGCGCCAGCACGTCGGTCCAGTAGCCGGTGCCGCAGGCGACCTCGAACACGCGGCGCCCGCCGAACGTCTCGCGCACGCGCTCGCGCAGGATGGGAAGATCGCGCACCCAGGCCGGCTGCGCGTAGACCCGCTCGTACTCCGCCGCCCGCTCGGCGTAGTAGCGGGTCATCTCTTCAGTCATGCCGAGCGCGCGGGTCGGACGGGCTACGGCGTGAGGACGATCTTGCCGAACTGCTTGCCGGCGGCCAGGCGCTCCTGGGCGGCCGCGCCGTCCTTCAGCGGCATCACGGAGTCCACGATGGCCTTGAGGCGGCCGCGGAAGAGCTGGCCCATCACCCTGGCGAACTCCGCGTTGGTCGCCATGGTCGAGCCGATGATGGCGATCTGCTTCCAGAACACCTGCCGCACGTCGGTTTCGCACATGGGCCCGGAGGTGCCGCCGCACGTGACGAGGCGGCCGCCCTTGGCGAGGGCGCGGATGGCGCCGGGCCAGGTGGCCGCGCCCACGTTCTCCAGCACCACGTCCACGCCGCGGCGGCCCGTCTTCTGACCGATCACCTTGACCCAATCGTCCTTTGAATAGTTGATGCACTCGTCCGCGCCCAGGGCGCGGGCGCGCTCGAGCTTCTCGTCGCTTGAGGAGGTGACCCACACCCGCGCGCCGCAGAGCTTGCCGATCTGCACGCCGGTGGAGGACACGCCGCCGCCCACGCCGATGATGAGGAGGTCCTCGCCCGGGCGGAGCTTGGCCTGCGAGACGAGCATGCGCCACGCCGTCATGTTGACGAGGATGAACGCGGCGGCGTCCTCGAACTTCACGTGGTCGGGGAGCTTCAGCACCTTGCTCCCGTCCACCTTCACGAGCTCGGCGAGCCCGCCCTGGGTGTGCTCGCCCAGGATACCGTAGGACACGCAGAGGCTGTGCTGCCCCTTCTGGCAGTACTCGCAACGCCCGCAGTGGAGGTTCGGGTTCACCGCGACCCGGTCGCCCGCCGCGACGCCGGACACCGACGCGCCCACCTGCTCGACGACGCCGGCGATGTCGCAGCCCGTCCAGAAGGGCAGCGGTAGCTTGAGCCCAGGCAGGCCCTCGCGCACGAAGAGATCGAGATGATTGAGCGCCGCCGCCTTCACCCGCACGAGCACGTCGCCCGGACCGGGCTGGGGGTCGGCGACGTCCTGATACGCGAGCCTGTCGATCCCTCCGTGCTCCTTGAACGCGAGGGCTTTCATGCGGTCCTCATCTCCCCTTGAAATTGGCGCGCTTGCGCTCGGCGCCCGCGCGCATGCCCTCCAGACGGTCTTCCGACAGGAGCACCCCTGCGGCCAGATCGGCCTCGAGGGCGAGCCAGGCCTCGCGGTCGCGCCAGTACGTGCCGTTGATGCTCTGCTTGGCCGCCTGCACGGCGAGGGGAGCGTTGCCCGCGATCTCCGCGGCGAGGTCGGCCACGCGGGCGGAGAGGTCGGAGGACGGGTAGACGGCGTTGACCAGGCCGATGCGCAGCGCCTCCGCGGCGTCGATGCGCCGCGCGGAGTAGATCAGCTCCTTGGCCTTGCCGATCCCCACCGTGCGGGGAAGGCGCTGGGTGCCGCCCATGTCGGGCACGATCCCGACCTGCACCTCGGGAATGGAGAACACCGTGCCCTCGGCCGCCACGCGGATGTCGCAGCAGAGCGCCAGCTCGAGCCCGCCGCCGATGCACACGCGCTGGATGGCCGCGATCACCGGCACGCGGCAGGACTCCACCCGCGAGAAGCATTCCTGGAGATGCTTCAAGTGCGTGCGGATGCCCGCGAGCGCCTGGGGCGGCGTCTCGTTCTCCGGGCGCTTCAGGGTCGAGCCGGCCTTGAGATCGAGCCCCGCGCAGAAGGCGCCACCCGCACCCGTGAGCACGGCGACCCGCACGTCCTTCGCGCGGTCCACCTGGCCCGCGGCCTCGGCGAGGGCCTCCCACATCTCCACGTCGAGCGCGTTCAGCCGCTCGGGCTTGTGGAGCGTGATCGTGGCCACCGGCGCCTTGATCTCGACCTGGATCTTGTCCATGGCAGTCCTCTCAGCCGTTGAAGGCCTTGATGAGCGCGGGCAGCCGCGGATCGTCCTGGCGGGGCGGATAGGGCTGATAGAGCGCGGTGCGGTCGAGCAACCCGGCGTAGCGCGCCTCCATGGCCGCCTGCAAGCGATCGTAGGGAGCCGTCACGGCGTAGGTGTCGAGCATCTCGTCGGTGATGAGGTCGGCCATGCCCTTCCAGTCACCCTCGATGGACTTCCGGTGGAGCTTGGTGGTGAGGTCGCCCCAGCCGTGGCACTCGAGCACGGGCTGATAGGTCCGCGTCGATCCGTAGAAGGCGATCTGCTGCTTCACCATCTGCGCCTGCTCGCTGCGCTCCGCCGGCGTGTCACCCACCACCACGAAGCTGGACGTCGCGTAGGTGAAGTCCTTCCGCGTGCGCCCCGACCTGCCGAGACCGGCGTTGACCGCGGGCTGGACGATCTCGCGGAGGTACTTGGGCGAGTTGAACGGATGCACGTGCATGCCGTCACAGTGCTCGCCCGCGACGCCGCACATGAACGAATTCACCGCCGCGACGAAGATCGGGATCGTTGGATGGGGAATGGGACCGGGGTTGAAGAAGGGCGTCATGACGTCGAAGGTGTAGAACTGGCCCTTGAAGTTGAGCTTGGTCCCGTTCTGCCAGCAATCCCAGATGGCGCGGATCGCGCGCACCGCCTCGGCCATCTTGGGGCCAGGCGACTCGAACTTCACCGAGAAGCGCCGCTCGTTGTGGGCCTTGACCTGGGTGCCGAGGCCCAGCGTGAAGCGCCCGCGCGACGCCTTCTGGAGATCCCACGCGATCATCGCGGTGATCATGGGGCTCCGCGAGAACACGGTGGCGATATTGGTGCCGAGCCGGATCCGCGTGGTCGCGCCGGCCGCCACCGCGAGGGGGAGGAACGGGTCGTGCTGCGTCTCCGCCGACCACAGCGTGTCGTAGCCGAGTGCCTCCATCTTGCGTGAATAGTCCGCCATGTTTTCGAGATCGTGCGTGAGCATGCCGACGTCGAGCTTCACCGGGGGCCCTCCTTCATGCCGGGAGTCTACGCGAGGGGCTAGCGCCCTTCAAGGAACTGCTCGCGCAGCCGGCCCTTCTGCACCTTGTCGCCGTGCGGGCCGGGCGTGCGCGGCACGTCGTCCACGACGCGGACGTGGCGCGGCACCTTGTAGGACGCGATGCGCCCGCGGCAGTGCGCGACGATGTCGTCCGGGGTGAGGCGGGCGCCCGGCCGCGGGATCACGTAGGCCACCGCCGCCTCGTTCATCCGGGGGTCGGGGACGCCGATGACGAAGGCCTGGAGCACGCCCGGGTGCTCCATGATGAAGGCTTCGATCTCGGCGGGCGCCACCATGAAGTGGCTGATGCGGAGCACCTCGCGCAGCCGGCCCTTGAAGATCGTGCGGCCCTCGCCGTCCCGCACCCCGAAGTCGCCGGTCTTGAACCAGCCGTCGTCGCTGAAGGCCTGGGCGGTCTCCTCGGGCTTCCGGTAGTACCCGCGGGTGACGAGCGGGCCGCGGAACCAGAGCTCGCCTTCCTCGTCGGTCGCCGCGGTCTCACCGGAGTCCGGCCGCACCACGCGCACCTCCACGCCCTCGGCCGGCCACACCCCGGGCAGCGCGCGAGCAACCTCCGCTTCATCCAGATAGTGGTGCATGCAGAGCGCGTTCAGCTCGGTCATGCCGTAGGGCTGATATGCCTGGGGCACGCCGAGACGGCCCAGGATCTCCTCGAAGAGGCCGTCGCGCCCACCACCCGTCATGCCGAAGCCGCCGGTCCGCAGGGCCCGGCGGTCGCGCCGCCCAAGATCGGGATGATCGAGCACGGCGATGGCCATGGCGTCCACCGCGTTCCAGATGCTGACGCGCTCGCGCTCCATCAGGTGAAGCGCCACGCCGGGGTCGAACGCGTCCATGAGCACGAGGGCGCCGCCGTGCGAGAGGGTGGTGAGCGGCACGTTGAGCCCGCCCCAGGTCCCGGAGAAGGGCAGCGCGTGCAGCACGCGATCGCTGGGCGTGACCGCGAGCACCTCGCCGCAGTACCAGCCGTGGGGCACCGCGTTCCGATGGCTGATGACCGCGCCCTTGGGAAAGGACGTCGTGCCCGAGGTGTAGAGGATCGTGAGCGCGTCGTCGGGGCTCACCGCCGAGCCCGCCCGCTCGACCGCGGCGTCGAGCGTGTCGTCCTCCGCGAGCTCGAGCACGTCGGCGAGGCGCAGGCAGCCGGGATACGGATCGTCCGCATCCACGATCACGTGCCGTAGATGGGGGAAGCCCTCGGCCTCGAGCTCACCGGGCACCGCCGACTTGAGGCCGGGGAGCACCTCACCCAGGATCTCGAGGTAGTCCACCGGGCCCAGATGATCGGTGAGGAGCAGGGCCGTCGCCTCCGACTGGGCCAGGATGTACGCCAGCTCGCGCGCCTTGTAACGCGTGTTCAGCGCCACCGCGACGGCGCCGATGAGCGCGCAGCCGTGCTGCGCGAAGAGCCACGCGGGGCGGTTGGGCAGCCAGAGCGCGACCTTGTCGTCCTTGCCGATGCCGAGAGCGAGAAGGGCGCGCGCAAAGCGCCGGCCCTCGCGGTAGAGCGCCGCATAGCTGATGCGGCGGTCGTCGGCGATGAGGGCGTCCGCGTGCGCGTGGCGCGCGGCCGCCGCGGCGAGCATGTGCCCCAGCGTGGTGTCACGGAAAGGATTGGCGGCCATGGCGTCAGGCCGCGACGGTAGCACGCGCGAGTCCTGCTGTCATGCCGACGCCGGCATGCGAGATCGCCGCGGCCGCGTGCTAAGGTGAGGCGCCGTGCGCCACGCGCTCGTCGTGCCGGATCGCGCCCGCCGGCGCGTGCTCCTCGTCGCGGGCCCGCGCGGCTTCACGCTGCCCAGCGTGTCGCTCGGCCGCGACCATCCCGGCGCGGTCGACGCGGTGCTCCGCGCGGTGGCGCGGGGCCACGGCATCCACGCCACCGTGCTGCGTACACTCGCGCGCCCGCGCGATCCTCGCACCGGTGTCTTCCACGTGGCCCTCGAGCTCGAGCGGCTGGACGACCGTGCCGTGCGCACGCCGCGCGGCCGCTGGGTGAGCCGCGCCGCGCTGGCGCGACTGCGCTTCCACCGTCTGGAGGACCGCGAAGCGCTGGCGGCCTGGACCGTCCGCGGCGGTCGCCGCGCTGCGTGGATGCGCCCGGGCTGGCGCGAGCGCGCGGTGCGCTGGTGCGAGCGCCGCGTCGGCGCGCCGGCCACGCGCGTGACGCAGCTCCGGGCCTGGGAATCCTCCACGGTGCTGCGGCTCGACACGAGGAATGGGCGGTTCTACTTCAAGGCGGTGGAGCCGCCGTGCGATCACGAGCCCGGTCTCACGCGCTGGCTCGCGCGGCGCGCGCCGGGTCGCGTCGCGCCCGTGGTCGCGGTGGGTGGCGCCGGCCGCTGGCTCCTGATGCGCGAGGCCGCGGGCCGCCCGCTGCACGCCAGCGCGCGCCTTGCCGATTGGGTACAGGCCGCGCACGAGTACGGCCGACTCCAGCGCGCGCTGGCGGGCGCGCCGTCGCGGCTACGCCTGCTGCGGGGCCGCCGCCGTGACCTCGGCTGGCTCGCGCGCCAGATCGCGCCGATGCTCGCAGACCCGCGCGGCCTCGCGGCGGGCGGGCGCATCCGTCTCACGCGCGGCGAGATCGCGCGCCTCCGCGGCCTGGCGCCCGCGCTGGGCGCGCGCTGTCGCGCCCTCGCGCGCCTCGGCGTGCCCCTCGCCCTCGACCACGGCGATCTCTGGGCGGTGAACGTGATCGTGGGTCGACGCGGCCCCGTCTTCCTCGACTGGGAAGACGCGGTGCTGGGCCATCCCTTCTGGGGGGCGTTCATGCTGCCATGGAGTCACGGCTTCTGGGACCGCTGGGGTCATCGGAGCGCAGCCGCGTCGCGCGTCCGCGCGGGCTACCTCGCGGGATGGGCGGGTGGGGACGGCGCCGCGCGCTACCGTGACGCCTTCGCGCACTCGCGCGTGCTGGCGCCGCTCCACCACGCGGCGATCTGGTGGCACGACGTGCTTCCCCATCTCCGGACCAGCCTCGAGACCGCGGCCCTCATCCCGTTCTTCCTGCGCCGCGTGCTGGAGGCGAGCCGCGCCGTCTAGGCCGAGCCGCGCTCCTTGCCCTGGGCTTTCATGTAGCGGTCCATCGCTTCCATGAGGAGGCCGAGGGCCTCCTTCTCGGTGCGCCCCGTGGCGGAGACGTTCGGATAGGCCACGGCAATGGCCTTGAAGACGCCGCCCTCTTCCTCGGTGAGATCGACCTCGAAGCGCATGCGCAGGACGCTAGCAGGGGGCGGGGAGCGCCGTCAAGGCGGGCGCCTCCGGCGGCGGGGGAACCCGCTAGCGGCCGGCCGCCGCCTCGCCCCGCAGCGTCAAGAGCGTGCTGCTGGCGCGTGCCACCAGACGCTCCTTGTCGTCCACCACGTCGCACTCGGTGAGCCCCACCGTGCGCCCGCCCTTCACCAGGCGCCCGGTGGCAACGAGCCGCCCCGTCCACACGGGTTTGAGGAAGTTGATCTTGAGCTCGAGCGTGGTGAAGGTCTCGCCCTCGTCCAGCGACGACGCGTAGGCCATCCCCATGGCGGCATCGGCGAGATCGCAGAGGATGCCCCCGTGCACCGTGCCCATCGGGTTGGCATGCCGGCGCTCCGCGTCCATTTCCATCACCACGTGCCCGGGCTCCACTGAGACCAGGCGAAGGCCGATGAGCTCGGCGACGGGTGGAGGCGGGAGGCTGCCCCGCTGGATCTTGCGCATGAGGTCGAGCATGGTCGGCATGCGACAGCCTCCTCAGGCCCGGCGGCGGCCGAGCAGGACGAGCATCATCCAGTGGGTGATCAGGAGCACCGGTACGGCGACGGTGGGAATGTAGTAGGCGGCGCCGAGCGACACGCCGTGGCGTACGCCCTGAATCAACGCGTTGATCAGATCGACGACGCCCACGATGTTGACGAGCCACGTCAGCGGGAGCGCGCCCGGCCACTCGAGGCCCAGCGCGAGCAGGGCCACGATGGCGAGGAGCCCGGTGAGGAGATCGCCGTACGCGGCGGGCTTGGCGAACGCGTCGGGCACGCCGGGTGGCACCACCGTCGGAACGAGGAAGACGAGCCCCATGTAGCGGGTGGCATGCACGAAGAGCAGCGGCATCAGGGCCCGGCGCAGCGGCAGGGTGGCGAGAGAGGGCCACACGTACCGGCGCGCGAGCAGCGTGCCCACGAAGAGGCTCAGCACGAACTGGAGCCCGAATATCTGCTGTGGATTCATGACGCACCTCCCCGGCCGCGGCGCCACGCCCCGGCCTTGATCGGCAGGGCCACCATCACGCCCATCGCCACGAGCGCCGCGGCGATGGCGACGAACAGCGCCTGAGGCCCGCCGCCGAGCCAGCGTGTGGCCAGCCAGCCGCCCGCCGCGGCGATGCAGAGCCGCGCGAAGCCCGCCAGCAGCGGCCAGGCCAGCCGCCCCGCGCCCTGCGAGGCGAAGTAGAGCGCCAGGCCTACCCCGAAGAAGCCGTAGGCGGGACCGACGATGCGGAGGTAGGCGGAGCCGACCGCAAGGATGGCGGGCTCGGTGGTGAAGAGCCCCATCCATGCCCGGGGGAACAGCGCGAATGTGAGCCCGATCGCGCCGGTGACGCCACCGGCCAGCCCCGCGCCCACCCAGGCCACGCGCTCCGCCCGCGCCAGTCGCCCGGCGCCCACGTTGGTGCCGACCATCGCGACCAGCGCCGAGCCCACGCCGAACACCAGCGGGATCTGGATGTACTCGAGCCGCGCGCCCATGCCGTATCCGGCGAGGGCGTGAATGCCGAAGGGGCCGACGAGCGCGGTGAGGAGCACCACGGTGAGGTTGGTGAACACCGTGTTCAGCGAGCCGGGCGCGCCCACGCGGAGGATCTCCTGCAGGAGCGCGGCGCGCGGCCGGAAGTCGGCGAGCCGCGGCCGCACCGTGCTGCGGCCCGAGAAGAGGACCGCGGCCAGGACGAGCATGCCCCCGCTGAACGCGGTCACGCTCGCGACTGCGGTGCCGGCCACGCCGAGGCGCGGTAGCGGGCCCCAGCCGAGGATGAGCGCGGGAGCGAGCAGGAGATACGCGGCGCTCGCCCCCGCCATCACGCCGGCGGGCAGCACCATGCGGCCGGTGCCCCGGATCACGCTGGCGAGCGAGTTGAACGACCAGAACACCACCGCGCCGCCAAAGATCACATGGGAGTACGCCAGCGCGGCGTCGAGGGTGGCTCCGTGACCGCCGAGCGCGCGGTAGACCGTGGGACCGCCAGCGAGCAAGACCACGGTGAAGAGCGCGGCCATTGCGAGCGCGATGAGGAGCCCGTGCGCGGCGAGGCGATCGGCGTCGCGGCGGCGGCCCGCACCGAGCGCGCGCGCCACCGCGGAGGCGATGCCGCCGCCCATGCCGCCCGCGGACATGGTCTGCATCAGCATCAGCAGCGGATACACGAGCGACACGCCCGCGAGCGCCTCGGCGCCCAGCCAGCCCACGAACACCGCGTCCATGGTGCCGACCCCGGCCTGCAGGAGCATGACGGTGACCCCCGGCGCGGCCAGGCGGAGCAGGGTGGCGAGGATGGGCCCCTCGAGCATCGCCCGGGTGCGCGGGTCGACGACGGCGGGCCGCGGCGCGTCCTCCTCCGTCGCCGCCGGGTGGGCGGGGGCGGCGGGGGCGGCCGTGGCGGCGGCGGCGCGGGTAGCCATGTCACTTGTAAATTAATAGTGACTTGCTGAATTGTCAACCGGGCCTCTTCCCGCCTATACTGGAGGCGTGCCGAAGCGCTACGATCAGCCGTGCCCGGTCGCGAAGTCGCTCGAGGTGGTGGGAGACCGCTGGACCCTCCTCATCGCGCGGGATCTCTTGCGCGGGACGCGGCGCTTCCAGGACTTGCAGGCCGGCCTGCCCGGCATCGCCCCCAATATCCTCTCCGATCGGCTCAAGCTCATGGAGGCGCACGGGCTCGTGACCCGGTCCTTCTACTCCCAGCATCCGCCGCGGGCGCAGTACACGCTGACCGAGCGCGGCCAGGGGCTGGGCGTCGTGGTCGGCGCCCTCGCCGACTGGGGCTCGCGTCACGTCTACAAGCGCGCGCGCCTCGTCCACACGGACTGCGGCCACGAGGTGCGTCTGGGCTATCACTGCCCGGCGTGCGATGCCCGGGTGCGCGGGGCCGCGGTGGAGCTGCGGCGCAGGGGCGGGAAGGGCCGCCGGAAGGCCAAGGCGCCCGTGTCCGCCTCCTGAGCCGCCCCCGCCGGCCTCGCGTCGGGGTGGTATGATCCGTCACTGAACGGCCATGTTCGACATCGGACTCCAGGAGCTCGTCCTCATCTTCGTCATCGCCCTGCTGGTCTTCGGGCCCAAGAATTTGCCCCAGCTCGGCCGGTCCCTGGGCCGAGCCATGCGCGAGTTCAGGCGGGCGAGCGACGAGTTCCGGAGCACCATCGAGACCAATCTCCAGATCAACGAGCCGGATCCGCCGCCGGCCCCCGTGATCGACACCAGCCCCGCGCCGAATGCCGCTGCGAGCGAGGCGCTGCCCGAGACGGGATCGCAGGGGGAGCTGGGCTCCGTGACCCCGGAGGGCGCGGTCGCGACCGAGCCCGCGTCGGGGGAGCCCTATCTGGCCCAGCGCGGCTCGCGCATCTTCCACTCCCGCACCTGTGGCTGGGTCCGGCGCATTCCCGAGGCGGATCGCGCGTACTACAAGACCGTCGCCGAGGCCAAGGAGGGGGGCTTCCTGCCGTGCCCGTCCTGCGAGCCCTGGGAGCCCGCCTAGATTTTTTTTGACTTCGACCACTCAACGGGTGTTTACTGCTGGCCTGTTGAGCTATCTCCCTAGGAGGAAGCCAGTGAGGACGACGCGATGCGGGAGCTGACGGCGCGGCAGCGCGAAGTGCTGGCCTTCATCCGCACCTTCACCGAGAAGCACGGGGCGCCCCCGACCGTCCGCGAGATCGGCGAGCGCTTCCGGTTCACCGCGCGGGCGGCCTTCGATCATCTCCGAGCGCTCGAGCGCAAAGGTATGCTGCAGCGACGGACCACCGCCAAGCGCGTGTCGCGCACGCTGGTCCTGGCCCAGCGTCCCGCCGCCAAGCGCGGGCCCACCAAGGACATCCCCGTCCTCGGGCGCATCGCCGCCGGCGTGCCCATCTACGCCGACGAGAATGTCGAGGGCACGATCCCGGTCAGCACGGACTGGCTCGAGCGGCAGGGCGAGGACGTGTTCGCCCTGCGGGTGCGGGGCGAGAGCATGATCGAGGCCCATATCCTGGACGCCGATCTCGTGCTCGTGCGGCGCCAGACGTCGGCGCAGGCCGGCGACATCGTAGCCGCGTTGGTCGACGACGAGGCGACGGTCAAGCGCTTCGCCCGCGACGGCGAGCGCGTCGTATTGAAGGCCGAGCATCCCACGATGAAGCCGATCGTGGTCGAGCCCGGGCGCGCGGAGGTCCGCATCCTCGGCAAGGTGCTGGGCGTGATGCGGGGGTTCTAGGGACGCAAGGAGGGGCAGCATGGCAACGACACTGGCAGGTCATGGAACGCGGCATCGTCGAACCCGGCGCGCGCCCCACGCAGTCGCGGCGCCCGGCTGGCCCTCGCGACGACTCTACGCAGGACGGCGGAACGCCCTCGCAGTGCAGCGCGCTTTTTTTTCGGCCCGCGCCACTCGTCAGGTGACGATGCCGCGGCGCCTCGAGCCCTGGCTGGGCGGCGTCGCGATGCTGGCGGGCGTGGCGACGTGGGGACTGCTGCTGGCGCTGCTCGGCGGCTAGCGCGCGGCCCCGCTCAGCCCGCCCGCCGCTCCCACGGCTTCACCGCGATGAAGAGGTCGAGGAGATCCCCGTCCACCGCGCCGGCCTTGCGCTCGAAGCCGAGGATGTCCAGCGCGCGGTCCACCGGCACCGCGGCCTTGTAGGGACGGTCGCTCGCCGTGAGCGCGTCGAAGATGTCGGCGATCGTCATCATCTTCGACTGCACGGGGATGTCGGCGGCGCCGATGCGGTTCGGGTAGCCCGAGCCGTTGAGCTTCTCGTGGTGCGAGCGCGCGATGTCCGGCACATGGCGCAGCTCCTTGGTCCAGGGGATCTGGATGAGGAACTGATACGTGTGGACCACGTGGGACTGGATCTGCTTGAACTCCTCCGCGGTGAGGCTGCCGCGCGGGATCGCCAGGATCTGCGCTTCCTCGGGCGTGATCACCGCCTGCGGCTCGCCCAGATGGTTCAGGAACCGCGTCAAGGCTAGATGCTGGATGCGGGAGGCCACGTCCTCCGCCATCACGGTGGGCTCATTCGCGGCCACGATCGCTTTGAGGTGCTCGTCGAGCTCGCCGAGCGCGGTCGCGAGCTCGGCATCCCATTCCGCCATCTGCCCGAGGGCGCGGCCGCGCTCCTCGCGCAGGAGCGCGTCCAGCTTCTTCGCGCCGTAGCGGAGCTGGACGCCGCGCTTGATCAGCTCGAGTCGCTGACGGATGAAGTCGAGCTGGGCCGGGTAGAGCTTCTTGGCCTTGATCAGCACCTCCTCGCGCACGCCCACCTTGCCGAAGTCGTGGAGCAGCGAGGCATAGCGGATCTCCCGCATCTGCTCGGTGCTGAAGCGCAGTGCCCGGAACGGCCCGCGGTCGGCCCGGTCCGCTGCCTCGGCCAGGCCCACGGTGAGATCCGCCACTCTGAAGGAATGGCCGGACGTGGTGGGGTCGCGCGACTCGATGGCGGTGACCGAGGCGCGCACGAAGCCCTCGAAGAGGGCCTGGATGTTCTCGAGGAGCCGGCTGTTCTGGAGCGCCACCGCCGCCTGGGACGCGAGGGAGGCGGCGAACTGGATGAACCGCTCGGGGTAGGGGATCGTCTCCCGCTCGATCGCGTCCACCGAGGGGAAGCGGCGCGAGGCCACGCGCTTGCAGTTGATGAGCTGCAGCACGCCGATGGTCTCGCCCCTGGGCGTCTGCATGGGCACCACCAGCATCGACTTGGTCCGGTAGCCGGCCTGCTGATCGAAGGCGCGGTTGATCTTGAACGGTGCGCCCGGGGGCGGCGCGTAGGCATCCTCGAGGTGGATGATCTCGCCGCTCTTGGCCACGTGGCCGGCCACGCTCTCGTCGCTGATGGGGATGGTGAACTCGGTGAACGGGACGCTGACGAAGTCGTTCTGGGTGAGCTTGAAGCGGAGGCGGGCCTCCCCTTGCTCCGGCTCCTCCACGAGGTACACCGAGCCCGCGTCGCTGTGGGTGATCTCGCGCGCCCTGGCGAGGATCAAGCCCAGCAGGGCCACGGGGTCCCGCTCGGCGGACAGGCGCACCCCGATGGCGTTGAGCTCGGAGAGCTCCATGCGCGTGCGCTCGGCTTCGCCGACCACGCGCAGATGCTCGAAGGCCTGGGCGAGGGCGGACGCGAGGATGAAGGGCGTGGTCGGGCGGGGGAGGTATGCGAGCGGCGACGACGCCGAGGGCCAGCCGTCGGGTGGGCCTGCGGCGCCGACAAGGCCGATGACCGGGATCAGCCGCGGCCGCGCCCGCACCTTCTCGACCGCGGAGGGGCTGTCGTGCTCGAGGTCCACGACCAGCACCTCGGGATCGTCGGCCCGGCGGCGCAGCGTCTCGAGCTCCGACAGGGGTCGGGCCTCGTACTCGGGGGGCAGCGCCGCGGCAACCGCCGCGACCGGCGAGCCATCGGGAAACCACACGAGCTGGCGTCGCATGGCGCGAGAGTAGGAGGGGGCACCGTGGGTGTCAAGCATCGGGCGCTCCCGTCGCGGCTTGCCCGCTCGGTCCGCCCCCGATACAATCCCACGTCATGACCACCCCTGAGAAATCGCGCGTTTCGACGGGCCTCCTCCGTCTCGACAGCATGCTGGGCGGCGGGCTCCTGCCCGGCACGCTGACCGTGGTATACGGCGCCACCGGCATCGGCAAGACCCATCTCGGCCTCACCTTCGCGAGCCACGGCCAGGTCGCGGATGGCCGGCGCGGCATCGTCTTCGACATGAACGCGCGGGGCGACTCCCAGCAGCACCATGCCTACGCCGAGCGCCTGTTCGGCTGGCCGCTCGCGCGCTGGACCCACACGGTCACCCCCATGGCCCATCCGTTTCCGGCGGACGGCCAGATGGACGCCTACTATTGCGACGCGCTGCCCTGGGTGGGCAAGCTGCGCGACTACCAGGTCCCCACGCCCGACGGCTTCGAGTTCGACTGGAACTGGAAGGCGATGTACAACCACGCGCTCTACACCGTCCGCCCGTTCGTCTACTTCCACCTCGGCGAGGGATCGCGTCGCATCATGGTGGACGGCATCGAGCCCATGGACGTGCCCGCCGATTACATCCAGCCGTTCCTCTTCGTGGAGCTCTACCGGAAGACCATCCACCGCGACGCGGAGACACTGGGCATGGAGATCTGCCTGCCCGTGTGGCAGCACCGCGACTACATCGACGCGCATCGCTACGATCACGCCGCGGTCACCACGCTGCTCCTCGTCACCACCGAGGAGACTCCGCTCGAGCATCTCCTCGCGCGCAAGGTGGCCGCGGGCGACATCGGCGCGGTGGCCAACACCATTCTCGTGATGGGCAGCGAGCGGGTGGGCCAGCGGCTCGCCCGCTTCCTCGCGGTGGTGAAGCACCGGGGCAGCGCGATGAGCGACGAGATCGCCGAGTACCGCGTCACGCCCACCGGGCTCGAGTTCGTGTAGCTCGTGGACGGCGAGACGCTCCAGGCCCAGCGGCGCCACCGCTTCCGTCAGGAACCGGCGCGCCGCGTGCGGAGCGCGCGGGCGGCCCTCGCCTTCGTGGAGGAGGTGGGGCTCTGCTCCACCTTCTACTGCTTCCCCGACGGGCTCGCCTGTCTCTGGGAGGCGGTGGTGGGGCGCGAGAAGCCGCGCTGGCCGCGGCGCTCGCACCACGACGACGGCGTCGGCCTCACCTGGGAGCTGAAGGACACGCTGCCCGCGCGCGGGCACGTCTACTACGGCAAGGTCCTGAAAGGCCGGCCGGTGCTGGTGGCCCTTGATCTGTTCCCCGCCTTCTATGCGCTCGTGCGCGGCCGCCAGCGGGCGCGCGACTACCGGGTCGAGTACGCGGAAGGGCGGCTCACCATCCAGGCCAAGCGCATCATGGATGCGCTCGTGCGGGAGGCGCCCCAGTACACGCGGGGTCTCCGCGCCGAGGCGTTCATGCTCGAGCCCGAGAAGACGCGCGACTTCGAGCGCGCGATGGCCGAGCTGCAGCAGGGGCTCTGGGTGGTGAAGACCGAGGAGCGCTACGAGCCCACGTTTTCCTACCGATGGGACCTGGTGGAGCATTGGCTCGCCGACGGGGCCGCCGAGGGACGCCGCCTCGCCCGCGGAGCCGCGCTGAGCCGGCTGCTCGGGCGCTATCTGCGGGGCGCGCGCTACTCGACGCCGCGGCGTCTCGCGCGTCTCTTCGGCGTGCCCGCCCCCGAGGTGGACGTCGCGCTCGCCGGGCTGGTCCGCGCCGGCGCGGTGCGCGCGGACCAGGTGGTGGCGGGCTGGCCAGGGCGCTGGGTGCTGAGCGCACGGTGAGCCAGGCGGCGCCCGTCCTCCGCCTCGAGGCATTCCCGCCCGAGGCCCGCGCGACGATCGCACGCCTCGCGGAAGCCGGCGCCGCCGACGCGTGGCTGGTGGGCGGCGCGGTGCGGGATGCTCTGGCCGGCGCGATGCTGCGCGAGCTCGACCTCGCGGTGCCCGCGAGCGCCCTCTCCCGCGGGCGCGCTCTCGCCGATCGGCTGGACGCCCGCTTCGTGGTCCTCGACGAGGACCGCGGCGTGTGCCGGCTCGTGGGCGGCATCTCCATCGACCTCACCGATTTCCGCGCCCCCACCATCGAGGGCGATCTCGCCGCGCGCGACTTCACCGTCAACGCCCTGGCCGTCCCGCTGGGGGCGCTCGCCGCCACGGGCCGTGCACCGCTGCTGGATCCCACCGGTGGGATCGCCGACCTCGACGCGCGGCTGGTCCGGCTCTGCGGCCCGCGTGCCCTCACCGAAGATCCCGTGCGCATCCTCCGCGGCGTTCGCCTGGCGCTACACCCGGGCTGGCGGCTCGATCCGGGCGTCGCCGCCGCCGCGCGCGCGGCCGTGCCCGGACTGGCCGGGGTCGCCGCGGAGCGCGTGCGGGACGAGCTGGCGCGCATCCTGGACGGGCCCGCGGCCGCGCGCGGGCTGCGGCTCCTCGACGAGATGGCCGCGCTCGCCGTGCTCCTGCCGGAAAGCGGGCCGATGCGCGCCACCCCGCAGCCCCTGCCGCATCACTTCGACGTGTGGGAGCACTCGCTGCGCGCGGTGGCGGCCGCCGACCGGCTGCTCGCGGAAGCGCCCGCCCTGGCCCGCTGGGGCCAGGACATCGCCGCGCGCGCCGACGAGGACCTGGGCGACGGCCTCACGCGCCGCGCCGCCGTGAAGCTGGCCGCGCTGCTCCACGACGTGGCCAAGCCCGAGACGCGTACGGAGGAAGCGGACGGCCGCGTGCGCTTCATCGGCCACGACGTCACGGGCGCTGCGCGAGTCGTCGGCATCGCCGAGCGATGGCGGCTCTCGCGCCGCGCCGGCACGATGCTGGAGCAGCTCGTCCGGCATCACCTCCGCCCGATGCATCTCGCGCAGTCGGGGCCCATCACGCGGCGCGCCCGCCATCGCTTCTTCCGCGACCTCGGCGAGGACGCGGGCGAGCTGCTCCTGCTCGCCCTCGCCGACGCCGCCGGCCTGCGCGGCGACGATCCATTGGAAGTCTGGGCCGGGGAGGGCGGCCGCGTCCTGCGCGAGCTGCAGGCGGGAGCCGCCGAGGAGCGCGCGCTCGCCGCGGCGCCGCCGCTCGTCACCGGCGACGACGTCATGGCCGCCTTCAGTCTCCCGTCGGGCCCCGTGGTGGGGCGCCTGCTCGCCCGGGCGCGGGAGGCGCAGGCGCTCGGTCAGGTGGCCACGCGCGAGGAGGCCCTGGCGCTGCTCGCGCGCGAGCCACCCGCCCTTGACACCCCCGAGACCGACTCCTAGAGTAGCGCCACCTCGACCGCGCCCTCTCACAAGGAGACGCCATGCGCGCGATCAGACTCCTCGTCCTCCTCGCCGTCGTCTTCGCGCCGCCCGGATTCGCGGTGGCCGCGCCGCAGGGCACCGTCGTCATCGCGCAGGGCGTGGATCCCACGACGCTCGACCCCATGAACCATGCTGAGGCGCCCGCCGGCAACCTCGCCCGCAACATGTTCGACACGCTCCTCGAGCGCGACACCAACCTCGTGCTGCAGCCCGCGCTGGCCGCGGAGATGCCCAAGCTGGTGGCGCCGACCGCATGGGAGTTCAAGCTCCGCCCCGGCATCAAGTTCCACAACGGCGAGCCCGTGGACGCGGAGGCGGTGAAGTTCAGCCTGGAGCGGCTGTTGGACCCCAAGCTGAAGATGCGCGGCGCCACGCCCTTCGCGCCCTTGAGCCACGTCGAGATCGTGGATCCGCTCACCGTGCGCATCCACACCAAGGCCCCATGGCCCATCCTCGACACGCTCATGTCAGCCAACGGCGCCGCCATCCTGCCGCCCAAGTACTATCGCGACAAGGACCTGACCTACGTCGCCCGCAACCCGGTGGGCTCCGGACCGTTCAAGTTCGTGCGCTGGGTGAAGGACGATCGCATCGAGCTCGAGGCCAACGAGGGCTACTGGCGCGGCGCGCCTCGCGTCAAGCGGCTGATCTGGCGGCCCATACCCGACGACGCGGTGCGGGTGGCCGCGCTGCAGAACGGCGAGGTGGACGTGGCGGTGAACATCCCGCCGCACCTCGCCCAGATCATCGCCAACCACCCCAGGCTCTTCCTCTCCACCGCGCCCAGCGTGCGCACCATCCAGCTCCTCTACTACACACATCAGTTCGACGCCCAGCACAAGCTGATCGGGCCCTACCCGGGGCTGGTGGCGGACCGGCGCGTGCGCCTCGCCATGAACTACGCGGTGGACGTGGACGAGGTGATCCGCACCGTGCTCGACGGCAAGGGCATTCGCGTGGCCTCCATGCTCACCGACAAGCACTTCGGCTTCGACGCGAAGCTCGAGCCCATCAAGCCTGACCTGGCGCGGGTGAAGCAGCTGCTCGCCGAGGCCGGCTACCCGGGTGGCATGGACATGGTGCTCAATGCCCCCCAGGGCCGCTACGTCCGCGACAAGGAGGTGGCAGAGGCCATCGCCGGCCAGCTCGGCAAGGCGGGCATCCGCACCACACTCCGCGTGCACGAGTGGGGGACCTACCTCAACAGCATGGCCTACGTGCACAAGGCCGGTCCGGTGTGGCTCATCGGGTGGGGCGCCGGCTCCTACGACGCGGAGACGGCGTACGTGCCCCTGTTCCGCTCGGGGAAGATCCTCGCCAACTACTACAACGCCGACTTCGACGGCATGGTGGACCTGGCGCAGACCACCATGGACCCCAAGCGCCGCGCCGAGCTCTACCAGCGCCTCATCCGGCTCTGGGTCGACGACGCGGCGGCCATGCCCCTCTACCAGCAGCTCGACCTCTACGGGGCGACCCGCCGGCTGAGCTGGAAGGCGCGCGGCGACGAGCTGATCAAGGGCTTCGACATGGCCGTGAAGGACGCGCGGTAAGGCCCCGTCAACTTGACAGTTCGGAGAGGGGTCTTTAGAGTCGAATCGTTTGTCATCTCACACCGGATCGTGAGGAGGACTTGATGGACTGGAAGCGACTGCTCACCGCCCTCGTGCTCGTCGCCGCGCTCCCCGCGCTCGCGCTCGCCGCGCCGGAAGGCAAGGTCGTGATCGCGCAAGGCGTCGACCCGACCACGCTCGACACCATGAACCAGCAGGAGACGCCCGCGTCGGTGGTGGCCACCCACATCTTCGACACGCTGGTCGAGCGCGATCCGAGCCTCAAGATCGTGCCGGCGCTGGCCGCCGAGCTGCCGAAGCTCGTGGCGCCCACCACGTGGGAGGTCAAGCTCCGCAAGGGGGTCAAGTTCCACAACGGGGAAGACTTCAACGCGGAGTCGGTGAAGTTCAGCCTCGAGCGCGTCAAGTCGGGTATGCGCTCCAGCTCGAACTTCCGTCCCATCGACCGGGTCGACATCGTCGATCCCTACACGGTACGGGTGCAGACCTCCAAGCCCTGGCCGACCTTCACCACGATCATGGGCTTCCGCCAGGCCTCGATGTATCCGCCCAAGGCATACGCGGGCAAGGACACCGCGTTCATCTCGAAGAATCCCATCGGCACCGGGCCGTACAAGTTCGTGAAGTGGGACAAGGACGAGCAGATCGTGCTGGAGGCCAACGAGCAGTACTGGCGGGGGGCGCCCAAGGTCAAGACCGTCGTGTTCCGGCCCATCCCGGACGACGCGGTGCGCGTGGCCGCGCTGCAGAACGGCGAGGTCGACGTGGCGGTGAACATCCCGCCGCACCTTGCCAACATCATCGCGAATCACCCGAAGCTGTTCCTCTCCACCGCGCCGTCCATCCGCACGCTCCAGCTCATGATCGTGACGCATGACTTCGACAAGGACCACAAGCTGATCGGCGTCACCAAGTCGCCGGTGGCCGACAAGCGGGTGCGCCAGGCGATGCTGTATGCCGTGGACGCCGACGAGA
>Ga0075423_10001599_pt1 | contig 20083 bp, 16 predicted proteins | sample SoiMethybrSBSTD2_FD_80114 | JGI IMG/M metagenome (GOLD analysis project Ga0075423, IMG submission 80114) | Bulk soil microbial communities from a Populus tree surrounding site in Tennessee, USA - Soil MetaG P. TD hybrid SBSTD2 | ecosystem: Environmental > Terrestrial > Soil > Tree plantation...
GAAGTGATCGAGCGGATCGCCGCGATCCATCGGGCAGCGCGCACCGAGGGGCATCATTCGCGTCCGCGCTGGCCGATGATCGTCCTGGCCACGCCGAAGGGGTGGACCGGTCCGGCAACGGTCGACGGACACCGCGTCGAGGGCGGGTTCCGATCTCACCAGGTGCCGCTCTCGGAACCGCAGCGCAACCCCGGACATCTCCGGATGCTGGAGGAGTGGCTCAGAAGCTATCGGCCGGAGGAGCTGTTCGACGAGCGCGGCGCGCTGCGCGCCGAGCTGACGGAACTGGCGCCGGCGGGAGCGCGCCGCATGGGCGCGAACCCGCACGCCAATGGCGGGCTGCTGCTGCGCGATCTCCGGATGCCCGACTTCCGCGAGCACGGCGTCGCGGTCCCGCAGCCGGGCGCCGTCGACTCGGAGGACACGCGCGTGCTCGGACGCTTCCTCCGCGACGTCGTTCGCCTGAACGCCGACGGCCGGCATTTCCGCATCTTCGGACCCGACGAGACCGCGTCGAATCGCCTCGACGCCGTGTTCGAGGTCACCTCGCGGCAGTGGATGGCGGAGACCGAGCCAGACGACCAGGGCCTGGCGCCTGACGGCCGGGTCCTGGAGGTCCTCAGCGAGCACCAGTGCCAGGGCTGGCTCGAGGGCTACCTGCTGACCGGGCGGCACGGCCTGTTCAACACCTACGAGGCCTTCACCCACATCATCGACTCGATGTTCAACCAGCACGCGAAGTGGCTGAAGGTCACGCGCGAGCTGCCATGGCGGCGGCCGATCGCGTCGCTGAACTACCTGCTCTCGAGCCACGTCTGGCGGCAGGATCACAACGGGTTCACGCACCAGGATCCCGGGTTCATCGACCACGCGGTCAACAAGAAGGCGGAAATCGTGCGCGTCTACCTGCCGCCGGACGCCAACTGCCTGCTGAGCGTGATGGACCACTGTCTGCGCAGCCGGCACTACGTGAACGTCGTGGTGGCCGGCAAGCACGCCGCGCCGCAGTGGCTCGACATGGACTCCGCGGTCCGGCACTGCACGGCGGGGATCGGGATCTGGGAGTGGGCGAGCAACGACAAAGGCGCCGAGCCGGATCTGGTCATGGCCGCGGCCGGTGATGTGCCGACCCTCGAGACGCTGGCCGCAACCGCCATCCTGCGCCACCATCTGCCCGAGCTCAAGATCAGGGTCGTCAATGTCGTGGACCTGATGCGGCTGCAGCCCGAGCGCGAGCACCCGCACGGCCTCAGCGACGCGGACTTCGATCTGCTGTTCACCCGCGACAAGCCGATCATCTTTGCGTATCACGGCTATCCGTGGCTGATTCACCGCCTGACCTACCGGCGGACGAACCATCGCAACCTCCACGTCCGCGGCTACAAGGAAGAGGGCACGATCACGACCCCCTTCGACATGGCGGTGCTCAACGATCTCGATCGGTTCCATCTCGCCGGCGACGCCGTGGATCGGTTGCCGCAGCTCGGCGCGAAAGGGGCCTATCTCAAGCAGCAGATGCAGGAGTTGCTGGCCGAACACCGGCTCTACATCCGCAGTCACGGTCAGGACATGCCAGTCGTCCGCGACTGGCGGTGGTCTGTGGGGACCTGACGCAGACAAGGGAGAAGGCAGAAGGGAGAATTCTCCCTTTTGCCTTCTGCCTTCTCCCTTGACACGGGGAACTCCCTCTAGGCGCTCGCGGCGACGCCCCGCGGTGCGTAGCTTTCGACCTCGACCAGCCTGACGAACTGTACCGTGAACCGCGACAGCGCGTTCCAGTCGGTGTACTCGTAGTCGCGAGAGGTGTCGGTGTCACCGCCCGCCTTCGCCGCGATCCGCTTCATGATCCAACGGACGTACCAACTGTATTTCGAGTAGGCCAGCGCACCCGCGACCATCGTCGTCATGCGCGGGCGAAATCCGGTCTCGGACAGGAACCGTCCGAGGATCTGCTGCAGATCGCGCTCGACCTTGGGATCCTTCTGGAGCACGCCGAGACAGACCGAGACGAAGGCGCCGGGTGTGGCGTTGAGCAGCCCGCTATGCCGTCGCGTCCATGCCACGACCGGCCGCTGATAGCCCCCCGCATGCACCGAGGCGGCGACGATGACGCCGTCGTAGCCCTCGGGCCCTGGCGTCCTCGGGCCGGCCTCGAACACGTCACAGCTCGCGCCGCTCGACTCGATCGTGTCGGCGATCGCGGCGGCGACCTTCGCGGTGTGTCCTTCGGTCGTGCCGTACAACACGAGAATGCGAAACATGATGGCCTCCTCGCGCGAGGCTGCCACGGCGTATCCGAACGCGTGGCGGATTCGCTGTACGTGGCTGTGCAAGACGCCGGCCGCGGAACGCGGTTTCCTCGGGGATCGCATCAGCGTTCGTGCGCCTGCGAAACGGCAGATACCGCGGCAACCGCGGCGACCGGGAGCCGGCCGCCGGGAAAACGTTCGCAGGGCCAGGGAAATAACTCACTCCGCGTAGAATGCCGGGATGGTGCGTCGTGCCCGCTTCTCGCTCCTTCTCGTCCTGGTCTCCTACATGGCGATCAGGCCCGGCGGCCGCGGGGACGTGACCGCGACGCACGTGCTGTGGAGCGTGGCGACCGGCGCGCCGTACGTGTCCTCGCTTCTGCACTACCAGGGCATCATCTACATGGCCAACGACGTGGGCGTCTTGACGGCGGTTCTCGCCAGGACGGACGAGCGGGTCTGGCAGCAGCGGGTCGACGGCGTGTTCTCCGCATCGCCCGTCGGCGGCGGCGGACACGTGTATTTCGTCAGCGAGAACGGCGACACGGTCGTCGTGAAAGCGGGCCCCAGGCCCGAAGTCGTCGCGCGAAACGCCGTCAACGAACGATCGCTGGCCTCGCCGGCGATCTCGAACGGGCGCGTCTTCCTCCGGACCGACGACCACCTGATCGCGATCGGCCGGTAACGGGGCATGATCGTCCTGGCCGATGCCGCAGCGGTCGCGCAGGCGGCGGCCGATCTGTTCCGCCGCGCGTGCGCCGACGCTGTCAGCGTAAGCGGTGTCTGTGCCGTCGCGCTGGCGGGTGGCTCGACGCCGAAAGGCCTTTACTCGCTCCTCGCCACCGACGCCTCGCTGCGCAGCTCGATCCCCTGGGACCGCCTCGAGTTCTTCTGGGGCGACGAACGGCACGTGCCGCCGGACCATCGCGACAGCAACTACCGGATGGCAGACGAGGCGATGCTGTCGCATGTCCCGGTCGAGACCCGGCGCGTGCACCGCGTCCAGAGCGAGCAGCCGGATGCCGCAGTCGCGGCCAGCCTCTACGAGGCGGAGCTCCGGCGCACCCTTGCGGCCGACCGGGAGATCCCGCGCTTCGATCTGATTCTGCTCGGTCTCGGCCCCGACGGTCACACGGCTTCGCTCTTTCCCGGCACAGACGCGCTGTCGGAGCGCCGGCGCCTGTTCGCCGCCAATCGCGTCGAGTCCCTCGGCACGGACCGCATCACCGCGACGTACCCGCTGCTGAATGCCGCGCGCCAGGTCGTGTTCGTCGTGGCCGGAGCGGAGAAGGCGCCGGCCGTCCGCGCCGTGCTGCAGCCGGACGCCAACGAGCCGATCCTGCCGGCGAGGCTCGTCACGCCCGAACGCGGGACCCTGCACTGGCTGCTGGATCGGGCCGCGGCCAGCCTGCTGACCGGCGCCCCCGGCGAGTGAGCGGGGATCTGTCGGGGGCTTGCGCGATCGGTCAGCGCGCGAGGTGCGGTTTCAGGAACCGGCCGGTGTGGGACCCCTTGCACCGCGCGATCTGTTCGGGCGTCCCCGTGACCACCACCTCGCCGCCGGCGTGACCGCCCTCGGGGCCGAGATCGACCACGTGATCGGCCGTCTTGATCACGTCCATGTGATGCTCGATGAGCAGCACGCTGTGGCCGGCGTCGACCAGCCGGTTCAACGATGAGAGCAGCCGCTCGATGTCGGCCAGGTGCAGCCCGGTGGTCGGCTCGTCGAGGATGTACACGGTGTGCCGCGAGCGCTGCAGCGTGCTGAGCTCGGTCGCGATCTTGATGCGCTGCGCCTCGCCGCCCGACAACGTCGTCGCCGACTGGCCCAACGTGAGGTAGCCGAGGCCGAGGTCGTTCAGCACCTCGATCTTCCTGCGAATCGGCGCCGACTCCGCGAAGAACGTCACCCCCTCTTCGACGGACATGTTGAGCACGTCGTCGATGGTCTTGCCGCGGACCGTCACCTCCAGCGTGTCGCTGTTGAAGCGCGCGCCCTTGCACGCGCCGCAGGTGACCTCGACGTCGGGCATGAAATAGAGCTGGGTGGTGATTACGCCTTCACCCTGGCATTCCTCGCAGCGGCCGCCCTTGACGTTGAAGCTGAAGCGCCCCGGCCGGTAGTCGCGCTCGATGGAGAGCGGCGCCTGCGTGAAGAGGTCGCGGATGTCGTCGTAGAATCCGACATAGGTCGCCGGATTCGACCGGCTGTTGCGCCCGATCGGCGACTGGTCGATGTTGACGACCTTGTGCACGTGCTCGAGACCGTCGACGTGGTCGTGATCGCCGGGGAGCGTGCGGGTGTCGACCAGCCGCTTCCACAGGGCCTTGTAGAGAATCTCGTTGACGAGCGTGCTCTTGCCGGATCCTGATGCGCCGGTGATCGCGATCAGCATGCCGAGCGGCAGCGTCACGTCGATCGACTTGAGGTTGTTCTCGCGCGCGCCCCTGATCACGAGCGACTTGCCGTTGCCGCCCCGCCGCTTCGCGGGCATGGCGATCGCGCGCTTGCCCGAGAGGAACTGCCCTGTGGGCGAGGCCTTGCAGGCGAGCAGATCGTCGAGCGTGCCCTGAACGACGACGCGTCCGCCGTGGACTCCGGGACCGGGCCCCATCTCGACGAGATGATCCGCGGCGCGGATCGTGTCCTCGTCGTGCTCGACGACCACCAGCGTGTTGCCGATGTCGCGCAGCCGCTCGAGCGTACCGATCATCTTGACGTTGTCCTTCGGGTGGAGGCCGATGCTGGGCTCGTCGAGGACGTAGAGCATCCCCATCAGTCCGGAGCCGATCTGGGTCGAGAGGCGGATGCGCTGTGACTCGCCGCCCGACAGCGTTCCGGATCGGCGATTGAAGTTGAGGTAATCGAGGCCGATCCCGAGCAGCAGCGCCAGCCGGGCGCGGATTTCCTTCAGGATGTGCCGGCCGGCGTCGGCGCCGCGCCCCGCCGGCTTGATCGTCCCGAGGAACGCGTACAGCTCGTCGAAGTTCATCTGCCCGACGTCGAAGAGGGTGCGCCCGCCGATCGTGAAGAGGAGCCGCGTGAAGCGCAGACGCGCGCCGCGGCAATCCGGGCACGTCTGCTCGACCATGACCTTGTCGAGCCAGGCCTCCATCCTCGAGCTCGCCTCGCCGCGCTGACGGTAGCGGCGGTAGTAGCGCTCGATGCGGCGGGCGATGCCATTGAAGCCGATCTCGCGGCCTTCCCAGTGATCGCGCCGCACCCTGGCATCGGGCGGCGAGGTCATGACGATCTTCCCGGGATCGATGCCGTAGAGAATCGCGTTCCGGATCTTTTCGGGCAGCTGCTTCCACGGCGCATCGAGCGGGAAGTCGAGCGCCGTGGCCAGGCTGAACATCATCCGCCCGTCCCAGGTGTCGGGGTTGTACTTGAACGCCTCGCGCACGAAGCACCCGCCGAGGATGCTGCGCTTCGGGTCGGGGATCAGCAGCTCGGGATGCGTCACCTTGTCGACGCCGAGGCCGCCGCAGGTCCGGCAGGCGCTCTCGGGATCGTTGAACACGAAGAACGCCGGACCGATGTCGCCGTAGACGAGATGGTGCGTCGGGCTGCTGAAGCTCCGGTAGAAGCGGTCGGCATCGGCTTTCGAGGCCCCCTTGACCACGTGCACCTGCAGCAGCCCGTCGCCGATCAGCAGGGTGCTGGCGATGCCCGCTTTGATGGCCTTCTCGTGCTTCCGGCTGACGATCAACCGATCGACGATGGCGTCGATGGTGGTGCCGGTGATGGTCGGACGGCCGTCGTCCTGCCGCGTGGAGGGATCGGTGGCGGCATTGTCGGTGTCGACGTAGTCCGAGATGTCGAGCGGCTTGCCGTCGACGATGAGGCGGCGGCAGCCCTTGCGGCGGACCTCGGTGAACACGAAATCGAGATCCTCGCCGTAGACCTTGAAGATCGGCGCCCTGAGCTCGACTTCCGTGCCTTCCGGCAGCGAGAGAATCGCCTCGAGGATCTGGCTCGCGGTCCGGCTCGGCGCCGGCTCGCCGGTGCGGGGGCAGTGCGGCTCGCCGATCGTCGCGAAGAGCAGGTTGAGATAGCTGGCGATGTCGGTCATCGTGCCGACCGTCGATCGCGGGTTGCTCGCGATGGTCTTCTGCTCGATCGAGATGACCGGCGACAGCCCGTAGACGAAGTCGACGTCCGGCTTGGCGACGTGCGAGACGAAGCGCTTCGCATAGCTCGAGAGGGACTCCATGTACCGGCGCTGGCCCTCGGCATAGATCGTGTCGAAGGCCAGGCTGGACTTGCCGGAGCCGGACAGGCCCGTCACCACGATGAGGCTGTCGCGCGGGATCTCGAGCGAGACGTTCTTGAGGTTGTGCACCCGCGCCCCCTCGACACCAATCGTCGTCCGGGCCTGGGTGCGTGCGGCACGCTTCACCATCGCGGTTCCCCCGCGGTCTCGTCCTGATAGAAGAAGGCCAGCTCCTGCACTTCGACGTTGCTCTTCTTCGTCAGTTTTCCCGGAAGGGCGGCCTTGCCGATCCGGCCCTGATCCGCGAGGTACTCGCAGACGGTGGCGACGTCCTCGATGCCGAACTGGCGCCGGAAATGTTCCTCGATTTCCGCGCAGCCGCGCGCGTCACGGGCCTCGCGCAGGTATTCGAGGATCGGCGCGAACACCCGCTCGGCGCGCGACGCGATATAGCCGTCGACCGCGTCCAGCGCCGCCTGCACCGTCTCCCGGGTCTTCGGCTGGTTGAGCAGGTCGACGTACACGGTGCGGAAGAAGGCCGGATTGAGTTTCAGGGCCTGGGGAATCACCTCGCGATCGGCGAGCTGATGCGCGGCAATGATTTCCATGCGCGCGAGCGGCGTGGCGGCGTAGAGGATCCAGAGGGCGGTGTAGTCCAGGTCGGCGCGAGTGATCATCCACTTGTGGGCCTTGTAGATGGCCGGCAGCGCCCCGCTCGCGGCGCTCAGCAGCTGAAGCCGCGTGTCGCGCTCGCCGATCTCGGCCAGCCGCGACAGCAGATCGGCGATGGTCTCGTCGTGCGTGAACAGCAGGCGTCCCTTGGCCACCAGCGAGTGCATGAACGAGTTGCGGATCGAGCCTTCGACGACTTTCCTGAACTCCGCCCGCGGCATGAGGAAGGCGTGGACGTTGACCCCCTCCGCGTTGAGCGCCACGCTGGACCCCGGCACCAGCCTGTCGTCGACCGTGACGAGCGCGAGATCGATGTCGGAGCGGGCCCAGACCGTGTCGTGCGACAGGCTGCCGCAGAGAATCGCCGCCAGGATCGAGCGATCGCGCCTGATGTCGTCGACCAGGGTCTCGAGCGCGGCGGTGAACTGGCGCCGCCATCCGTCGGTGGTCATGCCGGCGACGGTAGCGCAGGTGATTCGCGGCAGGCAAGCGTGGCACCGGCCGGTGCGGTCACTTGCACTATGATAGTCACGATATGCAACGAACCAGCTTTCGCGACGTGCGCTGCCCGATCGCGCGCAGCCTCGAGCGGGTCGGCGAGTGGTGGAGCATCCTCATCCTCCGCGAGGCGATGCTCGGCGCGACGCGCTTCGATCAGTTCCACAAGAATCTGGCGATCGCGCCGAACATCCTGGCGCGCCGGCTGACGGCGCTCGTGGAGGCGGGGCTGCTCGACCGCCGGCTCTATCAGCAGCATCCGCCCCGCCATGCCTACGTGCTCACGCAGGCGGGCCGCGACTTTCATCCCGTGCTCGTCGCGCTCATGACCTGGGGCAACAAGTATTTCGCGCCCGAGGGAGCGAGCGTGGTGCTCGCCGACGCCGCCACGGGACGGCGGGCGCAGCCGGTCCTCGTCGACCGCCGCACCGGGCGGCGCATCACGGCCCGGACGTTCAGCCTGGCGCCGGGTCCGGCTGCCGATCGCCGTCTGCGGATGAAGCTCGGGGGCCGGCAGAGGGCGGCGGGTCAGGTGCGGCATGCCTGAGGCCGTGGTCCGGGGCCGCCGGATCCCGTTTCATTACGCCTGGGTCATCGCGGCGGTCACGTTCCTGATCCTCATCGTGACCGCGGGCGTCCGCGCGACGCCCGGCGTGCTCATGGTTCCGCTCGAGGCCGAGTTCGGCTGGAGCCGCGCCGCGATCTCCGCCGCGGTCGCGATCAACATCGCCCTGTTCGGCCTGATCGGCCCGTTCGCGGCATCCGCGATGCACCGGTGGGGCATGCGCCGCCTGATTCTCCTGGCCCTGGCGCTGCTGGCACTCTCGGTCGGTCTGACCACGCGCATGCAGCATCAGTGGCAGATGACGCTGCTGTGGGGGATTTGCGTGGGTACCGGCACGGGCGTCACCTCGATGGTGCTTGCCGCCGTTGTCGCGACCCGCTGGTTCGTGGCCCGGCGCGGCCTCGTGCTCGGCGCCCTGTCGGCCGCGAACGCGACCGGGCAGCTCGTGTTCCTGCCCATGCTGGCCCGGGTGGTCGAGGATCGCGGCTGGCGCGCGGCGGCCCTGATCGTCGCCGTTGCGGCGGTGGCGGTATTCGCGATCGTCGCGATCTTCATGCGCGACCGGCCCGAGGACGTAGGCCTGACCGCGTATGGTCAGGTCCCGGGTCTGTCATCCGCTCCCGCGACGGCGCTGGCGCCGATGGCCGCGCTCGCGGTCGCGGTCCGGTCGCGGGCGTTCTGGGTCCTGGCCGGCACCTTCTTCGTCTGCGGCGCCAGCACCAACGGCCTCATCGGCACGCATCTCATCGCCGCCTGCCACGATCAGGGGATCCCGGAAGTGCGGTCGGCGCAGCTCCTGGCAGTGATGGGGGTGTTCGACATCATCGGCACGACCGCGTCCGGGTGGCTGAGCGACCGGTATTCGAGCCGGCATCTCCTCTTCGGCTATTACACGCTCCGGGGCCTGTCGCTCCTGTATCTGCCGTTCACCCTGCAGAACGGCGCGGCCGGACTCGGCATGTTCGCCGTCTTCTACGGTCTCGACTGGATCGCGACCGTGCCTCCGACGGTAAAGCTCACGAGCCAGGCCTTCGGGCGAGAGAACACCGGCGTGATTTACGGGTGGATCGGCGCCAGCCATCAGCTCGGGGCGTCGATGGCCGCCTTCGGCGCCGGCGCGATTCGCACCATGGCCGGCGGGTATCAGCTCGCGTTCTGGATCGCCGGGTTCCTCTGCGTGCTCGCCGGTGTCGCGTTCCTCACCGTCGGACGGCAGTCGTTCGCCGGCGCCTCCCGCCAGGAAGCGCTCGCCGCGCCAGTCCCTGCATAGGCTGACAGGCTGACGAAAGACCGGCGTGTCAAGGGAGAAGGCAGAAGGCAAAAGGGAGGATCGAGGTCGAATGCGCAGACGAGTCGTAGTCACGGGCATCGGGTTGGTCTCGCCTCTCGGCATCGGCACGGCGCCGACGTGGGAAGGGGTTCGTGCAGGGCAGTCGGGGATCGGGCCGATCACGCTCTTCGATGCCGCCCGCCACTCCACGCGATTCGCCGGCGAGGTGCCGGGGTTCGACCCGCTGCAGTGGATCGACAGGAAGGAAGTCAAGAAGTGCGCCCGCTTCATCCAGTTCGCGATCGCCGCGACGACGATGGCGATGGAGCAGAGCGGTCTGCGCATCGAGGACGCGAACGCGTCGCGGGTCGGCGTGATCATCGGCAGCGGCATCGGCGGGTTCGAGGTCATCGAGCGCGAGCACCGCACGCTGCTCGAGCGAGGACCGGATCGCGTGTCCCCGTTCTTCATCCTCTCGGCCATCATCAATCTCGCGGCGGGCCAGGTCTCGGTGCGGCTGGGGGCCAAGGGGCCGAACTCCGCCGTGGCCACCGCCTGCACCACCGGAGCGCACGCGATTGGCGACGCCTTCCGCCTGATCCAGGGTGGATATGCCGACGCGATGATCTGCGGCGGCGCGGAAGCGAGCATCACGCCGCTCGGCATCGCCGGCTTTGCCTCGATGCGCGCGTTGTCGCAGCGCAACGACGCCCCCGCCGTCGCGAGCCGGCCGTGGGACGTCGATCGGGACGGCTTCGTGGTCGGCGAAGGGGCCGGGATTCTGATCCTGGAGGGGCTCGATCACGCCTCGAGGCGGGGAGCGACGATTCTCGCCGAGCTGATCGGCTACGGCATGAGCGCCGACGCGCATCACCTGACGGCGCCGCCCGAGGACGGCGACGGCGTCGCGCGAGTGATGCAGGCCGCGCTCGATGATGCCGGGCTGGAGGCGTCACGCGTGCAGTACGTGAATGCCCACGCCACCTCCACGCCGCTCGGCGACGTGGCCGAAGCGCGGGCGATTCAGCGCGTGTTCGGCGTGAGCACGACCGGGCTTGCGGTCAGCTCGACCAAGTCGATGACGGGCCATCTGCTGGGGGGCGCCGGAGCGCTCGAGGCCGGGCTGACCGTGCTGGCGCTCCTGGAGCAGACCGCACCACCCACGATCAACCTCGATCAGCCTGATCCAGAGGTGTGCCTCGATCTGGTGCCGCATCAGGCGCGCCGGATCGAGATGGACTGCGCGATGACCAACTCGTTCGGGTTCGGCGGAACCAACGCGTCGTTGATCTTCAAGCGGCCGTGAGACCGCTGGGGTTCCGGCAATGAGACGTCTCTCGATCCGGCTCGCAACGCTCGTGCTTTCAGCCATGGCGCTGCAGGCGCAGGGCCCGGCGAAGCCCGAGGCGCAGGTCACCATCCTGCGCCCGGCACGTGTCTTCGACGGGACCGCCTCGCACGAGGGCTGGGCGATTCGCGTGCGCGGAGAGCGGATCGAGGCGGTCGGTCCCGCCGCGAGCGTCGCAGCCGAGGGCGCCGCCGCGATCGACCTCCCGGGCGCTACCGTCCTGCCTGGCCTCATCGAAGGGCATTCACATGTCCTGCTGCACCCCTACAACGAGACCTCGTGGAACGACCAGGTCCTGAAGGAGTCGCTCGGACTGCGCACGGCCCGCGCGGTCACTCATCTTCGCGCGACGTTGATGGCCGGCTTCACGACCATTCGCGATCTCGGAACCGAGGGGGCCGGGTACGCGGACGCGGAGCTGAAAGACGCGGTGGCGGCCCGGATCATTCCGGGGCCGCGCATGGTCGTGACGACCCGCGCGATCGTGGCGACCGGGAGCTATGGGCCGAAGGGGTTTGCGCTCGAATGGCGCGTGCCGCAAGGCGCCGAGGAGGCGGATGGCGACGGCCTCATCCGGGTGGTCCGCGACCAGATCGGCCATGGCGCGGACTGGATCAAGGTCTACGCCGATTATCGCTGGGGCGCCCGCGGCGAGACCGCGCCGACCTTCTCGCAGGGCGAGCTCGAGACGATCGTCGCCACCGCGCGCAGCAGCGGCCGCCCGGTCGTCGCGCACGCGAGCACGGCGGAGGCGATGCGCCGGGCGGTGCTGGCCGGCGTCGAGACCATCGAGCACGGCGACGGCGGTACGCCGGAGGTCTTCCGGCTCATGGCCGAGCGCCGCGTCGCGCTCTGCCCGACGCTGGCCGCCGGCGACGCCATTGCCCAGTACGGCGGTTGGAAGAAAGGCGAATCGCCCGAGCCGGCGGGCATCACCCGCAAGCGCACGAGCTTCACGGCGGCGCTGTCGGCCGGGGTGACCATTCTCAACGGCAGCGACGTCGGCGTCTTCGCCCACGGCGACAACGCGCGCGAGCTCGAGCTGATGGTGAGCTACGGGATGGCCGCGCCCGACGCGCTGAAGAGCGCGACATCGATCGCCGCCCGCGTCCTGCACATGGAGGATCGCATCGGGCAGGTGAAGGATGGACTGCTCGCGGATCTCGTCGCGGTCGACGGCGACCCCACGCGCGACATCTCGGCGCTCAGGAAGGTCCGGCTGGTGATGAAGGGCGGGGAAGTCGTTCGGCGGGAAAACAACTGAATCGTGTCAAGGCAGAAGGCAGAAGGCAGAACTCAGCGCTTCTGATTTCTGCCTTCTGCCTTCTCCCTTGATCTAGGGTCTTAAATACTGCTCCCGATACCGCCGCGCGAACCCGTTGTGCCGATCCCGCCGGCGTTCGAACTCCATCGCGTCGCAGTCGTACTCCAGCGTCTCTCCGGGACTGTGCGTTGCCATGGTCCCGAGCAGCACGACCTCGGTGAGGAGCGCGGCGTAGTCCATGTTGGCCGAGCACTTCGTGCCCGGGCCCTTGAGCACCGCGTCGAGGAACTCGTGGTAGTGGTTGCGCGACGAGCCCTTCTCGACCTCGCGATCCAGGAACTTCGCCTGCGGATGCAGCGACGGGTAGTCGATGTGAGGCAGCAGGATCGCCCCCTCGGTGCCGATCATCACCGAACCGGAGCTGGGCAGCTTGCCGCCGACAAGGTCGACGACTGCCTGCGGCGGCCGCTCGCTGCCGTCGTACCACCAGAAGTCCAGCGTGTCGGTGGCGGTGTACGGCGTGCCGCCGAACACGTAGTGAATCTTCGACTGGACGGGCCAGTTGCCGAAGACCGGCGCCGGGCCGTGCGAGATCACCTGACGGGGCAGGGTGAGGCCGACGCCGCGGAGCGGGGTCGAAAAAATGTGGCAGCCCATGTCGCCGAGGGTGCCGGTGCCGAACCCGATCCGCTTGCGCCAGTTGCCGGGATGGTAGACGGTCTCCTTGAAGGGCCGCGGCTCGCTCACGCCGATCCAACCGTCCCAGTCGAGCGTGGCCGGAATCGGATCCGCGCCCGCCGGAATCGGGTTGGTGTCGCCCCAGGCCTTGTCGCAGAAGGTGTGGACTTCCTTGATCTTCCCGACCGCGCCGTCGCGAATCAGCTGCTCGGTGACGAGCTGCGTCTCGTGCGAGGAGATTTGAATCCCCATCTGCGTGACCAGGTTGTCCTGCCGCGCCTTGAGTGCGAGCACCCGCGTCTCTCGCACCGTCAGCGCCAGCGGCTTCTGGACGTAGACGGCCTTGCCCATCGCCATCGCCGACATCGCGATCGGCGCGTGCATGTGGTCGGGGGTCGAGACGTTCACCGAGTCGACGTTCTGCTCTTCCTTGCGGAACATCTCGCGCCAGTCCTGGTAGATCCGCACCTCGGGAAAGAGCTTCCTGACCTGCTCGGTGCGCCCGCGATCGACGTCGGCCACGGCGGTGAGCGTGAACGCCGGGTGGCTCGAGAACGCGCGGATGTCCGAGAGGGCCTGACCCGCGGCGCCGACGCTGGCGTGCCGGACCTTGCGGTCCTGTCCGAACCCGGGCACGGACGCAAACGGACCGGCGACCGCCGCTCCCGCCATTCCCCGCAGGAACGCGCGGCGCGTGACTGACCATGACATGGGAGGCCTCCTCGGGGCTCATTGTAGTCCGCTGGTGAAAGTCCTCACATTGCCAATACTGCCAGCATTGCCAACATTGCCAACATTGTTGGGGGTGATTCGACGGGTCGGGCTCTAATCCTTGGCAATCTTGGCAATGTTGGCAGTGTTGGCAATGCTGGTGATGGACAATAGACATCGATGCACGACGTCATCGTGATCGGCGCCGGACCCGTGGGCCTGGCCTGTGCCATCGAAGCGAAGCGCGAAGGGCTCGCGGCCTGCGTGATCGAGAAGGGCGCGCTCGTCAACTCGCTGGTCGGCTACCCGTCGAACATGGAGTTCTTCTCGACGCCGGAGCTCATCGAGATCGGGGGGTACCCGTTTCCGGTCCAGGGCTACAAGCCGACGCGCGAGGAGGCGATCGAGTACTACCGCGGCGTGGCGCAGCGCGAGGCCCTCGACATCCGGCTCTACGAGCGGGTGCTCGAGCTCCGCGGCTCCCGCGGCGACTTCACCGTCGTCACCGGCCGCGACGCGCATGCGGCGCGGAACATCGTCGTCGCCACCGGGTTCTTCGATCAGCCGAACCTGATGCGCGTCCCCGGCGAGGATCTGCCGAAGGTGACCCACTACTATCGCGAGCCGTATGCCTACGTCCGGCAGAAGGTCGCGGTCATCGGCGCGAGGAATTCGGCGGCCAAGGCCGCGCTCGACTGCTATCGCCATGGGGCACAGGTGACGATGATCGTGCGGGCCTCCGCGTTGTCGGACAAGATCAAGTACTGGCTCAAACCGGATCTCGAGAACCGCATCAAAGAGGGGAGCATCAAGGCGCTCTTCAACACGGCCGTCCGCGAGATCCGCGAGTCGTCGCTTCTGGTCGCCACACCCGAAGGACTGCAGGAGATTGAGAACGACTGGGTGATCGCCACGACCGGCTACCAGCCGGACTTCCCGTTCCTCGAGGGCATCGGCCTGGAGTTCAGCGACGACGGCTACCGGACGCCGATCTTCGACGAAGCGACCTTCGAGACGACGAGGCCCGGCGTCTATATTGCGGGGACGGTGTGCGGCGGGTACCAGACCAGCCGCTGGTTCATCGAGAACGGCCGCTTCCACGCCCGCCAGATCGCCAGGCACATCGCGAGCGGACGGACGGAGCAGATTCGGTACGACGCCATTCACTGGAAGACGGAGGAATGACTTCGGGGCTCGGGGTTCGGGGCTCGGGGCTCGGGAAAGGGTGATACTCAGAGGCAACTGGCCGCTTGGACTTGCCCCTTGCCTCTGGGTACGATCCCTTCCCGAGCCCCGAGCCCCGAGCCCCGAGCCCCGAGCCCCGAGCCCCGGGAACAGTCACGCCTGCGGCAGGATCTCCGCAGCGTTCGTCGAGGCCGCGAGGTTCCTGCCTCCTTCGAAGCGATATTCGAGCCGCCCGTTCTTCCACTGGCGAAGACGGTAGAGCGTGGCGAACGAGAAGTCTGGGGGCGCTCCGCCCTGGCCGCCCACCAGTTCCCCGCCTCGTCGCACGTTGTCCTGCATCCAGGCCGGCACCAGCAGGTGATACGGGTTCCGCTGCACTTCGCCGACATGGAAGGACAGGGCGGCCATCATGTCGCCGAGGTCCTGCGGGGTGGATTCGACCATCAGGTTGGGTGTGGCCATCGCGCCCCAGAACTCGGTCTCGATGCAGGTGCAGGTGAAGTCCGGCGTCTGGCGAGCCAGGGCATCTGTGACCAGGTAAGAGGTGCCGATGTGCGAGCTGTTCCAGTCGGCTTCGTGCGGGAAGAAGATGACCTGCGGTCGACGATCGCGCAGGATCTTCGCAATCACTTCGACGGATGCCTGCCAGTGGGCAGTGTCGGCCTGCCGGGTCGTTGCGTTGATCTTCTCCAGTCCTCCTGGAACCGTCCCGACCAGCTCGAAACCGAGGAAGTCGCAGGCTTCGCGGAGCTCGTCCCAGCGCGCCGACTGCCGCGCCTTGTTGCTGCCCTGCGTCACCGCGACGTTCACGATCCGGAAGCCGGCCTCGCGCTGGAGCCGCAAGGCCATCGCGCCGATGATGCACTCGTCGTCCGGGTGCGGTGAGAAGATGAGCGCCGCCGGCGCGCCGGGGGCGGACGCCGGATGCGAGGGCTTCGGAAACGTCCCGAGCGGGAGCTGCTTGCCGTCGCGAACGAGCCGGGCGAGAGACGAGACATACTCGTAATACGGCGTCCTCATCGAGGCCCGCCTTCGATCTCCGGCAGGCTGGCCGCCGCGATCGCCTGGCCGTGCCGCTTCTCGTGTTCGTCCGGCACGTGAAACGCGATTCGGGCCGCCAGGTCGGGAAACTCGATCTCGAGCACGCGACGCGCGCCGAGGACGATGTCGTCGCCGCCGGGGCCCGAGGTGACGCGGCCCAGCACGAGCACGTGGCGGAGGTCGTAGAACGACGCGAAGTGGGCGACCCCATAACCCAGATAGACCCCGATGGTCTGGTAGATCCGTGTGGCTCGCTCGTCGCCGTCGCGCCGCAACGCCTGGACGAACTTGAGCTGCTCCGGCAGTCCGAGCGCGCCCGCTTCGCGAGGGAGATCGATCCCCGCCGCCGGAATCAGCCGGCCGACGGCCTGCTGCGAGAAGTACTGCGAGCCTACCCCGTAGTCGCCGGACCATTCGTCGACCGGTGCGTTCGGGTCGTAGTCGATCGGCACGAACGCGAGCTCGTCGAGCCAGGACGTGATGTTGCCGTCGGGCGTCACGTAGCCGGCGGCCGTGCTGGTGCCGAGCGCGATCCCGAGGATGGCGTTGTGGCCGAGCGACATCGAGCCGGCGAGCGCCGTCACTTCGCCGTCGTTCGCGACCTCGAGCGGCACGCCGTTCCAGTCCTTTCGAATCTCGAGGAAGAGATCCTTGACCCGCGCCTCGAACAGATCGGGCGGGATCCCGCGGAACAACGACCCGCCTTTCACCCGATTGTTCACGTAGACGCCGGCGGCGCTGCCGCCGATCGCGTCCACGCGCGGCAGGTGAGCGGCGGCCTTCTTCAGCGAGTCCATGATGCCGTCGTAGTGGTACTGCGGATCCGGCTTGTGATACGGATCCCACACGGTTTCGTCGCTGAAGACGACCCGGCCGTCGACGACCGCCGCGACCTTGCGATCGCTGCCGCCGAGATCGAACCCGATCCGGCAGCCTTCCAGGTGGCGGCCGAGCGGCCGGGTCACCGATCGCTCCGGAGGCAGCTCGCGGGAGTGCACCACGGCGATCGGATGATCGAAGACCTTCTCGCCGACGAAGTTCGAATCGAAACGGCCGGCCGGCGTCTCGCGATAGTGCGCGGCGAGGGCCTCCACGGCCTCGGCGGGGCCGAGGACATGAATTCGCCAGCCGCCCCTGGACCACAGGATGAATTTGACGAAGCGCTCCAGATGCGTGGCGTTCGCCCCGGCCTGCGGGTGGCCCGCCGGCAGCAGCGTCGTCTGAAAATGGAAGACCGAGCCGTCCGTCTGCTCGATGGCGACTCGCACCGGCACGGCACTGCCGGACTCCTTTGCGAAGGTTTCGAACGCCCGCATCGAGAGCACCGCGGGCTTGAAGTCGGTATGCAGCGGAGGCACGACCCCGGGACGGACGAGCGGTATGGCGCTGGTGAAGGTCATTCGATGCGCTTATAGTCTCGCATTGATTGGCAGCGAACGAGGAGGACACGTGTTCAAACGCTTTGCCGCGGTGGCGGTGCTGGCGGCCGTGCCGCTCGGACTCGGCGCGCAGTCGCCGCTCCCGCAGTTCGTCGATCTGTTCAACGGCCGCGATCTCACCGGCTGGGACAACATCAACACCGCCGAGGACACGTGGAAGTACCGCGACGGCCTCCTGGTGTGCTCCGGGAAGCCGATCGGCGTGCTGTGCAGCAAAAAGCAGTACGAGAATTTCGTGCTGCACATCGAATGGATGCACATGGAGCCCGGCGGGAACTCGGGCGTGTTCGTGTGGAGCGCCGCGCGGCCGAACCCCGAGAGCCGGCTGCCCGACGGCGTCGAGGTGCAGATGCTCGAGCTCGACTGGCCGAAGCTCAATACCCGGAACGGCGTCGTGCCGCCCGTGGCGTACGTGCACGGCGAACTGTTCGGCGTCGGCGGCGTCAAGGTCACGCCGGACAATCCGCGCAACGAGCGCAGCATGTCGATCGAGAACCGCGCGCTCGGACGCGGCCAGTGGAACACCTACGATGTCGTCGCCGTGGACGGCACCATCAAGCTCTCGGTGAACGGGAAGTTCGTCAACGGCATCAGCCGCTCCGCCCGGAAGAAGGGCTACTTCTGCATGGAATCGGAAGGCGCGGAGATTCACTTCCGCAACGCGCGGGTGATGGAATTGCCGCCGGGAGTGACGGCGCCGGAGCAGATCGCGCCTGAGCGCTGACTGGATCGGGGCTCGGGGTTCGGGACTTGGGGCTCGGAAGAGTCGGTGATACTCAGAGGCAACTGGCTGCTTGGATGTGTCGCCGTTGCCTCTGAATACCCCCGGCTGTGCCGAGCCCCGAGTCCCGAACCCCGAGCCCCGATCTCGTATCACCCTCTCGCCCCAAACACCCTCTCGAGCTCGTACGGCGTGGTGACCTCGAGCTGGTCGTAACGGCACTCCGCCGGGCTCTTGTCCGGCCGCCAGCGGAGGAAGGTCGTCGCGTGGCGGAACCGATCGCCCTGCAGGTGATCGTATTTGACCTCGCAGACCCGCTCGATGCGCAGCGGCTCCCAGGACAGATCTTTTCCAGCGCTCCACCGGCTCTGGCCGCCCGGCATTCTGGTCATCGCCTCGCCGGCCGCGGCGGCCCATTCGCCCCAGGGATGGCCATCCAGGGCATTCTTCCTGAGCGGTGCGAGCTCCCCGGCGAGCTCCTTCCGGCGCGTCATCGTGAACGACGACGTCACGCCGACGTGATGGAGCTTTCCCGCCCGATCGTAGAGGCCGAGCAGCAGAGACCCGACCAGCCCGCCGCCATGCTTGTGCCAGCGGAAGCCGGCCACCACGCAGTCGGCCGTGCGCTCGTGCTTGATCTTGAACATCGCGCGCTTGCCGGGCTGGTAGGGGGCCGCCGCGGCCTTGGCGATGACGCCATCGAGGCCGGCGCCTTCGAACCGCTTCAGCCATTCCGCGGCTTCAGCCGGGTCCCGCGTCAGCGGCGTGAGATGAATCGGCGGCTTCACATCGGCGAGGAGCTGCTCCAGCCGCGCGCGTCGCTCGGCCTGCGGGGCCTCGCGAAGGTCGCTGCCATCGGCGGCGAGCAGATCGAACGCGACGAACGACGCCGGCGTCTCTCTCGCGAGCTTCGCGACGCGCGAAGCGGCCGGATGGAGGCGCATCTGCAGCGCGTCGAAGTCGAGCCCGTGTGGCGTCGCGATCACGATCTCGCCATCGACGACGCAGCCGGCGGGGAGCTGGGTGAGCGTCGCCCACTCGACATCGGGAAAGTACCGGTTCAGGGGTCTGAGCTCGCGGCTCTGGATGTAGACGCCGGTCTCGCCGCGAAAGACGATCGCGCGAAAGCCGTCCCACTTCGGCTCGTACAGCACGCCATCGCCGGCCGGCAGCTCGGACGCGATCTTCGCCAGCATCGGCTCCACCGGCGGGTCGATGGGAAAGGTGCCGGGCTCGGCGAAGCCGCCTCCCGAGTCGCCCGGGCCGTCAGGCGCCTCAGGCGGCGGTTTCCGAGATGCCATCGGGTCCCGGGTTCAGGCCTTGGGCTGCGGCACGATCCGAAGCCAGGGCTTCGGCGCCTTCCAGCCTTCCGGATACTTCGTCCTGGCCTCGTCGTCGGAGACCGAACCGGCGATGATGACGTCCTCGCCTTGCTTCCACTGGGCGGGAGTCGCCACCTTGTGCTTCGCGGTCAGCTGCAGCGAGTCGATGACGCGGAGCACTTCATCGAAGTTGCGGCCGGTGGTCATCGGGTAGATCAGGACGAGCTTGATCTTCTTGTCGGGCCCGACGACGAACACGTTCCGGACGGTCTGGTTGTCCGCGGCGGTGCGGCCGTCGCAGGTGCCTTCGAGCGCGGCCGGCAGCATGCCGTACTTCTTCGAGACGCTCAGATCCGTGTCGCCAATCATCGGATAGTTCGGGGCATGCCCCTGGGTTTCCGCGATGTCGCTCGACCACCGCTTGTGGTTGTCGACGGGATCGACGCTGAGGCCGATGATCTTCACGTTGCGCTTGTCGAACTCCGGCTTGATCCGCGCCATGTAGCCGAGCTCGGTCGTGCACACCGGCGTGAAGTCTTTCGGGTGCGAGAACAGCACCGCCCAGGAATCGCCGATCCAGTCATGAAAACGAATGCGTCCTTCGGTCGTCTCCGCTTCGAAATCCGGAGCGACGTCGCCAATCTGCAGACCCATGGGTCTCCTCCTTGCGTTTGATATTCGTCTGGATGACCGCAGGATACTCCAACAGGCTGCTGAAAAATGCAGCCTGAAGTCAGAAGGGAGAAGGCAGAAGGGAGAAACGTCCGCTGATCGCGTTCTCAGCAACCAGCTAGCGTTGGGTCTTTTCGATGGCGCTCCTGGTCACCGCCAGCGCCTTGCGCATCGCCTCGCGGCTGCGGCCCTGCACCGTGGCGCGCGCGAACCGGCGCATCAGGCCGCTGA
>Ga0075423_10001601_pt1 | contig 20076 bp, 21 predicted proteins | sample SoiMethybrSBSTD2_FD_80114 | JGI IMG/M metagenome (GOLD analysis project Ga0075423, IMG submission 80114) | Bulk soil microbial communities from a Populus tree surrounding site in Tennessee, USA - Soil MetaG P. TD hybrid SBSTD2 | ecosystem: Environmental > Terrestrial > Soil > Tree plantation...
GCGGGTCAGGCCGAAGCGCTCGCCGCCATCCTGGCGGGCGTCGTCACGCTGCTCGTGGTACGCTTTTGGGTTGCCGGACGCTATCCGTGGCTGGACCCGACACTGTGCGGGCTCACTGCGGCGGGCATCGCGTTTGTTGGCGTGATGATTTCCAGACGGTCGACATGAATACTCATCGAATTGCAGTGATTTCGGGTGATGGTATCGGCAAGGAAGTGATTCCCGCCGGCATCGACGTGCTCAACCTTGCCGCCGACCTAGGCGGCTTCCGCTGTGAGTTCACGCACATTCCCTGGGGATGTGACTACTACCTGCAGCACGGCCGCATGATGGAGGACGACGGGGTCGATCGCCTCGTGAAGTTCGATGCGATCTACCTTGGCGCGATTGGCGATCCGCGAGTCGCCGATCACATATCGGCTCGAGAGTTGATCCTGCCTTTGCGACAGCGGCTCGGCCAGTGGGTCAACCTGCGGCCGATGCGTCTGCTGCCGGGCATTTCGTCGCCGCTGGCCGGGCGCGGCGCCGCCGACATCGACATGGTCTGCGTGCGCGAGAACTCCGAGGGTGAGTACTGCGGCATCGGCGGCCGGCTGCATCGTGGCACACCGCAAGAAGTCGCCGAGCAGACGGGTGTCTTCACTCGCCACGGCATCGAGCGCATAGCCCGCTACGCGTTCAAGCTGGCATCCTCACGTCCGCGCAAGATGCTGGCGAGCGCGACCAAGTCGAATGCGCTGCAGCACGCAATGGTGATGTGGGACGAAGTGGTCGCCGGAGTGGCGAAAGAATTTCCCGACGTCGAGCTGAAGAAATATCACGTCGATGCGTTGTGTGCGCGCATGGTCACGCACCCGCACACGCTCGACGTGATCGTGGCATCGAACCTGTTCGGCGACATCATCACTGACATCGGCTCGGCGATTTCGGGAAGCCTTGGCGTTGCGCCCGGCGGGAACATCAATCCCGATCGCACAACGCCGTCGATGTTCGAGCCGATTCATGGCTCAGCGCCCGATATCGCGGGCAAAGGCATCGCCAATCCGATCGCCGCTGTCTGGGCGGGCGCGATGATGCTCGATCACCTCGGCGAACGCCCGGCGCACGACCGCATCCTCGCGGCGATCGAGTCGGTACTCGCCGATGAAAAGGTGAAAACGCCGGACCTGGGTGGTCGCGCGACGACGGCAGACATGACGCGCGCAGTCACAGCCGCGATGTCAGCCAGCAAGCAGCCGGCATAACGACGACGGCAGATCTGGAACCAACGCAACCGCGGCCTGTTCTTTGGACCCTCCGGGTCCTGTTCTTAGATCCCTACACACCCAGCTGCCGCGCGAGATCGTTGAAATCCGTCGCCGGCAGATCCACCGCCGAGTCCGGCTGCAGATCGGGCTTGCCTCCCGGTCCATACTCGTGCGGTCTCGGGACGAACGCCGTCCGCAGTCCTACGCCCTTCGCCGCACGCAGGTCGCCGAGGTGCGCGGCCACCATCATGACCTGATCGAGCTTGAGGTCGAGGAAATCAGCCGCCGACTGATACACCTCGCGGTCTGGCTTGTAATGTCGCGCCAGCTCCGCGCCGAGGATGCAGTCCCACGGCAAGCCGCCGTATTTAGCGAGGTTGGTCATCAACGCGATGTTGCCATTCGACAGCGGCGCGATGATGAACCGCTTCTTGAGTCGAGTGAGTCCGCTCACTGAATCGGGCCACGGGCGCAGCCGATGCCAGGCGTGGTTGAGCGTATCGATCTCGCTTTCCGACAGGCCGGTGATCCCGAAGTCGACAAGGATCTTGTCGAGGATCATCCGGTGGAGAGCATCGAGCCTCGTCCAGGGCAGCTCGCCTGTCCGCACGCGGTTCATGCTGGGCCCGTACCCGGCGCGCCACGCATCCGCGAACTTGGCCGCGTCCACTTTGAGGCCCTTCTTTTTCGCCAGTTGCTCGACCTCCTGGGTCACCGACGTTCGCCAATCGACGACAGTGCCGAACGTGTCGAAGACGAGCGCTTTCACCGACGTGAACTCGGGCCTGGATTGCCCTGCGCTTTGACCTTGACTCGAGGCCGATGCGTAACGCGCACCGTATTCAGAGCCAATCATGGCCACGACACTTGTCCGCATGAAGTTCCGTCGCGACGTCACATTTATCGTCATAAAGCCTCCGGAACGATTCGGTCGTGTCGAACGTCATGTTGCGCTACGGCTCGGTGTTGATGGCGTAGTACGCGATCGTCTTCGATGGAACGTCCTTGAACCAATGCGGCGTCTTGGCCGGGATGGTGATGACGTCGCCCTTGGTCAGGTGGTGTACCTCTCCGCCTTGCACATTGGGGGCGCGCTTCTGACCGGGCGCGGTGTCCTTGGCTCCGACCAGTGTCCCACCCGTCACGAACGTCGCTTCACCCTCGACGATGATGAAGACGTGGTTCGTCTTCTCGTGAACTTCGACTTCGCCCGCGCCTCGCCGCTGGGCGATGACGATCAGGCCGTGATCGTTGATGATTTGCCCACCCTTGGCCATCGTGGACGTGACCTTGTCATGAGGCACGTAGGTAACAACTGTTGGAACACCGTCCGCGCGGACGACTACGGCCAACGCGAACGTCAGGGCGACGATTTTCAATGACTTCATGGCGCCTCCTTACTTGCCGCCCTCTGTGCGAGGCGGCGCTGCCTGGATGAGGACGAAGTACAAGCCATCAGGATCCGGCATGATCGCAGCGCGAATACCTCCCTGCAGCGTTGCCGGCACCCCGCCTGCTGATACCACAGTTGATCCCGACGCTTTCAGTTTGCCGATCGTCGCGTCGAGGTCTTTCACTCGAATCTGCAGGCGCGTAGCGCCGGGATCCTGGATCCGCGGACGAATAGGCGATCGGTCCGCTCCCTTGATCTCGACGAACTCCATCCGTAGCGCCGATCCCGGCACTTGAGCCGTCGTCAATCGAATCTGAGATCCCTTCAGTCCCATCAAATCGAGGAGCTCGTTTCCAAAGGAGCCGGCCTGAGGCTGAAACTGAAACTGATCGCGGTAAAGCTGCATCGTTTTGTCCATATCCGCCACTGTGATCCGGACGCGGGCGTCGATGATGTTGCTCTCGGACGGCGCGGTGGTTTCAGACAGCGGTGAGGGCTGCAGCAGCTGGACGAAGTGGCCGTCCGGATCCCTGACGATCACGCCGCGCGATTTGTTGGCGAACGTCATCGGCGCTCCGGCTGGCGTCACGACCGGGACACCAGCGCTCTTCAGCGGGGCGAACGCTCTGTCGATGTCGCGGACGGCCAGCACGAGCGTCATGCTGCCGGGATCCTGCGGACGGGGATTCGCCGCCTTTCGATCGATGTCCTTGGCTTCGACCATCTCGACCCCGAGATTCGGCCCAGGCACCCGGGCGACAACCCACCGCAGCTGCGCAGATGGAATCCCAAACATGTTGCGAATCGCGGGATCGGTGCTGAACGGTCGCGGGCCTGGCGCCTGCGCAGGTGGCACCGTCAGCCCAAGCAGGTTGCCGTAGAACTCGATCGCCTTGTCCAGGTCGTTAACGATCGGGCTGTAGTTGCCGGAGCCGACGACGACGTCACCAGGGGGCGCGGCACCAGGAGCCGGCTGTCCTTGCTGAGCCAGGGCTCGCGACGTGAACGCGACGGCGACGACGAGGGTGGCCGCGATAGCGATCGACGATGTCTTCATGTTTTTCATGCGCCACCCTTAGTGCAATTGTGAGACGGGGTCTGACCCCGTCTCATTTACAAGTGAAGTTCGCCGCGTCGTCGAGGCTGCCGGTTCCGTTGTACGCGGCCACCTGTGGATGCGGGCATAACGGACGCTGTCGATCGACGACGCCGTCGGTCGCGTGTTCAGCGACAATTCGCTTCGGCGCCTCGCCCTTTTCAACCCACCGTTCGATGACACCCATCTTGTCGAAATTGTCGGGACCCACACCGCCGCGACAGTGCGTCATGCCCGGCATCATGAAGAGGCGAATGGCATCACCTGCATCCTTGGTAGCGGCAGTGACAGCCTGGTAGTAGTTGACGCTGTTCATCGGCGCGACCAGCTGGTCGTTCCATCCGTGATAGAGCAGCACCTTACCACCGCGGGCAACGAACGGCTGGAGGTTGGGATCGGTCGCGTCGATGATCTGACTCGCCGCCTTCTCGGCGCGGGCCACGTCGGCATCGAAATCCAGCGTGCGGAAGTCCCATTTGGGATCGTTGTGGACGACGTATTGGAAGAACTCCACCGCTTCGCGTACGGGCTCGGGACCTGCTAGCCCTCCCCATCCCAATTCGCTGCCAGGTTGCAGCGCAGGGAAGATCTCTTTGCCGGTGCGAGCGTTCCTGGCGGGCGCATAGAGCTTCTTTGCCGCTTCAACTTGTGGTGCCGTCAGGCAAGATGCCGTATCGTCGCCCTTGCACCGAAGCGCCGCCGGATCGACGGTGCAGCGATCCGGCGATGTGAGCAGACCGTCTTTCGCGCCGTCGTTCGCGTCGCACTTCGCCAGCGCCGCATCGTTCAGTAAGCGGTATTTTGCGGGAGGGATGTAGCTGGCCTGATTGCGATGCACTGCCTGGGCGACCCACAGTTCCCAAATCAACTGGTGCACGCGCGCGTTGACGGGAGCGCCGGCGATGATTCCGTCGTAGTCCATTGGATATCGCTGCGCCTCCATCAGCCCCTGCCGTCCGCCCGTCGAGCAACCGTTCCAGTACGAGTATCGCGGGCCGTCGCCGTAGAAGGCGCGCACGATTGCTTTGGCAACGACCGTCATCTCGTGCACCGCCCGGTATCCGTAGTCCACCAGGCGCTCGGGATGGCCGGGCACGAAGCTGGCCGTGTTTCCCGTGTGCCCGGTGTCGGTGCCTGCCGTGGCGTAGCCAGTCGAGACTGCCGACGCCATCGTCCCAAACGGAATCGTCCCAGCCCACGCCCCGTTGCCAACCGATTGCAGCTTCCGATTCCAACCATTCATCGGCAACCAGATCTCGGTGTTGATCTCCGAGTCCGCCGTGGGCTTCAGCGTGGCTGCGACGCGACAGAATGCGGGGAGATTGCTGATCGTGGCGCTGGGATTCGCAGCGCCCGGCGGCGTGAAGCTACCGTTTACGACGGCGGCTGTCGTCACGACCGTGTTCGCCAGGGACAGCGATCGCAGGTCCTCGCATGCATGAGGCGATTGAGCGAGCAGCGGAGTGGCGTATACGAGCAGGCACAAAGTCAGCGCACCGGCGCGGTTCGGCATGGGTGATTCCTGCAGCCCGGCGATGCTGGCTGAACGAATCGCGAAAGTCAATCGACGGCAGGAACTCCCGAACCGCCTGGATCGACTTCGCTCACGATACGCGCGACGAGGCGATGCAGCGGGCGTTTGTGGAGCGCGATCAGCAGCCATGGCCAGATGAATCCCCAGAAGAGCACCATCATCCACGCGATGATGACCTGCTGATCGATCGAGAAACCCGAAATCTGCGTAGACGGATGGCTGGCGATGTAACCGCGCACATCGACGCTGACGAGCAGCGCCAACCCGATGAGCCCCAGGATGCCGCCAAGCCCAATCGCGTAAGCGGCCCACCTCCAGTAGCGAACGCGATACTCAATCTTGCCGAGGTGACGGAAGCGCAGCTCGAGCTCGTTGAGCCCAACGTTGATCGCCGACTGCCAGTTGACTGCGTGAATTCGCACCATTTCCGGAGTCGATTCGGACACGGCATAGTGCGATCGCCGGGCATTCGGGCCGAGCAGGCCGCTCGCGACCCTCTCGCGAATCGCCTGGATGAACGCCGCCGGGGACGAGCGAAGCGGGAGCGTCCCTTCGATATGCGGTGAGAGGATCATGGTGGAAATCCTACCGACAACTTGACCGCGGCGTACTCCGGGTGCACGGAGCCGTCCGCGGCGCGAATGACCAGGGAGGGCTCCACCCAGGTTCGCTCACGCACCTCGGCTGGCAGGTCGGTGCCACGCATCAGCAGGAACAGCCCGACCAGCGGCGCTTCGCCCGCCCGGAACACGACCGGCCGCCGCCTCACGATGATGGTCGCGGACGCGCGTGCTGCGGCTTCCAGTCGCACCCGCTGATCTTCTGGAAATACGCAGGCGAAGACACCGCCCGGCGCGAGATGCCTGGCGGCGATGCGAGCGTAGTCAGCGATGTCGCCGCGCAACTCGAAGCGACACGCCACCTTCTGCGGATGGTCGCTTTCGACGCCTGTTCCGAGAGGGAAGTACGGCGGGCTCCCGAGCACGAGGTCGAATGTTTCGCTGGGATCGAGCGTACCGTCGACGCGAAAGTCGGCGTGCCGTATCTCGTATCGGGATTCGAGCCCGTTGTACCGTGCTGATTTGCGGGCCAGTCGAACGCTGTCGTCCTGCGCTTCGATCGTCACGAGGCGTGCGCCGGGAAGACGCCACGCCGCAATCATTCCGACTGAGCCGATGCCCGATCCAAGGTCGAGCACGCGTGCGGCTGTCGGAGCCCAGCTCGTCCCATACCAGGCGGTGAGCACGTCGTCGGTCGAGAAGCGATGGCCGTCGCTGAGTTGAAAGATCCGAAAGTGGCCACTGATGGCGTCGAGCGTTTCGTCGGGAGGGACGTCCGGAGGACCGAGCGCGCCAGGTGGAATTGGCCCAGGCTTCGCCCAGCCTTTGAAGTGAGTTTCTGTCAACTGCCGGCTCCTCGCAAGACCCCGGGGGTGATTTTCACAGTGCATCGGGCAGAAAATCACCCCCGGGGTCATTTACATATATGCCGACTGTGGCGGACCGGCTGTTGTCGTTCGTCGTCGAACGATATCCGTTCGCTTTACCTGCCGTGCAACGCGCCCTCGAATCGAGTGGCGCCGCCGCAGCCGCTTCCGATCAACGGGCGATCGAGCAATCGCGGCCAACGCTGTGCCGCGAGCTCACGAAACAGCTCGAGGAGATCGCCGCCAGCGACCTGCCAGATACTACGCCCGGCGTCACCGCAGACGCGAGACTGCAGGCGGCACGTGACGAACTGGTCGAAGCGTGTGACTCCTTCCTCATTCGCGAAGCCATTGCCGCATCGCTGACCGACGACGAACGACGGGAGATCCTGCGCGGGATGATCCTGACGCGCGCGGTCGACAACCGCTTGAAGCAGTTCTTCCTCGGCGGTGAGATCGCGTACCAGGACGTTCCCTTCCAGGGCAAAGGCTTCAGGTCGCTGGGACAGGAAGCGATTTACGCGGCCGCGATCCGCCTGAAACGCGGCGAGGCGTTTCGCGACCCCTCGCGCGGATGGCAGGGTGACATCGTCGGACCGATCATCCGCGACCTCGGCGTTGCACTCGCGATGCGACCGGACCCCTCGACGGTACGGATGGTGCTGAACGCCCAGATGGCCAAGAGCGGTCCGCCGATGGATGGCCGCGATCTGCATATCGGCGACTGGGAGTGGGGGATCCTTCCGGCCACGGCACCGTTGTCGATCAGCACCCTCTCGATCGCCGGGGTTGCGATGGCGTTCTCGCGTGAGGGACATGGACGCGTCGCCCTCTCCTTCATCGGCGAAGGAGGATCCTCTCTCGGTGAATGGCATGAAGCCATCAACCTGTGCGCGGCTCGGCGGCTGCCGGCGATCTTCTGCCTCGAGAACAACCAGACCGCGCTGTCCACGTCCGTGTCCGAGCAGTCAGCCGCTCGAGTCTTCGCCGACAAAGCGGCCGGCTACGGCATTCCAGGGATCACGATCGACGGAACAGACCCTGACCAGATCGCCGCTGCATTTACGTGGGCCGCGGATCGAGCGCGCTCCGGGGCCGGGCCCGCGCTGATCGAGCTGGTGTCGATGCGGATGTCGGGGCACGCGCACCACGACGACATGCTGTTCCTCGGCAAAGAGCCGCCAATCGCCTGGGAATATTCGAAGCTGTCGCCGGGCGCGTACGCGGATCCCGACCGCTATACCTTCTGGTCCGCCCGGGATCCGATCGCCAACTACGCGAAGCGGCTCGATTCCGCTGGTGTCATCGACCCGTCCGATGTCGAGCGTTACAGGACGGAGGCGCAGGAGATGGTCGACAGAGAGGCGCGCGCGATCGTCGATGCGCCGTGGCCGGAGCCGGCCGAAGCGGGCACGCGCGTATACGCTGGTGACGCGACAGCGGTGCGCCGCGATCTACTCGAGCCAGACTCTCGCCTCGCGATCGATCTGAGTCCCCCTCTTCCACCCGAGGAGGCAGGATTGCCATTCGTCCGGAGGGGGCAGACCTTCCTTGACGCGATTGCGCTCGGTCTTGCCGACGCGATGCGCGCTGATGCGCGTGTCTTCGTCTACGGCGAGGACGTCGGTGGGAAGTACGGCAACTCGTTCCTGCTGCTGCGGCCACTGCTCGAGGAGTTCAGCGATCGCATCATCAACTCGCCGCTCGCGGAGGGCGGCGTGCTCGGCGTGTGTGTTGGCGCCGCCCTCGCCGGGCAACGGCCGATCGGCGAGATGCAATTCAACGACTTCGTCGCCAGCGGCTTCAATCAGCTCGTGAACAACGCCGCGAAGATTCGCTATCGCTGGGGCGCCTCCGTCCCGATGGTGGTGCGCATGCCCTGGGGTGGTTTGCGGCACGCCGGGCCGTATCACTCACAGAACACTGAGGCCTGGTTCTATCGCACGCCGGGCCTCAAGATCGTGGTGCCGTCGACGCCTGAGGACGCGCGGGCACTGATGGCTGCGGCGGTCGCCGACCCCGATCCTGTGCTGTTCTACGAGCACATCGCGCTTTATCGCGATCCCGCGATCAAGCAAGCGTTACCGGGGGCGGCGCCCGCCCCGCTGCCGCTCGGGAAGGCGGCGCTTCGCCGCGCCGGCGACGACCTCGCGATCATCTCGTACGGTGCCTACGTCCACGTGGCGCTGCGAGCCGCTGCCACGCTCGCGGCCGAGGGCATCGAGGCGAGTGTCCTCGACCTGCGTACGCTGTCGCCGCTCGATCGCCCCAGCGTGCTCGCCGTCTCCCGCCATTGCAGTCGCGTGTTGATCGTCCACGAGGACACGCGCACTGGCGGCATCGGTGAGAGCCTCGCGGCAATCATCCAGGAAGAGGCGTTCGAGTCGCTCGACGCGCCCGTGCGCATCATCGGGGCGCTCGACACCCCGGTGCCGTATTCCCCGCCGCTCGAGGGGTACTTTCTGCCGTCGCAGTCAGAGATCGAGCGCGTGGCTCGATCGCTCGTCGCGTACTAGGCGATCGCCGCGGTAAGATGCTTGACGTTCGCATGTGGATACTCAAGACCATCACCGAAGATCTCCCCGAACGAACCTTTCGCATTCTCGCCGGCGGTGTTCGAACGATCGGCCGATCGACCGGCGCTGACTTCATCGTCGACGCGGCACTTGTTTCACGGATTCATTGCCGCTTATCGGCGTTGCCCGACGGCGACCTCGAAGTGCGCGATCTCGACAGCACCAACGGTACGTACGTCAACGACGCGCGGGTTGAAACGGCGCGCCTGTCATCCGGGGATCGCTTGAGAGTAGGACGCGTCGAGCTCGTTGCGACACAGCAAGCGGACTAACGCTGGGGCTGCAGTTCCCGGTTCCCAGTTCCACGTTTCACGTTCGTGTTCAATGTTCGCGTTCGGGGTTCCACGTTCAACGTTCGAGGTTCAGGGCTATGGAGCCCGAACTCGGAACGGCGAACCGGAACCTGTAACGACGAACCTAGAACGCAGAACCTGAACGTTGAACACGAACCCGAAACCCGGAACCAGGAACCCGGAACTGCAGCCTACTTTCTCGTCGCGAGATACTCCAACACGAGTGGATTTGTGGTCCGCTCCCGCTTGATCGTCGTGTCTGCGTAATGCCCCGGATGAACAATTGCGTCGTCGCCGAGCGGAAAGAGCACTTGCGTGATCGATCGCATCAGCACGTCGTAGTCACCACCGGGAAGGTCCGTGCGGCCGATCGAGCCGGCAAACAGCGTGTCGCCGACGAAGAGCTCCTTGCCGGTGGCGCCACTGCGGCCGATCTGGAGACAGACACCGCCGGGGCTGTGTCCGGGCGTGTGATGCACGTGCACGGCGTAGTCGCCGAAGGAGATGGGCGTGCCGTCGTAGAAGACATCGACCGGCGGCGGCTGGCGCACCGAGAAACCGAACATCGCGCCCTGCTGAACGGCACCGTCGTACAGGAATAGATCGTCCTGGTGCAGGTAGACCGGGGCGCTGTATTCGTCCTTCATCCTCGCCACGCCGGTGATGTGGTCGACATGGGCATGCGTCAGCAGGATCAACCGGACGTCAACGTCGAGGTCACGCACTGCCGCCACCAGCTGATCCGCCTCGTCACCAGGATCGATGATGACGGCTTCGCGCGTTCGTTCACACCCCACGACGAATCCATTTTTGTCGAACGGCGGAACCGCGCGGACTTCAATGATCATGCGACTACAATCCTATTACGCTACTGTTCGCTTGTGTTGAGGCCTTCGGCGCAGGCCTTGCGCGAGAAGTTCGCCGCTCCCATTGGAAACGACGTTGCATCGGCACCAACACAAGCGAGTCCTGGGGTAAACATGGTTGTATGCGTGGTGGACGACCTGATCTTCTCAATCAAGATCTCGACTGCGGCCAGGCAGCTCGGCGTCCCCATGTACTTCGAGCGCTTGCAACAGAACGTGCTGCAGACGATCAGGGACAAGCAGCCCTCGCTCGTGATCTTCGATCTCAACAGCGGACGACTCGCGCCCATCGAGACGATCGCGGTGATGAAGAACGACCCGGACCTGCAGGCGATCCGTACGCTGGGCTACGTCGCGCACGTCGACTCCGAGACAATCGACAAGGCGCGCGCCGCCGGCATCGATCAGGTCCTGGCCCGTTCGGCATTCTCGGAACGGCTGGGCGAAATACTCACGGGATCCGTGAGCCCGGACTCGGGATCCGGGACTCGGGATCCGGGATCCGGATAGGCACCTTCACCGCCAAAACCACCACGCGAGCGCAGCCACCACGAGCAGCATGGCGCCAGCCACGGCGGCAACCCGTCCAAAACTGGTGGACTGCGTCTGAACGAGCCCCTCTTCCTCGCCCGCGACGCCGAGCGCGTCGAGCACGGCGATCGAACCTCGCAACGAGCCGGCCAGGGCAACGGCGCTCTGAAAACGGGAATCGGGGTTCGGCGCCAGCGCTTTCAGCACGATGTCGTCCAGTTCCTTCGGGACCTTCGGATTCGACCCGCTCGGCGCCGATGCGCCGCGTTGCATCGGCCGTCGCGTGGTGAGCGTCTCGTACAGAATGGCGCCCACCGAGTAGACGTCCGAGCGATCGTCAGGCGGTTCACCCCGCGCCTCTTCGGGCGCGTTGTAATCGGTCAACCGCCCGCTGCTGTCGTTCTTGTCGAAACCACTCTGTGACGCGAGCTCGAAGGCCGGAATCTTCGCCCGCCCTTTCGCGCTGATGACCACTGAGTCGGGGCTGAGCCCACCATGCCCGAAGCCGTGAGCGTGCGCATCGGCAACGGCGTCGGCGATCTGGATGGCGATTTCAACGGCACGACGGACGTTCAGCGGACGGCCGGCAGCCTCGGCACGAAGCGACTGCCCTTTCTGGAACTCGAAGGCCAGATACACCCGGGCATCGTGTTCGCCGCAATCGAAAAGAGCCGTGACATTGGGATGCGAGAGCGCGCTCAGTCCTCGCGCCCCCTCAATCAGCCGCTGTCGATCGACAGTGAAATCAGCCGGCAGCAAGCGCACCGCAACCGTGCGTCCGAGCTTGGTGTCGCGCGCCCGATAGAGATCGCCAGGCCCGGACGGCTCCAGGCGCTCGAGCAGGTTGTAGTGAGCGATGACCCCAATCGGGGTGGGCGTCGACGTGGTCACGTCTGCCTGGCCTCGATGACGCTCTGCACCAGCTCCTTCGCGTCACTGATCTGCTCCAGCACCATCGTGATGTCCATCGTCGGACGACCGGGTTGCCGGGCGCTCTGACAGTAGATGCCATGCTGTCCAACCATCGCGAGGGCATCGGTCAGCAGATCCATCGCGACGGCCAGCCGGCCGCGATCGCGGCCCATCATGGTCTCGTGCTTCTCGAGCTCATCGTGGTGTTTGGTGAATGCTGACTCTTGCATTGGAGATTTCGCGATCTTTGATTCTTGATTTCTTATTGATCGTTGATTGCAGAATGACGATTGGGCGCAGATCCGCCGCTCGAGCCGCCTCAAATCGAAAATCACGAATCAACAATCAACAACGATTCACCAATCAAAGATCGATAAATCAAAGATCCGCTGCCCGCTCAGGCTTTCCGTGGCGGCTGCGCCGGTCGAATCTCGACGCGGCTGGGGAGGCTGCGAGCCGGGTGGGCGATCAGATCGACGATCACCTCCGCGACGTCGTCCGGCATCAAGGCCCATTCCGACTTCGTATTCGACAACCCTCCGAACCCGGTGTTCACGGAGCCGGGCAGCACGTAGGCGACGCGAATGCCGTCGTAACGCACCTCCTGCATGAGCGTTTCACTGAATGCGTTCAACGCCGACTTCGAGGCGCAGTATGCCGCGCCGTTGACGAACGCGTTCCTGGAAGCCAGGCTGCTGATGTTGATGATCCAGCCGCCGCCGCGCGTCTTCAGATGCGGCAGCGCTGCATGGCAGCAGTAGAAAACGCCACTGAGATTCGTGTCGATGATCCGGTGCCACTCGTCGACGGTCATCTCGGCCACCGGACGGAACACACCGACCCCCGCGTTGTTGATCAGGATGTCGAGTCCGCCGAACTTCGACACCGTCTGCGCGAGAGCACCCTCGACGTCGCTGTACTTCCGAACGTCGGCGCGAATGCCCAGAGCATTCTTGCCCAACGAAACCACTGCGGAGTCGATGCGGCTTTGATCGGTTCCGGTGATCGCAACCGAGGCGCCGCTCGCCACGAGTGCCTTCGCCGATGCCAGGCCGATGCCGCGCGAACCGCCTGTAACAAACGCAACCTTGTCTGTGAGAGTCATATGTCGACGTGCTCATATCCCGGTCGACGACGACCGGGGACTAGAGACCAGCCAAGGCGCTCCGCCCTTCGCAATCCCGCGGAGCCCCTCGGCTGGTTGGACAGCATCTCTTCGGCGCGCTCCGCGCGCCTGGACCGCTATGCGAGTGACCCCGGGTGCAACATTCGCACGACGAGCCGCATAGCGGTCCAACTAGAATACTCCACAGATTCGTGTCGACCGTTTGCATCATCGGGGCCGGAGAACTTGGGGGCGCATGCGCGCACGCGCTCGCACGCAATGAACGCGTACGCCGTGTGCTCCTCATCGACGAGGCAGCCGGGGTGGCGGCAGGCAAGGCGCTCGACATGCAACAAGCGGGCGCGATCGATGGTTCGCACACGTACCTCGAGGGCGGCGCCGACTTCTCTCGCAGCATCGGCGCGGCTGTCTGCATCATCGCGGACCGAAGCGGCCGATCCGCGAACGAATGGCAGGGTGATGAGGCGCTCGCCATGATGAAGCGTCTGTTCACGTACCTCGGCGAATCACCGATTGTGTTCGCGGGGCCATCTCAAGCATCGCTGCTCGCCGCCGCCGCACGCGAGCTGCACATACGACGCGAGCGCCTGATCGGCTCGGCCGCGGAAGCGTTGTGCGGTGCGGTGAAGTCGATGGTGGCTATCGAGGCACAATGCTCGCCCTCGGAGATCGGCCTGACCGTGCTCGGAGCGCCACCGCGCGGCTTCGTGGTCCCCTGGAGTGAAGCCTCGATCGGTGGCCATGCGCTGGAGCGCGTTCTCACGCAGGTTCAGGTCTCACGGATCGAGAATCGCCTGGCTCACCTCTGGCCGCCCGGATCTTTCGCGCTCGGGCTCGCCGCGACGCGAGTCGCCGAAGGCCTGCTGACCTCTGCCCGCGCGACGTTCAACGTGCTCACCGTCCTCGGCGGCGAGTTCGGCGCCCGCGGCCGCGTCGGCGTACTTCCCGCGATCCTGTCAAAAACAGGCATCGTCGCCACCCGCGTGCCGGCCCTGAATACGCGGGAACGCGTTCAGGTCGAAAACGCCCTGGGTTAGGATCGATCTGATGAGATCGCGCCTTCTTTGTTGTGTCCTGACACTGAGCTTCATCTCCGTTGTCGGTGCGGAGACCGGCATCGCGCCCGATGCCGTGTTGCAGCACATCAAGTTCTTGTCGTCCGACGAGATGAAAGGACGAAGCAACGGCTCGCCTGAGCTCGAGACAGCGGGCAACTACATCGCGCAGCAGTTCAAAGCGGTCGGCCTGCAGCCCGGCGGCACCAGCAAGGAATGGTTCCAGCCGTTTCCGTTGCTCGCCGGCTTGACCATCGGGTCAGAAAACAAGTTGTCGATGAGCGGGAAGGGACGAACCGTAACGCTCGCGCTTGGCGTGAGCTATTACCCGCTGGCGGCACCCTCGAATGACGACCCGGCGAAGCCATCGAGCGAGCTGCACGCGCTGCCGGTCGTGTTCGCCGGCTACGGCCTCACCGTTCCTGGCGTGTACGACGATTACGGGCGCATCGACGTCAGCGGCAAGGCCGTCCTCATCTTCAGCCACGAACCGCAGGAGAGAGACGCCAACAGTCGACTCAACGGTACGCGGCCGATGCCGCAGACCACGCTGGCGGCGAAGGCGTCGCTCGCGCGCAGCCGTGGCGCGAAGATCCTGATCGTCGTCGGCGATCCCTCACACAACGTCGATGACGCGCCCTACGGTTTGTTCGGCAGCGATCCAGATGCCGAAGATCTCGGCATACCCGTCCTGAGAGCCCGGCGCGAACAGATGCAACCGCTGCTCGACGCCTGGCAGCTCGACGCGACCGCGCGTCAGGTCGATGGTGACCTGATGCCTCGGTCGCGCGATCTGCCCGACGGCAAGGTCGAGTACGTCGAGCACATTGCGAAGAATCGTCGTACGGTTCGCAACGTGATTGGTGTGCTGCCGGGGAGCGACCCTGCGCGCGCAAAAGAGGCCATCGTGATCGGCGCTCATTACGACCACGTTGGGCTGGGTGGCCGGCTCTCCGTATCGCCGGAAAGAACCGGAGATATTCACAATGGCGCGGACGACAACGCCTCCGGCACGGCATCGATTATCGAGATCGCGCGCGCAGCCGTCGCCGAACGCAGCCGCTTTCCGCGGACGTTGATCTTCGTCGCGTTCGCGGGTGAGGAACGAGGTCTCCTTGGATCGGCTTTCTACGTCAGCGAGCCACGGGTGCCGGTTGAAAGCACGATCGCGATGCTGAATCTCGATATGGTGGGACGCGCGAATGGAGCGGTAGACGTGAGTGGGCTCGACGCGGCTCCGTCAATGGAGGCGGATTTGACTGCGGCGATCAAGACGAGCGCGTCAACGCTCACGATCAAACGCGAAGGCCCCGGTGCGGGGCGCAGCGACGACTACAACTTCCTCGTGCGCCGGATTCCGGCCATCAATTTCTTCACCGGATTCCACGACGACTATCATCGTCCGGGCGACGACTGGGAAAAGATTGACGCTGCGGGCACCAGTCAGGTCGCCAAACTGGCGCTCGAATTGGCCGCGGCGCTCGCCAATCGAGCGTCACGGCCGGAGTTCGTGTCGAAATAATTCGGGTGACCTCGACTGCCGTAGGGCCGGGTCTACAAAACGAGACCCGGCCTACGTCCCACAGCCCTGCGTGAGAGCGATTACGAGTAGGCGGGGGTCGGGCGATGGAGTGTCAGACCCGACGCAAATGACTGCAGCTTTTCCCGCAGCAGCAATCGGCCACGATGCAGGCGCGACTTGAGCGTCTGATCCTTGACCTTCAGCCGGGTGCTGGCCTCTTCGGTCGTGAGCCCCTCGAAGTCACGAAGAATCACTGGCTCACGGTAGATCTCAGGCAGTTCCTGCACCGCCACGGCGACGGCCCGCCGCAACTCGAAGCGCAACAATTCCTCGTCCGGCATGTGCGACCAGTCGGCCTGGTCGGCCATCTGCCGCGGTGTCCCGTCATCTGATCCTTCCAGCACAGCCAGCGCACGGTCGCGATCCTGCTCTGCCGCTCGTTGGCCACGGTGCTGCCGCAGTCGCGACATGGCGGCGTTGAACGTAATGCGGTAGATCCAGGACGACAGCGCGGAATCCCCACGAAACGCGCCGATCTTGCGATACACCTTCATCAGCACGTCCTGTGTGACTTCCTCAGCGTCCTCGCGGCTTTTCAAATGCCGCAGCGCCAGCTGGTGAATTCGGGGGCCGTACACCTCTGCCAGCTGTCTGACCGCCGCCTGATCTCCTCTTTGAAGCCCGGCAATAAGCAACCGATCCTGGGTCCTGTCCATGGGGTTCCGCCTCTATCTTCCTGAACACCGACCAATTCGGTCTTATTCCAGCCCGTGCCGACACCCATCGAAGTCGTTGCTCAGCAACCGGTTATAGCTGGACGCGAAAACGGTGCTAAGTACTTGGGCGCTCAATGGTCCTTGCGGCCATCCTCGTCATCGCGGCACTCCTGCTCGTCAACGCCCTTTACGTCGCGGCCGAATTCGCCGCCGTGAGCGTGCGTCGCAGCCGGCTCCATCAGCTTGCAGAGGACGGCAACTCGTTCGCGGCCTGGCTGCTGCCGATCGTGGAATCGCCGGCGGCTCTCGATCGATATATCGCCGCGTGCCAGATCGGCATCACGATTTCGAGCCTCGTGCTCGGCGCCTATGCGCAGGCCACGCTGGCCGTCTGGCTGGCGCCGTACCTCGAGGCCCTGGGTGGACTGCAAGAGGTCGTCGCCCAGTCGACGTCAACCATCGTCGTGCTGCTGGTTCTCACCGTGGCGCAGGTGGTCTTCGCCGAGCTCGTGCCCAAGTCGCTGGCGCTTCAATACCCCACGCAGACAGCGCTCTACACGCTCGTCCCGATGGTCGCCTCGCAATGGGTGTATCGCCCCTTCATCAAGTGGCTGAATGGATCGGGCCTTCTGATCCTTCGCCTGCTCGGGGCGCGACATCAGGCGCACCGTCACATCCATTCACCCGATGAAATCGAACTGTTGATCGCGGAAAGCCGCGATGGCGGCCTGCTCGAACCGGACGAGCATCGCCGACTGCAACGTGCCCTCCGGCTGAACCTGCGCCAGGGCCGCCAACTCATGGTCCCTCGGAAGAGGATCTCGGCAATCTCGATCGACACGCCACTCAACGAAGTCGTCAGCGTCGTCGCGCAAAGCCCCTACTCGAGGGTGCCGGTGTATCGCGAAAGCCTCGATAACGTCGTCGGCATCCTGCGAACGAAGGATCTGGTCCGCTGGTTCGTCGAGGGACGTCCAGGCGCGATGCTCGCAGAACTGATTCGCCCGATTCCATCGGTACACGAGAGCGTCAGCGCCGATCGAATCCTCAAAGATCTTCGCGAGCGCCGATCGCATCAGGCACTCGTCGTGGACGAATTCGGTGGCACGGCAGGACTTCTGACGCTGGCCGATGTGTTGACCGAGTTGCTCGGCCATGTCGGGGACGAATTCAGGTCGGGTCAGCTCGCAACTGAAACACTGACTGACGGCCGCATCCGTCTTCCCGGTGAGGTGGGCGTCGGCGATGCAGCGATGCTGCTGGAAACGACGTGGGAAACAGATGCGTCGAGTGTGGGTGGCCTGGTGACAGAGGCGCTCGGCCACATCCCCGCTGAGGGAGAGACCGTTGTGATCGGCGACTACGAGTTCCAGGTCGAACGGGTCAGGGATCGCATCCCGCAGTCGGTCGTTGCCAGGCGAGTGGTCCCGGTTGCGTCGGAGAACCGGCGATGATGGAGATCCTCGTCCCGATTGGAATCATCGTGTTGCTCATCCTGGCCAACGGCTTGTTCGTCGCGGCAGAATTCGCCATCGTCGGAGCGCCGCGTGCGAGCATCGAGCATCAGGCGTCGCAGGGCAGCCGCCTGGCGGCGCGCGTACTCGCCGTCCTCGAAAATCCGGCTCGGCAGGATCGCTACATCGCGACCACCCAGATCGGCATTTCCGTCGCCAGCCTTGGGCTGGGGATGTACGGCGAACATTGGCTGGCCGACCAGATGCAGCCGTGGTTCGTTCGTTTCGAGATGTTCGGCTGGATCGCGGCGCACACCGTCGCCAGCGTGATCGCGATCGCAGTGCTCACCTATCTGCACATCGTCCTGGGTGAAATGGTTCCCAAGGCGCTCGCGCTGCAGCGGGCTGGCAATACCGTGCTTTATGTATCGCCCGTTGTCGCCACTTTGCAGCGCATCATTCTGCCGCTCGTCATCATCCTCAACTCGGTGGGCAACCGTCTGCTGCGACTCGCGGGGATCGAGCGACGCGAAGTCGAACGAGAGCGCTATCACACCGCCGAAGAGCTCGAGTTCATCGTCCGCGAAAGCCAGGAAGGTGGCATGCTGCGCGGCGAGGCAGGGCAGATCCTGCGCGACCTCTTCGAGTTTGGCGATCGAACCGCCGGCGAGGTCATGGTGCCGCGCGTGCTACTGGCGGGCATTCCGGTCGGCGCCGAACCCGACGAGCTCAGAGCGATCGTTCGTACGCAACCACATACACGCTACCCGGTCTACAGCGGCGACCTCGACAACATCATCGGCAGCCTGCACATCAAGGAGATCCTCAGGCACCTCGTCTCGAACCAGCCGGTTGCCGCCAGAGATGCGAGGGCGCTGCCGTATGTTCCCGGTCCGGCGTACCTCGACGAGGTACTCGCCGCGATGCGGCGCTTCAGGGCGCAGATGGCCGTCGTCATGGATCAACATGGCGGAACGGCAGGCCTCGTGACGATCGAAGACCTTTTCGAGGAAGTGGTCGGTGACATCGACGAGGGGCGCGCGCGCCGCCCGATCGTGCGCGAAGCGGAAGGACGCGTCCGCGTGCGCGGCACGGTTCGACTCGACGAGGCTGGCGAAGCGCTCGGCCGATCCATCGACCACGAGAAGGTGACCACGATCAGTGGTCTCGTGTTGCTGCTCCTGAATCGCCCGGCATCAGCCGGCGACGTCGTGACGTGGCGCAACGTCAGGATCGAAGTCGTGTCGACGGCCGGGCGCGGGGTCGGCGAGGCCGTGCTGTCTCTGATCAAAACGGCCCCGCACCCGGGTCATCGACCGACCTAGTCCTTACTCGGCCGGTTTATGTCCGGCAACTTCGGCCATTCCCTCGTGCACTGCAGCCAGCTCCCTGAGTGCTTCCGCTGCCTCACGAGAGTGCTCGGCGTAATGGGCGGCGCCACGGGCAAGTTCCCAGGCGTGCCCAAAGGACTCACTGTCTTTGCGCAAGGCTGTTACCAGTTCCTCATGCAGTTTGGCGTCAGCTTCGTGCTCGGCTGCGTGTGCCCGGTAGTGTGCAGCGAGTTTCTTGTGATCGCCGGCTGTCGCACGTGCAGCGTGGATTTTTCGAGATCGGGTTGATTTTCTCGCAGCCCGTGGGAATTTCGCCGCACCTGCCTGCGTGTCAGCTATCGACCTCCGACTGCAGACTGCACTGCGAGCGGCGAATCGCTGTCGGCACTGGCGAAGTCGAGCGTTTCGAACGTACCACTCGTCGTCCAGCGAACGCGACGGACGCTGTTGCTCCGACTGCTTGGATCCGGCCGGACGTACACGAGGATCTCGGAATACGCGCTCGCGAACGTGCTCTCGACGAAACGGCGGGCGATCTCGTGCGCGTCGTCGCGAGCCTGCCGCGCCTCGACATCGACCACCAGCGCCTCCAGGTGAGACTGGTGGCCAAGCGTGCGCCAGCGTCCATTCGTTGCCGAGAACCAGCACTGAAGGGCGGCGGCGGAGAGAAGGTCGCTTTCTGTACCTTTTTCACATGGGGGGATGCCGTAATCCTGGAATCGCGCGTTCCGCAGCGCACAGTCCGCCAACAAAACGCAGGCCGCCAGCGCGGCGGCGCATACGGAGACAGGATTTCGCAACAGCGACTGCGGCACTACGCGGCACGCCTTTCAAATACCTCAGAGAACCGGCGAACAAGCGCATCTTCCACTGCATCGAGCGCAATCGTTCGTCCTGTCAGCCGCTCGAGTGACGTCACGCCGCGATCCGAAATGCCACACGGAACGATCAGCTTGAAATGATCGAGATCCGTCCGGACGTTGAACGCGAATCCATGA
>Ga0075423_10001604_pt1 | contig 20059 bp, 21 predicted proteins | sample SoiMethybrSBSTD2_FD_80114 | JGI IMG/M metagenome (GOLD analysis project Ga0075423, IMG submission 80114) | Bulk soil microbial communities from a Populus tree surrounding site in Tennessee, USA - Soil MetaG P. TD hybrid SBSTD2 | ecosystem: Environmental > Terrestrial > Soil > Tree plantation...
GGCCGGCCGGATCGTGGCCGGCACGATCGACCGCGTCCTCAAGGCCGTCGATCCCGGCGCGACCACCGCGGATCTCGATCGCGTCGCGGAGGCGTTCATCGGGGAGCAGGGCGCCACGCCGTCGTTCAAGGGGTATCGCGGGGCCTCCCGGACACCGTTCCCCGCCACGATCTGCGCCTCCCTCAACGAGGAGATCGTGCACGGCATCCCGTCACGCGAGCGGCGGCTCGAGGAAGGCGACCTCTTGTCGCTCGACTTCGGGGCGATCTGGCAGGGGTTCCACGCGGACGCGGCGGTGACGGCGTTCGTCGGGATGGCGCCGAGCGCGGACGCAGAGCGTCTCGTGAAGACGACCGAGGCGGCGTTGGACGCGGCCATCGCCGAGGTCGTACCGGGCCGCAGGCTCTCCGACATCGGTCACGCGATCGAGACCGTCGCCGACCGGGAGGGCCTCGGCATCGTGCGCGAGTACGGCGGCCACGGGATCGGCCGGTCGCTCCACGAGGATCCGTTCATCCAGAACTGGGGCAAGCCGGATCGAGGGCCCGAGATGCGTCCGGGCCTCGTGATCGCGGTGGAACCGATGTTGAACCTGGGCGAGGACGGGACGGCGATCATGCCCGACGGCTGGACGGTCGTGACCGCAGACGGGTCGCTGTCGGCCCACTTCGAGCACACCGTCGCCGTGACCAAGGACGGTCACGAGATCCTGACCGCCCGGGACTGACCCTCCCACCGGGTAAAGGCACCCCCCCAACCAGCCGACAACGCTGGTGTGGCAACGCCCCTCGACGCCCGTGGTCCCATCGTGGGTACGCTTCGCCGTGCGTTCCGCGTCGGGCTGACGTCCGGCCTGATCGCCGGCGTGCTCGTGGTGGGTGTGGTGCCTCCGGCGAGTGCGAGCGATCCCCTGACCTTCCGGAAGATGATCGGCCGGCCACGCCTGGGCTCGCCCGAGGGCGTCGTGACGGACGCGGGTGGGGACGTCTACGTGGTCGACCCGTACTCGATCGGTTCGCTCTCCGACGATCAGCTCGTGAAGTTCGACGCCGACGGGGTCTTCGAAGACGTGATCGCCGGACCGGGCGACGGACTCTGCAGCGGCGTGCCGTGCGGTGAGCTGAACGATCCGACCGCGGTGGCGATCGCCCCGAGCGGGGACATCTACGTGGCCCAGCAGGGGTCGACGCTGGATCGGGTGGAGCGCTTCGACCACCTCGGCAACTACGTCGGTTTCTGGGGCGGTCAAGGGGCGGGGAGCGGCCAGTTCCTGAACCCCCAAGGGGTCGCCGTCGACTCGACCGGGGACGTGTACGTCGCCGACACCGGGAACAGCCGTATCCAGAAGTTCACCGCGGATGGGTCCACGAGGCTCGCCGTGTGGACGTCGACGAGTGTGGCGGGCGTCGCCGTTGGGTCCGGCGACACGATCTACACGGCCGGAGGCAACTGCGTCCGACAGTACGACTCGTCCGGCAACCCGGTGACCTGGACGGGGCCGTCGATCGCCTGCATCTCGCTCACGGGCGCGGCCGGGATCGCGGTCGACCCCTCGACGGGCAACCTCTGGGTCACGACATCAGCGAACGTGATCCACCGCTACGACTCCAGCGGCGTTGCCCTCACGACCGTGGGCGTCGGCGGCAGCGGCGACGGGCAGTTCGCGAATCCGCAGGGGATCACGATCACCTCCGGAGGCGAGGTGTACGTCGCCGACGCGAATAACCACCGGATCCAGCGGTTCTCGGCGGGCGCGACCCCGACCTTCGAGACGTCGTGGGGCAAGTACCCGGGCCCGGGCGTCTTGGACCAGCCGAACGGGCTGGCCGTCGATCCGTCCGGGAACACCTACGTGACGAACAAGACCGAGGACACGATCCAGAAGTTCGGCCCCGCCGGCGGCTACCTCCTCGCGTGGGGCGGGAACGGCTGCAACCCCGGCCAGCTGACCGACCCAGAGGCACTCGCGACGGACGCATCCGGGAACGTGTACGTCGCCGACACGGGCTGCCAGCAGATCCAGGTGTTCGACCCAGGTGGAACGGAACAGCTCCAGTTCGCCTCCTTCGGAACCTCGGACGGTCAGGTCGACTCCCCGGCCGGCATTGCCGTCACCGGGTCGGGCGATATCTACGTCTCGGACACCGGGAACGACCGGATCGAGAAGTACGACTCGTCCGGCAACTTCTTGCTGAAGTGGGGGGCGACAGGCACCGGGAACAACCAGCTGCGGTCGCCCCAGGGGCTCGCGATCGACGGGTCGGGGAACGTCTGGGTCGCCGACTACAGCAACAACGCGGTGAAGGAGTTCTCGTCCACCGGCACATGGATCCGAACGATCGGCGGCACGGCCGGCTCGGCGGACGGGCTCTTCAAGAACCCAACCGACCTCGTCTTCGACGCCGACGGCACGCTGTGGGTGCTCGACAAGGGGAACAACCGCTTCCAGCGGTTCGCGTCCGACGGCTCGTTCCTGTCGAAGATGGGGTCGAAGGGCCTCGACATCGGGCAGTTCGACGCTCCCTACGGGATCGACGTGAACCCCGCGGGCGATCTCCTCGTCGCCGACACGAGCAACAACCGCGTCCAGGCCTTCTACGACGCGAACGGACCCGACACCACGATCACGGGCGCCCCGCCGGCGTTGTCGAGCAGCACCGACGCGCAGTTCTTCTTCCAGGCCGACGAGCCGGGTTCGACGTTCGAGTGCAAGCTCGACAGCGGATCGTTCGCATCGTGCGCCAGCGGCGACACGTTCTCCGGCAACAGCGAGGGCGATCACACCTTCACCGTTCGCGCGACCGACCCCCTGAGCAACGTTGGGAACCCGGCGACCTACGACTGGACGATCGACACGACGCCTCCGACGGTCACGATGGACTCCACGCCCCCGGCGCTCACGACCTCGACGACCGCAAGCTTCTCGTTCCATTCGTCGGAGCCGGGCATCTTCCGCTGCTCGCTGGACGGCGCCACGCCGGCCACCTGCTCGTTCCCGAAGTCGTACACCGCCCTCTCCTCGACGGACCATACGTTCGACGTCTGGGCCGTCGATACCGCGGGGAACCAGAGCGCGTCGCCGGCGTCGTACGCGTGGACCGTCGACACGACGCCTCCGGACGTCACGATCACCGACAACCCGCCGAGCTGGTCGCTGTCAGCCGACGCGACCTTCAAATTCAAGTCGGTCGCCGACCCGTCGGCGACCTTCCAATGCCACCTCGACAACCTGTCGCCCAGCGCGTGCGTGTCGCCGATGACCTACACCGGGCTCGCCCCCGGACAGCACACCTTCTACGTCCGGGGCATCGACAGCTTGAACAACACGAGCGCGTGGGTCCACAAGGCCTGGACCGTCGACACCGGCATGCACCGCCCCGACGGTCAGATCGCGGCCGGAGGGAAGTACGCGGGGAACAATATCTACAACTCGACCGGAACGAAGCAGACGAAGACCCTGTCGACCACGGCCGGTCACACGATCTCGTTCCAGGTCAAGGTCGAGAACGACGGGAACGAGTCCGACACCTACTCGCTCCTCGGCTCCGCCTCAAGCACGGGGTTCGCCGTCACGTACTTGATCGGGACGACCGACGTCACCGCCAAGGTGAAGGCCGGGACCTACCAGTTCCCGCTCGGGAAGGGCCAGACGAAACTCCTCACGGTCCGGGTGGCCGTCTCCAAGGCGAAGGCGACGTCCAAGACGATCAGCGTCACGGCGACGTCGGTCCACGATCCGACGAAGGAAGACGTCGTCAAGGCGATCGCCAAGCGGACCTGATTCCGGGCGTCGCGTGAACCCTTGCGCGGGAAAGCCGATGGACGACCTCGCGTCCGGCGCCTATACTAACTGCTCCCCGTTTCGGAGGCGTGGTTCGCGCGTGCGCGGGCGGGGGTCGTTCGGACGGGAGACAGTTGGAGCGTGGCCAAGGACGATGTGATCGAGGTCGAGGGGACGGTGGTTGAGCCTCTGCCCAACGCCATGTTCCGGGTCGAGCTCGAGAACGGGCACAAGGTGCTCGCGCACATCTCCGGGAAGATGCGGATGCACTACATCCGGATCCTCCCGGGGGACCGGGTCAGGGTCGAGCTGTCACCCTACGACCTCACCAGGGGTCGCGTGGTGTACCGGTATCGGTAGGCTTGAAGGGATGAGCGGATGAAGGTCAGACCGTCGGTGAAGCGGATCTGCGATCGGTGTCGCGTGATCCGCCGGCGCGGCCGGATCCTGGTGATCTGCTCCAACCCGCGTCACAAGCAGCGGCAAGGCAGCTAGGCCGAGGAGAGGAAGGGCTACCGGATCATGGCACGGATCGCCGGCGTCGACCTCCCGCGGGACAAGCGGGTGGACATCGCGCTGCGCTACATCTACGGGATCGGACGCACGCACGCCTATCAGATCGTCGGCGGCACCCAGATCGACGGTGGGACCAAGGTTCGCGACCTGTCCGAGGACGAGGTCCTGAAGATCCGCGAGTACATCGACCGCAACTTCAAGGTCGAGGGCGATCTCCGCCGCGAGGTCGCCCAGGACATCAAGCGCAAGATCGAGATCGGTTGCTACCAGGGGATCCGCCACCGGCGCTCGCTGCCGGTCCGCGGCCAGCGGACGCACACGAACGCGCGGACGCGGAAGGGCCCGAAGAAGGCGATCGCCGGGAAGAAGAAGGCCGCCAAGAAGAAGTAGGCCGAGAGGAATCAGAAGGGGAGCCCGCCTCAGCATGGCCAAGCCCAAAGCCAAGAAGACCAAGCGTCGCGAGAAGAAGAACGTCCTGCACGGGCAGGCGCACATCAAATCGACCTTCAACAACACGATCGTCACGATCACGGACCAGCAGGGCAACACGCTCAGCTGGGCGAGCGCCGGCAACGTCGGCTTCAAGGGGTCCCGCAAGTCGACGCCGTTCGCCGCGCAGCTCGCCGCCGAGAAGGCGGCGCGGACCGCCCAGGAGCACGGGCTCCAGCGGGTCGACGTCTTCGTCAAGGGTCCCGGGTCGGGGCGCGAGACGGCGATCCGCTCGCTCGCGGCCGCTGGCCTCGAGATCGCCGGGATCCAAGACGTGACGCCGGTGCCACACAACGGCTGCCGGCCTCGCAAGCGCCGGCGCGTCTGACGCGCCGGCGGTCCCGGGCCGCGACCGCGGTCCGGGGAACCCGAGTGGCGGGGACGGATTGGATGATCCCCCGCCGAGGAGGGATGCACCTTGTTCATCGTCGCGAGACCTCAGATCAGTGAGGACGTGATCTCGCCGACCCGCTCGAAGTTCACGATCGAACCGCTCGAGCCGGGCTTCGGCTATACCGTCGGCAACTCGCTCCGTCGCACGCTGCTCTCGTCCATCCCGGGCGCGGCCATCTCGTCGGTCCGGATCGACGGCGTGCTGCACGAGTTCGCCACCGTCACCAAGGTCACCGAGGACGTCACCGACATCATCCTCAACCTGAAGGACCTCGTGGTCCGTTCCGACGTCGACGAGCCGACCCCGATCTACCTGAAGGCGAAGGGCCCGGCGGAAGTGACGGCGGGAGACGTCGCGCCCCCCGCGGGCATCGAGATCCTCAACCCGGACCTGCACATCGCCACGATCGGCAAGGGCGGGGCGCTCGAGATGGAGATGACCGTCGAGCGCGGTGTCGGGTACCGGATCGCGGACAAGAACAAGAAGCCGCGCGATCCGATCGGTGTGATCCCGGTGGACTCGTTGTTCTCGCCGGTTCGGAAGGTCAGCTACACGGTCGAGAACACGCGTGTGGAGCAGATGACCGACCGCGACAAGCTGATCCTGGACGTCGAGACCGACGGATCCGTCACGCCGCGTGAGGCGCTGGCGTCCGCCGGAGGCACCCTGCTGGAGCTCGTCCAGCTCTTCAGCGACCTCGCCGAGGCGCCGAGCGTTTCGGTCGGGCCCGCCGAGGATGAGGAGCTCCCGAGCGACTACCAGATCACGATCGAGGAGCTCAACCTGTCGGTTCGCTCCTACAACTGCCTCAAGCGCGAAGGCATCAACACGGTCGGCGACCTGGTCCAGAAGTCCGAATCCGAGCTGATGGACATCCGGAACTTCGGGCAGAAGTCGATCGACGAGGTCAAGCTCAAGCTCGAGGAGCTCGGGCTGGGCCTGCGGGAGGAGTGAGGTCGGGTGCCGACCCCGAAGAAGGGTCCGCGGCTCGGATCCGGTCCGGCGCACCAGCGCCTGATGCTGTCCACGCTCGCGAAGCAGCTGTTCGTCCACCAGGGCATCACGACGACCGAGGCCAAGGCGAAGGCGCTCCGGCCGTACGCGGAGCGCCTGATCACGAAGGCCAAGCGCGGCGACCTCACCTCGCGTCGTGAGGTGCTCAAGGAGATCCCGGACCGCGACATCGTGGCGACCCTGTTCCACGACATCGCTCCCCGGTTCTCCGAGCGCGACGGCGGCTACACGCGGATCCTCAAGCTCGGCCCCCGCAAGGGCGACGGAGCGCCGATGGCACGGATCGAGCTCGTCGAACGCGAGGGGTGAGCGAAGGCTCCACGGTTCGGCTCGACCTCGCCTACGACGGCTCGGGGTTCCGCGGATGGGCGCGCCAGCGCGATCCTGGGATCCGGACCGTCGAGGGCGAGATCACCGCGGTGATCGAACGGGTCGTCCGCGAGCCGGTGAAGCTGTCCGTGGCCGGGCGCACGGACGCCGGGGTTCACGCACGCGGCCAGGTGGCGTCCCTCACGACGACCGCCGGTATCGACCCTGAGCGGATCCGGGACGCCGTGAACGGCGCGCTCGCGCCCGAGGTCGTGGTGCGCCGGGCGACGGCGGCACGGCCCGGGTTCGACGCGCGCTTCTCGGCGACGGCCCGGATCTATCGCTACCGGATCGACACCGACGACGTCCCCGATCCGTTCACCGGCCGCTACACCTGGCACCGGCCCGGCGCATTGGCCCTGACGCCGATGCGCCAGGCCGGTCGTGCGCTCCGCGGGTATCACGACTTCGCGGCCTTCGCCAGGCACCCGGGGCCGGATCGGTCGACCGTCCGTCATCTGCGATCGGTGACCGCGGCCCGGCGCGGCTCCCTCGTCGTCTTCGGATTCGAGGCGAACGCCTTCCTGCACCAGATGGTCCGGTCGCTCGTCGGGACGCTCGTCGACGTCGGGGCGGGACGCCTCGACGTCGACGAGATCCCCCGGATCTTGCGGGGGCGCGACCGATCCGCCGCCGGATCGGTCGCGCCGCCGCACGGCCTCACGCTGGAACGGGTCGTGTACGGCCGAGGCCCCGGGCGGGCTCGGCCCGCGCCGGGGCCTCGGACCGCGGCGATCCTTTGACGGGCAGACGTGCTCGCGGGTAGCCTTGTTGACCGGTCGGCCCGCCCGGGCCGACATCTTCACGATGAAGACCTATTCACCCAAGCCTGAGCACATCGAGCGCCGCTGGTTCGTGCTGGACGCCAGTGGCCAGGTGTTGGGGCGGCTCGCGACGGAGGCGGCGGTCCTGCTGCGAGGCAAGCACAAGCCGATCTTCGCGCCGCACATGGACACCGGCGACCACGTCGTGGTGATCAACGCCGACAAGGTGGAGCTCACCGGTAACAAGACGCGCGACAAGGTCGCGTACCGCCACTCGGGATATCCGGGAGGGATCACCGGGATCCGGTACGGGGAACTGCTGCAGCTGCGTCCCGTCGCCGCGGTCGAGAAGGCCGTCCGCGGGATGCTTCCGAAGAACCGCCTCGGCCGCCAGATGATCAAGAAGCTGCACGTGGTCGCCGGCGGCGAGCATCCTCACGCCGCGCAGAAGCCGGTCGCGCTCGCGGTGGGGGAGCGGCCGGCCTGGGATGGCCTCCCGGCGCCACGACCCCGCGCCGAGGTGAAGGGCTCGAGGCCGGCATCCGGCGCGTCGCGCTCGCGGTCGACGGGTCCGGCCCGGGCTGCCGAGACGGCCGCGCCGGCACCGAAGGCGAAGCGGACGACGACCGAGCGAACGAAGCGGAAGCCCGCCGCGAAGGCGGCCTCCGCGTCCAAGCGGACGAGCTCGACGAAGCGGGCCGCGGCGAAGCCGTCGGCCGCGAAGAAGGCGACCGCCGCGTCCTCCGCGAAGAAGTCGAAGGCGAAGAAGATGACGTCGGCCAAGAAGACGTCGGCGAAGAAGACGCAGGAGTGAACACGTGGCCGTGACGAATAACCTCTCGACGGGTCGCCGGAAGGAGTCGATCGCGCGGGTCCGGATCGCCCCGGGCGACGGCTCGTTCACGATCAACGGACGGACGATCGACGACTACTTCCCCACCCGCGTGCATCGCATGGTCGCCGTGTCCCCGCTCCGGCTCATCGGGCGCGAGCGGGACTACGACGTGATCGCGACGATCCGCGGTGGCGGGGTGGCGGGGCAGGCGGGAGCGGTCAAGCTCGGCGTCGCGCGCGCGCTCGTGCGGCTCGACCCAGAGCTCCGAACCCAGCTGAAAGCCGAGGGCTACCTGACGCGCGACGCTCGAGAGAAGGAGCGCCGCAAGTACGGGCTCAAGAAGGCTCGCAAGGCGCCCCAGTACTCGAAGCGCTGATCAGCGCTCCGTCGAGGTCACGTCGTCGTCCGTGACGGCGAACTCGCCTGACTCGACGGCCTCGACGATCACCTTCGCCCGGGTGGCGTCGTCTGCCCGGACCCAAAGGTAGACCGGACCCATCCGGTACGGACCGCCGCTCTCGCCTTTCGTGAGCACGGGGATGTCCTCGGCCTCGAGGCGAGCGCGCATCAGCTCGGCCGCGAAGGCGTCGCCGCTCGCATAGACCCTCACCAGTTCGTCCACGGCGGCATCGTCTCACCGGCGGGGATCGCCCGGCCACTCACGGGCCGTCAGGGCGTCGTCATCATGAGTCCCGAGTGCGGGTCTACGGTGACCGCGGACCACGGTCGCGTCGTCGGTCCGATGGTCGGCCCCACGTCCGGCCCTGGACCGATCGCGCGAACGTCCCGTTCAGGTGCGCGAGGAGCGAAGTCCCGGATGCGCGCGCCGCATCGAGGCGAGATCAAGTCGACCCCACGCACGACCCGAGCCAGAGGCACAGCGATGCAAGCATGATCGCGTTCGCGGGCCGAAGACGGTGCCTTCGCATCGTCCTCCCACGGTGGCACGCGCCGACGAAACGCACGGGTCGAAGGTCGACCGGCGACAGCGGGTAACGTGGTTCCCCATGGCACGGCTCTTCGGGACGGACGGCATCCGTGGCGTCGCGGGGACGGAGCTCACCGGCGACCTCGCTCGGGGACTCGGACGCGCGGCCGTCGAGGTGCTAGGACGTCACGGTGCGTCGCAGCCACCGCTGGTGGTCGTCGGTCGGGACACGAGGGCGTCGGGGGAGTGGCTCGAGGACGCGTTGACCGAGGGCATCGTCGAGGCGGGCGGCGACGTCCTCCTTGCCGGGGTCGAACCGACTCCCGCGGTCGCGTTCATGACCGTCGAGCTGGGCGCCTCGACCGGCGTCGTGATCAGCGCGTCCCACAACCCGGCGGACGACAACGGCATCAAGTTCTTCTCGCGCGACGGGATGAAGCTGCCCGATCACATCGAGGACGAGATCGAGCTCGAGTTGGAGCGGGGGCCGGCGCCGAGCGCCCGCCGAGGCCGGATCGCGGCCACACCGGAGGGCAGGGAGGGGTACCTGCTGCACCTGGAGCGTGCGGCCGATGCCCGCCTGGATGGGTTGCGCGTCGTCGTCGACTGCGCGAACGGCGCAGCGTCGGACGTCGCTCCGCGGGTGCTCCGGTCGCTCGGCGCGGACGTCACCGCGATCCACGCCAGTCCGGACGGACGCAACATCAACGAGGGATCGGGCGCGCTCCACCCTGAGGTCGTCGCGGCGGAGGTCGTGCGGCTCGGCGCGGACGCCGGCGTCAGCCACGACGGCGACGCCGACCGGGCGTTGTTCGCGGACGCGGCCGGGAACGTGATCGACGGGGATCAGGTCCTGGCGGCGAGCGCGCTCGCGATGCAGGAGCGCAGCACGCTGAAAGGCGACGTCGTCGTGAGCACGGTGATGTCGAACCTCGGCCTCGTCCGTGCGATGCGCGACGCCGGGATCGAACTGGTCCGGACGGGGGTGGGGGACCGGTACGTCCTGGAGGAGATGGAGCGTCGCGGCGCCATGCTCGGCGGCGAACAGAGCGGGCACGTGATCTTCCGAGAGCACGCGACGACCGGCGACGGCCTCCTGACCGCGGTCCGGTTCCTGTCGCTCGCCGCCCTGACGGGTCGGTCGGTCGGCGACCTCGCGGCGACGATGCGCCGGTACCCGCAGGTGATGGTCAACATCCCCGTGGACGGTCGCGAGGATCTCCTGGATGCCGCGGCCGTCGAGGACGCGGTCGCGGAGGCGGAGGCGGAGCTGGCCGATCGCGGCCGCGTCCTCGTCCGCGCGTCCGGGACGGAGCCCGTGATCCGCGTGATGGTCGAGGCCGAGACCGAGGACGAAGCGTCTCGGCACGCTCGGGCGCTCGCCGACGCGATCCGGCGTGGCTGAAAGCCGGGCCGACCGGGCTCCGCGGTACCCTCGACCGCGTGTGCGGCATCGTCGGCTACGTCGGGCCTGACGAGGCGCTCCCGATCGTCGTGGGAGCGCTCCGTCGTCTGGAGTACCGAGGGTACGACTCGGCCGGCGTCGCCATCGTGGACGGCGGTCTGGCGGTGCGCAAGCGCGCCGGCAAGCTGGGGGAGCTCGAAGCGGCGCTCTCGGCCGACCCGCCCCCGCCCGCTCGCGTGGGGATCGGCCACACGCGCTGGGCGACGCACGGTGCCCCGACGGACCGCAACGCGCATCCGCACGTGGACTGCACCGGTCGCATCGCGGTGATCCACAACGGGATCGTCGAGAACCATCAGGAGCTGCGGACGGCGCTCGAGAAACGCGGGCACGCGTTCGCGTCGGAGACCGACACGGAGTGCGTCGCGCACCTCCTCGAAGAGGAGGTGCGCGACGCACCCTCGCTCGGCGAGGCGGTTCGCCTCGCTGTCGCCCGCCTCGCGGGGGCCTACGCCCTCGTCGTCGTGTCGGCCGACGACCCCGACGAGATCGTCGGGGCCAAGATGGCGTCGCCGCTCGTGATCGGCATGTGGGACGACGGAGAGGCGATGCTGGCGTCGGACATCCCGGCGCTCCTCGACCTGGACCGCCCCGACGCACCGACGATCTTCCCCGTCGACGAGGGCCAGATCGTGGTCGTCTCCGCGCGCGGGGTTGCGCTCATGGACCTCGAGGGGACCCCGGTCGTGCCCACGCCGATCGACGTGGGGCCCGACGTCGCCCGGGCGCAGAAGGCGGGCTACCCGCACTTCATGCGGAAGGAGATCGACGAGCAGCCGGCCGCGATCCGCGACACCCTCGCGGGACGGCTGCAGGGCGGCCGCCTCCAGCTCGATGAGCTCCGCGTGTCCGACGACGCGCTCCGAGAGGTTTCGAAGGTCTTCGTGGTGGCCTGCGGGACGGCCTTCCACAGCGGTCTCGTCGCGAAGTACGCGATCGAGCACTGGACGCGACTCCCCGTCGAGATCGAGATCGCGAGCGAGTTCCGATACCGCGACCCCGTGCTCGGCCCGGACACCCTCACCGTGGCGGTCTCCCAGAGCGGCGAGACGATCGACACGCTCGAAGCGGCGCGACACGCCCGCCGGCAGGGTTCGCAGGTGCTCGCCGTCACGAACACGGTCGGGTCCTCGCTCGCCCGAGAGGCCGACGCCGTCTTCTACACGCACGCGGGGCCCGAGATCGGGGTGGCGGCCTCGAAGACCTTCTCCACCCAGATGGTGGCGCAGGAGCTCGTCGCGCTGTACCTCGCGCAGGTCCGCGGGGCGCTGTTCCCGCAGGAGGTGGGGGAGGTGCTCGCCGAGCTGGACGCCCTTCCGGCGAAGGTCCGCCAGGCGATCGGCCTCGATCCCGCCGTCCGCGAGCTCGCGGCATCGCTGCGCGAAGCTCGCGACGTCCTGTTCATCGGGCGCCACACAGGCTACCCGGCCGCCCTCGAGGGAGCGTTGAAGCTGAAGGAGCTCAGCTACATCCACGCCGAGGGCTATCCCGCCGGCGAGCTGAAGCACGGGCCGATCGCGCTGATCGAGGAGGGACTGCCGGTCGTCGCGGTCGCGACACGATGCCACGTCTATCCGAAGATGCTCTCGAACATCCAAGAGGTGAAGGCGCGCGGAGCATGGGTGATCGCCGTCGTCACCCAGGGCGACCGGGAAGCGGCCGGCCTCGCAGACGTGGTGCTCGAGGTGCCCGAGACGCCGGAGCTCCTGTCTCCGGTCGTGGTGACGGTCCCGCTGCAGCTCCTCGCGTACCATGTCGCCGTCCTGCGGGGCCACGACGTGGATCGGCCTCGGAACCTCGCGAAGTCGGTGACCGTCGAGTAGCGTCCGGCCGTGCGCCGCGCGCTCGCCCGCTGCGTCCTGCTCGTCGTCCTGGCGGTGCCCGCCGTCGTCTCCGCCGCTCAGCCCTGTGCCGCGTGCTCGTGCGCGCCCCGCTCGCCCGAGCGGATGTTCCGGGACGCCGACGCCGCGTTCGTCGGCTCCGTCGTCGATCAACAGGCGATCGGTCCGACGACGACCGTGCAGACGTTCGAGGTCCGGAGCGTCTTCAAGGGTGCGCTCGGCCCCGCGGTGAACGTGATCGCGCCGATCGGTTCGGGTGGCGGCAGCACCTGTGCGGTCCTCTACGGGCCGGGTGAGGTCGCGGTGATCCTGTACCGTCAGGGCGACGGGTGGACGACCGACGCGTGTTCCCGGATCACGGTCGATCAGCTCAACCGTCTCGCGCCTTCACCCACGCACCCGTCTCCCTCGCCGGTGGCGACGCCGACGGCGAGCGTCGTCCCGGTTGCCGGGCGCGGTGGCGTCGGGTTGTCGACCGCGATCCTCGGCCTGCTGGCCGGCATGGCGGCGATCGCCGCGACGCTGGCGTTCGCGACGCGGCGAGAACGGCATCCGACGGCGGCCGGCCCTGCCCGGGACGGGGGTTCCACGGACGATGCGTCCGACGCGGGGCCGAGCGGCTAGCCTTGGTTCGTGGAGATCGTCGGCCTCGGCGTCGACATCTGCGAGATCGCGCGGATGGAGCGCGCCTTGGCGCGGCACCCCTCGATGCGGCCTCGCGTGTTCACGACGCAGGAGATCGCGTACTGCGACGGCAAGGCGCGCCCGGCCGAGTCGTACGCCGGACGCTTCGCTGCACGGGAGGCCGTGATCAAGGCGTTGGGCGGATATCGGTCGCGCCGCTGGCAGGACGTCAGCGTGACGAGGAACCCGGCCGGCGCGCCCGCGATCGCGCTCGCCGGGAACGCGAAGCGGCGGGCCGACGCGCTCGGCGTCGACCGCGTGCTCATCACGTTCACGCACGAGCGGACGAACGCCGTCGCGTTCGCCGTCGCGGTGCGTGACGCATGAAGCCGGTCATGACCCCCGTGGAGGCCGCCGCCCTCGACGAGCTCGCCGAGGCGCGTGGCATCGCGGTCGCCGACCTCATGGAACGAGCGGGGTACGCCGTCGCCCGAGCCTGCGTCGACCTCACCGGCGGGACGTACGGTCGTCGGGCGGTCGTCGTGTGCGGGAAGGGGAACAATGGAGGCGACGGGTTCGTCGCGGCGCGTCACCTCGCCCGTTGGGGCGTGCGCGTCGCGGTCGTGGTCCTCGACGATCCCGCCGGACTCCATGAGCCGACGGCGACGAACCACGCCCGCCTGGCGGAGGTCGGCGTGCGAGCCGCCCGGTTCGATCGGGGAGCCCTGGAACGTGAGCTCGAACGCGCCGACGTCGTCGTCGACGCGATCTTCGGCACGGGGTTCCGTGGGGCGCCCGAGGGGACCTGGGCGCACGCGATCGGCGCCCTGAACGGTTCGACCGCCCCGATCATCGCCGTCGACATCCCGAGCGGTGTGGACGGGGCGAGCGGCCTGATCGCCGGCGACGCGGTGTGGGCGGACCTCACGGTCACGTTCGGCGCGGCGAAGACGGGCGACGTCCTCATGCCCGGCGCCGAGGCCGCGGGCGATCTGCGCGTCGTCGACATCGGGCTCCCGGAGGACGGAGGCGTCCCCGAGACCGGGCTCACCGAGCCGGACGACGTCATCGCGCTGTGGCCGGAGCGAGCGGCCGACGCCCACAAGAAGGCGAGCGGCACCCTCGTCGTCGTCGCGGGCTCGGGTCGGATGACCGGCGCCGTGCAGCTCATCGCTCGGGCCGCGGCGCGGATCGGTGCCGGGTACATCATCGTGGCCGTCCCCGAGACGATCCTGCCCGTGGTCCAGGCCCGGCTCACCGAAACCGTGTTCCTCCCGCTGCCGGCCACCGAGGCCGGATCGGTGGCGCTCGGCGCGACGGATCCGGTGCTCCGCGCGCTCGAAGGCGCCGACGCGTTGGCCCTCGGCCCGGGGTTGTCGAGGGCCGACGAGACCGCCTCGTTCATACGCGCGGTCGTGCGCGAGTGTCCGATCCCGCTCGTCGTGGACGCGGACGGGCTGAATGCCTTCGCCGGCGACGCCGAGGGGCTCGCGGACCGCAAGGCGGACGCGGTCCTCACTCCTCACCTCGGCGAGCTCGCGCGGCTCGCGGAAGCGAACCCCGACCACCTCTCGGCGGCCCGCAGCCTCTCGGTTCGGACGAACGCGGCCGTGCTCGTGAAGGGGAGCCGGACCGTGATCGCACGCCCCGACGGTTCGGCGCGGATCAACCCGACCGGGTCGGCGACGCTGGCGACGGCCGGCACGGGCGACGTCCTGACCGGGACGGTCGGCGGCCTCATCGCGCGCGGCCTCGGACCGTTCGCGGCCGGCTGGGCCGGCGCGTACGTCCACGGCGTCGCCGGGATCCTCGCCGGCCGGGAGCTCGGCGACGGCGCGGTCGCCGGCGACGTCGCCGAGCATCTGCCGGCCGCCGTCGAGCTGATCCGGAGCCAGGCGTGAACGCGTTCCGTCCCACGCGGGTCACGGTCGACCTCGACGCCGTCCGGCACAACGTCCGCACGTTGAAGCCGCCCGGTGTCGAGCTGATGGCGGTCGTGAAGGCGAACGGCTACGGCCACGGCGACGTGGCGGTCGCTCGAGCGGCGATCGAAGCCGGCGCGACCTGGCTGGGCGTGGCGCTCGTGGAGGAAGGCCTCGCCCTCCGGATGGCCGGGGTCGAGGTCCCGATCCTCGTGCTGTCCGAGGCACCGGACGGCGCCGAGGCGGTCGCCCTGGCGCACCGGCTCACGCCGACGCTCTACACGGCCGATGGCCTGCGCCGGTTCGCGTCGGCGGCTCGCGGCCGCGTGGGCGTGCACATCAAGATCGACAGCGGGATGCACCGCGTGGGCATCTGGCCACCCGAGGACGCGGCCGGTTACGCCCAGGACGTCGTCCGTGCCGGCCTGGAGGTCGAGGGCATCTTCACGCACCTCGCGAAGAGCGAGGACGACGAGGTGACGACGAAGCTCCAGCTGGAGCGGTTCGGGGCGGCCGTCGACGCGATCAGGGCCGCGCGGATCGATCCGCGCTACGTCCACGCCGCGAACAGCGCGGCCGTGATCCGTCATCCCGAGACTCATCTCGACCTGGTTCGCACCGGGATCGCGATCTACGGGGTCCTCCCGGCCCCCGGCGTCGGCGACGAGCTGGGCCTCCGGCCCGCGATGACCTGGCGCTCGGCCGTCGCCTCCACGAAGCGCCTGGAGGCCGGGGAACGGCTGAGCTACGGTCACCGGTACGAGCTCGAGCGACCGGCGTGGGTCGCGACCGTCCCGCTGGGGTACGCCGACGGATACCCTCGCCGGGCGTGGGCGAGCGCAGACGTGCTCGTCGGCGGCCGGCGGCGACGGATCGCAGGAACCGTCACGATGGACCAGATGATCCTGGATTGCGGCGACGACCCTCCCGTGACGGGAGACGAGGTGGTCGTGCTCGGAGGACAGGGCGACGAGCGGATCACCGCATGGGAGCTGGCCGACCACGCCGGCACGGTCGGATACGAGATCGTGACCCGGGTCGGACCCCGCGTCCCCCGGGAGTACCGCGGGTGAAGCGGCGAACGGCCGTCGTCTCGGCCGGCATCGCGGCGGGCGTCGCCGCTGGTGTGATCGGCGGCGCGCTCCTCCGCCGTCGTCCGGCCGGCGAGGTCGAGCCGATCGGCGCCGTCCCTCCGGACGACCTCGGGATGATCGCGTCCTTCGACGGGACCAAGCTCGCGGTCCGGGCGGCGGGCGACGCCGCGGCCCCCGTCGTCCTCCTCGCCCACGGCTTCAGTCTCGATATGTCCGTGTGGTGCGACGTCTGGCCCGAGCTCGCTCGCACGGATCGCGTCGTGACGCTCGACTTCCGATCGCACGGCGCGAGCGAACGGGCGGCGCTGGGCGACCTGAGCCTCCGGGCGATGGGCCGCGACGTGGCCGCCGTGCTGGATGCCGTCGCGCCGGACCGGCCGGCGGTCGTCGTCGGACACTCGATGGGCGCGATCGCGATCCTCGCCCTCGCCGAGCAGCGTCCCGAGCTGTTCGGGCCGAGGATCTCGGGCGTGGCACTGATCGGTGCGGGATCCTCGGACCTGCTGAAGGGCGCGATGGGATCGGTGACGGAGCTGCTGCGGCCGCGGGTCGGGTCGCTGCGGACGGCCGCGCGCCGGGTCGACGGCCTCCGCAGGGCGCTGCTCGCGAGCCCGCTCGGCGTGAGCGGGGTCGTGGCCCGCGTCACGCAGTTCGGCCCGAACGCGCCGAAGCGCGTCGTCGACCACGTCGTCGCGCTCGCGCAGCGCACGGCGTCGGAGGTCTGGACCGACGCGCTGCCCGAGCTGATGGAGATGGATCTCCGCCACGCGGTTCCGCGGGTTCGGGTGCCCGCGGTCGTGCTCGCGGGCGAGCACGACCGCGTCACACCGCCCGCGGGCGCGATCGCGCTCGCGGCGGCGCTCCCGGAGGGGCGGTTCGTCCTGATCCCGAACGCCGGGCACATCCCGATGCTCGAGGCACCGGACGCGGTGGCGGGCGAGCTCGCGCGCTTCGCGCGCGAGCTCGCCCCGCCCCCCCGGCGCAGGAAGACCGCCGGCGGCACGAGGAAGAAGAAGGAGGAGGGCGCCGCATGACCCGGACGCTCGCGGAGGTCGCGGCGGAGGCCGCGACGTGCACCAGGTGCCGGCTGGCCGAGGGCCGGACGCAGGTCGTCTTCGGCGTCGGGAACCCGGACGCGGATCTGCTGTTCATCGGCGAGGCGCCGGGTTTCCACGAGGATCGCCAGGGGGAGCCGTTCGTCGGCGCCGCCGGGCAGCTGCTCACCCGGATGCTCGGTGGGATCGGGCTCAGGCGGGAGGACGTCTACATCGCGAACGTCCTGCGGTGCCGTCCCCCGGGCAACCGTGATCCGCTCCCGGACGAGATCGAGGCCTGCACGCCGTGGCTGATCGAGACGATCTCCATCGTCCAGCCGTCAGTGATCGTCACGCTGGGGAACTTCGCCACGAAGTTCGTGCTGAACACGCAGCGCGGGATCACGTCGATGCGCGGCGGCGTCTACGGCTGGCACGGGCGCAAGGTGGTCCCGACGTTCCACCCCGCGGCGATCCTGCACGGCGGGGGGGAGAAGAGCCGGCAGTTCCTCGAGCTCCAAGACGACTTCGCGCTGATCCGGAAGACGCTCGATGCCGCGCGTGCGCCGGTCGATCCCGTCCACGCGGCTCCGGTCGACCCCGTCCACGCGGCTCCGGTCGACCCCGTCCACGCGGCTCCGGTCGCCGTGGTCGGGGCCGCTCCGGCCGCCGCGGAGGACGACCAGCTTGAGCTCTTCTAGATGGACCTGGCGGTGCGCACCACGACGGCGGAGGAGACGCGTGCCCTGGGGACCGCGCTCGCGCCGCTGCTCCGCCTGCACGACGTGATCCTCCTGACCGGCGAGCTCGGCGCCGGCAAGACCACCCTCGTGCAGGGGATCGCCCGAGGCCTGGGGGCGCAGGAGCACGTGGCCTCGCCCACGTTCACGCTCGTGCGCGAGTACGTGTCCGGGCGGATCCCGATCGCGCATGTCGACGTCTACCGCCTGGATCGGGTGCAGGAGGTCGTTGACCTCGCGCTCGACGAGCTCGAGGACGGGGACTGCATCTTGATCGTCGAATGGGGCGACGCCGTCGAGGAGCTGCTGCCGGAGGACCACCTCGTCGTCGAGATGGTGACGACGGATCCGGCGGGCTTTGACGACACGCGGGCGATCTCGGTGCACGCCGAGGGCGCGGGGTGGGACGAGCGCGCCGACGAGCTGGCGCGCGCCCTGGGTCCGTGGGGAGCTTCGCCGTGATCGTCGTCGGGATCGAGACGTCCACCCCCCAGGTCTCGGTGGCGATCGGCAACGAGCGCGAGATCCTCGGCCGGATCCAGGTCGCGGGCCGGACGCGGCAGGAGTCCGTCACGCCGGCCCTCGAGCAGCTCCTGCGGTGGACGGGGATCGCCCTCGATCAGGTCGCCGGGTTCGCGGTCGGGATCGGGCCGGGGCTGTTCACCGGGCTGCGGGTCGGCGTCGAGACGGCCAAGACGCTCGCCCAGGCGACGCGTTCGATGATCCTGGGCTTCACGAGCCTCGACACGCTCGCGTATCCGGTCCGGTTCACCGACCGGACGATCCTCGCCGTGATCGACGCGCGCCGTGGCGAGGTGTTCAGCGCCACGTACCGGCCCGTCCCGGGCGGCGTGATGCGCGAGCGCGGGTACGCGGTCTCCACGCCGGACCGGGTCGCCGCGGAGCTGGCCGCCTCGCGGCGCGATGTGCTCGCCGTCGGCGACGGTGCCATCCTGTACCGCGATGTGCTGCAGGACCTCCACGGCGCCCGCCTCGAGGTCGCGTCCGCCGCGTCCGCGCACCCGGACGCGGCCTCGCTCATCGAGCTGGCCGTCCCCAGGTTCCTGCGGGAGGAACATGACCGCCTGTACGACGTGGTGCCCCTGTACCTGAGGAAGTCGGATGCTGAGATCGCGTGGGACCGCCGAGCCGGGCTCGCCTAGGCTCGAGATCATCAAGATGCGCCGCCGCCACCTGCGAGGCGTGATGGCGATCGAGCGCGAGGCGTACGCGCGTCCCTGGTCGCCGAACCTCTTCGTCGCGGAGATGACGGAGCCGAACAACCGCCATTACCTCGTCGCGAAGCGCGATCGCGAGATCGTCGGGTACGCCGGCCTGATCTGCTACGGCGACGAGGCGCACATCACGAACATCGCCGTGAACCCGATGCTGCAGGGCCACGGGATCGCCCAGCGGCTCCTGTACGAGCAGCAGCTCGTCGCGAAGCAGATGGGTGGCCACGCGGTCTCGCTCGAGGTTCGGGTGACGAACTGGCGCGCGCAGCGCCTCTACGCTCGGTTCGGCTTCCATCCGGTCGGGATCCGGCGCAACTATTACGCCGAGCTTCACGAGGACGCCCTCATCATGTGGACCGACGACATCCGCGAGGGCGCGTACCGGCGCCGGCTCGACGCGATCGCGGCGTCGCTGCCCGACGGGATCCGCCCGGCGTGATCACGCTGGGCATCGAGACCTCGTGCGACGAGACGGCGGTCGCGATCGTCGAGGATGGGTTCACCCTCCGAGCCAACCTGATCGCTCGTCAGGAGCATCTCCACGAGCGCTTCGGCGGCGTCGTGCCGGAGGTCGCGGCACGGGCACACGTCGAAGCGCTGAACCCCCTGCTCGAGCAGGCGATCGAGGCGACGGGCGTCGGCTTCGGCGACCTCGACGGTGTCGCGGTCACGAGCGGCCCCGGACTCGTCGGTGCGCTGCTCGTCGGGATGGCCGCCGCGAAGTCGCTCGCGCTCGCGACGGGGGCGCCGCTGATCGGGGTGAACCACCTGGAGGGTCATTACTGGGCGAACTTCCTCGCGCACGGGGCGCCGCGGCCGCCGTACGTCGCGCTCATCGTGTCGGGCGGGCACACGATGCTCGTCCACGTGCCGGAGCTGTTCCGTCACGTGATCCTCGGGCAGACGCTCGACGACGCCGCGGGAGAGGCGTTCGACAAGGTCGCGAGGCTCCTCGGGCTCGGCTTCCCCGGCGGGCCCGCGCTCGACGCGGCGGCGAAGGACGGCGACGCGGAC
>Ga0075423_10001606_pt1 | contig 20055 bp, 16 predicted proteins | sample SoiMethybrSBSTD2_FD_80114 | JGI IMG/M metagenome (GOLD analysis project Ga0075423, IMG submission 80114) | Bulk soil microbial communities from a Populus tree surrounding site in Tennessee, USA - Soil MetaG P. TD hybrid SBSTD2 | ecosystem: Environmental > Terrestrial > Soil > Tree plantation...
CGAGATCATCGACGAGGAGTCCCGCTCCATCCTGAATCGCACGTACCGCGAGTACCGCGGGCTGGGCGAGGAGGAAGCCCTGGAGCATCTTCTCGGCGCGTACCGCCACTCGGCGCGCCACCTCACGGTCGCCTACCTGGCGTGGCATCCGGGCGCGTCTCCCGAGTCCCTGGGAGCCTGGCTCGCGCGCACGGCGGAACGCGATTCCACGCTCCCGCCCGAGCGCCTTCTGCGGATGTACGGCGGCGTAAACCTCGGGCTCGAGGACTACGCCTACCTCCTTGCCAAGCATCCGCTCGAGCTCTGGGCGGTCGGGGCCCTGATGGGGGACCCGGGCAAGACGAAGGATCAGCTCACGCGCGAAAGCGTGGAGGCGCGCCGGATCGCGTCGGCGTGGCTCTTCCGGACGCGCAACCGCCGCGCCCAGGATCTCAGGCTCCGGGCGCGCTTCGAGCGCGACGCGTTCGCCCGCATGACACCCTACTGGCGGCGGCTCGGCTTCCCGTTCCAGCGTCTCGTGCCTTCGGTCGCCACGGCGATCGGCAGCTCCGCCGATCGACCCGCGGCGCTCGCGGATCTGATGGGAACGATCATGAACGACGGAGTGGAGCGGCCGACCCAGACGATCCACCGCCTGGTCTTCGCACCGGGGACGCCGTACCACACGGCCCTCGAGGCGGAGCCCACCGCCGCGCGGCGGCTCCTGTCCCAGGCCGTTGCCCGGACGGCGCGCGACGTGTTGAGCCACGTCGTGGAGAGCCCGGAGGGGACCGCGCACCGACTCCAAGAACTGTTCCGTGACGCTCGTGGAAACCCGATCCCGATGGGCGGGAAGACAGGGACGGGAGACAACCGGTTCGAGACGTTCGGGCGGGGAGGTCAGGTCACCTCTTCCCGCGTGGTGAGCCGGACGTCCGCCTTCGTCTTCTTCATCGGGGAGCGATACTACGGCGTGGTGACGGCTTCGGTGTACGGACGCCGGGCCGGGGACTACAGCTTCACGAGCGCGTTGCCGCTCCGATTCTTGGAATTGCTCGGTCCCTCCATCTCGAAGCGGTGGAACGCGGCCCCCTCCGGCGACCAGGTCGTGCTACTTCAGAACCTCGACCTGAACTGGTCCCGCACGGTCCAGGACGTCCACGCCCACGTCCCGCTCGTAGCGTCGGATGATTAGGTCCACCGACCCCTGACCGACACGAAGCCTCCGGATCACGATCTCCTCCAGGCTCTGCGGCAGGGCCGGATGATCGAACGTGACCCGCGCCTTCGCCCCGTCCACGTCCATCCCCAGACACGACTGCAGGAGCAGGAAGACGGATGCCGCCGCCCAGGCCTGCGGCGAGCAGGCTACCGGATAGGGCGTGGGACCCGCGCCCGGCCCGCGCGGGAAGCCGCAGAAGAGCTCGGGGAGACGGCTCTGGTCGAGGAAGAGCGAAGCGTCGAAGAGACCCGACAGGATGTGCGTCGCCCGCTTCTTGAAGCCGCAGCGCGCGAACCCCGCGGCGATGATCGCGTTGTCGTGCGGCCAGACGGAGCCGTTGTGATAGGACATCGGATTGTAGCGGACCTGGCCGGCGGCCAGGGTGCGGATCCCCCAGCCTGAATTCATCTCCTCGCGCATGAGCCGCACGGCCAGGCGCTCGGCGCGTGACGGATCCGCGATCCCCGTCCAGAGGCTATGTCCCGCGTTGGAGGTCACCACCCGGCAGGGGCGCTTCTCCCCGTCCAGCGCGAGGGCGTAGCACTCCAGATCCTCGCACCAGAAAGTCTCCTCGAACCGCTCCTGGATCGCGTCCGCCTGCTGCCGGAGGCGCTGGGCCATCTCTTCGAGGCCGAGCGCCGACGCGAGCCGCGCGGCCTCGCGTCGCGCCGCGTACACGTAGCCCTGCACCTCGCAGAGCGCGATCGGCCCCGCGGCGAGCGTGCCGTCCTCGTGAAAGATCGAATCTCCCGAATCCTTCCACCCCTGGTTCACGAGGCCCTTCGGGGACTGCCGGAAATACTCGACGAACCCGTCGTGGTCCCGGTCTCCGTAGACCTCCATCCAGGTCAGCGCGAGCTCGATGTGGGGCCAGAGGTGCCGGATGAACGTGAGGTCGCCGGTCCGCCGGGCGTAGGCCCCGGCCAGCATCACGAAGAGCGGGGTCGCGTCCACGCTTCCGTAGTAGCGGCGGAACGGGACCTCTCCCAGCGCGGCCATCTCTCCGCGGCGCATCTCGTGGACGATCTTCCCCGGCTCGGCGTCGCGGTCGAAGTTCTGCTCCTGCGCCTGGGTGTCCGCGAGAAAGTGGAGCACTCCCTTGGCGAGCCCTGGATTCATCCAGAGCACCTGCATGGCCGTGATGATCCCGTCCCGGCCGAACGGAGTGCTGAACCACGGCACCCCCGCGTAGGGATACGGACCGCATCCGGTCTCGGTGAGCATCATGTGGAGGTCGGCGGCGGAATGGTTGATCCAGTCGTTGAACTGCTCGTTCGACGTCGTGACCTCGGCGCTCTCCGCCCGGTCGCGCTCCAGCTCCTCCTGGGAGGCGTGGAGCGCGGCTTCGAAGGGCATCACCGCCCGCTCCGCCCGCCCCATGTCGCAGGCGATCGTGATGAGATAGGAGGCCGCCTCGCGCGACCGGAGCGAGACGTTGAGCTCGAACTCGGAGTCGGTGACCGCGGCCGGGCGCGGATCGCACTGGAGACGGGTCCGGCGTATCACGCCGTCCAGGCCCTTGTAGGAGAGGACGACGCTCGAGTCCTTCACGACCGGGTCCAGCCTCCGCCCGGTCGCCTCGCGGCGGGTCCCCCGCACTTCGAAGATGTCCGCGTAGTCGGCCTCCCAGCGACAGCGCACCACGAACTGGATCGGGGTGAGCCCGTAATTCGACAGCTTGAGGCGCTCGTAGCAGACGCCGTCGCGAAGGACCATCTCGCGCGAGACATGGATGGTCCCCCTCGGCACCGCGAGGCCTCCGTTCGTGGCCACGTCGGGGTTGGTGAGGTCGACCTTGAGGATCGTGTTCTCGTCGCTGACCCGGGAGCTCAGGAGCAGCAGGCGGTCCTGGTCGAGGAGCAGTCCCAGGCGGGAGAGAAAGCGAGTCCCCTCGTGGTACAGGCCCAGCTCCCCGATCCCCACGGGCGCCATGTCCCCGAAGCGGTCGAACACGGCGAAGGTGTCCCCGTGCTTCAGGACCCGGGTCCGGTCATCGACCCGCGTCGAGGTGGCGAGGATGTAGAACTGGTCTTGCAGGCGGATGATGTCCATGGCTCCCAAAATGATATCCCATCTCGAAAGGACTTTCCGTAGGCCACGTTCCTTTCTACACTTGTGGGAACTATGGCCCCTGCCGGAACCCACGTCGGACACCGGGTGCGGAACGCCTTGACCCGCATGGCGCGCCGCCAGGCTCTCGGGAGCGAGATCTCCGGGCAGACCCGCCCGGAGGATCTGGCGCGCGCCGCGAGCGAAACCCTGGGCGAGGCTCCGATCGTGATCGCCTCGAACCGGGAGCCCTACCAGCACATCCAGACCCCCTCCGGGATCGAGGTCGTTCGGAGCCCGGGCGGGCTCGCCTCCGCGCTGGATTCCGTGGCCCGGGCGACCGGGGCCACGTGGGTCGCCCAGGGAGCCGCCGACGCGGACCGCCTCGTGGCCGACGCGCAGGGGCGTGTCCGGGTGCCTCCCGGGGAGGATCGGTACACGCTGCAGCGGCTCTGGATCGAACCGGAGATCAAGGCGGTCGAGTACAGGCGCTTCTGCAACGGCTGCCTCTGGCCCCTCTGCCACATCGTGTACGTTCGACCCCACTTCGTGGCCGCGCGCTGGCGCGCGTACCAGGAAGTCAACGAGCAGTTCGCCGAGACGATCCTGAATTCCCTGGGGCCGAGACGAGGGGTCGTGCTCTTACAGGATTATCACCTCGGTCTCTGCGCGTCCGCCTTGCGGGCCCGCCGCCCCGACCTCTCGATCATCATGTTCTGGCACATCCCCTGGCCCAATCGCGAGGTCTACCGCACGTTCCCCTGGCGGCGCGAGCTCCTCGAAGGGCTCCTGGCCTGCGATCTCGTGGGCTTCCACATCCAGTATCACGCCATGAACTTCCTGGACACGGTGGCGCAGGAGCTGGAGTCCAACATCGATCACGAGCGGTTCGCGATCCGCCGGCGAGGCCGCAAGACGTTCGTCCGGACCTATCCGATCTCCCCGGACGCCGCGGAGATCTCGCTCGCGGCTTCCGAGCCGTGGGCCACGCGGGCCGCGGCGCAAATCCGAGAATCCCTCGATCTCGGCGACCGCCGCGTGGTGCTGGGCGTGGATCGCCTGGACTACACGAAGGGAATCCCCGAGCGCCTGAACGCCTACGACCATCTCCTGACCACGCGGCCCGAGCTCCAGGGACGCGTTTCCTTCGTGCAGATCGGGGTGCCCTCGCGGGTCGACCTCCCGGAATACCAGGCGCTCTCGGAGGAGGTGGAGCGGCTCGCGGGGCGCCTGAACCGACGGTTCGGAGAGCCCGACCGGCCGGTCGTCCATCTCATCATGAGGAACCTGGGCTTTCGGGATCTGATCCCGTACTACGTCATGGCGGACGTGGCGGTCGTCAGCGCCCTTCACGACGGGATGAACCTGGTCGCGAAGGAATACGTCGCGGCCAAGGTGAATCTGGACGGCGCGCTGGTCCTGAGCCCCTTCACGGGTGCGGCGCGGGAGCTGGACCAGGCGATCCAGGCCTCCCCGTACGATACCGAAGCTCTGGCCGGGGCGATCGGCCGCGCGCTGACCTTGACGCCCGAGGAGCGTGCGCGCCGGATGCGCGCCATGCGCGAGGTCGTGGCGGGACAGAACATCTATGACTGGGCGACGAAGATTCTCCGGGACACGCGCCGGCTCCATCTCGTGCCGGGCTCCTCGCGCTCCGGCCCCGCACGTTGACGCGGGCGCTCTTCGGGAGCGGGCCCTGGGCGCGGGCGCGGGCGGCTCTCGAGAGGAGGAATCTCACGCTCCTCGTGGCGATGGATCTGGACGGCACGCTCGCGCCCATCGTCTCGAGGCCGGACTTGGCGCGCGTGCCGGCCGAGACGCTGCGCTCGATCGGACGGGCGGCCCGCGGCTGGAACGCGCGGATCGCGGTGGTGAGCGCCCGGCCCGACCGGGATCTTCGGAAGCTCGCGCCGGTCCGGAGCCTCGTTCGGATCGGGCAATACGGACTCGAGGGTCCTCTGGCGCCGCCCCGCTCGGTGCGTGCGGACGTGAGACGAAGGTGCTCGCGGCTCGCGCGCGTGCTCCGTCCTCTGGTTCGGTCGGTCCCGGGCGCCTTCCTCGAGCCCAAGGGCCTGACCGTCGCCGTGCACTGGAGGAACGTCGAAGGGATCTCGGCGCGCCGGCGGCTGCGTCGGTCCCTGGGGGGGATCGTGAGAGGAGAGGCGAGGCAGCAGCGTTTCGTGCCGATCCCCGGAGCGGAGGTCCTGGACTTCGTGCCGCGAGGGTATGACAAGGGGCGGGCCCTGCGGGCGCTGTGCTCCCGGCTCCATGCCGGAGTCGTCTTCTACTTCGGGGACAGCGCGGGGGACGAGCCCGCGTTTTCGGCGCTCGGGAAGGGCGATTTCCCGGTGCGCGTCGGAAGGAGCGCGACCCGCGCCCGCTACCGGGTGGCCGGGATCGAGGGGGTGACCCGTTTTCTGGATGCCGTGGCGGCCTCCCGGGCCCAAGCGGCGTGATCAAGGAGGTGAACCCGTGCAGGTACAGTTGAGCTCCCTCATTCCACCCGACTTCGGGACCCAGCTGCAGGCGACGCTGACGAGCGTGTCCGAGGGCTTGATTCTGTTTCTGATCTCGGCCGGCGTGTTCCTCCTCGGCTGGATCCTGGCCACGCTGTTCTCGAGGCTCGTGCAGGCTCTCTTCGCCCTGATCGGCCTGGACGCGTCCTACGCGCGCCTGCGGCAAGGCGGGGTCATGGCGCCCGAGCTGCCCCCGAGCCGATTCGCGGGCTATCTCATCTTCTGGGCCATCATCCTGGCGACGATCCTCGTCTCGCTCCGGATCGTCGGCATGGACCTGGCGCCTTCGATCACGGCCCGGTTGCAGGACGTCGTGCCCCGCGTGCTGACCTCGGCGCTGGTGCTCCTCCTCGGCGTCCCCATCGCCATGGCCGCGGGGCGGATCCTGGGCACGATGCTGGCCTCCACCGGCGTCCGCCTGAGCAAGCTCCGCTCCCAGATCCTGGCGAGCGTCCTGGTCGCGTTCACGGTGCTCCTGGCCCTGGAGCAGCTGGGCCTCGCGGCCCAGCTCGTCATGGCGGTCGGGATCGCGGCCGTGGGCGCCGTGGGGCTGGCCCTGGCGCTCGCCTTCGGCCTGGGATGCCGCGACCTCGCGCGTGACCTGGTCGTGGAGTATCTGCGCGCCGCGGACGCCGAGGCGCCGTCCGAGCGTCCATGACGATCGCGCCGTTCGAGTTCTCCACCGTCGCGCATCTGGAATATCCGGCCGGGCGCACGGCCAACGATCTCGTCTCCCTGCGGGAGGGGATCGCCCGCGTGCCGCCCGAATCCTTGTTCTTCCACATCGCGCGCGTCGCGGTGCGACATCCTCGAGCGCACGATCTTCCTCCGAACGATTTCGCCAACTGGACGGCCGCGGCGTTGCAAGAGCCGGAGGTCGCCGAGCGGCTGGCGTTCGCGGGATCGCAGCCGTTGACGGAGCTCGAGGCTCTTCGCTCGTCCCTGCTCCGCATCCTGGACGAATCGGGGAGCCGGAAGCACGCGGAGCCCGCCGCCCAGGCCGCGACGTTTCATTTCATCACCGCGCGGAGCGTGAAGGCGCCGCTGGATCTCGTGGCCGCGGAGCCCGAGCAGGTGGTGCACCTCTGGCCGCAGATCGACACGGCCGCCGCTTTCTACCATCTCGTGGAAGCGCGGGTTCTGGGTCCCGGCCAGGACGATCTCGCGGCGTGGCTCAAGTCCCGCGGGGCGACCAAGCTCGCCGAGGTGGCGGAGTCCGTCACCATGGGCGGAATGCCGCTCCTCCGGCTTCACCGTGAGATCGGGGCGCGGTGGCGGCGGTCGCTCATCACGGCGCGCCTCGTCCGCCGCACCGAGGAATCGGACGCGGCCCGGCGTCAGGAGGCCCGCGCGGTGGTCGCGCGCTTCGCCGGGCGCCTTCGGAAGCAGCGCGGAGGACGGGAATGAGCGAGTCCGCGACGCGCCTGGAGCCGAACGTCTCGCATCCCCCCCTCCACGCTCCCCCGCCCGGAGGGTGGCTCGAGCGCTACGCGCAGGTCGTCGCCCCGGGCACGCTGCGCGCGCTCGAAGCTCTGGCCCGCCGGCTCCGCGGCCACAGGATCGTCATGGTCAACACCACGAAGACCGGCGGCGGCGTGGCGGAGATCCTCCATCGCCTGGTGGTCATCCTGAACGAGCTGGGCGTTCCCACGAGCTGGGAGGTCATGGAAGGGGACGAGCGCTTCTTCAACGTCACGAAGAAGATCCACAACGCGCTCCACGGCCACACCGAGACCCTCACCGCCGAGGACCGTGAGGTGTACGCGGAGCGGACGCGCCTCGAGGCGGAGCGGCTGGAGCTGGACGGCGACCTGATCCTGATCCACGATCCTCAGCCCGCCGCGCTCATCTCCCTGCGCCGGAAACCGGGCCAGCGGTGGGTGTGGCGGTGCCACATCGACCTCTCGTCCCGCGATCCCGACCACTGGGAGTTTCTCCGGCCCTCGGTCTCCCAGTACGACGCCTCGATCTTCTCGGCCATCGAGTTCGTTCCTCCGCTGCCCATCCCCACCTACCTCGTGCCGCCCTCCATCGATCCCTTCTCGAACAAGAATCGTGAGATGGACGCGGACGCGGTCACCGAGGTCCTGGATCGTCTCGATCTGCCGCGACGCGGGCCGTGGGTGACCCAGATCTCGCGGTTCGACCGCATCAAGGATCCGATCGGCGTGATCGAGGCGTTCCGCATGGTCCGCGCGCGCCGCCGGGCACGCCTCCTCCTGGCGGGGGGCGGCGCGAGCGACGATCCCGAGGGCGCCGAGGTGCTGGCCGAGGTCCGGGACCGCGCCGCCAAGGTCAAGGACGTGACGGTGCTCGAGCTCCCACCCGGCTCCGACCTCGAGATCAATGCCCTCCAGCGGGCCTCGACGGTGGTGATGCAGAAGTCGCTCCGGGAGGGCTTCGCGCTCACGGTGTCCGAGGCGCTCTGGAAGCGCCGGGCGGTGGTCGCGAGCGCCGTGGGCGGGATCCCGCTCCAGGTCATCCACGAGCGGACCGGGCTCCTCTCCCGCTCCATCGAGGGCGCGGCGTTCCAGACCGTCCGTCTCCTCGACAACCCGGACTTGAGACACGATCTCGGCGTGGAGGGACGGGCGCACGTCCGCGAGAACTTCCTGCACACGCGGGAAGTACGCGATTACCTGGCGGTCTTCACGTCGCTCCTCTGATCTCGACTACCGGTGCACGCCGGCGGCACCGGTCAGGACGCCCGCGTCTCCGGACAGCCCCGCCGGGGCGCCCCCTCCCTCCTTCCCGTTCGTCGCGATCTTCAGCCATTCCCTCGCCTGCGCGTGGCTCGGATCCTCGTGGAGGGCGAAGCGCCACTCCGCGATCGCCGTCGCCACGTCTCCCTTCTTGTAAAACGTGCCGCCGCGGTTGAAGTGGAGCTCCGCGGAGAGCGACGGGATCGGCTTCTTCTCCTTGGCGAGGAGCCGGATGGCGTGGTCGGTGGCCGCGATCGCCTCGTCCAGCCGGTCCGTCTCGTGATAGAGCACTCCGAGGCTCTGATACGACGTGATGTTCTCGACGTCGGTGCCCTTGCGCAGGAGACGCTCCGCTTCCGCCCATCGCTGCTGGCGCATCCGGACGTCAGCGAGGTTGTTGTAGATCCGGAAGTCCTTGCTCTTCGTGAGCGCGAAGGTCCACAGGGTGTCGGAGCTCCTCCATACCCCGGAGTACCGGAGCGTGCCGAGCGTGAAGCCCGCCGCGACCACAAGGACCGCGGCGAGGGCCGCGTAGCCCCGCGCCGCGACACGGGGCCACCGGTCCAGCTTTCCCAGCCCAACCGCGACGGCCGCGAGGGTCCAGCAGAAGCCGATCGAAGGCGCGTAGAGGTAGCGATCCGCCATGTACGTCACGAGCGGGAACAGGAGGGCCGGTAGGAGCGTGATGAAGGTCCAGCTCAAGCCGAGGAACTCCGTGCGCCGCTTCAGACGGAAGCAGACCCACGCCAGGGCGGGAAGGACGAGGAGCCCCAGGATGTTCCCGAAGAGAAGGAGGCCGCTCCCGACCGCGGGTTCATCGTAATCCGGCTGCCCCGGTTTCCCGACCAACTGGGCGAGGTAGCTCCAGGCCGCGTGTCCTTTCACCGCGAGGTACCAGATCCGATCCTGCGCGTAGGCGGCGCTCGCCGTGACCTGGACGCGGGAGTTCACCACCATGAGGATCAGGCCCACGATCCCGTAGGGGACCTTGCTCGCCAGGGACGCGAGGAGCGAGGGCCGGACCGCGCGCGGAGAGCGCGGCGCCCAGTCCAGGAGCAGGAGGAACGCGGGCAGGACCACAACGCTCGCCTTGGAGAGCATGCCCAGCAGGAAGCAGAGGACGGAAGCCACGTATGGAAGGGGCCGGAGGCTCTTTCCCTCGCGCGCGACCAGGTAGGCGAGCACGGACAGGAGCATGAAGGTCGTGGAGAGCACTTCCTTCCGGCTGGAGATCCAGGCCACCGCTTCGACGTGGGCGGGATGGACCGCGAAGAGGAGCGCGGTGATGATCCCGGTCATGAAGCTGCCGGTCAGCCGCCGCGCGACCAGGAGACAGAGCACGGAGTTCAGCCCGTGGATCAGGACGGACGAGATGTGGTAGCCCTTCGGGTTCAGCCCCCAGATCGCGTGATCGATCATGTACGAGAGGAGATGGAGCGGGAGATAGTTCAGGAAGTACGCCTGGGTGAAGATGGTGCGGATGTTCTGCCACGTCAGCTGCTGGATCCAGGGATTCTTGAGGATGTAGATCGGATCGTCCCAGTTCAGGAACTCGTAGGTCCGCGTGCCCCAGAAGACGGCGCAGCCGCACAGGAAGAGAGCGGCCGCCCCGAGGAGAGCCCACGCTCGCGGCGGGCCCAAGGCCGGCCGCTCCGCGGAGCCTCCCGCCCCCGGCGGGCGCGACGGCGGCCTGGATCGCCCGCGAGGACGTGCTCCCTTGCTCATCCCGACCTCTCGGGACGGGCGATGCACTCCAGCGTTCCTCCACGACCGAACGAGGATTCCACGAGCGTGAACAGGAAAGCCGCCGGAAGGATGATCGCGAGGAGCAGGAGCTCGACCCCGAGCCGGGGAGAGCTCCAGGGGGAGCGGTTCCCCTTCAGGACTTCGTAGGCCTCGTCGCGCGGAAACCCGAGCGCGTTCAGGGTGCTCTGCGCGATTCCGTATACGTTCTGCTCCCAGGAAAGCGTCCTCATCCGCTCCACGCGGAATCCCGCGTCCCGAAGCGCGTGTCCGAGGGACCGGCGCCCGAAATGATGGAGGTGGCGGGGCGGGTCCAGGTGGAACCAGGACCCGCCGAAGAGCCCGGCTTGCCAGGAATCGATGTTCGGCACGGCGATCATCAGGGCGCCCTCTCGGGTCAGCCAAAGACGGCAGAAGCCGAGGATCCGATCCGGCTCCGGAAGATGCTCCAGCACATGCCAGATCGAGATGAGGTCGAAGGATTCGGGAGGAAACCGATCCGATTCCAGCTCCCCCACGTGCAAGCGGAGCCCGGGGATGCCTCCGGCCCTGCGCCCCGACTCCGCATTGAGCTCCGTCCCGTGGCCCTCGTGGCCGGACCGGATCAAGCGCGCGAGAAACTGCCCGCTTCCGCAGCCGATGTCGAGGACACGCCCACCCCGCTCCTTTCCCATGCGTCGCAGGAGCCGGCAGGCGACCCGCGCGCGTCCCTCGCGGAACCGGTCCACGACCCGCTCGATCCACGGGATGAACTTCCGCGGGCCCGAGCCGTAGTATCCGTCGTCGTAACAGGAGGCGATCGCCTCGGAGCGGGGCCGCGGATCGAGCAGCATCCGCCGGCAGCGAAGACACCGCCGGAGCCCGAACCGCTCCCCGCCGAGACGGAAGCCTCGAGCCGGCGGAGCGAGCTCACGCGAGCCGCAGGAGCACGCGGCCACGGGCTCGACGGGGAGGCGCGTCATCCGCCCGCCGAGGGGCCAGCGGGGAACGGCTCTGCCGAGGGCCGCCACGAGAGCTTCCGCCCCTCCGGATGGAAGAGCGGATACCGGCGGATTCCCCACCGGTCGAGCCGGTACTTCAGGCAGACCCCGAGCACGCCGAGCCCGTAGCGCACCGCCCGCGGGAACTTGATGCTCGAGGCCTCTCCGAAATAGCGCGTCGGACAGCTCACCTCTCCGATCTCGAACCCGAACGCCACGATCTGCGCGAGCATCTCGTTGTCGAAGACGAAGTCGTTCGAGTTCTCCTCGAGCGGCAGGGTCTCGAGGACGCGGCGGCTGAACGCGCGGTACCCGGTGTGGTATTCCGAGAGCTTTCTCGTGAGCGCGAGATTCTCGATCAAGGTCAGGATCCGGTTCGCGACGTATTTGTAGAGGGGCATGCCCCCTTTCAGGGCCCCGCGGCCCAGAAGCCGGGACCCCAGAACCGTGTCGTAGACGCCCTTGGCCACCATCGAGGCCATCGCGGTCACGAGGGCCGGCGTGTACTGATAGTCCGGGTGCACCATGATGACCACGTCCGCGCCCCCGCGGAGCGCCTCGCGGTAGCAGGTCTTCTGGTTTCCTCCGTATCCCAGGTTCCTCGGATGCACGAAGGTCGTGATCCCGAGCTGCCGCGCGAGCACGATCGTCTCGTCCTGGCTCGCGTCGTCCACCAGGATGACGAGATCCACGATCTCATGCGGCAGCTCCTCGTAGGTCCGCCGCAGCGTCTTGGCCGCGTTGTACGCGGGCAGCACGACCGCCACGCGTTTCCCGTGGATCATCGCGCCGGGACCCCCCGGAGGCGCTCGATGGCGAGGTCGCGATTCTCGCGCGCGTCCTTGTCCGCGGGGTTGAGCTCCAGCGCCATCTCCGCCGCGCGCCGCGCGTCCGCAAAGCGGTTCAAGGAGAGGTAGGCGGCCGAGAGATTGCTCCACGCGGCGCCGAGCGACTCCTTCTCGTCGTGCCATTCGCGACGCACCGCCAGCTCGAGCGTGTCGGCCGCGTCGACCCATCGGTGATCCAGGAGCGCCAGGAATCCGAGGAGCCCCATCGGCTGACCGATGTCCGGGTACAGCGTCGCCGCCCGGGACGCGATCGCGCGACTCTCGCCGGTCCGCCCCAGCTGTATCATCGAGTTCGCCACATGATCCATGATCTCCGGGTTGAAGGGGTCCTGCGAGCGCGCGTTCTGGAACGCGGCCTCCACCTCCTCCGGTGTCGCGTCGGGAGGACGGAGCAGGGCCCGGGCGGTCGCGACGCGGCCCTCGTTGGAATGGTAGTAGCCGTTGGTCGGCTCCACGGCGATCGCCGCGCTGTCGGCCCGGGAGGCTTCCCGGAGCAGCTCCCGTCCCCGGCCCGCATTGGGCGTCTGTCCCGCCTCCGTGAGCAGGCTCATCGCCAGCATGTTCTCGTAGCGGGCATCCCAGGGAGCATAACGCGCCGCGCGAGAGAGCGCGTAGGCCCGGTCGGGGCTGCCCAGGGGCTCGAGGAGCGCCCGCTTCTCCTCGACCTGGGCCCGGATCGGGAGCGCCACGAGGGCGAGGAACAGCGCGGCCACAGGCGCCGCCGCGACGGGCCGGATCCAGGCCGGCGCCGGCCTTCGGGGACGCGGCACGGCCTCCCTCCCCTCCGGCGCGACCGCGGACGCCGCGGAGGCGACCCACCCCGCGAGCGCGGCGGCCAGGCTCCCCAGGGCCACCACGGTGAAGCTCGCGAGGTCCTGCGCGGCGAACGCGACCAGCGCGGCTCCCACGGCGATCGCGCCCGACCGTGCGGCCCCCTCGCCGCGTCGCACGGCTCGGACGATCGCGAGGCCGGCGAAGAGGATCACCCCGAGGGCGGTGACCGCGCCCACGATCCCCTGCGTGGCGAGGATCTGGATGCCCTCGTTGTGCGCCTTGTTGGGCGTCCGGCCCCATTCCACCTGCCAATACGCGGCGGTCCGGTAGCGGGGGAAGAAGGTCCCGAACGCGTCGAGCCCCGCGCCCAGCCAGCGATGGTCCCGCGCCATCCGGATTCCGGCGCGCCAGATGTGGATCCTCGACTGGGTCGTCGGCGCACTCAGGCTCGTGAGCTGGCGCACGCGCTCCGCGAGGTGGCTCCCCATCGGCGTGCGCGCGAAGTAGAGCATCGCGACGGCCGCTACGAGAATCGTGACCAGGGCTGCGGCCGGGACCCGGCTCGTCCGCCGCGCCCCGCGCGGCGCGGGCCCCGGCGCGCCCCGCCTTCGCGCGAGCGCCGCGAGGAGAAGCCCCGTCAGAGCGCCCGCGCCGAGGCCGATCCAGGCGCCGCGCGAGAGCGTCGCGGCGATGATGATCACGGAGACGGTCGCGGTCAGGGCCCAGACAACCCGTTCCGCCGTGCTGCGCGCGCGGAGAGCGAGCCAGGCGCAGAGCGGCGTGGTCATCGCGAGATAGGCCCCGAGCATGTTCGGATGACCGAGGGTGCTGAAAATCCTAACGTCGCCCTCGTACGTCGAGGTTCGGCCCCACACGAGTGGATCGAGCCCGAGGAGCTGGATCAGAGCGTACCCCGAGGCGACGGCGCCCGCGAACCCGGCCGCCCGCGCGTACCGCGTGAACGTGCGCGCTTGGCCGCGGGACACGAGACGCGAGGTGAAGTAGACGATCGCGGTGGCGGTCGCGGTCATGAAGCCCGCCGTGCTGTCGGGAGCCCCGTGCAGGCTCTGGGCGGGGTTCGGCGAGGCGATGGTGGAGGCGGCGGCGGAGCCGAGGAAGAGCAGGACGCAGAGGCCCAGCGGATCGCGCCCGGCCCAGGCGGCGAGACGCGGGCCCACGGCGGCGAAGTAGGCGCCCCCGCCGTCCCGCGCGGCGCGTCTCAGCTCCGCCTCGAGGCCGTATCCCAAGAGGAGGAGCGCGCCGGTCACGAGGAGGGCGGCCTGGGGATACTCGAAGCAGTCCTGCGTCACGCGCGAAAAGAGGATCGGGACGAGCGCGAGGAGCAGGAGCAGCACGATTTCCGGGAACGAAATGGAAGTGGGCTTCGGTTTCATGGGCGCCGGAGAGCGCGACACCCCATCGCGTGGGAGCGACGGGGTGTCCCTGAAAACCTTCGAGGCGGGTTCGAGATTATTTGAGATGCTTCGAGACGAGCTTCGTCATCTCGAACATGCTCACCTGGCGCTTCCCGCCGAAGACCGCGCGGAGCTTCTCGTCCGCGTTGATCATCGTTCTCTTGGTCTTGTCCTGGAGCTTGTTCTTCTTGATGTAGGCCCAGAGCTTCTTGGTCACCTCGGTCCTCGGCATCGCTCGCGATCCGATGACTTCGGAGAGTGTAGCGGAAGGCTGCATGGGCTTCATGAACGCTGCGCTGGGACCACGCCTCTTGGCTGTCTTCTTCTTCGCGGTCTTCTTCGCGGGCATGCACCTCTCCTTTCGTGAGCGTCCTGCCGATCCAGGGTTGTCGGCACCGGGTGAAATTACTAGCACGGACCAGGCGGAAGGGCAATCCTTCATAGGGGAAATCGCCCGTCCGGCGGCGGAGCATCGAGGATCGCGGAGGGCAAAAAATGGAGCGGAAGACGGGATTTGAACCCGCGACAGCCACCTTGGCAAGGTGGAGCTCTACCGGGCTGAGCTACTTCCGCTCTCGGAGTGGATTGTCGGACAGAACCCGGGAATTCTAAACCCCGACCCGAACCCCGTCAAGCGAGCGGCTACCGGCCCGGCCCCGGCTGCTGCACCGTCTCCAGCCACTTGTGGTATCCGGTTCCCATCCGCCGCGACGCGTTGGCCTGGCGGTAGAGCTGGAGGTACTTCCGGGCGGAGGCTTCCCACGAGAAGTCGCGCGCCATGCCGTTCCGGCGCACGCGCAGGAGCGCCCGGGGCTCGCCGTGGAGCTCCAGCGCGCTCTCCACCGCCCCGAGGAGCGCCTCCGGAGTGTAGGGGGCGAACACGATCCCGGTCCCTCCTTCCGAGCCCGGGGAGTATGGATCCACCGTATCCGCCAGCCCGCCGGTCCAGCGCACCACGGGAACGGTCCCGTAACGCATGCTCATCATCTGGTTCAGACCGCAGGGCTCGTAGCGCGAGGGCATGAGAAAGAAATCCGCGCCCGCCTCGATCCGGTGCGCCAGCGGGTCGTCGAATCCTTTCCGGAACCGGAGCCGGTCCGGGAAGCGATTCTCGAGCGCCGTGAAGAAATCCTCGTAGCGCTTGGATCCGCTTCCCAGGAGCACCCAACGGGCGGGGAGCTTGAAGAGCCGGTCCGCGGCGGCCTCGATCAGGTCGAACCCCTTCTGCTCCGCGAGCCGCGAGATCATCCCGACCAAGGGGCGCTCGGGCTCGGCCGGAAGCCCGGTCTCCTCGAGGAGCGCGGCCTTGCACACCGCCTTCGCCTCAAGGCTCTCCGCGTCGAAGCGCGCCGCGATCCACCGATCCGTGCGGGGATTCCAGATCTTCACATCGATGCCGTTCAGGATGCCGACCAGATCCTCCCGCCTCGCGTTCAGCACCCCCTGGAGCCCGAACCCGTACTCCTCGCCGGACTGGATCTCCTCGGCATAGCGCTCGCTCACGGTGGTGATCACGTCCGCGAAATGGATCCCCGCCTTGAGGAAATTCATCTTCCCCCAGAATTCGAACGGCGAGAGCGGATAGAAGTATTCGGGAGGAAATCCGGCCATCGCCATGGAATCCGGGTCGTAGAGGCCCTGGTATCCCATGTTGTGGATCGAGAGGATGGTCGCGGTCATCTGGAAGAAGGGATCCTCCGCGAGGATCGTCTTCAAGTACGCCGGCACGAGCGCCGCCTGGTGGTCGTTCGCGTGGATCACCTCGGGCGCGAACGCGAGCGCGCGCATCGCCTCGATGGAGGCGCGCGAATAGAACGCGAACCGCTCCGCGTTGTCCGGAAACGCCTCACCCGTCGCGGGATCGTTGTAGATTCCGGGGCGTCCGAAATACCGGTCGTTGGCGATGAAGTAGGTGGCGAGGTGCGCCGGGAGATCGGGGGCGCGGAGGGCGTACACGAGCCCCGGCGTGTCCTCGCCCCGGATCGTCACCTCGATCTTCGAGACGAGCTCGAGAGAGCTTCCCTCCGGCAGCGCGAGGTCCCGATACCGGGGGAGGAAGACGGCCACCGAGCACCCCAGATCGGCCACCGCCCGGGAGAGCGCGCCCACCACGTCGGCGAGCCCGCCCACCTTCGCGAACGGAACCGCCTCGGCGCTCAGGAGCGCGACACGAAACCGCTGGGTCATGGGGTCAGAGCTTGATGTCCCGAAGGTAGTGGGCCGCCTCCTCGGGGGACGTGGGGTTGATGTAGAACCCGGTGCCCCATTCGAATCCCGCCACCTTCGTCAGCTTGGGCATGATCTCGATGTGCCAGTGGTAGTAGTCGAGTCGCGTGTCGCGGCACGGAGCGCTGTGCACGATGAAATTGTAGTGCGGCCGGTTCAGCGCCTTGTTGATCCGCTCCAGCGTCTCCTTGAGGGCGTGCGCGAGCGACTTGAACTCGCTCTTCTGCGAATCCTCGAACGCCGAGATGTGGCTGCGCGGCAGGATCCAGGTCTCGAAGGGAAAGCGCGGCGCGAACGGACCGAACGAGACGAAGTGCTCGTTCTCGAGCACGATGCGCTTCCCCTCCCGGAGCTCCTGCTCGATCATGTCGCAGAACACGCACCTCTCCTTCAATCGGTAGTGCTGCAACGCTCCGTCCAGCTCCTCGGTCACCACCTTGGGAATGATGGGCGTGGCGATGAGCTGCGTGTGGCTGTGCTCGAGCGAGGCGCCCGCGTTCTCTCCGTGGTTCTTGAAGATGAGGATGTAGCGGAACCGGTTGTCGTTCTTGAGATCCACGACGCGGTCGCGGAACGCCCAGAGCACGTTCTCGATCTGCTCCTGGCTGAGCTCGCTCAGCTCCTTCGTGTGATCATTGGTCTCGATGATCACCTCGTGCGCGCCGATTCCGTTCATCTTGTCGTAGAGCCCTTCACCGCGACGGTCGAGCCCTCCCTCGATCTGGAGCGCGGGGAACTTGTTGGGCACGACGCGCACCGTCCAGCCGGGGGTGTTGGGAGACGTGCCGGGCTCGCGGTAGGCCAGCACCTCGGGCGGAGTCTTGTCCTCGTTGCCGACGTCGAAGGGACAGAGCTTCGCGTTCGAGGCGGACGGGGCCGAGCCGTTGAAATCGGACGGACGGCGTCCGCGCTCGGTCGAGATGATCACCCAGCGGCCGACCACAGGGTCCTTACGCAGCTCTGGCATAGCTCTCCATGTTAGTTCGAGTGCGCGGCGCGGTCAACTGGGTATCGGCGTAAGTTCAGTCTTTGTTTAGGGTTGTGTTCGAGGGGCATCGGATCCGGAACGCCCCGGAGTAGCCCGCGCGCAGCGCCTGGTCGCGGAGCGCTCCGGCAGCCTGCTCGGAGTCGAAGTCGCCCAGCCGCACCTTGAAGTGAGATGCCTCGGAATCGACGTAAACCCGGCAGTGGAGGAGCTGGGCCGCCTCCCGGGCCGTCCGGTCCGCCAGCTCCCGGTCCTGGGTCGCGAAGACCTGGATGCGCCAGAGGGAGCCGGGAACCGCCGCCCCGGCTCGCGCCGGGGCGCTCTGAGACGCCTGAACGGGAGCCCGAGGGGTGGGAACCCCCCCGCCCTCCCCGGGGGCCGGGACGGGCTCCGGGATGGTTTTCAGCTCGTCCGGGGTGATCTCCTCGCCCGGATCGAGCCGCGCGGGCCGCACGACACCCTCGCGCGGCTCCTGGGCCGGGGGCGTGGCGTTCGCGGGCGCCGACGTGGACGCGACCCGCGCCCCCGCGGGGGCGGCCGGGGAGCGCGCGCACCCCGCCGCGAGGACCACGAGACAGAGCGCTCCCGCAGCCCGGAGGGGCGCGCGCCTAGAGATGATCATCGAGATCCTTTCGTTTCTTCAGCTCTTCGACGATGGCGCGAACCTCCTGAGCCCGCTCGCGGGCGCAGACCAGGGTCACGTCGGGTGTCCGCACGATGATCAGGCCCTCGAGGCCGACGCCGGCCACGAGCCCTCCCTCCGTGAAGGCGATCACGTCCCTGCAATCGTGGAGGAGCGCCGAGCCTTTCGTGACGTTGCCGGCTCGATCCCTCGCCCCGGGCGAGTCCAGGGCCTCCCAGGATCCCAGATCGTCCCAGGAGAACCCGGCCCGTGCCACGAGCGCGCGCTCGGAGCGCTCCATCACGGCATAGTCGATCGAGATCGCGGGCGCTTCCCGGTAGTACCGCTCCAAAGCCCGCAGCGCTCCGGCATCCTCGCGCCGCGGGAGCCGGGTCAGGAGCTCCGCGATCCGAGGCTCGTGCGCCTGGAGCTCCTGCACCATGATCGCGGGCGGAAACACGAACATGCCCGCGTTCCAGAGATGTCGTCCGTCCGAAGCATAGCCCTCCGCCGTCGGTGCGTCGGGCTTCTCGCGAAACGCGCGCACGCGCTGGTAGACGGAGCCCGGCTGGATCGGATCGCCCGATTCGATGTAGCCGTACCCGGTCTCCGCGCGCGTGGGGGGGACGCCGAAGGTCACGATGGCGCCTCGCTCGAGCGCGACCCGGGCGGCGCTCCGGAGCTCCTCGCGAAAGAGAGCCGCCGGCTGCACGCGGTGGTCCGAGGGCAGCACCGCGATCACCGCGTCGGGCCCCGCGTCTCCAAGCCACCACGCCATCAGCCCGACCGCGGGCGCCGTGTTCCTTCCCACGGGCTCCCCGATCACCTGGGACGCCGGAACGCCGCTCGCCAGTCGCTTCGCTTCGTCCTCGAGATCCCGCGCGGTCACGATCCACTGGTCCTGGAACGGAACGAGACCTTCGAGACGCTCGAGGGTCTGCTCCAGCATCGAGCGGTCGCCGACGAGCGGAAGGAACTGCTTCGGCCTCGACCGGCGCGAGAGCGGCCAGAAACGCTCGCCGCGTCCGCCCGCCAGGATCACCGCGTGAAGGCGCATGGGCTAGCGGTACCACACGCCCCCGGACGGCGGCAACCGCCAACCTCAATAGGCTCCCCGGGCGGAGAGCACGGCGGGGATCGTGAGGACGAGGATCGTGAGATCCAGGCGGAAGGATTGCCGGTCCACGTATTCGAGATCGAGACGCATCCACTCCTCGAACCCCAGATCGCTCCGGCCCCGAATCTGCCAGAGGCAGGTCAGACCCGGCGTGACGGAGAGACGCCGCAGCATCCAGGGCTCGTACCGTTCCACCTCCTCCGGAAACGGCGGACGAGGACCGACCAGGCTCATGTCGCCGCGGAGCACGTGCAGGAGCTGAGGCAGCTCGTCCAGGCTCAGCTTGCGGAGCCATCGTCCCACCCGTGTTACGCGCGGGTCGTTGTGCAGCTTGAAGGCCGGACCTTCGGCCTGGTTCAGGTGCAGGAGCAGCCCCCGCAGCTCTTCGGCCCCGACCCGCATCGACCGGAGTTTCAGGAAGGTGAACTTGCGACCGCCTCGCCCCACCCGGACCGCGCGATGGAACACCGGGCCCGGCGAGTCGAGCTGGATGGCGATCGCCGCGAGCGCGATCAGGGGCGCCGCGATCACGAACGCGACCGAGCCCAGGGAGAGATCCAGAGCGCGCTTTCCGAAGCGCTTGTAGAGCGACACGGGCGCCAATGTAGCACAGGGGGAGGCCGGAACAGGCTCGGGGCCGCGGCGTTTCCACCGCGGCCCCGTCGGCCTGCTGCTGCGTTTGCACCGCCGATCCGGACTACTTCAAGATCGTGACCGTGTTCTTGAAGATCCCGTCCGGAGTCTCGCCACGGACGAAGTAGACGCCCGACGCCAGCTTCTCACCGCTCTGGCCCCGTCCGTCGATCGTCAGCTCATGGCTACCCGCCACCATATAGGTCGTACCCTGAATCGTACGAACCAAACGGCCCTGAAGATC
>Ga0075423_10001609_pt1 | contig 20047 bp, 15 predicted proteins | sample SoiMethybrSBSTD2_FD_80114 | JGI IMG/M metagenome (GOLD analysis project Ga0075423, IMG submission 80114) | Bulk soil microbial communities from a Populus tree surrounding site in Tennessee, USA - Soil MetaG P. TD hybrid SBSTD2 | ecosystem: Environmental > Terrestrial > Soil > Tree plantation...
AAGGAGGCGAGCATCGCGATGGGAATGCAGTTCGAATCGGAGATCGAGAAACGTATCCGCGTTCTCCCGGACCTGGTCTACCAGGACGAGATGACCCTCCGGAGCGGCGCGCGCGAGCTTCGCCTCATGAGCGTCACCGGCGACGCGACGGCGTCGACCGTCCTGTATCTGCCGGGGAGCCGGATTCTCGTCACCGGCGACGTCCTCGTGAGCCCCGAGGAGGGGAAGGGGCCGCCGCCCTGGACGACCAATTCCTACTCCGTGACGCCCTGGCTCGAGAGTCTTCGGCGCCTCGAGGCGCTCGATCCGGCCGTCATCGTGCCGGGCCAGGGGCCGGTGATGCACGACAAGAGCTATCTCGAGCGAACGATCGAGCTCTTCGCGTCGGTCATCGACCAGGTGCACGCCGCTCTCGAGCGCGATCTCGTGACGTTGAGGGACGTCCAGGCGGCGGTGGACGTGGACCGGATCGGCCGCGAGTACGCCCCGGGCGTTCCGCTCTCCGAAGACTTCCGCTCCTGGGTCGGGACCTTCTCGAAGAAGGCGATGCAGGAAGCCCTGGACGGCGCCGCGGATGTCGCGAATTAGCATGTTCGCTCCGAATCGCACGGCTCTGCGCCGATGCCTCGCGCTCTTCTCTCTCGCTCTCCTCTGCCGGTCCGCCGCGCGCTCTCAATCGCCGCAGGCCCTGACCGTCCCGGCGGACTCGCCGCGCTGGGACCTGCAGGGCGAGGCCAAGCCCGCCGAGTACCTTGGTCGGAAGAGCCTCCTTCTCGACGGGGGCGCGGCCATTCTCAAGGACTTCGATATGCGCGACGCCGTGATCGACGTGGACGTCGCGACCCCGGCGACCCGCGGCTTTTTCGGCTTTCAGTTTCGATTGACGGAGGACGGCGCCAACGGCGAGTGGGTCTATCTCCGCCAGCACAAGTCCGGGCTTCCGGACGCCATGCAGTACACCCCGGTGCTCAACACCGGCGCCAACTGGCAGATCTACAACGGCGCGGGCTTCACGGGCGCCGTCGACATTCCGAAAGAGACGTGGTTCCACCTCCGCCTCGAGGTCGCGGGCGCGCAGGCGAAGCTCTACGTCAAGGACATGGACCGGCCCGCGCTCGTCATGCCCGATTTGAAGAGCGGAGTCCAGAAGGGACTGGTCGCTCTGCACGACCTGACCGGGGCCACTTACTTCTCGAATTTCGAGATTCGGGCGACGCCGGACGCGCCCTGGCAGCGCCATCTGCCGCCGATGCCGCCGAACACGCTGACCCGGTGGAAGCTGTCGCCGGCCTACGACGCTCTGCAGCGTGATCTCGAACGCCCTTTGACCGCTGCCGAGAGCGCCGCGATCCACTGGCAGGACGTGGAGGCGGAGCCGCCCGGCTTCGTCGTTCTGTATCGGTACCGCGAGGCGCCGCACTTGAGGGTTTCGTTCGCGAACGATTTCTCCAAGCGCCTGGAGCCTCAGCCGGGAACGAAGGTCCTGTACGCGCGGACGAGGATCGAGTCCGAGCGCGATCAGGTGAAGAAGCTCGAGATCGGCTACAGCGACGAGGTCCGCGTGTTCGTCAACGGCCGCATTCTCTTCCGCGGGCGGAGCGCCCAGAATTTCCGCGACCCCGGGTTCCTCGGCATCGTCAACCCGGAGAACGACGCCGTGTACCTGCCTTTGAAGAAGGGATCGAACGAGCTGACGCTGGCAGTGAGCGAGCTCGGCGGGGGCTGGGGATTCATCTGCCGCCTGGAGTGAGCCAAGACCCGTTCGGCCGCGTCCGTCTCGGCGAGGCCCTTTGACTCATTGCTCGGCAGGGGGTGCGATCGGTCTGCTGAAGAGCTGCCGGAGAAAGTCAGGCAGTCTGGGCCCCCTTCCTTCCATTCGCTCGCGCACGTGCTCGACGACCTTTCCGGCGATTCCCTTGACCCACTCGCCGGGGTGACGCGGCAGAACCCGGCGGACGAGATCGAGGGCGACGGAGTAGTCGACGTCGACCTTGGGTTCGGAGATCATCCCGGAAACGCGGAAGGGCAGCGTCACGCGACCGAGCTCGTCGGCGATGCGCCGACCGGCGGCGCCGAAGCCGCGGAGGATTCCCGGCCCGATGACGAGGCGGCCTTCGTACGAGAGCGTCTGGTCGAAGCCGATCCACCCGTCGGCGGTCACCGCGACGTCCTGGCCGGAGAGCGAGAGACCCGGCGTCAGAACGCGGCCTTCGGTGAGACGCACGGTCACGTCGAGCGTCTTGAAGCGGGTCGACTCGAATCCGCCGGGGACCTGGAACCCCGCGACCCTTCCGATCGTCGAAAGCGCGCTCGCGACCTTCGGCATCAGCTCGACGGTCTTCAGGTCCGCGTTGGCGAGCAGGATGCGGCCCTCTCCGCGCCCCGTCTTCGACAACGCGTCCGGGGCGAGCCCGCGGCTGGCCAGAGACATCTTCGCCGTCAGCGTGCCGGACAGCGGGTGGCCTGCCGTCGGGAACGACTCGGCGAGCCGCCCGGCCTGGACTCTCTGCACTTCGAGGCGGATCCGAGATTCGCCCTTCGGATCCGCGAAATTCGACTCGAATCGCCCACTCAGAACGCCCCCGAACGCACGCAGCTCCGGTGAAAGCGTGAGCGCGCCCTCGTTCCAGGACCAGTCCGCGACGAGCTCGTCGAACGGCAGCTTCTGAAGCCGACCGGCCGACGCGGTGACGCGGCCGCTGATCGGCGCGTTCCGCCGCGCCAGGAGCGTCGCGCGGACGGCCGGCGCCGCGAGGACCGGCTCGCCCGCGCGGCTCACCGAGAGCGGCGCGGCGTCGAGGGACGCGCGTGTCGAGAGATCGGTCGGCGTGCCCTGAAGCGAGGTGTCCAGTCGCACGCGCCCGGAAAGCTGCATGCCCGGGGGCAGGGAGCGTGAGAAGCCCGGGAGGCGGGCGAGCGTCTCGATCGCGACGTCGCCGGGCGTCGCGATGCGGAGGTCGAGACGCGGGGCCGTCGTGCGCAGACCGTCGATCCGTCCCTCGGCCCGGAGAGGCAGACTGGCCAGGGCGAACGGCGACTGCGCGATTGCGACCGAATCGCCGGAGCCCTCGAGCGTCAGGGCGAGTTTCGCTTCGAAAGGCGGGATTCGCGTGGACCGGGGCGGCGGGACGAGAGCCACGTCGCCGGTCACGTTCACGACGCCGCGCGGCGATCCATGGAGCGCCCCCTCGATCGAGAGAACGCCCGGGTCGATCTTTCGGGCCGCTCCGAAGTAGGGCGCGATGCGAGCCAGCGCGAGACTCCTCGCGGCAAAGATTGCCTCGAACGGCGCATCCGCAAAGCCCTTTCCCGGCGACGGCGGGCCGATCGCTCCCTTGAGAAAGATGTTGCTGCCCGCGTCGGCGAGGAAGCGCCCGGACAGGTCGAAGCAAGGGGTCGACGCCGGGCCGAGGTCGCAGATCTCGCCGGCCAGATCGTCGAGCGAGATCGTGACGGTCTTCCCGGGCGAGATCTGGCGATCGACGAAGAGGAATCGGCCGCGGGAGATCTGAACGCGCGAGACGGCGAAATCCACGGCTCCGGCCGCGGGCGGCGGGGAAGCGCGGAGGTGGTGCGAAGCGCCGAGGTCGGCGAAGTTCAGCTCACCCGCCGGGTTTCGCTCGATCGCGACGGTGACGCCTTCGAGGACGATCCTTCGCACCTCGACGCGACGCGAGAGGAGCGGCCAGAGCGCGAGTTTCACCGAGAGCTCGTCGATCGTCGCGAGCGCCGGGGTCTCCCATCCGGGCGGATTTCGAACGGTCACCCCCTCGATCCTCGCGCCGAGGCCGTAGAGAAGCTCGAGGTGGATCGCGCGCGCCTCGACCTTTCGGTGGAGCGAAGACTCGACGGCGCCGAGAATTCGGTCGCGGATGGAGTCGAGGGACAAGAGGTAGGGGAGAGCGAGAACGACTGCGATCAGGAGAATCGGAAGTGCGGAAAGGGCGACCAGGAGACGACGGATGGGCGACATGGAAAGAACCCCCCGAGGTTGGCAACCTCCGTGGAAAGTGAACGACGCAACCGGACTCTAGCGCGGGACGACGCGGAAGGCGCCGGGAAATTGCGGAGCGGGGCTCGTCTGCCCGCAGGGCCTAACTGCTGGCAGTCGTCTGAGCGCCGCCTCCGGTCCGCAGAGACAGAGCCAGGCCGGCGGCCATCAGAGCAAGCAGCACGAGGTTCACCGCGAGTCCGGGCGGTGTGCCCGTCCGTGCGATCGGCATGACCCAGACGATGACGCGCCTCGCCACATGCTCGAGCAGCAGCAGCGAAAGCATCAGAGGGACCATCGCCCGGTATCGAACGAGGACGACGATGGAAAGCGCGCAGATCACGAGTTGCGCGAGCCCCCAGATCGCGAAGAGGGTCACGACCGCCTGCGCGCCCGCGGGCGTGAAGCTGTCGAGCGGGATGCCGTCGGCCGAAGTCGCTACGGAGCGGCCGTTGAAGATGGAATTCAGGCTCATGGCGGTCTTCATGAACACGATGACGCCAAATACCCAGAGCGCCGCCTTGTGGCCGCGATAGGTGTTGTCTATCTGCTGCGGAAGGATCTGGTCGAACATGACGGTTCCTCCCCCGAGAGAGAGTCTCCCTCCGAGTTTAAAAGACGAGTGCGCGGTTCTTAGATTGTGGAGGATGGACCCGCGGCGCGGCGTTTCTCGGGGAGACCGGTGGACAGGCGCGGGATGCCGGGGCCGCGACTGCGACCCCGGCTCGCGTCGGCTATCGACCGCTTGGACGGTTCAGTCGCCTTCGCCCGTCGGCCTCAGATCCAGAAAAGACTGATAAAAGGTTCCACAAGTTCCGGACGGCTCTCCCGCCGTGAGCTGGATCCCGGAGGAAGCGGCAAGGCCCGTGGCACCGCCTTCGAACCGACACCCGCTATATCCGGTTCGAAACGTTCCCGTGACGGAACCGAGACCGCCGATGACTCCGTCGAACCGGAAGAGGACATTCTCGGATGGGGTCGACGTGAGTACGCTCAGGCGATCACCGGACTGACTGACTGTCGCTGGTGCCTCATCGGTCGGACCCCAAACGGAGACCCAATCGCCCCTCAGTTCGGTCGGGGCCGGGCCGGTCGTCACTTGGGTATCCGCGCTTCCGCAGAGTTGCGTCGGATCGATCGGATCGTGCCGATACGTCCTGGAAGCCCCCGTCGCGGTGTCGACCACGGTCAGGGTGTAGGGAAGCGACGTGAGCCCGCTCTGGAAGAGCCAGAAGTCCCCGTCCGGAAGCGACGTCGCGTCGAGCATCTTGACGAAGACCTCGGGAAAGGTCGAGTCGCCGGTCAGGCTGGGAAGGCTGAAGTAGCCGAAACGATCCGCTTGCGGGATCGCGACGCCGGTCACCGCGTCTCCGGAAAAGGGATCGGTGGCCGAGAGCGTGAGACGGAAGCGGCCCGAGAGCAGGGTGAGCTCACTCGCCGGCTCGACGGTGGACGACTTTGCACGTTGGGCGCTCGTCGCCGAGCCATGCGGCGGATCCGCCGGAAATGCCTGAATGTCGGCGGTGCCGCAGAAGGCCCGGCCGTCGTAGATCTGGACGCGTCCGCTCGCGGCGTCGGTGACGACGAGGCTGTAGGCGACGTTGCTCAGGGCCGTCGAGAAGAGCCAGTAGCCCTGGTCCGGAAGCGAGGTCGCGTCGAGCATCTTCACGAAGACCTCGGGCAGCGCCGCATCTCCGGTCAGAGACGGAAAGCTGAAATAACCGAAGCGGTCCCCTTGAGGCAGAGTGCGGACCGCGGCCGGCGCCTGCGTGCTCGGATCCACAGCGAACAGGTCCACGCGGAAACGGGACCCGAGAAGGCACAGGTGATCGTTCCCGGCATGACAGGAGCTCGCGCCTTCCAGGGGCAGCTCGCGGTGGAAAACGCCCGCGCCCGTCGCCGCATAGAGGTTTCGGCCGGAGGGATCGATCGCGAGGGAACGAACGGAGCCGCTCGTCAGGCCCGTATCGAACAACCGCCAGGTCTGCCCGCCATCGACGCTGCGCCACACTCCTCCGCGCGGAAGTCCCGCGTAGATCGTCGCAGCGGAAAGCGGATCGACGACGATCGCGCTCACGGCTCCGGGAAGCGCTCCGAGAGGAGTCCAGTTCTCTCCCGCATCTGCGCTTCGGAGGATCTGCCCCGAAGACGTCGCCGCGAAGAGCCGTCCGCCCTGCGGCTCCCGCGCGAGAGCGGTGACGGAGTAGCCAAGATTGGTCGAGGGAAGCGCCCACGTGACGCCGGCGTCCGGACTCTTCGCGACGGAACCGCCACTCGGATTCACGCCGCCGTAGTAGCCGTTGGAGTAGGCGAAGTCGGTTCCCGCGAGGAGAGACCCGTCGACCGAGTCGGCGAGCAGCGCATAGACCCCTCGCGGACGCGCGAAGCTCGTCTCCTGCCAGGTCGCGCCGGCGTCCTGGCTGCGCATGACGGCCGGTCCATAGCTCACGTTGAAGTCGTAGGCACCGGACGGTCGGGTGGCCGCGAACACGCTGGCCGATGAAAGCTCGAAGGCGATAGCGCTCACGGGAGTCGCGCCGAGGGTGGTCTTGATCCACGTCGCGCCGCCATCGTGACTGGCGGCGACGAGACCCAGCGGAGATCCGACGTACAAAGTGGAGGAGTCCGACGGATCGACGGCGATACGGGTCAGGCGGGAGAGATCCGGATCCCCGGCCGCGATCTCGACCCACGTCGCGCCGCCGTCCAGGCTCTTCCGAAGGCCGACCGCACCCGGAGCATCGACGGTGCTCGTCGCGTAGAGGATGCGCGGGTCGGCCGGATCCAGGACCACGCTCGTGATCTCGGAAACGCCGGCCGGCCCGAGACTTCTCCAGACGTTGTCGACGGCGCCGGCCGGCCGAGCCGGGAGCCATGCGAGCGTAACGAGGACACCCAATGCGAGCGACGGATGAGACTTCGTGGCCCTCATGGGTCCTCCTGGTCGAATGCCGTGCGCTACCGGTTCAACGTGAGAAGCCGGCCGGCGCCGCACGGACGCCGGGGATCGGCTTTCTCACTCACATAGGTTTCCTGGGTTTCCGTGACTCTATCGAAAACCGTGATGGCGTAGTCCACGTGCGTCAGCCCGGCAAACGCACGGACTTGCAAGGAGATAATCGCGCCGGGCCCTCTCGCGGGCGGGAAGTCACAATCTGCCTGGATCAGAACTCACTCCCCTTGCTTACCGAGAGAAAGATGTGAACTTTTCGCCGGCGTCGCCGTAGACTCCCCTAGGAAACCGAGATGAGCAAACCGAGCGACCTCGTCCAGGGCACCCTAGACCTGCTGCTTCTGAAGATGCTGGCGCTCGAGCCGCTGCACGGCTGGGCCATCAGCCTCCGTCTTCGGGCCGTCTCGGGAGACGTGCTTCAGGTCAGCGAGGGATCTCTCTACCCGGCGCTGCACAAGCTCGAGCAGGAGGGCTGGATCAAGGCGGAGTGGAAACAGACGGAGAACAACCGCCGCGCGAAGTTCTACTCGCTGACGCGCCTGGGAAGGAAGCAGCTCGAATCGGAGGCGGCGAACTGGCAGCGGCTTTCGGCGGCCATCTCGTACGTCGTCCAGCTCTCCTAGGCCTAGCCATGCGCATGGAACACTGGTGGTTCACCACGCCCCTGAGGCTCAAGTCCATCTTCCGCCGCGCCCGGGCCGAAGGGGAGCTCGACGAAGAGCTCCAGTTCCACCTGGAGAAGAAGATCGAAGAGGGCGTCGCCGGGGGTCTCACTCCCGACGAGGCGCGTCGCCAGGCGCTGCTCGCCCTGGGCGGCCTCGACAAGCAGAAGGAAGAGATGCGGGACGCGCGCCGCGTCCACTGGCTGACGGATTTCCTGGACGACGTGCGCTACGCGTTCCGGAGCCTGCGTCGCACGCCCGGGCTGTCCGCTTTCGTGGTGATCACGCTCGCTCTCGGTATCGGAATGACGGCGACGCCCTTCTCCATGCTCGACGCCTTGGTCTTCCGGCCGTACCCGGTTCCTCGGCCGGCCGATGTCGTCACGCTCGTGAGCACGTCGCGGGACAACGCCTACGACTTGTTCTCCTACCGGGAATTCGTCGACATCCGCGAACACACGAAGAGCTATGCCGGGGTCATCGCGAACGGGGACGTGCAGCCCGTCGGTTTCCGCGCCCGGCTCGAGGATACGCCGCAGGTTCGCGGCGGTCTCCTCGTTTCGGGCAACTACTTCCGAGTGCTCGGAGTGGAACCCACGATCGGCCGCGGCTTCCGGGACGACGAGGACGCGGTGCCGGGCCGCGACGCCGTCGTCGTGCTCGGCTCGGACTTCTGGAAGCGAGAGTTCGCCGGCGATCCGTCGATCGTGGGCCGCGTCGTTCGGCTGAACGGCGTGGACTTCACGGTGATTGGCGTCGCGCCGGAGTCTTTTCCGGGGATGTTCATCTTCATCCGTCCCGACCTCTATATCCCGTTCGCCATGGCGGGGAAGTTCCCCACGAACCCGAAGAAGAGTTTCTTCGTGGATCGGGACGACCGTCAACTTGTCGTGCGGGCGCGCCTGAACCGCGGGACGACGCTCCGGAAGGCACGAAACGAGATCGCCGTCCTCGCGCGGAACTTCGAGCGCGAGTATCCGAAGACGAACCTCGAGCGCGGCGCCGCGGTTCACACCCGGTTCGAGATGCGGACGCTGGACCGAGAGAAGAACTGGAAGTTCGGCGTGATCTTCACCGGGCTCGCGCTCGCGGTGCTGCTCGTGGCGTGCACCAACGCCGCGGGCCTGCTCCTCTCCCGGGCCCGCACCCGCACGCGCGAGATCGCCGTGCGCCTCGCGATCGGCGCCGGGCGTTTCCGCTTGATCCGGCTGCTCTTGACCGAGAGCCTGGTCCTCGCGATTCTGGGGGGCCTGGGCGGCATCGCCGTCGGGTACGCCGGCATCTCCGCGATGGAGAGATTCACGATTCCGGCGGAGCTCCCCGTGAAGGTCCCGTTCCAGATGGACACGCGAGTGCTCGTGGCGAGCCTCGTCCTGTCGGTGCTCTCCGCGCTTTTCTGCGGCCTGGCGCCCGCGCTCCAGAGCACGCGGACCGACCTGCTGAAGGGTCTCAAGGCCTCCGACGTCGATGTGCCCGGGCGCGGGCACAAGCGTCTCTGGGGCCGGAATGCACTGGTGGTGGCTCAGGTCGCGATGTCCTTGATGCTCCTCGCGGCGTCCTTCCTCATGTTCCGTGGCTTTCAGCACAGCCTGGGCGATGGAGTCGAGTTCGCGAAGGAAGCCAAGGATCACGTGCTGATGATGCGGTTCGATCCGCGCCTCGTGCAGTACAGCGCGGACCAGACGGAGAACTTCTACAAGCTTCTCGCGGCACGAGTCCGGGAGATGCCGGATGTCCGCAGCACGGGCTATACGCAGTGCCCTCCACTCGGGCTCGAGGGTTTCGACCGTGTGGCTTTCGTCCCGGACGGCTATTCGATGCCCCGCGACCGCAAGAGTTTCACTGCAGCCAGGGACATCGTGGACGACGGGTTCTTCGAGACCATGGGAATACCGATCCTGCGCGGCCGCGGCTTCCGGACGTCGGACACCGCCGAGACGCCGCGCGTCGCCGTCGTCAACGAAAACTTCGCCAGGCACTACTGGCCGAACGAAGACGCCGTTGGCCAGCGTTTCCGGCTCGACGGCAGCGACGGGATGCCCGTCGAGATCGTCGGTGTCGCGCAGAGGATCAAGTATCAGGACACCTTCGACAAGGGGATCGACTTCGTCTACCTGCCGCTCACCCAGCAGCGCGTCCCACGCATGGTGCTGCTGGTCCGGTCGACCGGCGATCCGCTCCAGCTGGCCAAACCGGTCAAAGAGATCGTGCGGACACTGGATGCAAACATGCCGGTGGTGGAGACGCGAACCTACGCGGATCTCTACCGATACTCCGCGGTGGAGGGACCGGGCGTGGCGGTCAAGCTGGTCGGCTCGCTCGGCGTGGTGGGTCTCTTCCTGGCCATCGCCGGCCTGTACGGCCTGGTTGCCTACAACGTGACTCGCCGTACGCGCGAGATCGGCATCCGGATCGCCATCGGCGCGAAGCCGGCCGACGTGCTGCGCCTCGTCATGAGCAAGGGCCTCGTCCTGGTGGGAATCGGGGCGGGCCTGGGAGTCGCGATGGGTGTCGCCGTCGAGCGGTTGATGAACTCGATGCTGTTCGACGCGGGCGGCGTGGATCTTCTCGTCTATCTCGTCGTCGTGCCGGCGATGTTGCTGGTGACGATGCTCGCGGCCTACGCGCCGGCGCGGAGAGCGACGCACATCGCGCCGGCGCTCACCCTGAGGGCCGAGTGACGGGCGGAGCCCGTCATCTCGGGATCCCTCGCTTCCGCTCGGGATGACAGCGGAAAGGGGGACGGAAAAGTGCCAACGACCCGTCAACTGGCCCGAGCCGCCGGCCGCCTGTATTTCCTCCTCGCGCTGACCGCTCCGATCGGACTCCTGTACGTCCCGGACCGGCTGATCGTCTCCGGCGACGCCGCCGAGACGGCCAATCGTGTCGCGGCTTCTCCTTCGATTCTTCGCCTCGGCATCGCGAGCGAGCTGTTTCACCAGACCGTCGGAATCTTCCTGGTTCTGGCTCTCTACCGCCTTTTCCGGGAGGTCAGCGAGAAGCAGGCCGTCCTCATGGTCGTGCTGAGCCTTCTTCCCGTTCCGATCGTCTTCGGCGGCGTCATCGCCGAGATCGCCGCGCTCTTCCTCACGAGCGGCGCCGACTATTTGAAGGCGTTCGACAAGCCGCAGCTCGACGCGCTCATCTACCTGGCCATGCGTCTCCACGGGCGTGGAATCACCGTCGCCTCGATCTTCTGGGGGCTGTGGCTCTTTCCGTTCGGGACTCTCGTGATTCGCTCCCGGTTCATCCCGCGAGTCCTGGGCTACCTCCTCTGGATCGCCGGCGCGGCGTATCTCGTAAGCGCCACGGCCACGCTCGTGCTGCCGCAATTCAAACCTTTCGTCGACTCCTTCGCGATGATCCTCGAGACGTGCGAGCTGCCGATCATCTTCTGGCTCCTGATCTGGGGCGCCAGGGAGCCGGCCTCGGCGATCCCCGCGACATTGCCGCGGGCGTGAACGACCGCCGGAGCTAACGGATCTTCGCGACCCGCCCCTGCGTCGGGAACTTCTCGAACTGTTTCGGGTCGTGCCCGGGAACGACGCGATCCGCGGAGCCGGCGAGCTCGATCATCCGCGCCTGGTTTTTCACGTTGGCCGCCCGGTCGGCCTCGCTGAAGGTCGCGCTCGCCTTCCTCTCCGCGAGGTTTCGATAGAGATAGCAGTTGTCCGACGCGAGAACGAACGCCGGATCGCCGGCGACGCGGATGTACTGCGAGGCGAAAGTGTGGCGGGCGCCGGTGTACGCGCGAATGCCCGGAAGGATTTCGACGCCGTCGTCGTCCACGAGACGCAGGCGTCCATCGACGTTCTTCTGGACGAGGGCTTTCACGTCGTCGGGGTCGATGCCTCCGTGCTTTCCGCCCGGCTGCCAGGCGTCTCCCGTGTAATAGGCGAACTCCTGCTTCTGGATCCAGACCGTCGCTTTCGGAAAGAGATCGATGCCGCCCATGTGGTCCCAGTGGGCGTGGCTGACGACGATGTCCGTGACGTCTTCGGGCGCGAGGCCGGCGAGCTTCACGGCCTCGTCCGGGCGCAGATAGTCGGCGGTCGGGAATTGCTCGAGCCAGACTTCGCGATGAAAGCCGCTGTCGAAGAGGACATTGTGGCCGCCGCCGCGGATCAGCCAGACGACCATCGCGATATCGGTCTTCTCCTCTTCGGGCGCTCCCATGACCAGAGCCGACACCGGAAAGCCCCGAATCGTGCCGTAACGAATCGCCTGGATCGAGTACGCGGGCACGGTGGATGGAGACGGGGACGGCGACGGCGCGGGAGCGAAACCGAGAAGCAGGACTGCCGAGACCGCCGCGGCCAGACGAATGAAATGTCGGCTCGGTCTCTTCATCCGACGCGCGCTCCGCCTTTTTCTGGACCTTCGGCCGGTCTCTGAGCGATCATATCGGCAGCAACCCGCTCACAAGGCATTCTCCGGAGGCTCGCCGTGCCGAGGAAACTGCTCGTCGGTCTGCCGATCGCTCTCCTTTCCTTTTTCGTCGCGCGGGCAATCACGCGGAAGGCGGCGACCGCGCTCTCCGAGCCCGGCATCCCGGACGCTCTCGTCACGCGGCCGTGGGTCGAACAGCCGATCGGGCTCTCCGGCGTGGCCATCGACGTCCCCTGGCGGCTGGAGGGCAAGTCCGTACCGCTCCCCAAGGAGATCCAGGTCACGCTGTGGGCATGGATGGGCCACGAAGCCGAGGGCTTGAATGTCATGGCCTCGCGCGTCGTGTACGCGTACGGAACGAGGACGTCTCTCGACGGAGCCGCCGACGGCGTCGTCGAGTACGTCCGAAGAGTCCCCGGCACGAAAGCGGTGAGGAATCGCCGGACGGACACGAGATTGTTCGGTCAGCGCGCGATCGAGCTCGAATTGCGAATCGATCGCGAGAAGGGGGATCCGGTCGTCATGCACGCGATCGTCGTCCTCCGGGGACTCGAGCTCATTCAGGTGATGTCGATCGCCTGGCAGGAGCTGCCCAACGGCCGGAAGGCCTGGCAACGGATCCGCGACAGCGCGCGTGTCCTCTAGAGCGGAGCGCGATCGGTGTGCGGCCGCGGCCCGAACGCGCGGACGGCGAGCGAGATCGGTAGGCCGACGCACGTCATGTGCACGAGGATGGGCAGCGGCCAGAGAGCGGGCAGCGGACGCTTGACGACGTTGTCGAGGTAGAGCGGCCGCACCCCGGCGAGGAGCGGAATGACGCCGCGGTACATCACGAACAGCCAGAACACGCCGAAGAGGATTCCCGCGATCACGGCGTGCTCCACCATGGCCGGGATCCGGCGGGAGAGCGCGTAGAAGACGAGCGTCGCGGTCAGGGCGACGAGGAAATGCATGGCGAGACCCATCGCCGCCGTCGCGAATCCCCACTCGAAGGTCTTCGGTCCGAGCACGGCGCCGGCGATCCCCTGGAGCATCCGGATCGGCGTGCTCCCGCTCGCGATCGAGATGATGATCGCGGAGGTGATGTCGAGGACCCCGCATCCCATCCAGCCCCAGAAGATCGCGCGGCCCGCGCTGCGGCGTCTCTCGGGTGAATAGGCGGTCAGGCGGCTCTCTGGTGAAACGGCGCTCATGCGGCGCGAGCCTACACGAGGACGCGCGGCGCAAGATCGACTTCCACCGATATGGCGACGGCGCCGGAAATGGGGGGCGGCGTCTTAATGGAAATCGTCGGAAGCGTGAATCGCTGATCCTTCGGGACCTCCATCGGTACCGGCGGACAGCGATACAATTTCGTCAGAAGCATCCGGGACAGTTTGCTGGAGGGTTCGAGGCCATGCCGCACTTTCGGGGCGCGGGGAGGGCTTCGTCGCACGTCGCGTCGGCCGCGCTGACGGCGCTCGCGCTTCTCATCGGAGGCAGCCTCGCCCCGGCCGGGTGTTCCTCGAAGCCGCGCACCTCCGCATCTCCCTCGCCGAGCCCGTCGCCTTCCGCCGGCCCGTCGACGGCGGCAGTCGAAAAGACGGAGCGTCGGACCGAACGGATCGGCTGGCTGACCATCGAGCTCGAGAATCCGCCGGCCGCTTCGGTCATGGCCGTCGCGCCGGAGAGACTGCCCGCGCACGTCGAGGATCTCTATCGGATTCGACCGGACCGCAGGTTCCTCTACGCCGCCGCGGAGCTCGAACGGCTCACCGCCGGCGGCCCGCGCCGCGGGACGCTCGCCATCCGCTTCGACGAGGGGCGCTGGCGCCTCTCTCTCGACGGCGCTTCGCTCGGGGATCTCCCGGAATTTCCCGACTTCGCGGAGGCGAAGAATCTTCTTCTCTCTCGCGTTCCCCGCCTCGAAGGACGTGCCGCGGGCACCGAGCTCGGGCCCGCCGCGCGGGCGGCGCTCGAAAATGGAATTCCGGCCGAGATATTTTCCGTGCTCGGCCGCCTGAACAATGCCTGGAAACCGCCGGGAGATCCCGCTCTCGCCGAGGCGGGCCTGCGTGGTCTCCTCTGGCTCTCTCTCCAGACCTACGACCAGCTCGAGCTGGGCGATCCGATCCTCGGAAAGGCGCTGGCGCTCTTCGCGATCGCCGAGGCCGGCGCGCCCGGCCGACACGCGCGGGAGGAGAGCCTCCTCGCGGCGCTTCTTGGCTACGAGGACCATGCGCGGAAGGCGTCGAGCGGGCTGGCGGCGGACGATCCGGTGCGCGCCTTCGCCGAGTGGGACGTCGCCGGCTCGAAGTCTCTCGCCCGGCGTTCGCCGACGAACCTGCGAGCGCAGTACCTCTACCTCCTCCGCCTGGCCGAGAGCCGCCCCCGCGAGGACGACTGGTTCCGCGAGTTCGAGGCCTCCGCCTGGGGCGCCGCCGGAGGCGCGAGCCTGCGGCTCGTGCTGACACTCGACGCCTTTTCCCTGCGGACCGTTCCCCCGACACTCATGGTGTGGGAGGTCCTGGAGGAGCTCGGGGGCGCCCCGCCGGCGAGCCCTTCCGCGAGTGCGCGGGGGCTCCCATGGCGGGCAGTCGCGATGCAGCGAGCCAGGCTTCTCGACCCGGAGAAGCGTCCGGAGGGGCGGCTGTCGGAGATCGAAGCCGCGGTCGACCGCGAGGCCGCTCTCTTCGACGGTCCGCTCCTCGACGGACACGTCGTCCGCGGCCACCGACACGCGAACTTCTACTCCGCCGTCTACGCGGCGGCCCGCTTCGACTTCGATCACTTGAGCTCGACGGAAGACGCGGAGAGCCTGGCCAACGTTCTGGCGAATCCGCCGGCCGGCACCGCCGCCGACTTGAAGGACTGGATCCTCCATCGGGTGCACCTGCGGCGCTCGAACGAAGGCGTCCGCGACGTTGCCCGGGACATGGGCCGGCTGCGGCACATCGGCGTCGATCCGCTGAGCCGGATCTCGTACTCGGTGGCGATCTCGACGAGCACGGGCGTCGAGTCGTTCCGACGTTCGTCGCTTCCGGGCTACTACGACCGGCTGGACTCGCGGCCGGCGAACCTCCACGCCGGATTTCGGACGGCGTCGGAGCTCCTGAGCGACCCCGCGATCATGGAGCGGTGCGGCCGGCCGGCGGCGAAGCGAGGCCCGCGGGAGCTGGAGACGGATCTGCCGTGGGTTCTCCGGTTCATCGGGGATTCGGACGGACTGCGGGCCCTGGCGAACGACAAGACCTGGTCGTCGAGGATTCGCTCTGGGGCGATCCGGCAGCTCGCCGAGATGGAGAAGTCCGACCTGACGGCGCTCATCGAGCCGATGCGAGAGCTGATTCGGGAAGACCCCTCTGACAGCGCGGCCCTCTACGCCGCCGTCGAGATCCTGGAGAAGCGGGACCGGATCGACGAAGCCCTGCGGCTCATCGACACCTGGATCGCGGCGCACGCCGAGCGAGATCTTCGGTGGGCCGGCGTCGCCGCGTTGAAATCCCGGCTGCTGCGAAAGCGCGGAAGGTACCGGGAAGCGTGGGAAATCGCGCGCCCCGCGGCCGAGACCTGGAAAGCGGAATGCCTCGAGGAGGCGGCTCTCGCGCTCCTCGACCTCGGCCGAGTGGACGATGCCCTCGCGATGGCGAAACGGGCGCTCGAACGCTATGGCAGCGACGACGAGCGGGTTCTCGTCGCACGCGTCCTGTGGCGGCAGGGGAAAGACGCCGAGGCCGCGGAGTTGCTGACTTCTCCGACCCGGCGGCTCGACTCGGGGATATGGGCCTACGGGATGCCGGAGGCGTTCCTCGCGGCATTCGAGAAAGCCGACGACGCACGCGCCGCGGCGGCCTTCTCCGGACTGGACGTCGAGAGCGTGCCCCGGCTGAACATCGTCTGGTTCATCGAGTATCTGACTCTCCACGGACGGGCGGAGCTCTCCCTGAAGCTGTGCGAGCGTCTGCGCGAGCGAGGCCCCGCGCGCTTCGCCACGGACGCCACGTACCATGCGCTGCTCAAGGCCCGCGGCGCGTCGCAAGCGCGGGAGTGGATCAAGACCAATGCGATGTCGGCGGAAACCGATGTGATGTCGAAGCAGGCGTTTTCGGAGCACGACGACGATCTCCTGTGGGAACTGCCGGATCCGCCCGACCCCGTCAAGAACGATCTCCTCCACATGATTCGGGCGGCCCGCCTGCTCGATCAGCCGGAGGCTCCGGCGGAGCGCCGGGCGAGCCTCATCCAGTATTTCGATGGCCGCCCGAAGAAGGATTTCGTCGTGTACGGCCTTTACTTCCTCGGTCGGGTCGACCGTCCGACGCTCTTCGCCCAGATCCAGGACCCGAGCTACGTCACGAGCGTCAGCTGGATCCTCGGTTTCACCTCGGTGCACGGCGGCCGATACGACGAGGCCAATTCCTGGCTGCAGGTCTGCATGGAGGCAGGCGCGAACATTCCGCCCCGCTACTGGGCCGCCGACATCCTCGGCAAGTGGAAGGGGGCGGGCTGCGCGTTGAGCGAGCTCGAGCGCCGGAAGGTCTCGTAGAAACGCCCGGCGCTCCGGCCGGGGGCGGCTACCTCAGCGTGAGCTGGCCGGCGCCGACGTGGGCGTGCAGGCGGTACGCGCCCGGACCGTCGTATCGGAACGAGCGGAAGAGACCGCCCTTCGTTGCGCCGAAGACGTCCGCGTCCACTTCGCCGCTGTAGACCGACGCGTCCACGCGCGAGTAGGCATCGCGGTCCCCCACGTCGACCGTCAAATCGCCGGCGTGGAGCTCGACGTCCTGATTTCCTGAGACGTTCTCGATCACGACCTCTCCGAAGGGGACGCGGGCATGCAGGTCGGTCTTCGACGGAATCCGGACCGTGATCGTGATCCCGTTTCGCGGACCGCCGCGGATGCGCAGATCGCCTTGACCGTCCTTCCTGTCGAAACGGACCTTGAGGTCGCCGGCCCTGTACGCGTTCGTACCCGAGAGCTCGACGGAGATCTTCTCCTCCTCGACTCCGAGGACCCGGACCTCTCCGGACCGGACGCTCAGATGGAGCCGGCCGTTCGAGGCGAAATCGACCGAGAACGGATGGTTCTGGACGTTCGTTGCCTCGATTCTCGACTGGGAGAGTCCGGGCGAAGCGAGAAGGGATGCGAAGCCCAGGAGGAGGAAGAGACGGCGCATGCGAAGGACCTCCTTCCGACCCTTACGCAGAAGGGAAGAGACATGTTCCCGGGGTCGGGCTCTCGAGGTCCGGGGGCGCGTGCGGCCCTTCCTCAGACGCTCGCCGGACAGGGCTCGAAGGACGACCAATCGGTCGCGCGGGCGAAGTCCTCGTCTGGGGGGAAGGCGTCCTTGAAGGTGAACGCGAAGCGGGTGGGACCCTGCTCGGCCAGGCGGGCGAGGCGTTTGCGGGCCTCGTCGATCGACGGGATGTGCCCGGCCGGGATCCACCAGAGAGCCGTGCTCGGCGAGTCGATCTTCTCGAACCAGTCGCGGCGACGCCGGAACGCCTCGAGGTGCCCTCCGCCGTACGTGAACTTCCGGAGGTCCTCGACGGACTCCCAGACCGACATGTTGAAGAGGATCCGGTCGTCGTCGTACGGGCGGAGGTAGGTTGCGTTGCCCGCCTCCGTCTGGAGCCGCCAGACGAACCCCGGGCTGCGGTCGGCCAGGGCGTTGATCTCGTCGAGCAGGGCCACGAACTCCTGCATCTCCGGATTTTCGAGCGCGAAACGCATCCGCGCGATGTTGGCTTGAGCCAGGTGCAGCTTCGTCATGGACGGCGATTCTAGCGACGTCCTCGTCTCCGTCACGCCTTGAGCTCGGATTCCGGGGGCGGAGTCCCGGCACACCGGCTGCGCATGCCCTTGACGAACTCCTCGCGCTCGCCGGGCGTCATCCGTTCCCAGCGCTCGCGCATTCCGTGGCGCCACCGGCGTCCGGCCGATCTCGGGCCGCGAAGCCCGCCGAACAGGATCCAGCAGAGCACCATCAGTCCGAGCGCCTGCCAGTAACTGATCGTCCGCAGTCCGAAGATGGCCGGCATCAGTCCGTTCCAGAGCGCGAACACCGCCCAGACCAGGCCGGCGAAGACGATCAGGAAGATCGGCAGGACCAGGACTAAGAGCTTCACGATGCGATGCCTTCTCATGTCGTCACCTCATTCTTCTTGGAAGTCGTCGTAGATGTCTTGCAGTCTCCGGCGCAGATGGAGCACCGCGTAGCGCTTGCGCGAGAGGAGCGTGTTGATGGAAACGCCGGTCTCGGAGGCGAGCTCGCGAAAGGTCCGGCCTTCGATCTCCTGGGCGACGAAGACGAACCGCTGCTCCTCCGGCAGCTCCCGGAGAGCCGCGTCGAGCTCGTCGAGAAGCACGCCGCGCGCATAAGCCGCCTCGGGCCCGGCGTCGTTCGACGGCAGCAGATCCTCGATGGAACGGACGTCTTCGTCCTCCGCTCCGTCGCGAGTCGGCCTCGCCGGGAAAGGCTCCGGCCTCTTCTTGCGGAAGCGATCGATGATCCGATTCCGCGCCACGCGAAACAGCCAGGCGCCGGCCTGCTCGATCGGCTTTACCAGGCGGTAGGCCTCGACGAGCTCGGAGAAGACGTCTTGCAGCACGTCCTCCGCGTCCTCGCGGTCGGGAACGTACCGGCGGATGAAATTTCGCAGCCGGCCGCGCTCCCGCTCGACCGTCTCGACGATCTGGCGGTCCTGATCGCTCATCGCCTGTTCGAGGGTCCGGATTCGCTTCTCCTCTCACTGTCGAAGACGGACGAGAGGCGGAAATATTGTGGACGCCCTGTTGATAGAGTCGCCTGCAAAAGGGAGCTCTCATGACCCGCCTCGACCGGTCGTCCGCTCTCGTCGTGTCCGCGTCGCTCCTGTTCGCGCTCGCCGGCGCCGTCTCCGCAGTCGAGCGCGCTTCGGCCGACACCCCGAAGGCGACCGCATCCGGCGCGACGTTCACGATGCCACGCGACTGGGCAATGACCGCGAAAGGGCCGCTCGTCCTCCTCGATCCGCCCGAAGCGGATTCCCACCTCGCGCTCGTGGACGTGGACGCGAAGAGCGCGAAGGACGCCGATGCCGCCGTCGCCGCCGCCTGGGCCGTCTACCGGCCCGACGCGAAGAGACCGCTCAAGCTCTCGGCACCGCAGGCGGCCCGGAACGGATGGGAGGAGCGCCGCAGCTACCAGTACGAAACCTCCCCGAACGAGAAGGCGACCGTGTTCGCGCTCGTGCTGCGCGCCGGCGCGAGCTGGGTCGTCGCCATCGCCGACACGGCCGACTCGACCTACGAGAAGCGCGGCTCGCAGTTCTCGCTCGTCCTGAACAGTCTGCGTCCGAAGGGGTATCAGCGCGAGAGCTTCGCGGGCAGGAAGGCGCATCCGGTGGACGCGAAGATGATCGCGGCGATCCAGGACTTCCTCGCGGCGGGCATGAAGGCCACCGACACGCCAGGCGTCGGGTTCAGCCTGATCGACGGAGGCAAGGTCGTGTACGAGGGGGGACTCGGGGTCAAGGAGCTCGGCAAGCCGGACAAGGTGGACGCCGAGACGCTCTTCATCGCAGCCTCGAACACGAAGGCGATGACGACACTCCTCCTCGCCGAGCTCGCGGACGACAAGAAGCTCCGCTGGGACCAGCCGGTCACGGAGATCTATCCGTCGTTTCGGCTCGGCGACGCGGCGACGACGAAGCAGGTGCTCGTGAAGCACCTGATCTGCGCGTGCACGGGGATGCCGCGCCAGGATCTCGAGTGGCTCTTCGAGTACCGGGAGGCGACGCCCGCCTCGTCGCTCGCGCTGCTCGGCACGATGCAGCCGACGAGCAAGTTCGGGGAGGTCTTCCAGTACAGCAACCTGATGGCCGCGGCGGCCGGCTACGTCGGCGGGTCCCTCGCATTTCCCGGCAAGGAGCTCGGCGCCGCCTACGATCAGGCGATGCAGACCCGGGTCTTCGGACCGCTCGGGATGACACACACGACGTTCGACTTCGCGACGGCCCTCCGAGGCGACGTCGCCCAGCCTCACGGCGAGGACGTGGACGGAAACCTCCGGAAGGCGCGGATGGATCTGA
>Ga0075423_10001610_pt1 | contig 20043 bp, 13 predicted proteins | sample SoiMethybrSBSTD2_FD_80114 | JGI IMG/M metagenome (GOLD analysis project Ga0075423, IMG submission 80114) | Bulk soil microbial communities from a Populus tree surrounding site in Tennessee, USA - Soil MetaG P. TD hybrid SBSTD2 | ecosystem: Environmental > Terrestrial > Soil > Tree plantation...
CCGGACTACCTGAAGCAGCACTGGCCAGCCATCCGGGAACAACTGTGGAACGGGACCTACGAGCCGAAGCCGGTTAGACGGGTAGAAATCCCGAAGCCGAACGGAGGGGTGCGCAATCTCCTGTGGCGCGACCGGGTCGAACGGGACCTCAGCGACGAGATCGACGGCTACGCCGACCTGCTGATTGAGGAAAAGGTTGCGCAGGGCATGTCTCGTGACGAGGCTCGCCGGGCAGCCCGACTGGAGATCGGTCGCGTCGACCAGGTCAAGGAGCACGTCCGCGATGTGCGGGTCGGTGCGTGGCTCGACGCGCTTCGTCAGGATGTGCGCTTCGGCGTACGAATGCTGATCCGGCGGCCGGGCTTCGCGACTGTCGCCGTGCTGACGCTCGGCCTTGGCATGGGCGCGACGACTGCGATGTTCAGTCTCATCGACAGCGTCCTCCTGAAACCGCTTCCGTTCCACGAACCGGACCGATTGACGATGGTTTGGGAGGTGCGCCCCCGTTTCAACCGGCCACGAATCGAAGTGGCGCCGTTGAACTATGTCGACTGGCAACAGCAGGTGCAGGCCTTCGAAAGCTTGGCCGCTTACCTCGGCGGATCCGTCAACCTGACAGGGACCGGGACGCCGGAACGGTTGGTCGCCGCCCAGGTGACGCCGAATCTGTTCCCGACCCTGGGTGTCGACCCGCTCGTCGGCCGCTGGTTCGTGACGCCCGAAGGCTCCCCAGGACAGACCGCAGTCGCGATCCTGAGCTATGGGTTGTGGCAGCGCCGCTTCGGCGCCGATCGCGACATCGTCGGGCAGATGATCCGCCTCGACGGGCAGCCTCACCTGGTCGTAGGCGTCATGCCTCGTGGCTTCCAGTTTCCTCGCGAGGGCATCCAAGTCTGGACGCCTGTCGATTTTCGCGCGGGTTGGGGTGTTCAGTCGCGCAGCACATTCTTCCTGTCTGTCGTTGGTCGTTTGAAGCCGAATGTATCCGTGGAACACGCGAACACGGAGCTCGAAGTCGTCACCAAGAGACTGGCCCAGACCTATCCGGAGAACCTCGATTCCACCGCCTTTGCCGTTCCTCTTCAGCAGGATCTGACTCGCAACGCCAGGACGTCGTTCCTGCTCCTGTTGTCGGCCGCGATGCTGGTCCTGCTGATCGCCTGCGCGAACGTGGCCGGCTTGCTTGTGACGCGCGGCGCGCAACGCGATCGTGAATTTGCGGTCCGCACCGCTCTCGGCGGCAGTCGAATCCAATTGTTGCGCCAGCTGCTCGTTGAAGGTCTGCTGCTGTCCGCCGGCGGTGCCGTCGTTGGGCTGTTCCTGGCCACGCGAACATTCGACGTGTTGGAGACGCTGGTCCCGGCCTCCCTGCACGGGGCGGTCGCCCCGACGCTGGACCTGCGGCTGCTGACTGTGGCCCTCATCGCGGTCCTGCTCACCGCGCTCGTTTTCGGTCTCGTGCCGCTGCGACACGCGCTGAGGATGGATTTGCGAACACCGCTGAATGCTCGAACAACCGGCACTGCGACTGGCCGCCGTCGTGCGCAGGCAGCCCTCGTGGCCGGTGAGGTCGCGCTGGCCGTTGTCGTGCTCTACTCGACAGGACTGATGATCCGGACCGTCCTCAATCTGCAGGCAGTGGATCCGGGATTTCGAGTGGACAATGTCCTGACCGCCAATGTCGCATTGACCGGGGCTGACTATCCGACGCCGGAGCGTCAGAATTTGTTCTACCGCGAGGTGCTCGACCGTGTGGGTCGCCTTCCCGGCGTCGTATCGGCGGGCTTCACGACGTTCCTGCCCTATACCTTGCTCATCGGGGCCGGACCGATCGCAGTGGAGGGCCGCCCTGACCCGGGCGACGGTTCCAACGTTGCCATCATTCGGTACGTGACGCCTGACTACCTGAACACGCTCGGCGTGCCGCTTTTCAGTGGTCGCGGCTTCTCCGACCGGGACACCGGCAGGCCTGCCGTCGCGCTCGTCAGCCAACGCATGACGACGTTATTCGATGGGGATCCCGTAGGCAGGCGGATCGCGTTCGGCTCGTTTGGCCCGGCTTCGATGACGGTCGTTGGCGTGGTCGGCGACATCAAGGGGGAAGGTCTCGACGTGCCGAACACGCGCGGCACGGTCTACGTGCCTGCGGCGCAGCTGGACCAGATTGGTTTCTTCAGCCCGCGCGTCCTCGCGATTCGAACTACGTCCAATCCGGCGGCGCTCGCAGCGGCGGTACAGCGCGAGATCTGGGCAGTCAATCCGAACCAGACGATCGACAATGTGCAGACGCTCAAGAGCATCGTCGAAGGACAGATCTCCGACCGCAAAGTGCAGACGGGGCTCTTCATGGCATTTGCCGGGCTGGCGCTCTTCATGGCGGCGCTTGGCGTCTACGGGCTGCTCTCGTTCGTTGTGACCTCGCGCACGCGTGAGCTCGGCGTGCGTACGGCGATGGGGGCGCAGCGACGGGATCTCGTCTTCCTCATCGCGGGAGACAGTGCAGTGTGGGTGGTCTGCGGCCTCGTAGGCGGGCTCGCGCTGGCCATGACCGTGAGTCGAAGTATGAGCAGCCTGATCTACGGCGTCGAACCACTCGATTGGATATCGCTGATGAGCTCCACATGTGTGTTGGGTACGGCGGCGGGTATCGCCGCACTGTTCCCGGTTTGGCGCGCCACGCGGGTTGACCCGGTGACCGTGTTGCGCACTGAGTAGGGACGGTCGCCGGGACGGCGATGCTAGTGGCGGGTGTCGCGCTCGCAGCAACCGCATCGCCTGCCTTCTCGGGTAACCTGTGCACGGCCATTCCGATGTACTTCGTGCTCTCCATACGGCGTACTCCTTTCCATAAGGGATGAGGTCGACTCTCCAAACTTACCTCAAGAGAGGGCGCCCTTTTATAAATGTGTGTTTACTAAACGCTAGCCGACTAGGGAGGATCTATCGTCTGACACTGAGCCAGTGTTCTCTGAACGAATCATTCGCTGAAGTTCTTGGAGAACTATCGCAGTTTCCGATTTACCGACTAGAACGAAGCCGCAGGGCGGCGGACGCTTCGCGTGCACCCTGGGTGGCGGATTTTTTCGCGCTCAGCAGTTCACTTTGGGCCATAATAGGGACGCCGCAATGAAACTGCTCCTACCCCTCTCAACCGTGTCGTCGTCAAGAGCGGTAAACCGAATAAAAGGCGAAAACGCCATTCAAACCCCAAATATAAGGATAAAAGGTTCGCGTCCGCCGCAATCGCCAGCAGCTTCCATCTAGTCTCCTCATCGAAAATGTCTCGGCCCACCAGCCTCCTGCCAAGCCCAGACCTCACTTCGCTTGGGCCGAGGCATTTCCGATCAAGGCTAGCGACTATACGGCCACTGGACTGGATCAGTAAAACACTGCGGCCTTTTTAAGGACTTATTTGCTTTAGGGCCGGGATGATCATGTTCTCGGCCTTGATCTGTGGCAGCTAGTCCCCCGGCTCAGCTGTAATACGGCCGCCACACGAACACGACACGCGAAAGCCTGACACGCAACCAATAGTGGATGGCTCCTAGTCTCGATGCCACCCTCATTGTCGAGGCCTTTATCAGACGCTGCCTGCTTAACCAAAGACTCCCTCTCCTATCATTTGCGATGAACCCGGCAAGGTTACACGTCCAGAAACCATTGGCCGTGAGACTTTATCGGCGTGGGGCGATCGGCTGATCTGATCGCTCGCTTCCCAGCCACCCGGTACATTCAGAAAATAAGGCTCGCCTGAATTTAGCAGGATGAGCAGCAGAATCAGTCGCCGCATCAATTCGCGAGACACACCAGTTGTTTTAATTAGGGTTGGGTTGAATAAAACCGTGGGGGAAGATAATTGGTCAACCCTTGCCATCCGATAAACATGACAAACGACAATTTTGCGTTCTTTCGCCCTAGGACTTGTCGAGACAATACATGAAACCCGACCGAAACGACACCGCAAGAATTCCCACATTCGTTGAACGCCGTGGGTTCTATCACGATATTATGGTCTACAAGGATACAGTCGGCCAATCTCTCGATCCTGAGCAATCTCGGAAATTCCTAGAATCCTACGAAAGATTAAGATCTACCCTGGGTTACGCCTCTTACACGGATGTATCAAGAGAGTTGAAAGTAACGCCGCTACAGGTCATGCAACATGTCAAGTTTCTCCATGTCCAATCCAAAGAGTGGATAGTCCGCTTCTGCTGTGATCGCAACAATGAGAATGTTCTCTTCAAATTGCTCCACCGTACTTGACCAATCTATTCCGAGCTGCAATCTCGGATTCTCAATGGTAACCAGTCAAAGCTGGTACACGGAGGGGTACATGAAGTCAAAGTCCCACAGGGACGCCTAAATATTCGACATCTACTCGAAACTCGAAAATATTTGCGCAGCACACCTCTTTTCAGCCGCGTGCTCTTTGCGCTCGAGAAGTTCACACTTACGGCCTGAGAGGGGATGGAAGGGATGGGTGATTCGAAACTTCTGTGGTTCGGTTCGAACAAGGGGCGTAGTGCAACGCCATTTCTGGCCTGCTGCGCCACGCAACTGTGGTTGGACTCAACTAGATGAGTGAAATCAATGAGCTTCGGTATAGTATGGTCGCGCGGGTTCTGACTTGACACTTGACAAATGCGGAAATGGCTTTCCGATCAGGATTGGAGAATTACTTAGGGTCGGGCGCCCATCACTTGCCTAGACGTCTCCCTACCAGAAGGGAACCATCAGGCCCGACCGAGCTTGGAGACGGGTGAAGAACGTCATCTGAGGAAAACTCTAGATGAGGAACCTGAAATGTCCTGCCGTATTTTGTCATAGGAACATAGGGTGTGATGGTATCGATGTATCACTAGACGGTAAAAGCCACAACCTTTGTGACCAGCCCGCACCGATAACGCTTACGAAGTGTTAGGGAGAGGAAGGAGCGGAAGATGTCTTCTTAGAGAGTAGAGCGAAAAGAGTGCTCAAGGTAGAGCTTGTGTTAGGTGGTCAGGAAGCGAGGAAATCGATGTTGCGAAAAAGTCTCGCAACTAGTCTGTTGCTCCTACTGACGTCAATCGCCGGTAGGCAAGTACTGGCGAGGTTCTCAAGACCCCCGGCCGACCGGCTTGGATATTTGATGGCCGATGAAAAGATCCCCACATCCAATTCAGACTCTGTCTATATTCAGCTCCGAAACATCAGCCTGAGCGGTGAGTCTATCCCCGTCGAACAATTTATCCTCAATAGAGACGTGGCCACCTTTGGCTTTAGGCAGGGAGAATTCTATCTACTGACGGCGGTTGAAGGACACGTAACGGGCGCTGTGTTCATCGGCGAGGGTGAATTTCAGATGAAGCCATTCCTAGAGGTTGAACAGCGTCATCTCAGTACACTGACCGGTTCTCCGTCGATTTCTGAGCATTTCAACAAAATGGTTTTGCGGTTTACTGATGACACTCTGGAAGAAATCAAGAAGGAGAGAACTCCCCGAAAAGTCGCACCCAATCCAGAAGCACAGAGCTTGCTCAACGACAACAAAAAGGCGTTGCGAAAGGGAAGGTCTTACTCCTTTCCTAACGTGGCCATGGCCTTTCTCCGCTACAACCTGGACGCTCGGATCCTGACAGATCTGACCTGGAAAGGCCACTCAGGGCTGTTTATGGCTTATTTTGAAGGGAAACAATACGGTGACCTTCTATTTGGCATTGATCCTCTTGGTGCTCCGTATGTAGCTCCTGAAGAGGTGGTGCTGGCAAGTCTGGCAGATGGTTCTTTGGGAATCTGGACCGCCTCGCATTTGAAGAACCACTACCAAACCGATTCGTTCGTTGACGAAACTCACCAACTGGTGGATTTAGAGCACCACAAGATTGAAGCTTCTATGAAAGGCAAACACCTGGATGCATCCGTTGAGACCCGGTTTAAGGGCCTCGAGACGGGGCCCCGTGTCATTGCATTTGATCTATTTCCTCGATTGCGCGTCCGTGAGGTGACGGATGATAAAGGCCGAAACTTGAACTTCATTCAAGAAGACAAGCAGCAGGATGCCAACTTCGCAGTCATTCTGGCGGAACAGTTAAAGAGAGACGAAGAGTACACCTTGAGATTTGTCTACGGAGGCGACGAAGCCGTAGAAGATAGTGGCGGCGGTAACTACACGCTCGCCGCTCGGGATAACTGGTATCCCAACTCTTTCTTTGGAGACCGCGCAACTTACGAGATGACGTTCAAAACTGCCAAAGACCTCATGCTTGTCGCAACTGGGCAACCTGTGGGTGACTCCAGGGAAGGCAACCTACAGGTTAGCCACTGGAAGAGTGACTTTCCATTAGCCGTTGCCGGATTTAACTACGGGAACTTCAAGAAATCCTCAGTGCAGGATGAAAAGCTGCATTACACCATTGAGACATTTGCCAACAAGGAGCTTCCCGATTTTCTTGGCCAGATCACTCATGCAAATGATCTTCCTGACTGGACTAATCAGCCGAACGTTGAGAGCAATACCCTCAGTTCGCTTAACACTGTCAGCATGATTGAGAAGGCGAGAAACGAAGCCCAGGCAGCGATGCAAATTTACACGAATACCTTCGGACCTTTGCCTTATGGGCGCATTGCTATGACCCAGCAACCCTTCACCGATTTTGGACAGGCTTGGCCCATGTTGGTGTACATGCCATTGACCGCCTATCTGGACGAGACGTTCCGTCATCAGTTGCACCTTGACGACCCGAAGAACTTTTTCAAGTTTGTGGCTGCTCATGAGGTAGCTCATCAATGGTGGGGTCACATTGTGGGCTGGAAGTCATATCGGGACCAGTGGATGAGCGAAGGATTTGCCGAGTTTTCAGCCCCTATCTTTGCTCAGGCAGTGTATGGAAATCAGATGTTTCTGAAATTCTGGAAGGACCAGCGCCAGCTCATCATGGAGAAAAACAAGTTCGGCAAGAGGGCTGCAGATGTCGGCGGAGTGTACTTGGGATACCGTCTCAACACGGCCAAGACCGGCAATGTCAGCCGGGCGATGATCTATCCCAAGGGTGCTTTCATGTTGCATATGTTGCGAATGCTGATGTGGGACCCCCAGTCCAAGGACTCCCGCTTCTCAGAAATGATGAGAGATTTCATCAAGACACACTTTAACAGCAATGTGTCAACCCAAGACTTTATGCACACGGTTGAGAGACACATGACGAAAGAGATGGATGTCGAAGGTAATGGGAAGATGAATTGGTTCCTTCGCCAATGGGTCTACGGTACCGTCATTCCAAACTACAAGCTGGATTATCGTTTGGAAGACGCCGATAAAGGGCGGGTCAAGCTCATTGGCAAAATTACTCAAAGCGGAGTGGACGACGAGTTCAAGATGCTCGTACCCGTCTATTTGGATTTTGACGGAAAACTTCTAAAATTGGGTTCAATACTTGCATCAGGGAACAGTACCACGCCTGAATTCAATGTTCTCCTACCGCAAAAGCCGAAACGCGTCGTGCTGTGCGCCTATGATGATGTCCTCTGCAACACCAGCGACCGATGATCACGCAGGAATCTTTTCGGTCTCTTTTTCTTCTTCTGGTTTGGTGCTACAACCCCAGGTTTCAGACACAAGTATCTTCCTATTTCATCGGCAAGGGCACCGTCTTAGGAGATGCGTCTGGAGGGTCTTAATAGGGATACGGGTGATGCAGCCTTTCGAAATTCCAGAAACCCCTGCCCTTTAAACCTGCCACAACCCTGCTTCCTAAACCCTCACAAGATCCATTCGCATAAGAGTACCCCTTAAAGACCCCCAGAGAGGCCGCCTGAAAGACCCCCTTTTGGGACCGGTTCAGCAATACCCTTATACGCTCGCAGCTTCGGCGTGAATCTACGGAGTGACTGTTTGTGGCTTGTGGGCAATCCCTGAAATAGGATATAGCAACCCGTTCTATTGGCAACTCTTCTCATAGCAGTTGTTCCTTTAGCGGGGGCAGAATCGTCGTCGATTCCTAAACACCCCTTTCTCAATCCACGCTGCTTGTACAATGCCCTTTTAAGGAGGTCCTTTTGTCACCTGTCATCAAGGACCCCCTCTTGAGCCTGTCATTAAGCACCTGTTTAGCATAAGGCTGTTTGATCAGGAGGAGCCCGTCTTTTGTGATTTTCCAAGCGACTTTTTGTCGGTGTTTCAGGTCGAGTGCTCGGGCTATCCCTGGGGGGATGCCGACTTTGAATGCGGGTTTTTGGTCGTAGTATTGGATGGTTGATTCGTGTCTCATGGCGCACCGACGAGTTGCTGTGCCAGACCCAACAGGAGTACGATTGCGGTCATGCACCATATAAGCGTTGTAATGCAGTGACTAGGGCTGCTCTTCCTCCTCACGCTCACCGCGACCGGACAAGAACAAGACGACCGAAACGCCGTCCGTGGGGTCGTGGTGGACAACAACGGCTCGCCCGTGAACAAAGCACTCGTCATCCTCCGCCCAGACACGGGGGGCGGAACCGGGACCACCACGAACGAAGCCGGCCAATTCACCCTCCTCCACGTCCCGCCCGGGAACTACACGGTCACGATCACCCGTGACGGCTACACATTCCGCCCGAAACACGGGACGGACAGCGTCCGCGTCACGGAGGACATGACCAAAACCCGCCTCACCTTCACCCTCCTACGGACTGGCGCAATCACCGGGCGCGTGGTAAACGAGGACGGGGACCCGATCACGGGGGCCAGCGTCCAAGTCATCCCCTGGCGGCCCAAAAAACGAAATACGAACGCCACCAATATCGCCGTGACGAACGACCGGGGCGAGTACCGCGCATACGGCCTCGCGCCCGGCGAGTACACGATCGCCGTCCAGTACCAACCCCCCGAGCGGAACACGACACTCCAAGGAGCAGTAATCCCAGGCGCGTACGCCCCCACGTACTACCCGGGCAACCCAGGACAAGCCATTCCCCTCCGGCTCCCGCCGGGCATGGACCTCAACGGGATCGACCTCCAACTCCAACCGGCCAAGGGCGTCACGGTCAGTGGGCGCGTGACCGGCTCCCCGGCGAACGCGCTTTTCGTCAGCGTCGACCTCCAGCCCATCGGCGGGCTCGGGCAGTCCCGGAGCGCCATGATCCAACGCCAGAACGGTACGTTTCGCTTCCATGACATCCTGCCAGGGAATTACCGGGCCACGGCCCGCTACCTGGAACAGAACGGCATCCGGGACATGATAGCCCGGCGCATCATCACGGTCGGCGAGGACGACATCACCGGCCTCCACCTTCACCTCCAACCCCCCACGATTATCGATGGTCGCGTTCTGACGCCGCCCGGGCGTACCATTCCGGCGGGGGTCGTTATCGTGCTCGGGTCGAAGGAGCCGGGTGATAGCGAGGGCGGGGGCATCGCACAAGTCAGCGTGCCCGGAGCGTTCCGGATGACTGAGGTGCAGGCGGGCGACTATCAGGTCATCGTGGCGGCCGAGGCCACGGACGACTTATACGTGCAGAGTATCCGGCTAGGGACTCGGGACGCGCTCACGGAGGGCGTCCACGTGGGCGGTGGGCCAGTGGGGTCACTTGAGGTCACCTTCGCCCCGAACGGGGCAAGGGTGGACTGCACGGTCACCACCGAACAAGGCGACCCGGCACCGTCCGCGCACGTCATGCTCCTCCCCGACCCCCCACGGGAATCGCAGGTCGCTCGGTACGGGCAGTGCGTCACGGACCAGAAGGGGACGTGTACGATCACTGGGATCGCGCCGGGGTCCTACCACGCCTTTGCCTTCCCGGGCGAGCCCGACATCGACTTCCGCGACCCCGACAGCCGCACCCCGCTCCAGCCCTACAGTACCGCCACCACGCTCAAGGAAGGCGAGCGCGTCCGCTTAGCACTCAAAACACTACCGGAAGAATAAACAACTGCGCTGGCCAACACATGCCCGCCGTTTAGCCCAACGTATCGTCAAGGGCATCACTATACAACCTACTGAACAATCCCAAGAGTGAGTCTGTCTGCCAGCCTGTTGCAGTTGTGGTCCCCGCAGCCGCAAAAGTTACAGGTCACGACTAAAAGCGATTCCCCGGTCCGCACCCTCAGGCTTCTTTCTGGGTCTGGCGTCAGGGTTATAAGGGTCAGTGCTTATGCGCGGGTGCAAGTGCGGAACGGGTCTTGTTAAACCACCTCTCTTAAACGTCCCCCACCAACTCAAAAGAGTATACGATTGATCTTCCCACGGCTGCGCCGCGCTTCGTTTGATTTGTCTTGAATCATACTATATTACTATGTTAATATACTATTATGAAGAAGATAAAGGTTCCAAGGACAAGCTGCCTCCGTTGCGGACATTCTTGGGTTCCCCGCAAGACCGAGATTCTAGTTTGTCCAAAGTGCAAGAGTCCCTATTGGGACAAAAAAAGGAAGTCATGAAGCTCGTTTCAAAAAGACTCGCTCTAGTGGTAGTGCTCTTGGGGATTAACGTAATGGCGTTTGGACAACAGACGAATGGATTCATCTGGCGGCAACCTGGGCCTATGGAGCATTGGAACTTTCCCACCTACCAACACCCGCGTACCCAGACGTTTGCTGATTCGTTCCTAAACAGCTTCCGCGCTGGGAGCCAGATTCGTTACAACAAAGAGCTGCTGAAGATGGAACAGGAATCAGTGCGGTTATCGCAAGAGTTGATGAGTTTTGAGATTGAACGGCAAAGCCGGGAGCTTGATCTAATGATTAATGAAGAAGAATCTCCTCTTAGTATCCCAAACCCCGTTATCAGTACAACCCCCGTTATCAGTATTGGTGAGTGTGTTGAGTCGCTCTCAAAAACCAGCTACTTTCAGACCCTAACTGACGACGGCCAAGCACGATCAATCAGAGACTCCTGCATAAAGTAATCCGCACCTGGTTAATTGCTGGCCTTAAACCTGCCCTTACTTTCCGCCCCCGGAGGGGAATGCCATGAAAATCAGAAAAGTCTTGCTCGGCAGCTCACGCACGCGTTAGGCGGCACGGAAAGGACGCACCCCATGTGCCCTGGGTCTTTTGTAGTTACGGGGGCCAATGGTCAGATCGGTCGTTCAACTCTGGTCGCGCTGGCCAAGAGCGGAGTCAAGCCGACGGCACTCGTCAGGGGTCGCGAGAGTCTCGCCGATTGCGCGACCGTCGGAGATTGGCTGGCTTCCGATGTCGCTCTTGCGGCCATTCGTGAGGCCGACACCGCCGTCCATCTCGCGGGAACACTGAACCCTCCCGACGGGAATTACGAGAATGCCAACATTGCTCCCACGGAGCGACTGGCTCAGGCACTTGACCCGGGTCGTACCCGTCGGCTCGTATTCTTGAGCTACGTTGGGGCTTCGGAGAAATCTCGGAATCGCTATTTGGAAACGAAAGCCCGTGCCGAGCGCCTGCTACGAGAGACACAGATTCCTCTTACGGTTTTCCGGTGCACGCACATCATCGGTTCCTCAGAGGCCCCCGGCCCTACTGCGAGCACGATGTTGCTTGACGGCAAGAGTTCAGTGACAGTCTTAGGCAGCGGCAAACAACGAGTCGCACCAGTGTTTGTCGGCGATGTCGTCGCGGCGATTCTCGCGGCGCTTGCGTCCGACTACAGCGGAACCTTTGACTTGCAAGGCCCCGAGGAAATGACAATCGACGATCTGGTTCGCCTCCTCAATCGGTCCGATCGCGTGCGCATCAGCCATGTTCCTGGACCTATCGCCCGCTTACTCCGCTTCCTCGGACCAAGGTTGCCGAGCGCCCTCATTGACGCCATGCTGAATGACTGTAGGAGTGAAAACCCTACGGCTCAGATCACCTTCAATCTTTCATTGACATCCCTCCATCGCGTGTGGGCAAGATGCGGCTAACACTCATAAGGCCTCAGTGAGTCAAGAGAACAAACTTCACCGTGGGGCTGGAAAAGGGGTGCTTCCGCCATCAACTGTTGGTAGAACTAACGTAAAGTTTAAGGTTGCAATAGCTTACGGGAGAATTTGACGTTGCCGTGGTTGGATTGAAATCGGGAACAGGTGCTTTTGTGAGAAGGAGATGAGGACAACCTACCAACAGTAGACTGCGGAAGCACCCGGATGTGCTCACTGCACACGAGTGTATTCGTCTGTCCGGCCACTCCGAATTGCCTAGTCATGACGGGTAGGCCAGTGTTGGGAAGCCGATTTTTCAGCCGCTTTATCCACCAATGCCGTCGTATGGCTCCCTTTCCGCTCATTTGTCGTCGTCCGTGGCCCCGCTTTTGTATCGCAACCCCATTCAAAACCCATAGGCGTCCGCCGCAAGCGCCAGCGGCTTCCTTATAGTCTCCTTATCGAAAATGCCTCGACATGGTTTTTGGACTTAAAAACCACATTTTGTGCGCCGAGGCATTCCCGATCAAGGCTAACGACTAACCTGAAGCCAAGAAGGCCTGCCCAAGCTCCATGAAGCGCCGTCCAGCGGAATCTAAGCCGGCACCTTGCGGGCCGTATGATATGACAATGCGGCATGCAGGTACCCTATCGTCTGAACCACCGCACCGCGCGCCGGTTAGCCGGAAGATGGCAGTGTCCTGGGATATGCCTCGATTCAGTCGAGGTACTTCACAAAAACCACTTCGTTCTGAGCCTCGTTGTAGAGCAGTTCGTCGACCTTGGCTTGCGAGATCATAATCCCGAAGCCTCCTGGGCGTAGACCCTTTACCTCCCGAGAGCTCATGTGATCGAGTGGACTTCCCTCCGGATGGCCTACTGCAGCATGTGTCAAATTCTGAAAGCTGAATCCGCGACCAGGGTCGGCGATTCGATACAGCAGCATCCGGCGCGCACGTAGGTATGCGATCCGGACCTTGCGATTCGGATCCAGTTGACCACCCCACTCAATCGCATTGAGCAGCAGTTCCCGGAATGCGACACCCACCGATTCGCGCACGTCCGCTGCGAGATCGGCTTCGAGATGCGCCATGAAGCCCTGGATGCGATCAGCTGCCTCGCGCTGGCAGGGCACGAGCAACTCCACCCAAGAGGGTCGCGCTGAGACAACTTCAATCGGAGGCGAGCCGGTCGTGGCAGCCAGAACGTGATGCAGCAGCTCCACCAACGCTTTCGGCTCAACAGGCTTAGCAATGTATTGGTAAGCCTGTTCGCGAACTGCGTGTAACAGCGTCTCTGGTGTATCATCGGAGGTCATCACCACTACTCTGGGTCGCACTGGCTCATTGCGCAGTCGAGCCAGTAGTTCGAGCCCATTCATGCGTGGCATCCAGATGTCGAGCAGCACCAAGTCGAAAGATCGGCGTTTCAAGTGTCTGAAGGCGTTGACACCATCTCGCGCGGTCGCGACCGAAAAGCCGGCAGCTTTCAGCAGACCGCTAAGAAGATGGCGCGTAGAGCGGTCATCTTCGACGACCAGTATCCGATTCACTGCCTCCCCTACGCTTTCCGGCCCGCAGCAGCCGATCTTCGCGCTGCGCGGTGCCGACCTCCCTTCGTCGTTTGCTTCAAGTGAGCCTGAGCCAACCCGAGGCGTTGTCTTCGGGCGCGGTTCTTCCCGGCCTTGCGAGCGCAGACCACCGCTAGAGCCCGTTGCAGGCGCCCGACCTCTCTCTCTAGAGCGACATAGGCTTCGTCAGCAGCGGTTAGCTCACCGGATCGACCCATGGTTTCCAGCTTCAGCGCCGCTTTGAAGGAGCCTTTTGCAGCAAAATTGGCAATAGAGCCTTTCAGCGCGTGCGCTGCTCGCTGCAGGCTGCGCGCATCTCCAGAAGCGATGGCTTTCCGCACGCTCGACAACATCGTAGGACAATCGGCCAGAAACAGACTCGCGAGCTTCCGGAGCAGCCGTACATCACCATCTACCTGCGCGAGGAGAGCGCGTCCATCGAGGATCTGGTCAGGCCTTGGTTCGCCAGGTCGATCTTGCCCCCGCCCAGCTGAAGTCAGGAGTAGATTCTCAACAGTCTTCCTCAGGCGCTCTGGCTGAATTGGCTTAGCGAGATAGTCGTCCATGCCAACCTCAAGACATCGCTCCCGATCACCCTTCAACGCATCCGCCGTCATGGCCACAATAGGGATGTGCGCATGGGTCACCTTCTCTTTCTGGCGGATGATCGCTGTTGCCTCCAAGCCTCCCATCTCAGGCATTTGCACGTCCATCAGAATGAGGTCGAACCCGCTAGAGTTAGGACTTTCCAATGCGGCCAGCGCTTCACGGCCATTGCGCGCTACTACCACCGTATGACCCTGCTTCTCGAGAATACGGACGGCTAATTCTTGGTTGACAGAGTTATCCTCTGCCACAAGGATACGGCAGCGACGCCAACGCTTGCGCGACGAACCGCGGCCTCGGCGAGCGGTCGTTTCCTCGCCTGAGGCGGCCTTGCCCAGCACTGAGAAAATGGTGTCCAACAGATCTGATTGCTTCACAGGTTTACTTAGGTATGCGGCCACCCCCGGTTGGCGAGCACGGGTAGCGCTTCGCCATTGGCTGGCTGAGATCAGCATGATGATTGCGCTGCCATTCAATTTTGGATTTCGCCTGATGCGTTGGGCCAGCGTAAATCCGTCTGTCTCCGGCATCTGGTCATCGATGAGCGCCAGCGAGAACGGTTTTCCGTCTGCACTAGCTCGAATCATGGCGGCCAGTGCTTCCTGGCCTGATGAGACTGTGGTTGGCTGCATGTGCCAACTGAAGAGTACTTCCTCTAGAATGTTGCGATTCGTGGCGTTGTCGTCCACGACGAGCAGGGGAAGGCCCCGTAAGCCGGCGGGCATTTTATCACCCATCTTATCCTTGTCTTTTTGTCGCGAGAAGCGGGCAGTAAACCAGAACGTGCTGCCTTGACCAACACGGCTCTCAAGCCACAGCTGGCCTCCCATCAGTTTCACGAGTTGTGAGCAAATTGCTAGGCCCAGTCCCGTGCCACCATACTTGCGTGCCATTGAGCGATCGCCCTGCTCAAAAGCCTCGAAGATCACTTTCTGCTTCTCCGCCGGAATGCCAATCCCTGTGTCGGTCACGCCAAAACGGAGTTCCACCTCTTCCTCGCTGCAGGTCTGGACCTCGGCATGAAGCACCACTTCGCCAAGCTCGGTAAACTTGATCGCGTTACCAACCAGGTTGAAGACGATCTGCCGTAGGCGGCCCGGGTCGCCGAGCAGCCCCTCGGGAACATCGGGTCGGATATGACAGGCTAATTCGAGTCCTTTCTGCTGGGCACGCAAGGCCAAGATCTTCAACGTGTCCTCGAGAATCACCCGCAAGTCGAACTCGATATAGTCCAGGTCCAGCTTCCGGGCCTCTATCTTGGAAAAATCCAGGACGTCATCGACGACGGCTAACAGCAAGTCAGCAGAGTCCTTGACAGCGGTGAGATATCCTCGCTGGTCGGCGGTCAGTCTCGTGTCCAAAGCCAAACCAGTCATGCCGATGATGCCGTTCAGGGGTGTGCGAATCTCGTGGCTCACGTTAGCCAGGAATTCGCTTTTTGCCTTGGTCGCCTCTTCAGCTCGGCCCCTGGCCGCGTCTAGCTCCTTTACGAGCTGGGCGAGTCTTGCGGCATCCTCCTCCTGTGCCTGCTTTGCCCTTTCCAAATCGACTGCATAGCGCTTCAGCTCCTCCTCGGCGTGCTTGCGCTCAGTAATATCGCGGGCATCTGCATAAATTACTCGTTGCTCCGGCAACGGAACGGCATTCCACAAGAACCATCTATATGAGCCGTTTTTGCAAGCATAGCGATTTTCAAACGAAACCGTTTCCGCCCCACGCGCAACCTTCGCGGCCTCCGCCGCGGTAGATTGGCGATCTTCCGGGTGGATAAAGTCGAGATAGGGTTTGGCGAGAAGCTCTTCCCGCGTAAAGCCCAGGGCATTTTCCCAAACAGGGTTAAGGCGCTTGAAGTACCCGTCAAACCCAACAATACACAACATGTCCAAAGACGACGTGAAAAAGTGATCTAACTCCATCTGCGCTCGTCTGCGCTCGATGAATTGCCCGATCTGACCGCCAATACTAGCCAGCATCTGGAGCAGATCCTCATCCGGTTGCCGGATCTCACGGCTGAAGAACTCCAGGACGCCCAACACTTCATTGCCGAGCAGAATTGGGAAACCGAATGCTGCGTGCAATCCCTTACTGGCCGCGACAGGCGCGCGAGGAAAGTTTGGATCCTGAACGACATCGGGAATCCAGGCCGGATGGCCGCTGGCCCAGACCCTGCCGGGCAAACCGACGCCGCGGGCAAAGCTGGTCTGTCGACTGAGCCCTTCGAATTCGAGCATCTCAACTGTCTCTGAATGCCAGGTATCGGCGCAGCGTAGCACGCCGGCGTGCCGATCCACGCTCCAGAGTCCACCATGTTCCCAACCTAAGCTTTCGCAGATAGCCTGTAAGATTCCAGAAGCGGCTTCGCTGAGTTTGGCAGATTCTGCCAGCACCTTCGTTGTGGCATATTGAGCGAGCAGGAGCTTCTGAGCTCTTCGATGCTCCGCCAGACTGGCTGAAGCCTGCCGACGCTCACGCTGCTTACTGGCTTGGCGGCTTGTCGAGTTGCTTTTTGCCATTGGACGTTCCTTACCTTAACTTATTGTAGGGCAGTTTTGTGAGTAAGGCACCCAGCGGTCATGGCTCCAGGTCTGGAGCCATGAGTTGACTTCCGGAGGCGGACTGCGGCCATAGCGATCCTGACTTATGAATGCGCTCAGTATGCCACTGGCTGGGCCCCATTTCATAGCATGAAGCCGAGAATCAACAGATCGAACCCGTCCATGGCGTAGCCAATCACCGATCCGGCTAACGCCTTCCAGCCATACACCGTCACCCTATCTTGAGCACTAACGATCTGGGCCACGGGCGCCAATGTTCCACTCACTTGGGGTTCCATTCACACCTTCAACCTCCTGGCAAGAGGCATCGACAATACTCGGTCAGGATCATCGCGGCGTTTCTGCAAACTGCTACAGTCATGCCCCCCGGCGGACTTGTAGGACCATGCTCCGACGAGGGCCACAAAAGGGACAACACTCTTCGATGCTGCTACCTCAGATTGAAGCCTCGCCGGAAGCGTCTCGAAATCGCCCAGTGGTTCCAGGGAAAGGTTTTGCTTCTCAATTTGCGGTCGCAAGGTGCAGAGAAGATCATAGATCCATCGTGTGAAGTCCGGATGACTGCCAAGCAGAATCTCCATGCGCATGGTTGGCGCAGGAAGCCCGGCTTCTTGGAAGATCCGGTTGAGTGCAAGGCCTATCTCTGTGTTGGCCCCAGCGCGCTGGAAGGCCTCGTGGATTAGAGAAACGCCTGCAGACCAAAGAGGTAAGTGTGCGGAGAGCAAAAGAAAGGGGCCGTAGGAGACCTCCTGAAAGGCAAGGACTCCACCAGGACGAACCAACTGAGATAAACCAAGCAGAACAGCGACGGGATCGGAAACAAACTGCAGGATGAAACGGCCGACAGCGGCATCAAAGGGTTTGGCGCTCTGGACTTGAGAGACATCGCATTCGGTGAAACTCACATTGTGCAACCCGGCCTCGGCGACGCGAGCCCTAGCCCGGGTGATCGAGCGCGAGTCACGCTCTACCCCCACGACCTCTCCCGACGAGCCAACGAGCCGGGCTGCTAACATCGCAACGTCGCCCACTCCAGAGCCTAGATCCAGAACACGTTGACCGGGGCCAATGCCTGCATCGCGGAACAATCGTTCGGTAAGAGGAGCGAGATGCGCAGCCTGCCGAATCAGGCGCTCGTGCTCCGCGTCCGTGCTGCCCAGCGCGTAAGGAGAGATGGAATCGCTCGTCGTCACATTCGCGGAGATACTATCGTGCCTTCATCCCACAACGACATCATCTCAAGATGGGTCGAGTCGTATTGCATTGTACTACAGAAAGCCCGGCTGGAAGGCGTGTGATTGTGTCAAAGCAAACGCTGTCTTGCCCTGTTGCTTACGGCATAACCTTCGCAGTGAGCGACCTGACCCATCAGTCCTCTGTAACGCCCTAGTAGCGACTTTCGGTCCATTCTTTTCGGCGACGGTTAAGGAGGCCGTCGCCGATGTCGAAATCACGAAAGAAAAAGAGATCGCCAAAACGGGTGCTCGCACTGCCCGACCTCGAACAGTCAAAAGGCGCAGTCCTAAGCAGCCTGACATCTCAGAGCGGGCAGCGAACCTACGATCGAGCCATCAATAATTTCGTCGAGTGGTATTGCTCAGAACCACGTCTCGCATTCAATCGTAGCGTCGTGCTGCGGTATCGCATCTATCTGGAGCAGAAACAATACGCAGCAACGACCATCAACCTGCACCTGGCTGCTGTTCGACGGGTCGCCTATGAGGCTGCTGATTCCGGACTGCTCAGTCCGGAACTGGCGGCTGGAATCCGGCGAGTCAAAGGAGCACGTCGGCTTGGAGCCCCTGTAGGGAACTGGCTGACGGCCGAGCAAGGCAAACGACTGTTGGTGAGTGCAAACCAGGATACATTGGCGGGCAGAAGAAACTACGCCATGTTGGCGATGCTAATCGGATGCGGACTGCGCCGGGGAGAGCTGCTGGCCCTGCATGTCGACTCGATCCAGTTGCGGGAGGAACACTGGGTGATTGCCGATTTGATAGGGAAAGCCGGACATATCCGCACGGTCCCGATTCCGAGCTGGGTGAAAGCGGCGATCGATGACTGGAGGGAGGCGAGCGGCATCCAAGATGGGGCCCTCTTTCGCTCAGTCAACAAGATCGGGCGAGTGTGGGGCGAAGGCATGACACCCAAGGTGATTTAGCAGGTTGTTAGACAAGCTGCGGCTCGCGCCGGTATCGAGAAGCTCGCTCCGCATGACCTTCGTCGCACTTGCGCCCGGCTGTGCCACCTTGCCGGTGGCGAGCTGGATCAGATCCAGTTCTTACTTGGGCACGTCTCAATCCAGACTACAGAACGATACCTTGGGTGCAAGCAAAAGCTTCGGGACGCTGTCAACGACCGACTGGGCATCGAACCAGACGAGAAGGGCTGACATTGAAAACCGATGGCTCGAATAGGTCGCCACTAGCCGACTAGGGAGGACCTATATTGCCCAGCAGGCCGGTTCTGGACCAACACCTGCCAAAGTCCGAGGCCGAGACACACGATCCAAAGAAGATTTGCAAGCACCGCGTGGTTCTCCCGGAGAAATGTGAGCGGAGTGGATCGGCTTACGGGCGCTGCTTCACGTCGCGGTGAGACTCGGCCATTTTCCTCAAGAAGGAAGCACGACATCACTCCATTCGCCTCGACAGTAGCTTCAGCTATGTCATCTGAACTTGTGGGCCCTTTATCATCCTCTACCGACGAACCAGGGAGATGTGAGCAATCCACATTGAGCTTCCCCCAGTCGGGGGCGTCGGCCATCCACATCAGTGAGGCAGGATTTACGTCCAGGAGCTAAAGAGGTGTCCGCACGCGCCCAATGGCGATGGCTGGCAGTCTGGAGACATTCTTCACTTTTCCATTGATAACATTGTAGACATGCGCCACCGAGCACCTCAACTCCAATGCCACGTCTCTGACCGTCAGTATTTCCCTCAGCGTGGTCACGATTATTTGCCTCCATCCTGGCGACCTGTGCTGGAGCATCGCCCAGAGTAAGTCCAGCGATCAAATCGCCCCTACATCTACTTAGAGGCTTTTCGGAGGCAAAATCTTAAGAAGAAATTTTCAGACTTGGATCGGACTTACAGAGTGATGCGAAGATTTGTGTTCTTGAGACTCATCGAGGAGGTGTCAGTTTTCAGTTTCGCTGTATCTACGTCAAGTTGACTTGTAAGTAAATATTAGGCGACTGGTCGTTACTAATCTAATCTCGGGGACTTGTTTCCTTGAGCTCAGTTAACGATATGGAAGAGCACAAACGGCATCGCAAGTCATTGGAAGTATGTCGTAGACAACCTTATCTTGTATTGCCGCTGACGTTCCGACTGCTAGATTTGAGCGGTGCCACCATCGACGAACAACTCGATGCCCGTGACGAAACTGGAATCGTCGGAAGCAAGAAAGAGCGCCGCCGTGGCGATTTCGTGCGACTCGCCGATCCGGCCCATCGGGATCAGGGATATGAATTGA
>Ga0075423_10001611_pt1 | contig 20035 bp, 24 predicted proteins | sample SoiMethybrSBSTD2_FD_80114 | JGI IMG/M metagenome (GOLD analysis project Ga0075423, IMG submission 80114) | Bulk soil microbial communities from a Populus tree surrounding site in Tennessee, USA - Soil MetaG P. TD hybrid SBSTD2 | ecosystem: Environmental > Terrestrial > Soil > Tree plantation...
CTCAGCGCGAATCTTGAGGCTTCGAAGACGGCGTTCCAACTCGGCTCGTTCATCAGCAGTCAGTGTCAGCGCCATATGGCGCGACAGCGTACCAGTACTACTTCAGTGAGTACAAGCCACTAGGTCACGAGGTCATCGTCGCTGATCCGAATTACGGCTTGATGTATGGGCATCGCAGCCGACGCGTGAAAACCGATCGCCGCGATGTGGCGGCGCTCGCCGAGGCGTGTCGCCATGGGATTTATCGATGCGCGCATCGTCGCCGCGCCAGCGGATGGTGCAGTGGCATCTGAATGTGCGACGCGAACTGTTGGACGCGCGAACCCGACTGATCTCGGTGGTGCGGGCGATCACTCGCTCGCAAAGCTATCGGATTGCCGGTGGCGCGACGGACACGTTTTTGACCCGACTCGCCGCGTTGAATCTCCCGGTGTCAGTGAGTGAGAGCCTCGTGCCCGTGCGATCGGTAATGGAGCTCCTCAATCAGGAACTGGCGGACGCTGACCAACGCTTTGAGGCCCTCGTCGCCGAGGATCCGATCGTCAAGCGCCTGACCACATGTCCGAGCGTTGGGCCCATCACGGCGACGGCCTTTGTCGCGGCGCTCGATAACGTGCATCGGTTTGCTGGCAGACGCGGTGCAGCCCAGGTGACGAGTTATCTCGGTCTCGTGCCGCGCGAGTACAGCTCCGGTGAGCAACAGCAGCGCGGCCGTGTCAGGCGCAGTGCGCATCCCGACGTTCGAGTGTTGTTGGTGCAAGCCGCCTGGCGCCTCTGTCGATCATCGGATGCTCGTGCGGCCGCCCTGCGGACCTGGGCTCAGGCCATCGCGCGTCGACGGGGGAAGAATATCGCCATCATCGCATTGGCGCGCCGGCTGACTCGGATTCTGTACGCGATGTGGCGAGATGAAATCGATTATCAGCCGGATCGAATCCGATCGGCGCCTCGAGACACGGCCGCCGCGAAGCCGGCGGCGTAGCCATTGACCGACAGGTCGTCAAGCTGGAGGAGCGAGCGCGCGTCAGAACCTGGCTGCTGGTGAACGCCGTGACACAGACAGCGCCGCTCCTCCTTCGCATCGTCTCATGCGCCGGCGCAGAAGAGCGCCTTGAACACCGAGCGCGCATAAAAGGGTGAACCACCTCGCCTGGCGAGGTAGAGGCGCTTGACGATGTCCGGTCATTGAACCCGTTCGCGCCCGTACCTGTCGTTGGTTAAAGACGGCGGGCGCTAACTGGGAGTGTGTCTGAAAGCGATGTGGATCTCTCGAACTGGACGGGTAACTTGACAGGCCGCTTCATAAAAGTTCTGACACAAAACGGCTGCTGATTTTTACGGCGACACACATCGACGAACGTCACGTCGTACGGAAGAGTGTTGCTTTTGGCTACCCGAAGAAGTGCTGATCCATTCCCTTGCGGAACGCTTCGTCTCCTGCCGGCCAAGGCGCCGGGAACGATCTCGACGGCGGTGATCATCTGTCGCGACTGCGTTTATTCCCCGCTGCCGCGACAACCAGGTGAACGAGTTTTGTCACCTCCTCGTCGAAGTCAGCCCCGAGCGAAATCGGTTCTCCTCCAACAATCGATGCACGCACCGCCGACAGCGTGTCTCGGAGCGCGTTCAGGCCACGCCACCCGCGGACGCGCGAAGGCACGGCCGTCGTTATGCCGACGACTTTCGTTTCAAGCTCGCCAGACCCGATTACCCAATCGACTGCATTCTTGAGCGCTCCCGGAAGGCTGAAGCCGTATTCAGGGCAGGCAATCAGCAGTGCGTCGCTGGTGGCGAGTGCGTTGCGCCACTGCGTCACGCTCTCGGGCACGGCCGCTGCCTCGAGGTCAGGGTTGAAAAGCGGCAGCTCGCGCACGCCATCGAAGATGCTCAGCTCGACTCCGACGGGAACGGCCGCGGCAGCGACTCGCAATAACGCCAAATTGTTCGAGCGAGCCTGCAGGCTGCCGCAAATGCCCAGAATTTGCATCAGGAACTCCAGTCAGACGCAATGCCACACGTCAATGAATGACGTCGGCACCAGAAGAATGCCAAATGGATGGCCGTTTGTTTTCAACTTTCACGGACCGTACCGGGGATGATCGGATGCACACGGAGCCAAAACGCATCTCAATCCGCTGGCCGACGACGATCCAACCGACCTTGACAATGCTGCCGCCAGCGGTCGCCTCGACCGGTCTCATTACAGTGTGATCGGGGTCCATTCCGCCGCCTTTCACGAGTACGACGGATCGATCGACAAGAATGACGAAACGATAACGTGAGTGATGCGTTTCCACGATGACGGTTGTCGCCGGTTCGAGCACTCGGATGTCGACGCCGTCGGCATGATCTTCTGCTAGTTGCAACATGCCAGTCAGCATAGGGCCGCGAGTCCGTTCCGCCCGTGACGGATCGGTGCCCTCGCGGTCCTCTTCTCGTGCCCGATGAAAAAAACCAGTACTCGTGCGAAGACCGCCCGCCGTCCTGGCGTCACCAAAAGAAGACCGTAACCGCACCTTCACGTCACGATTTCATTCGCCTCGGCCCGTAATCTGGCTTTGCGGCGGCGGACCACGGCCAATGACTGGCGGTGGTCGCGACAACCGCAACGCTGGAGCGCGCCGGGCCGCCGAGGCGCACGGGTAATCATCCGCAGCCGTTGCAATGAAAGGACATGTCATGAAGAAAGCGAGTGCGCTCGCGATGGCGGTGCTGTGCAGTGGACACCTGCTCGCCGCCGCCCACGACAACGATTCGGTGGTCAGCTGGAGGAACATCGTCGGCGTCATCTCCGCGCCCAATGTCGACAACCCGGTCGGGGTCGTCACCGACGACGACCAGAACATCCTCACTCAAATTCACAGCGGCACGCTGCCGTGGGTCGCGCGAACGGGGACGGCTCGGGTCAATCTGAGGACCAGCGTCGTCGAGTTCACGGTCAGAGGGCTCGTACTGGTAGGCGGAAATGCCAGCGGCACGGCCGGTCCGATCAATCAAGTCATCGGCACGATCGTGTGCAATCCCGGCAGCAACGACATCAATCGGCCGCAGGGCATCTTCGACACGGCGCCAGTGACGCTCAGCGCAACCGGTAACGCGAGCTTCTCCGGCGAGTTGACCGAGCTCCTGCTGGATCCGTGCGACAACCCGCTCTTCCTGATTCGTATCGGCCCAGCCTTCGGCGACTTTGCCGGTCGATGGCTGGCGACTGGCGTAGAGCCCTACGTTGAGCGCTCGCACGACTCCGGCAGGCGCGACCGCTACGACAACTGAACGATGTCGTGATGAAAGAGGACTTGTGAATCTCATGTCAGTCGCGTCTCGATTCGTTCAACGGCGTTCTTCATCGTTCGCCGCGGCCTGTGTCGTCGCGATTCTCGCAGCGGCAGCTCCGGCGCTGGCCCAATCAGGGCCAGCGCCAACGGGGACGGCGCCAGCCGCGTCCGTCGTGCAGGAGGATGACGATGCGATGAAGAGCCTCGCCGAACCCGACTTCGTCGTCGTGAATCTGCCGACGACGCTGCGGCTACCCCGCTTCGGGAGCAACTTTCGATTGACACATCGCTTCGCGGGCAACTTGAGGAACGGCACGTTCGGCCAACAGGCTGGCAACCTCTTCGGCATCGATCAGGGCGCGATCATCGGCTTCGAGTATCGATTCGCGATCGCGAACCGCGTGCAAACTGCCTTCTATCGATCGAGCTTCGCCAAGACGATTGAGGTGTACGGCAAGTACGACGTCGTCCGGCAAAGACGATCGATTCCAGTCTCGATTTCGCCGGTCGCATCGGTCGAAGGCAGCGACAACTTCCAGGAGAAGTACGCGCCGGCATTCGGCGCCGCGATTTCGCGGCGAGTTGGGACACGTTTCGTCGGCTACGTCACGCCGATGTGGGTGCACAACACAGCGCCCTCCCTCGACGCCATCGGGAAGCGCGACACGACCTACACGGGACTCGGTGGGCGCGTGAGGCTGGGCTCATCGACATATCTCGCCAGCGAAGTCGCCGTGCGCGTGCACGGCTACGCGCCGGACGAGCCGGGGTATGGCGTGAGCATCGAGAAGCGCGTCGGCGGGCACATGTTCTCGTTGACCTTTACCAATACGTTTGCGACGACGTTCGCCCAAGTGGCGCGCGGCGGCGGTGGCAACAGTCTCTTCCTCGGATTCAACCTCGGACGGAAATTCTTTTGATTATTTGACAAGGAGATCAGACATGAAATCGCTCACTGTTTTTGGATTACTCGGGCTCGGAGTTCTTGCCGCGGCCTGCGGCTCCGATAGCAAAATGCCGACGACACCTTCTCCCGCATCGTCGGTCATGTTCACGGCAGCGTTGCGGCCATCCAGCGAAGTGCCGCCGGTCAGCGGCAATGAGGCAAATGGCTCCGGAACGACAACGCTCACATTCAACCTGACCAGGGACGCAGCCGGCACAATCACGGCCGCGACAATGGACGCGACTGTTGCAGTGCAGGGTTTCCGGCCGGAACCGCTTTGACTGCATCGCACATCCATCCCGGAGCGACAGGCGCGAACGGCGGAGTATTCGTGAGTCTTGGCCTCGGCGAAGGCGAGGTGACGTTCGCGACGGGCAGCGGCTCATTCACCAAACGGGTGACGGTCACAGCCGACGAGGCGAATTCCATCCTGGCGAATCCCGCCAGCTACTACCTCAACATCCATACCGCGGCCAATCCCGGTGGCGCGGCTCGCGGCCAGTTGACCCGCGTGCAGTGAAGAGTTGGTGCAGCGGCGATGACCTTGTGGCGGGCCGGGTTCAGACGCGCAATGGGATAGCATCGTAGCCGTCTGCTTTACAGGCCCGTTTCTCTAAATCTCCGCTTGCTCTCATAAGCGGCACTATGAAAAGGAATACAGCGATCGAGAATCTGGCCAGACGGACGCTCGCGCTACTGGCGCTTACAATCGTGCTTGCCCCAGCACTCGCCTCACCGCAGACGACCCACGCTACTCTCGACGCCAGCTTCGGCACAGGCGGCAGAGTGATCACCAACATCGAAGGCAACTTCGATTTCGCGCGGGGTGTTGTCGTGCAGCCAGGTGGGAAGATTATTGCGGCAGGAGTGGCCCTTGGCGACCGAGGCAGCGATTTCGGGCTGACGCGCTACAACAGCGACGGTTCGCTCGACGCCAGCTTCGGCGCCAATGGCATCGTGACCACCGATTTCGGAGGCTCCTTTGAAGGCGCGTGGTCCGTTGCCATTCGAGCGGACGGCAAAATCGTCGCGGCGGGGCTAACCAGTATTAGCGGTGTCACAAAATTCGCATTGGCGCGCTACAACATCGATGGCAGACTCGACGCCAGTTTCGGGACAGGCGGCCGCGTCACCACCGGTTTCCCGGGCGCCAGCGTCGCCAACGGGTTCTGCGTTGCCCTGCAGCCGGACGGGAAAGTTGTCGTGGCAGGGTGGACTAATTTCGACGGCGGAGCCGATTTCGCCCTCGCGCGCTACGACAGCGCCGGTACCCTCGACGCCAGCTTCGGCACAGGCGGTCGAGTCATCACCGCGTTCGCGGACTCACAGGGTCTCGCGGGGGTGTTTTCCATCGCCTTACAGCCGGACGGAAAGATTGTCGCGGCTGGGGGCGCCAAACTCGACGGGAAATACGACTTCACGCTGGCGCGCTACAACAGTAACGGCACCCTCGATGCCGGCTTTGGCACCGGTGGCCGAGTCGTCACCGATTTCGGAGGCTCCGATGACGGCGCCGAGGCCGTGGCCCTGCAGCAGGACGGCAAGATTGTCGCGGCGGGGTTTGCTCGAGGCGTTGACTTCGCACTAGCGCGCTACAACGGCGATGGCACGCTCGACACCAGCTTCGGTACAGGTGGCCGAGTGATCACCGATTTCGCGGGCTTCAGTGACACCGCGTATGCCGTGGCCGTACAGCCGGACGGTAAGATTGTCGCGTCAGGGTCGGCCGGTATTATCAACACAGGTTTCGATTTCGCGCTGGCGCGCTACAACAGGGACGGTACGCTCGACGCCAGCTTCGGCAAGGTGACCACCGATTTCGCCGCCGGCACTGACCAGGCATTTGCGGTTGCCGTCCAGGCGGACGGAAAGATTGTCGCGGCAGGGCAGTCGGATGGCAGACGGGCGCTGGCGCGCTACGAGGCTCGAAGCGCTCCGACAATCGCGGTCACTTTGACCACGCCGACCGGTCACGATGCTCGCAGGCGTCGTGACGACGTCCGGCTCTTCACCGAATTCGTCAAGACACGGCGGATTTCATGATCGTCAATACCACAAACAACCTCAGCGCCTACGGCGCACCAACTCAGTACGTCGATGCAAACGGTTGGCGACTTGCTTTTCGATCCATCGGCGAGGGCACTCCGATTGTGCTGTGCACGCGCTTTCGCGGAAACATGGATCTCTGGGATCCTCTGTTCCTCGACAGCATCGTCGCAAAAGGGTTCCGCGTCATTACGTTCAACTACGGCGGCCTTGGCCTTTCGAGCGGACCTCGGGACTACAACCCATTTTCGCTGGCGCGCGATGCGCATGACCTGGCCGAGGCCCTCCAGCTCGAGCGCTTCGCAATTGCGGGTTGGTCGCTTGGCGGCCTTGCCGCGCAGGCGTTTCTCGCGATGCATTCCGACATGGTGAGCCATGTTGTTCTGATTGCCACCGGACCGCCCGGCTCGAGCGTAAAGCCTCCTGAGCAGCTGTCTTACGACATCGCCTCGAAGCCGGAGAACTCGCTCGACGACGAAATCATTCTCTTCTTTGAACCACGTTCAGCCGCAAGTCGTGCCGCCGCGGCGCGATCCCGAGAGCGCATCGCCAGTCGCACGGTCGATCGCAGCGCCCCGGTACCCATCGACTTCGCGGTGTCATTTCTCGGAAAGACACCGCGGAACCCGATCTTCCCGGCCGAACGGTGCGTGCCGCGTTGAAACGACGACCGTTCCGATTCTGCACGTAGCAGGAGATCACGACATCTCCTTCCCGGTCGAGAACTGGTACGCGCTCAATGGGCAGCGCCCGACGTTGCAGCTCGTGATATTCCCCCAGTCTGGACACGGTCCACATCACCAGTGCCCGATCGCTGTTGCGGAATGCATAGCGGCGTTCGTGAGGACCACGTGGCGCACGGTCGGGGAGTTGTAGGTCCGCTGCGCGATTCAGGCGCGCGCATGCCGATATACAGCGATGTCGCTCGAGTTGAAGTGTGGTTATGCAGAGATTGAGTACGAAACAGTCGGCCCGAATCGCTCGCATGGATACGCGGTCAAATAGGCGTGGCTGGAAGGCGGAGAGTCAGCGAAATCGCGACGTCATGAGCACAACGCAGGAACGGTTCATTCATGCTCAGGGCTTTCGTGCTGGGTCGATCGATTTCTATCGAGCATTGAAATTTCAACCAAAGATCGTAGGCAGTCTGGTCCTCATGGGTGCGTGCCTCGGAAATGCATGGTTGTTTCTGATTCTCTCGATGGCAATGTGGTGGAGTACGCTGGCTCCGACGGGAAATGTGTTCGACGCCGTCTACAACTCCGTCGTTGCCTATCCGCGAGGGCTTCCGCCGCTCGTTGCGGCACCGGCGCCGCGACGGTTCGCAATGGGAATGGCCGCGAGCCTCGCACTTCTTATCGCAGGTGCCCTGTTCCTGCGCGCGTCAGTCATCGCGTGGGTGTTCGAGGCCGTATTCTTCGTCGCGGTATTGCTCGTGCTCGCTCACGACTTCTGTTTAGGCGCATGGGTCTACCATCTCCTACATCCGGGCGATGGACCAAAGTGCATTCAGTAAATTATCGAACCGGTTGACAGCCCGGTTACCGGGCCACTGAACAAGTTCGCTACGTGAGCGATCATCCGGCCCGATATCGTCCATCCCGAGTTGCCGCTATGTAAACGCGACGCGATCACCGGCCGCGCTTGAGCGTGGACGGCAGAAAGTGTCTCCACTGCTCGCGCAGGATCTGCTTCATTCGATTCGAGGGCCGCATGACAACCTCCGCACGAACACGCGCGTCAACGCCGGGAAGCGCGAGTCATTGCGAAGAATAGGAGCGCGGCGCTCAATGGCGGTGGTCGTCCGAGTGACGATTGCAGTCCGATTTTGGTCAAGACACCGTCAGACGATGCTGACCTTACAAGGGCATGGGAACGGCCGCTGTCCCTCAGGCATTCACCCCTGACTCCTCCTGGCGAATGCGACGGACGGCAGGGGCGTCGAGCAACGCGTCCCGCAGCGGCTCGCCGGGGTCGAAGGACGCGGCGAGCGCGGAGATTTGGGCGAGCGCTTTGTCGCGGTGCACGCTCGCCAGATCCTGGTGTCCCGTTCTCCGGTGCAGGTCCCACGCCGTGCGATGAACCTGCCAGGCGCCTATCGTCTCGTTACCCTTTAGGGCGGCGAGGGCGTGGTCGATGCACTGCCTTGCGTCGTTCCAGTTCGACTCCGCGATCGCGACATGGCCGCGCGCTTCCCAAGCCAGGGCGTGGAGATTCGGGTCAGCGGTGGCAAGCGCCGTGTCGTTCAATTGACTCGCCTCTGTCCGCGCGTTCAAGAGGTGGCCGGACTGCAGCCACGCTCGAATCAGTCCGAGATGCGCGTGAACTCGCCAGTACCAGTGGAAAAAGAACTTCGGCGTATGCGCCCGATCAACGACCCGCTCAAAGCAGCGTCGCGCCTCGTCGTTCGCGCCGCCATCAAGCGCCTCGAGGCCGGCCGCGAGTAGACCGATCGCCATGGCCTGCCCCGTCGGATATACGCTGCTGTCCCGGATCCTTTCGCATAGGCGCTCGGCGCCCGCGAAATCCATCGCCAGGGTTCGAAGCCACACTTCCCGGTAATTGAAGAGCCATGGATCGCTGCCGTTCTTCTGAGCAGTCTCCTGGCTGGTACGAATGATACGGAGGGCGTCGCCGAATCGCCCGAGCTGCAGGAGCGCTACGATTTGTGCGCTCAATGCGAACAGATGCACCATGACCCCGATGGCTTCGTGCGACTTGGGGATTCCCGCTTCCGCCGCGCGGAGCGCCGCGTGCGATTCGCCACGGAGTGCCTGCACGTGGGCATAGACCATCTCGTCGAAGCCGTCGAACGTCGTGTCTTCGGCTCCTCGGACCGCCCGGTGGGCGGCGTCGCAGACGCGGATATCGTCTGCGTCCCACGCGTCATACAAGAGGCGCGTACCCGCCGCGAGCACTCGGACCCGCTCCCGCGTCCCGGAATCACCGAGTGCGACGCTCGCGTTCGCCGCGTCCTGCAATACAGCGATCGCCCGGTCGGGGTCGAGCAAACCCAGCGGTCGCGCGAAACACGTCTGCGCGCGAACCTGCTCGAGAGTGAGGCCGGCGCCACCAGCCAGCTTTGATTCAGTCTCATACGCGTGCGCCGACTCGACCATCGCGCCAAGCGCGTACTGCGCGTCGCCGATTCGCTCGAGAATCTCGATTTCGAGCCGCGTGCGACGGTCGATTGGCAGTCGTGGCACGAGGCGCATCGCGTGCTGGAGCACGTCGAGGGAATCCCGTACGGCGAACCTTCGCGCTGCGCTCACTGCCGTTGGCATCAGGTACTGAACCGCCCGCTCGTATTCGTGCGCCTTTTCGAAATGCATGGCCAGCTGTGGCGCCCACGCGACGGAGTGCGGACCGGGTAACGTGGCAAGCCGCTCCGCGGCCGCACGATGGAGCTTCGATCGGGCGACGTCGGACAGCAGACCGTATATTGCCTGCCGATACAATGAATGGTCGAATTCGTAGAACGCCGACATGGTGGCGTTCGACAGCTCTGCGATCCCGGCGCCTCGAATGAACCGCCGACGTTCTGCCAGCGCTTCGCAGACCGCCTCGACGTGCTCCATTTCGGCTGCGTCCGAGGCAAGGGTCCATGCGTCGAAGCGCTCGCCGATCACGCTGGCCGCTCTCAGCACCCGCTGCTCGTCATCTGACAACTGATCGAACTGCGTCCTGAGCATGTCCTGCAGCGATGCCGGCACGCCCGGCTCGATGCGCTCGACGGGCGTTGACAGTCTCCACGTAGTACCGTCGCGGACGACGACCCCCTCGGCCACGAGTTCGCGCACGACGGCAGAGACGAAGAGCGCGTTCCCACCCGAGTGCCGATGAATGACGGACGAGAGGTCCGTGGCGAATGCTGCGTAGTCGAACTCCAGCGCAAGGTACTCGGAAACTTCGGTCCGCTCGAACCCCTCGAGAGAGATCGGTTCGCAAAGGCCGTGGAGCGCCAGATCCTGCCGAAGCCGAATCGACACTGGATCTGTCGGTCCCTCGGATGGACGCAAGGTTGCGACGATGAGCACGCGAGCGGGTTCGCGCCGTCGCGCGAAGGTCGAGACCACATCCAGTGTCGCGAGATCCGCCCAGTGCAGGTCTTCGAGCACGACGATCAGAGGCCGATCGGTCCCAATCGCTTCAAACACCTCACAGATCTCGCGGACCATGCGCTCGCGCGTGGCGCCGATGGTTTCGCGCTGCAGCGCGTCGCGTTGGTCCGCCTTGACGAGAGACGGAAACTGCAACAGCCAGGTGGGCGCACGCTTTCTCAGCGCCTGTAATAGTTGCTCGTCGTCGGATCGCCGGATCAACTGGTCGACCGCTTCGAGCACTGGATAGTAGGCTTCCTGTCCGCCAAACGTCTCGACGCACTGGCCGCGTCCGATCCGCACATCCGGCGTCAGCCCCGCGCGTTGCACGAAGAGATCGACCAACGTCGTCTTCCCGACGCCTGCCTCCCCCGTGACGAACACGATCTGGCGCGCGCCGCGGCCCGCCTGTTCGAGACAGGTCTCGAGCTGCGCGCGGGCAGTCCGCCGCTCGATGAAAGGTTTGGCAGGAGCCGCCGGTCTCGAGACCGACGGTTGCCGATCGTCGGTCACCGGAGCGACGAACTGATAACCACGTTTGGGAAACGTGCGAATGAACGCCGGCTTTTCGTGCCGATCGCCGAGGACCTTCCGAATGCCAAGGATGTATTTCTTGACGACCTCCGGATTCACATACGTGTCAACCCACAACGCCTCGAGGATCTCGTCCTGCGTGACCAGCCTGTCGGCGTGCTCCACGAGATAGCGAAGCAGATCGAAGGCCTTCGGCGCCAGCGAGACACGTTCGTCGCCCCGCCACAGGCAATGGTTCGTGGTGTCCAGCCTGAACGCGTGGAACTGCTTCATCGTGACAACCCCGCGGATGGGCGCGAACCCGGCGTAGCCGTCTATGGTAGCTCGCCGTCCGTCGCGACGTCACGAAAACAGGACCACGGGCGACACCGGACCGTCACGTGCTGAACGGCCCGCCCTCCTATCCTGACGTGGAGCGGGCACGGCGCAAGAAGCGGCTAAAGGAACGTCCTGCTCGCAGACACCGAAAGGGCCGAGCATGAAAAAAGAATGGCACTCGCGCATCTGGACAACCATCGCAGCTCGCGCCGGCGTCGCAGCCGTGATTGCCATGTTGACCGCGTCCGTCCTCGTCGCGCACGCAGCGGCAGGCGAGCAGCTCACGATCCGCACCCGGCTGCGTATTGATCGGTCAATCGCGCCGAGACGCGTTGCCGCAGAACTCAGGCAGGAAGCTGAAGCCATCTGGGAGCCCTATGGTGTTCGGCTCGAATGGGTCGATGCGGAGACCACGGACCCAGGAACCGGCGGAGTGTCAGTCGACGTAACCGTCGTGCGGCGATTCACCGGTGCCGCGCGCGCCGGATCGGTATCGATTCTGGGCCGCACGTTTCTGGCCACGGAGACGGCGGTCTGGCGGCCGATTCAAGTCTCGTTCGATGCGGTCGAGGATGCGCTGTCGGAGCGAACGGCCGGACGAGTGTCGGGAGCCGCCATGGTGCTGGACGTCGAGTTAGCTCGGGTGCTCGGACGCGTGCTCGCCCACGAAATCGGTCATGTCCTGATCAACGCGCCCGAGCACGATTCGACCGGACTGATGCGGGCAACGTTCAGTCCCAATCAACTCGTAGCCCCCGACCGATGGCCGTTCCGCCTCACGTGTGCCACTGCCGATCGACTCAGACATCGTTTCCAGGTTCGGTACGGAGGCGTACCGCTCGCCACTCAGTTCGGAATCAGCTCCTGCGTAGCCGGTGAACGGACTGCGACGGCGATGGGGTACTCGGCGTGATGCACAAGATTCAACTCAACACCGTTTGGGAGGGGGCGATCAAGGGTGTGGTCAAAACGAATCGTCGAACAACCCACATCCTGCCTAGGAACATTCATGCAACTAGCACTGTCTAGAAACCGTCGACGGTATCGATCTCCAGACGTTCGATCCGGGAACCGCTCTTGTCGTCGAGGCGCACCACTCGCGTTATCGGCTCGTCGTTCTTTGGATTCGCACTTCGTGCTGATGAAAGGCGGCGCGATGTTCCCTGATGACACCGTCGTGCGGCTCGACGGGGCGGTCGTCGGCAGCGCCTTGAGGGTGGGCTGGATCGTCGTCGGCTTGAGGATGGAAATGCGTGTTGGTTCTGCGTGTATCAGGACCTCGCCCGTCTGCTTCGTCACGGTTGAAAGTGTGCCTCCATCCAACTGGCGAAGGTCCCTTCCCCTTTGACGAACTCACGAAGGGACACCGAGATGGACAACGGGATGACGTCACCGCGGCAGGAGACTCCGGTCGAGACGCCGGAGGCTTTGTTGCGGGAGATCAAACGGCGACAGCGTGCCGCATGGGCATCTGGAGATTTCGGCATCATCGGCACGACGCTGCAGATCGTCGGAGAGTCGCTGTGCGAGGCGATCGATCTGCGTGCCGGTTCGAGGGTACTCGACGTCGCCGCTGGAAACGGCAATTGCTCGCTGGCCGCCGCACGCCGGTGGTGCGACGTCACGTGCACCGATTATGTTCCCGGGCTTCTCAACGACGCGCGCCGCCGCGCCGCGGGCGAGAGGTTACGCATCACCTTCGAGGAAGCAGATGCCGAAGCCTTGCCGTATTCAGACGGCTCGTTCGACGTCGTTCTCTCCTCGTTCGGAGTGATGTTTACACCCGATCACGTGCGCGCCGCGAAGGAGCTCGTACGCGTATGTCGCAGCGGCGGCCGCCTCGGCCTGGCGAACTGGACTGGGCGTGGCTTCATCGGCCAACTCTTCACGACCGTCGGCCGTCACTTCCCACCGCCGCCCGGGCTGCTACCCGCCTCTCGCTGGGGATCCGAGGAGTACCTTCGAACGCTCTTTCCAGAGGCCGCGGGACTTCAGGTGACGCCTCGCGAGTTCGTTTTCCGGTACCAATCGGCTGACCATTGGATTGACGTGTTCCGAAACTGGTACGGCCCGGTGCACAGAGCCTTCGCTGCACTCTCCGATGAGGAGGGACATGCGTTGCATCGCGACCTGGTGACGCTGATTCACTCCTTCAACCGGAGCGGTGATTCGACAGCAGTCATCCCGAGCGAGTACCTCGAAGTCGCGATCATCAGAAGCTGACCCGTGCTTCGACGCAGACGTCACCAAAACGGGACCGGCGCGTCACCCCTCGCCTGGTTCGTTTCCGTATTCTGGCTGGGACGGGCGGCATCCAGACGTCTGGGTGAAACGCTTCGTCAGTATCGATTGGCAGATTTATTTCTCTTACCGTCGCTTCCTGTCATAAGCGGCACGTTGAAAGAAGGAATCCAGTTATGAAAAACCTAGCCGGACGAACTCTCGCGCCACTGGCGCTCGCGATTGCGCTCGTCCCGACACTTGTCTCAGCCCAGACGTCACAAGCGACGCTCGACACCAGCTTCGGCACGGGCGGCAGACTGATCACCAATTTCGGAGGCTACAGCGACGCGGTGCGTAGCCTTGTCGTGCAACCAGACGGAAAAATTGTAGCGGCGGGGTGGACGATAGGCAATCCAGGCGGCGATTTCGCGCTGGCGCGCTACAACGTCGATAGCACGCTCGACATGGGCTTCGGCATCGGTGGCAGAGTGACCACAGATTTCGGCGGCGGCTTTGAAGGGGTGTGGTCCGTTGCCTTACAAGAGGACGGCAAGATCGTCGCCGCGGGGCTCACGCAAACCGGCGGTATCAGCCAAATCGCACTGGCGCGCTACAACAGCAATGGCACACTCGACGCCAGCTTCGGAACAGGCGGTCGGTTGACAACTGCGTTCCCGGGTGCCAGCGTCGCCATCGCGTTCTCCGTTGCCGTGCAGCCGGACGGGAAAGTTGTCGTCGCTGGCTGGACCAATATCGACGGAGGAGCCGATTTCGCCCTGGTGCGCTACACCAGCACCGGTACGCTCGACGCCAGCTTCGGCACGGGCGGCCGAGTCGTGACCGCTTTCCCCGACTCACAGGGGCTTTCCGTTGCGGGAGTGTTTTCCGTTGCCGTGCAGCCGGACGGGAAGATTGTCGCGGCCGGAGATGCCAGACTCGACGGAAAATACGACTTCACGCTGGCGCGCTACAACAGCGACGGCACCCTCGATGCCGGCTTCGGCGCGGGTGGCCGAGTGATCACCGATTTCGCAGGCTCCGATGACGGCGCCGAGTCTGTGGCCTTGCAGGCGGACGGCAAGATTGTCGCGGCGGGGTTTACCCGAGCCTCAACCTATTATGACTTCGCACTGGCGCGTTACAACGACGATGGCTCGCTCGACTCCAGCTTCGGTACAGGCGGCCGAGTGACCACCGATATCGGAGGCTTCAGTGACACGGCGTATGCCGTGGCTGTACAGCCGGACGGCAAGATTGTCGCGGCAGGATCGGCCAATTTCACCAGTACATTCTCCGACTTCGCGTTGACGCGCTACAACAACGACGGCACGCTCGACGCCAGCTTCGGCAAGGTGACCACTGATTTCACCGCCGTGACCGCTGAGGTCCTCAGGACCAGCGACGAGGCATTTGCGGTTGCCGTGCAGCCGGACGGAAAGATTGTCGCGGCGGGCCAGGCGCGCGGCGTTGAGGCCGACGCCTTCGCACTCGCGCGCTACCAGTCTGGAAGCGCTCCAACAATCGCGGTCACCGTCACGTCGCCGAATGGTGGCGAGAAGCTCTTCACCGGTTCGTCGTACCGCATCGCCTGGAACGCGACAGGTTCGGTGAGCCGCTTCGCCGTCGAGAGCTCCAGTGATGGAGGCGCGACCTACGTGCTGGTCCCCGGCTGCTCCGCGCTGCCCGACACGATCCATGGCTGCGCGTGGACGGCCCCCGGCCCCGCGACCTCTAACGGTCGCATCCGCGTCACTGCTCGTGATGCGGCCGGCGGGTCGGTATCCGATGCCTCAGACAGTGCATTCAGCATCGCGTCCGGCGCGGCGTCGATCACGGTCACCTATCCGAATACCACGATCAACGCCGGTATCGGATCGCTGCAAGAAGTGAAGTGGAACCACAACCTCGGCGCGAATACATTCGTCAGGATCGAACTGAGTCGCGATGGCGGCCTGACCTACGGCGAAACACTTGCCTCATCCGTACAAAACACGGGAGCGACGACAGGCACGTTTGCGTGGCGCGTCAACGGCCCCGCTACGGCCGGCGGTCAGGCGCGCATCCGTGTGACCTCGACGAACGTCCCGGCCAGCGATGTCAGCGACACGAACTTCACGATCGCTCCCGCCTTCATCACCGTCGCGGCGCCGACCGCATCCGCAAACTGGGGAATCGGCACCACGCAGAAAACGACGTGGACCACGAACCTGGGCGCACTTGACAAGGTCAACGTTCAACTGAGCACGAGCGGCGCGGGGGGACCGTTCGCAACGCTCTCGGGCGGCGCCGGAATCGTGGCCAACAAGAACACCGCCAACGTGATCGCGCCGAGCACACCGTCGACGACGGCGCGCGTGAAGGTCGCCTGGGCGAATCCGCCTGCGGGAACAGGCACCGAAGCGACGAGCCCGGCGGACTTCAAAGTGCAGCCCGTATTCATCGCCGTCGCGGCCCCGGCCGCCGGACAGATCTGGACGATCGGAGGCTCCCGAAGCATCACCTGGTCGCATAACCTCGGCGCGCTCGAAAACGTGAAGATTGAACTGTCGAAGGACGGCGGCGCGACGTATCCGATCGTCGTGCTCTCGAGCACGCCGTCGGACGGCAGTCAGGGCGTCACGGTTCAATCCGCGTGGGGGTCGCAGGCGACGACACGTCTGAAGATCTCCTGGGTGAAGAACCCGAGCGTCCTCGCCCAGTCGGGGAGTTTCACGATTCAGCCGTAACGGGTCGTTACCACCAAACGATCGTTCAATGGTTCTCACCGGCGCGTGCGGATGTTCGCCGCACGCGCTGGACTTCCTCACGTTTGAAAAGGACCGCTTGTGATGCGATTGCGGCAGCTGATTGTGGCTGTTCTCCTGCTGGTGGCAATCGGATCAGCAGCCCGCGCACTCTCCCAGGAGAGAGCTGGTGCCGATCCTTCCACGGTGTTCAACCTGCGACCGGCTGTGCCGGATCCCGTGCGGTTGATGCTCCGTCGCGCGTGCTTCGACTGTCATTCCGAGGCGACGCGCTGGCCGTGGTACGCGGCGCTTCCGCTCGCATCGCACGTCATCGAACGCGATGTGACGGACGCGCGCGGGCAGCTCAATCTCTCGCGTTGGAACGACTACAACGCCTTCGACCGCGCCGACATGCTCGACAAGATGTGCGAGCTGGCGTCGCGCCGCACGATGCCACCGTGGCAGTACCGGCTGATGCATCCCGGCGCGCGATTGTCGGCAACTGAGATTTCGGCGCTGTGTGCATGGAGCCGCGACGAGGCGAGGCGCCTCACGAAGGAGGAGAAATGATGTCCATCACTCGATCTGGAGCGTTTCTGTGGACCGTTCTGCTGGTCTGTGGTCCGACGGTCGGCATCGAGATCGCGAAAGGTGCGACAGGAGCATCGGACGCCTCCGACGGCTGGCAGATCCCGGAGGGTGCGGCGATGGAAGCCAACCCGGAAACGCTCACCGCCGCGAGCCTGACGAGGGGCCAGAGCCTGTACAAGTCGAAGTGCCAACGGTGTCACGGAGCGGACGGCGGGGGGCACGGTCCCGACAGCGACCCGGCTCATCCCGCCGCTGATCTCACGGATGGACGGCGGGCATCGCGGAATCCGGACGGCGTGATGTTTTACAAGGTCTGGAATGGCCGTGCGAAGCCGAAAATGCCGGCGATGAAGGCGGATATCAGTCGTGCCGACGTGTGGAACATCGTTCATTACTTGAAGACGTTGCGCCGGGACAGATTTGCAGGCGATTGAGGGAGTTTGATCACGCATGGGTTCGTGGAAATTGAGCAACATGTCGCGGGCGTGGAGCTGGCGGACCTGGAGCCGCTGACGATCCTGCTCGTGTCGACCTGGCACTCCGTCTACCGGATCGTCGTCGTCGGGGGAAACGAGGTGCTGGTGCAGGGCGGCCCATTCTTTTCGGAGCTTACGGGCGCCCGCCTCGACGGTGTGAGTGCAGGAGGCCATGCTCTGAAGGTGGGGTGGATCGCGGTAGGGCATCCGATGGCGTTACGCATCAGTGGGCAGGTCATTTTGACGTCGCCCGTGGTCGCGGTCGCCACCGAACGGCCCTGCGTGCCAGTGGTGCACTAACGCGAAACGAGACGGCAATATGAGACTTGCGAAATACGTATTCACCGGCGCCGGCATCTGGGGCATCGTCGTCCTGAGCCCGCTCTACTCGCTGCTCGGCATCACAGGACGGCGCTATGTCCCGCCCGCCGACTACTGTCGGTCGCGATGGCGTGGCAGATCGCGTTTCTGATGATCGGATCGAACCCGGCGAGATTGCGGCCGCTGATGATCCCGGCCATCCTCGAGAAGCTCGGCTACGTCGGCACGCTCATCGTCATGTACCTGGGTGCGCGAATCCCCGCGGCGGACACGCAGCCGGTGGTGCCGGACCTGTTATTGGGTGTCCTGTTCATCGTGGCGTTCGTGAGGACTCGAAACGCCAGCTGGAAAGCACGATTGGCGGCAAACTGACGCCACAACATTATCCGCGTACGCTCGTGATCGGTGCCACCGGCACCGTCGGTGCGACGGCTTGGCTGCCAAGCTAACCATGCCGGTCCTCAAGAAGTCGCGAGTGCGCCCGATCACAACATCCGGCACGCGAACCATCACCATCGGCATATTCCGAACTGAGTTGCTTCTTATGGTTGGTTACAACCGTTAAGTCCGACAAGAGATCTCGCATTCAAGATATTCCTGTAGGCACGAAAACAGGACCGAAACGCGACCTTTCCGTCACGATTTTCCCACGCGCGTTCCGCAATCTACTACCGACGACAACGGAAGCGGAAAAAGCGCTCTCTTGTCGGAGAAATGAATACATCCGGCTACTAGGAGGACACAATGAGAACCCAGCACAACACGGCCACTGCGCGGCGACGGTGGCTCTTCCTCGCCTTCCCAGCGCTGGCGGCGCTCGCACTGACCGTGGCGCTGGTCCGCCCCGCCTCGGCAGCAGCGGGCGTCATCCACTTCCAGAGCTACCTTCCCGTCATTGCACCAGTTTCCAATCCCTGCACTGAGGGGGCCTTCCTGCTCACGGGCGTCGATCACCTCACGTTCGAGCTGACCCTATTCGACGACGGCAGCTTCCATTCCGTCAGTCACCAAGACGCACAGCTCACCGGCACTGACAACCAGGGCAACGGGTACATCGGGAACCTAACGGATACGTCCGTCTTCGCCGGCCACGCCGGTGTGGAAGTGACCCGGCCTTTCACCCTCCCAATAATCGGCAACGGGGCGGCACCGAACTTCACCGTACACGTCACCCTTCACGTCACGGTGAATGCGAATGGCACGGTTACCGCGCAAGTGAGTGAAATCACCACGACCTGCCAGGGCTGACGAGGCAGGGAAAGCGACAGAGCGCGATCCGCTTGGTACAGGCTGGCGAGTTGCCGGATTGATCGCTCCGGTTCCACAAGTCGACACCGACTGCGCGCTCGGCCTGAGGCCGTTCGGTGGATTAGCTACGCCGTGATAAAAGCGCAGCGGGAGTGACCGACAGGCGCATCACAGTGTCACGGTCGCGCACCTCGATCGACTTGAACCCGCGCGCGTCGTACATGGACCGCGGACCGCGGAAGTGGACTGCGTCGCTCCCTTCCGGTGTATTGTGAGGATAGGCCTCGATCCAGGTTGCCCCGCGACCAGAGGCGTCGGCGATCACACGGTCGAGGAGCGCCGACGCGATCCCGTGCCGTCGAAACGGTGGAGCGATGACGAAGCACGAAACGCCAATGACCGATGCCGGATCCGGTCCGCTGGCGACGTCTCGGTACAGCCTATAGTCGGAGCGCACTGAGCATTGATCCAACCCACAGGCCGGCCGCCAACGTAGGCGAGATAGCCGACGGTTGTGCGGGCGCGAAGTCGATCGGCCATGGTCGCTCGTGTCTCGCGCCATGCGCGCTCAGGTTGCTCGGGGGTCGCTGGTACATGGGGTTCGAGGCAATAGCACGAAGCCCACTCAGGGTTGCCGGCGAAGGCGTCATGATCGAAGAACCGGAGCCAGTCCTGGATGCGCTCGTCGGTTACCGGATGCACTGTGATGTCGCCGATCTCAGACAGTCGTTCGCTGCCTCCGGTAAGCCGCTGGGTCGCCTCGGCGTAGTCACGGGCATAGGTCCGAATCGCTTCCTCCGGGTATGGCCAGGTGTGACTCTTCTGCCCGTGGGCGACGAAAGGGTCGACAACGGTGTCGGAGTCGTCGGCTTCGATCACCGCATCACATCCGAAGCATTTGACCTTCACGGATTCCTCTCCTCTCGAGGGCAGCGCCGGCTATCGGCGCTTTCGACGGCGATGGCCGAGCGCGAAAGTGCCGGAAGCGGCCGCTCTTTCGATCGTCGAGGCGAGCTCGCCACGCACCGAGCGAGTAGATTTCCCCTCCACAGCGCCCATGCCCACCTGTTCCAGCGTCACCGCGAACACGGCCACGATCGATCGCGCGGCGATTGCCGCGGCCGCGGGACTGTGACGCTCGTGAGCGTCTTCTCTGAGCGCGTCAGCGACACGATCGGCCGCGCGCGCGTTCAGCTCGAGCCACACCCTGCGCAACGGCGCACCGACCGCC
>Ga0075423_10001612_pt1 | contig 20034 bp, 14 predicted proteins | sample SoiMethybrSBSTD2_FD_80114 | JGI IMG/M metagenome (GOLD analysis project Ga0075423, IMG submission 80114) | Bulk soil microbial communities from a Populus tree surrounding site in Tennessee, USA - Soil MetaG P. TD hybrid SBSTD2 | ecosystem: Environmental > Terrestrial > Soil > Tree plantation...
ACGAGATCGGGGAACGCACCGACGTAGCGCGGATCGTAGTTGCTGCCGATGTAGGAATACGGCCATCCATAGAAGGCGCCGTCCTTCACCGAGGTCGCGTAGTCGGGCACGAGATCGTCGCCGAGGTTGTCGCGTTCGTTCATCGCGGTCCACAGCGTATCGGTGCCCGGTTGCAACGCGAGTCCGACCGGGTTTCGGATGCCCGATGCGAAGATCCGATAGCCGCTGCCGTCGGGATTGAACTCGAGGATCGCGGCGCGCCGGCAATCCTCACCGGCATCGTTGTTCGATTGCGATCCCACCGCGACGTACATCTTCGTTCCCGCGCGGTTGAAGATGACGTTGCGCGTCGAGTGTCCGCCGGTCGGCAGGTCCATCAGCTTTTCGGGCTCGCCCTGCGCTTTGAGATCGCCGTTCGCGTACTTGTAGCGCACGAGCGATCCGGTGTTGCCGACGTAGAGATAGCCGTCGTGGAACGCCATCCCGAACGGCGCAGCAAGTGTGCCCGGTCCCTTCTCCACGAAGTTGGGTGGCATCATGCATGCTGGCGCATTCGCGCCGAGCACCGAAGGAGGCTGACCGAAGCCTGGAGGCGGTCCGCCGGGTCCGCGTCCTGCGCCGCGTGCTCCACCACCACCGCCGCCGGCCGGAGGTCCTCCGCGCTGCGGCGGTGCGCCACCCGCGTAGGTTTCGCGCGCTTCGAACGTGCCGTCGTTGTTCGCATCGCGCAACACGGTAATCGTGTTGGTGCCTGGTGAGCTGACGAACAGATCACCGTTGGGCGCGTACACCATCATGCGCGGCGCCGGCAGTTCGGCATACGTGCTGAGCGTGAAGCCTGCAGGGACCGACGGGTTGACGCCGTCGGGTTTGGTTCCGCCGCGACTCGGCTTCGGACTCGCGGTTGTCGGCGCCGGAAGCTTGCTCGCGGCCGGCTGCGGCAACACGGTGTTCTGCTGCGCGACGAGTGCTCCTGTCACGGCGACGACCACCGCGCAGGCGAGTGTCGTCGTGAGCCAATGGTGGCGACGTTCGAAATTCATCACACGCTCCTGTGGATGAGGTAAGCGGAGACGATCGTATCGCAGTCGTCGTCGCAAGTGGAACAAGTGGAAAAGTGGAACAAGTCGGAGAAGTGAAAGTCCCAAAGTGATCAAGTCGAAAAGTAACTCTCGGTAGAGATGTTGTACTTTCCGTGCACTTGGCCACTTCGAGACTTCACTTTTTCCACTTTTCCACTTCTTCCACTTTTCCACTTCTGTACAATCCCCGCCATGCATCGACAACTCAGCGCACTCGTACTGGCTCTCCTTGTCTTTCTTCCTGGCTCGCAGGCCTCGGCCCAGCTGCTCGCGGCCAAGGACGGCCCGATCGTCTACGGCCACCATCACCTCAACGTGACGAGCGTCGACGAACACAGGAAGTTCTGGGTCAACACTCTTGGCGGCACCGCGATCACGATCGGCACCAACAAGCGCGAGATCGTCAAGCTGCCCAACGCGCTGATCTTCCTGAACGCGATGGCGCCGAGCGGCGGCACCAAGGGCACGACGATGAACCACATCGGGTTCTCGGTGCCAGACCTGCGTGCGGTGATCGCGAAGGTCAAAGCCAACGGGTTCCGCATGGTGACCACCGAGGAAGCGCCGCCAGGGATCAAGGTCGAAAACGATATCGGCCTCGCCACCGGAGGCGACGTATCGGGGATCGCGTATGCGCTCGGGCCCGACGGGGTGAAGGTGGAGCTGCTGGAAATCAAGAAGCAGACCGTGCCGATCATGAGCCACCACATTCACTTCTTCGGTCCGCAGAAGGAGATGCACGACTGGTACATGAAGATCTTCGGCGCCAAGGATCGGCCGGGGCTCAGCGGATCGTTCATCGGCGCGGATCTGCCGGGCATCGGTCTGAACTTCACCGCCGCGACCGACGTGATGGGCACCCGCGGCCGCGCCATCGATCACATCGGGTTCGAGGTGAAGAACCTCGAGGAGTTCACCAAGACGCTCACGGCGCAGGGCATCAAGCTCGATCGGCCGTACACCAAGGTCGACGCGCTCGGCATCTCGATCGCGTTCATCACCGATCCCTGGGGCACTTACATTGAGCTCACCGAAGGGCTGGACAAAGTGAACTGATCTGGCGAGTGATCGAGTGATCCGACGTCTGGCGGGACGTTCGCGGCACCACCCACATCCGACGACCCTCGATTTCGACCCGCGCGCGACCGTCGTTGAAAGGATGCCCTGTGGCTGACGAACCGGCACCGACGCCAACTCCCGAGAACGTCTACGCGCTGCTCGCCAGCAAGACCGAGTCGCAGCTTCGCCGCATTCTGCGTTCACATCGCGACGTGCCGTTCCGAGGCGAGGAGACCTACGAGCGCGAGGCGGTGGAACTGCGTGCGGCACTCGATATCGCCCTCGATCGCCTGATGGTGATCGAGGTCCGGCTGGAAACGGGGTCGGACTCGGTGTCGCCGCCGGTCAGCGTGGATTTGCTGCAACTGCTGCAGTCGAGCGCGTTCGCGCGCTACATCAATTCCTATCTGTACTTCGGCGTGCGTTTCATGGCGTCGCGGCTGCTGGGACCGGAGAGTCTCACGAAGCCGCCGACGCGGGGCACGCAGGTCGAAGTCGAGAACCCGCCGACGGCGGCCGACGCGCATCAGAAAGTGTCGTTCGACCTCAACGACGTGCCGCTGCCACTGCCGTACCCGCCGTCGGTCAAGCCGGATGTCTATGCCGTGCTCGGCGTCGACGAGCGGCGCCAACTGCTCGACGATCCCGACGTCGCCGAAGCGCTCGCGTTCCTCGACGACAGCGTGCCGTCCGATCCGAATGCCCAGACGTCGGCGCCAGCGCCGCCGCCATATCAGCAGATGGCCATCCACGAGATGCCGGCGGCCACGCAAGGCGATGACTGCGGCTGGCAAGCCGACTACGAGCGATGGCTGCGAGGCCTCGGCCACAACCCCGATCGTGCGACGTACTTCCGACGCATCACGCGAGGTCTGCGATCCTTCATTCGATCCCGCGTCGACTTCTACACCGAGCTCGAAGGCAAGAGCGAAATCGACTCGTGGCGAGTGTGCGGAAAGCTGCAGGATGTCACGGCGATGCTGCCGCACACGGCGCGGTTCGGCCTGCTCGACTTGTATTGGCTCGCGCGACTGCTTCGCGCGGAAGTGTCGTCGGTGGGTGTCGTCACCTACACCGGACGCTCGTGGATCAGGCTGCTCCAGGAGCGCGCGCGCATCGACGGCGACAATCCGGCGGAGCTCGACGAATCCATTCCCGTGCTTCGCGCGGTGTTCGACTTCACCTGCGATCTCATTCTGAACTCGGTGGCGATTGCCTGCGATCGACTCGATCGCACGATGAACCCCGGCACGTTTCCCGAGTGGCCCTCGGAGACGGTCACGTGGCGGCGCGCCTACGACGAGGAACTGCTCGAGATCGCGAGACAGCGACAGAAACGCGGCATTCACCGCAACGCGCTCTTCGGCTCGCAGGACGTCCCGACCAGCGCCGCCGAGTACAGCGGACAAATGGTGGGCTGGAGCCGCAGGAACCGCACCGGCGAGCATCTCGAGAACTTGATCGGCCTCGCGTTCTCCGGTGGCGGCATTCGCAGCGCCACGTTCAACCTTGGCGTATTGCAGCGGCTGCAGGAACTCGACCTGCTGCGCAGCGTCGACTACCTGTCGACCGTCTCGGGCGGTGGCTACATCGGCGGATGGCTCCTCGGCAACGTCCGCCGCACGCGGTACTGGCTCAGTCAGCTCACCGACTGGGTGCCGTCCATCGAGCACCTGCGTCGCTACTCGAATTATCTGGCGCCGCGTTCCGGCCTCATGAGCGTCGACACCTGGACGATGTGGGCGAGCTGGATCCGTAACGCGTTTCTCATTCAGCTCACCGCGGTCGCCTGGCTGTGGGCGCTGATCGTGCTGACGCGGATCAACGAAGCGGTCTTCACCTGGCACCGCTTCGCCACTCTCGCGGTAGCGCCGGGCAATCTGATTCTCGCCCCGATGGTGATTCTGCTCACCATCGCCGTGTGTCGAAGCGTGCTCTCGGAGGCGCGACCGGTCAAGGAGGGGTATGTCCTCGCACTGGCCGTCGCGCCGGCATGGCTCGGATCGTTCGTCACCGCGGCAATGTTGTGGGCGGCGCACCCTCACGGCACGGCCAACTCACCGCTGCTGTACTCCGATGTGCTCGCGGCCTCGTGGAGGGAGTGGACCGGGCCGCTGGCCGTGATGTTCGTGAGCCTGTCGCTGGTGTCGGCCTGCTCGATCGATACACGACGCAGCAGGATCGTCGCCTTCATCTGGGGCCTGGTCACTGCGGCTGTGGCGATGACGGTGGTCTACCTCGGGTTCTGCGCCGTGCGGTGGATGTTCGGCATTTGGGGTGACGAAGACAAACACGCCTGGATGGCCTACGTGTTTGGCCCGCCGCTCGTGCTCTTCGCGATGGCGCTGCCGATCGTCGCGATCATCGGTCTCATCGGCACCGACTCGGAAGACTGGCGTCGCGAATGGTGGACGCGCTTCGGATCCTGGGTCGGCATCTCGGGCGTCGGCTTCATGCTCTTGAGCGTGACCAGCGTGTTCGGTCCGCTGATCGTGCTGAGCGCGTTCGATCGCGCGTGGGGCTGGGGGCAGTGGAGCACTGCGCTCGGATGGGTGGCCACGATTGCCGGCGGTCTCCTGTCGGGCAACAGCGATCGCACGAGCGGCGGTGAAGGCCGCACGCTCACCGTCGCCGCACTCGAATGGTTCTCCAAGATTGCCGCCATCGTCTTTGTGGTCGGCGCGGTGCTCCTCGGCGCAACGCTGCTGCATGTGCTGCTGGTGAAGATCTTCACCGACCAGGCGATTCTGGCGAAGGAGTACTGGACGCACCTGATGACGATCACGACCGCCCAGTACTGGTGGGCGCTGCTCCTGCTGGCGGCGCTCGCGTTGCTGTTCTCGTGGCGGTTCGAGATCAACATCTTCGGCTTGAATCAGTTCTATCGAAATCGTCTGGTGCGCTGCTACCTGGGCGCGACGCGGTGGCGGCAGGGTCTGCGCAAGCCGCATGCCTTCACCGGCTTCGATTCACAGGACGATCTCGAGCTGTATCACTTCCGCAATCTTCCGATCCACGAGCACTCGTATCGCGGGCCGTATCCGATCTTGAACGGCTCGTTGAATCTCGGCGGCAGCTCAGACCTCGGCGTGCACACCCGTCACAGCGCGTCGTTCGTCTTCACCCCGATGCGCGCCGGAGCCGATCGCAAGGCGGTCGGCTACGCGCCGATGTACGGCGTGAGGAAAAGCTTCGCCGGCGGGGTGATGCTCGGACAGGCGATCTCGGTGTCGGGCGCGGCCGCCAGTCCGAACATGGGCTACAGCACGTCGCCACTCGTCGCGTTCCTGCTGACGATGTTCAACGTCCGACTGGCGTGGTGGTTTCCCAACCCCGGACGGCCCAACTGGCACAAGTCGCGTCTGCCGATCAGCACCTGGTATCTGGTGAAGGAGATGTTCGGTCTCGCTGACGAGCACAATCACTTCATCAACGTCTCGGACGGCGGCCACTTCGAGAATCTGGGCATCTACGAGCTGGTGCGGCGGCGTTGCAAGGTGATCGTCGCGTCGGACGCCGAGTGCGATCCGCACATGACGTTCGGCAGCCTGGGCAACGTGATCCGCCTGTGCGAGGTGGATTTCGACGCCAAGATCGAGATCGACGTCGAGTCGATCCGCAAGCAGGGGACGGACGGATTGAGCCGCGCGCACTGCGCGGTTGGCCGCATCAACTACTCGAACGGCAGCCGCGGCTACTTGATCTACCTGAAGTCGTCGCTGACCGGCGACGAGGACGCCAGCACCGAGCAGTACAAGTCGTCGCACAAGGAGTTCCCGCACGAATCGACGAGCGATCAGTTCTTCGCCGAAGACCAGTTCGAGAGCTACCGTCGCCTCGGCTACCACATCGCCAAGCTGACGTTCCGCGACGTCGAGCACGAGCCCAGCCTCGTGGAGATGGCGCGCAATCTCTTCAACCTGTGGAGCCCTTCGTCCGACAGCAGCTCATTCGTCGGACAAGCAGAACAGCTCGATCAGATCTGGGAACGATTCCGTTCGACGCCGACGCTGCATCCGCTGCTCGATGCGTTGATGGCCGATATGCCCACGTCGTGGCCGTTGGGTCCGCCGGGGATGGCGGTCGTCACACCACCGCCGCGCGTCGAGGGCGAGCAGCTGGCGGCGTGCCTGCAGCTCATTCAGCTGATGGAGAACGTGTTCATCGCGCTGCAGTTGGACGACTTCTGGGGGCATCCCGACAATCGCGGTTGGGTGACGCTGTTCACCAGCTGGGCGAAGTGCGGCACCTTCCGTCAGGCGTGGCGGCAGACGCGATCGACGTTCGGCATCGGCTTCGCGTATTTCTGCGAGCACCGACTCGGACTGCCGTCGGTCACCGCACGGTGAAGCGCTGCTCGCGGAGCAGGCGTCCGTCCTCGCTCCGCAGCTCGACTCGCCACTCGCCGGCGCGTTCGGGGGCGATCGTCGTGCGGCTGTAGGTGCGATAGCCGGCGCCATTGGGCTGGATCGAGAGCATCACTGTCTGCCGCAGTTGATCGCCAACGTACCAGCGATGTTGCACGGTGGTGGGGCGCTCAGCGACGATGCGCGTGAAGAAATAGATCGGTCCTGGCGCGACGTCACCACTCACCGCATCGCACTGCCATTCGCCGCTGGTCGTGAGCGTGCGGCACAGCCGCGCATCGGCCACCGTCGGTGAATCGACTGCAGCGAGCGGTTCAGCAACTGGAGTCGATGGCGGTGGTGCCGGCGTGGGATCGACCGGTGGTGTTGTCGGATCGACAGAGGGTGTTGGAGGTGCTGGCTTCGCCGGTTCAGGAACAGTCGATGCGGCCGGTGGAGTCGTCTCTCGCGTTTCAGTGCGCGGGGGATCCGACGCCGTTCCCGATGGCCATGCCATCCAGCCGACCACGAGGACGATGCCGATCACCGCTCCGGCGAGCGCGCTGATCGGAATGGCGCGTTCGGGCGGATCGATTGCCGACGATGACCGGAGCGCGCTGTAGGCCTGGTCAACAGGCACCGGGTCATGGTGCGTCGTCACGCGAGGTTCATCGGTGACAACGTGGTCGGCGAGAGCGTCCTGTTCTTCCGATCGGCTCGGCTCCTCCAACGGCTCGCTTTCAGATCGGAAATCATCTTCCGGGTCGAACACTCGACCGTGAAGCCGACAGAACTCCTCGAGGTTCTCTCGGCTGGTGGCGACGAAGGGATGGTCCAGGGGGAGCGCTATCGTCGCGATGGCATAGGCGCGCCGGAAAGACCGCTCGGACTCGTCGATATCCCCAACGCGCTCGTACATCACGCCGAGATTGTTGAGCGTGTTGGCGAGGTCGGGATGCGACGGGCCGAGGCGGCTCTCCTGCAGGGCGGCCGCTTCACGGAGCAGCCGCGCCGCTGATGAGTAGTCGTTCGACGCTGCGGCCTCTTCGGCAGCGTCCATGATGGCCTGAACATCGCCCGGCATCGGGTCGTCTCGTGCCCATTGTAGAACGCGTCCGCGATGCGGGCCGTCGTTCACTTCACCAGGTTGGCCGTGAGCACGAACGATTCGCCGTCTGCCGTAGCTCGAGCGCGAGACGAGCGCCGTCGGGTGAAGGGACCGGGCAGCGTTTCACCCTCGGTGCGACCTTGCCAGATCTCAGCCAGGAAATAGCGATTCTCGATCCGATCGAACACGAGCGCGGGCTGCTCGCCAGCAGGATCCATCCCGCCGGCCGGAACGGTCATCGTGAACATCGCGGCGTTGTTTTTCAGGTTGTCGATCAACGCAATGCCGTCCGCGGTGTCGGACACGCGGACTTCGTAGTTGCCGGCGGTGAACGTCTGCCCGTGAACGATGAAATCGAACGGAACGTGTGCCACCATCCGCGTCTGCGCGTGAGCTGGTGCCACACACATCAGAAGCACGAGAACGAAGAACGGAAGTATCTGTAACGCACTCATGGCGCATCCTGTCTGGCGCTGTCGTACCGGGCAGGCGCAAGGGAGGTGCCAGCGCAGTGCCGTGCGGGATCGCCGGATCGAACTCGGTGGTCTCGATGCACCCGTGGCGCGATGGCGATCGGCCACGCACGATCGCCACGCTCAGTCCTCGAGGGTGATCCCGAATCGTTCCGCCATGCGGTACAGCGTGCGGCGATCGACGCCCATGATCTCGGCCGCGCGCGTGCGGTTGCCGCCGACTGCGGTCAACACGTGTTCCAGATAGCGCCGTTCGAGATCGTCGAGCGTGGGAAGGTCGGCGAAGGGATGCCCGGGGTCGTGATTGCGGCCGAGAACGGTTTCCGGAAGATCGCCCGCTTCGATCAGTGAGCCGCGGCTCGCGGCGACCACGCGCTCGATCGTATTGCGCAGTTCGCGGACGTTGCCCGGCCAGCGATACATCAACAGCGTGTCGAGCGCTTCGGCGGACAGCGTCTTCCGCTGCCCGGCCCTCGCGCAGGCATCGTCGAGGAAGTGGCGGATGAGGAAGGGAATGTCGGCCCATCGTTCTCGCAGCGCCGGCACCCGAATGACGATGACGCTGAGGCGGTAGTAGAGATCGCTGCGGAAGCGTCCGTCGGCCGCCATCTGCTCGAGCGGCACGTTCGTCGCGGCGATGACCCGGCCCGACACCTTGATCGAGCGGGCCCCGCCCACAGGCCGTACTTCGGCCTCTTCGAGCACGCGGAGCAGCCGCACCTGCATGGCCGGTGTGGTGTCGCCGATCTCGTCGAGCAGCACGGTTCCCGCGCCCGCCTGCTCGAACACCCCTTTGTGATCGGCCACTGCGCCGGTGAACGCGCCGCGCGTGTGGCCGAACAGCTCCGATTCGAGCAGCGATTCGGTGATCGCTCCGCAGTTGATGCCGACGAACGGCTCACGCGTTCGCCGTCCATGCTCGTGAATCGCCCGCGCCACCAGCTCTTTGCCGACACCACTCTCGCCGACGACAAGTACGGGAGCCGATGAATCGGCGGCATGGGCGATGCCCTTATACACACCAAGCATCGGCGCTGTGCGACCGATGAGCGTGCCCGGTGGGCTGATGAGCGGAGGCGAGGCATCGTCGTCGATGTCGATCGGCTGCTGCAGCGCCCGATCGACGATGCGCTTGATCTCGGCGATGTTGAACGGCTTGCTGATGTAGTCGAAGGCGCCGGCGCGCACGGCTTCGATCGCGGTGTCGAGGGTGCCGAAGCCCGAGATGAGAATGACCGGTCCGCGTTGCGTGCGTCTGAACTGGCGCAGCAGGTCGATGCCCGATTGCGGGGCGTTGAGATTGATGTCGGAGATGAGCAGTGAAAAACGATCGCGGCCGATGAGTTCGGCCGCCACACTGGGTTCGCGCACCGACACGAAACTACGATCGGGGCTGCCGAGCAGCTCCTCGAGAAACGCGCACGTCTCTTCGTCGTCGTCGACGACCAGAATGTTTCGCATGATCAGGCCACTGTCGGGTGTGGCGCGTGCGCCGGCAGGTCGATCACGAAGATCGCTCCGTGACCTTCGCTGCGGGCCGACACGCGGCCGTTGTGTGCGTGCACGACGTCGCGAACGATCGCCAGGCCGAGACCGGTTCCCTGGCCGACGGGTTTGGTGGTGACCCACGGGTCGAACAGATGCTCGGCGATCGCTCCCGGGATGCCAGGACCTGTATCGGCCACTTCGATGCGAACGCCGTCCGCGACAGGCGTGGCCGAGATGCGCAACACGCCGCCCGTTGGCATCGCATCGAGCGCGTTGGTCACCAGATTCAACAGCGCCATCTCCAGCTGCGCGGCGTGCGCCTTGACTGGTGGCACGGACGCGTCGACATCCACGACCAGACGGATGTTCGTGCGCGAGAGTCGCGGCGCGGACACTTCACGGACCTGCTCGATCACGTCCGCGATGCGAATGAGCTCGGACTGTGGCTGATGCTGGGCGCGATCGAGCATCGTCCGCAGCACGCGCGTGACTTGCGCGATCTGCGCGTCGACCGTGCGCAGGCGCGTGCGCGTGCGTTCGTCGGTGCGCGTATCTTCGAGCAGCATCTGCACGTAACCTGAGACGAGATTCAACGGCGTACCGGCCTGATGAGCCACCGTGGCTGCCATCTGCCCGAGTGCCGCCACCCTTTCCGCATGTGCCAACGACTCGCGCACCGCGAAGAGCTGCGTGCGGCTGCTGGCGAGCTGGGCGTCGCGCAGCGACAGATCGCCAACCAGCCTGCGGATCGTCACATAGACGACGAGCGTCACGACGGCAATCGTCGGCAGCGCAAACCCGAGCACGATGCCGAGGCTCTGCTGCTGCGCCTGCAGCAGACTCTCGAGACCGACCGTGACGCCGATCGCGAGGCCGGGCCGACGCGGAACGGGTTGCACGAGCATGACGACCGTATCGCCCCGCGTGAGGATCGGTGATTGCGTGGCGATGGCGCGTCGAGCCATCTGCAGGATCTCGGCACGCTCTTCGGTCGACGTACTGGCAACCACGCGCGGTCCGGTACTGGCGTTCTCGATGATCGAGATGGCATCGATCGCCGGATCAGTGTCGATGAGATCGTGAAGGCCGTCGCGAAGATCGCTGACATCGAGATCGCGGTCGCCGACGCTCTCGGCGGCGGAACCTGCAACGAGCCGCGCTGTCTGCTCGAGGGTGCCCTCGATGTCGCGACCGAATCGCCGCACCTCGAGATACGCCACGGCGCTCACCACCACGGTGACGATCACCGCGACGAGGAGTGCCACGCGCGTGCTCAGCGAGCCGCGGTCGAACCAGGCAAGGGGCGCGCGCGGGTGCCATGGCATGAGGCTTGATTCAATGACAAGAAGACGTGGCCATGTTCCTGACCGTGCTGCTGTGGCTCGTCGTTGCTCCTGCCGGCGTGTTCGCCGCTGATGCGACAGTGTTGAGGGCCACGGGCGTCATAGAGCATTACGACGCGGCCACGCACATGCTTTCACTGGCGACGCCCACTGAAGTCACGCAATTCACGATTGGGCCCGCCGTGCGAGTCCGTCAGGGGCGGCGATCGATTGACGTATCGGGGCTCGCCGACCTGATCGGTTATCGCGCGTCGGTCAGGTACTTAGACGAGGGTGGTGCCCGTACGGTCGAGTCCATTCGTGTGTCTGGCGATCGACTGAAACCGGGGCGGAATGGTCGATGACGGCCGCATGAACGCCACACCGAAATTCGTCGTGTTGCGACTCGTGCAGAACGTCATTCGGCGCGTTCGGCCGATCGCACCGTGGCACCGCTCCTGCACGACTGTCCGCCGTTCGCGAGCCAGCGCGGAGACGGAGGGCGTCATGCGAGTGTTGGTAATGGTTGCAACTATGGCCGTCGTTGGAGTCGCCAGTCCGCTGCTGGCGCAGGAGCGGCCGATTTCAGATCCGCGCGGATTCATTACCGGGCTTGGCGGCAGCGCGCGCTCGCTCGGGAACACGACGAGCGACGTGCAGCTCGAAGGCGGTGTTCGCATTGCGCCGCATCTGATGGTCTTTGGCAACCTGGGTCGCTTCGGAGATCTCCACGGTGATCTCCAGCCGACCCTCGATGCCACGGTGTCCACGCTGTCGACGAACCAGGGTCTCGACGTGTCGAGCACTGGAACCATTCCAGCGTGGTACGGATCAACCGGGTTGCGCGCGAGCTTCCCGATTCACGGTCCGGTGCAACCGTATGTCCTCGGCGGCTTCGGGTTCGCGCGGCTCAATCCCAAAGCGCAGTTCCTGTTCAACAGCGGACCGATGCCTGACGGCTCGACACCGTCGGAAGGCGCCGACGTGACGACGGCCATCGAATCGGCTGGCGTGTTCACGCAACCGGCGGCCAGCACTTCGTCGATGTTCACGACCGGCGGCGGCGCGCAAGTGGTGTTCGGGCCGCACTGGGCGCTGGATGCCAGCTACCGTTTCTATCGCATCGCGGCGAATGCTGATCTCGATTCGTCATCGCTGAAGTCCAACGGCGTCACCTTTGGCGCCGGCTATCGGTTCTGACCGCAGTGCGCGACCTCCAGTGGAGGGCAGACATGTCGGAAGTACACGAGCTGCGCTCGCGGCACATCGCCGAGCAGTTGATCACCCGCGTGCGCGCTGAGTATCTGAAGATGCCTGGTCTCGCGCTCACGAAGCAGCAGATGCGGCGCCTGTGGGTGCTCGATACGACCGCGTGCGACACGATCGTCGACGCGTTGGTGGCCTCGGGGTTCCTGCACCAACGCGACGACTGCTACTTCGTGCGTCGCGATTGGCGCATGTAGGGCCGCCGCTTGGCGGCGGTAGGGCCGCGCCTTCGGCGCGGGTGGGGCGCGCTTCGCGCGTAGGGCTGCTACGCAGTGGGGGAGACGCTCTCTCCGTCTTTTCGAAAAAGCTGCGACTCGAGCGATTCATCACCCCGACCGCGCCGGAGGCGCGGCCCTACCGGCGCGTGAGCGCGCGGCCTCACGACCGAAGGTCGCCTCACCGCCGCGAAGCAGCGGCCCTGCGCAGTTGACGCACCGCGGGACTGAATCTGAGACTCGCTCTCAAGCTTCGAGAACGCGCGTCGATGCGCTACCGTGCCTGCCGTGATCCCGCGCGCGATGCATGCGATCTGGGCAGCGCTCTGCCTGGTGGGTTTGGCGGCTGACGTGGTGCTCGCCGCGCAAGACACGTCGACGCCGCCAACGTCGCTCGCCAACGCGTTGGCGAGCGACGCGACCGGAGCGCAGATCTTCCAGAGCGCGTGCGCCACGTGTCATGCGATCGATGGACGTGGATCGCCGTCGAGCGTGGTCGGCTTCGATCTACCGCTCCCCAACGGACATGGGTTTCCCGATTTCACCGACTGTCCAACCAATACGGTCGAGCCGCTGGGCGACTGGTTGGCCGTGGCCCATCGTGGTGGCCCAATCCGCGGACTGGATCGCCACATGCCTGCGTTCGGCGAGGCGCTTTCAGACGAGCAGATCGAACGAGCGGTGAAGTATCTCTGGACCTTCTGCGGTGATGCGTCGTGGCCACGCGGCGATCTCAATCTCCCGCGAGCGTTCTTCACCGAGAAAGCCTTCCCCGAAAGCGAAGTCGTCTGGACGACGGGTGTGACCTCTTCGGGAGCGAAGGCGGTTGGCAATCAGATCGTCTACGAACACCGCGTCGGCTCGCGCGGACAGTACGAGGTTACTATTCCAATCGACCTTCAACAGAGTGAGGCGGGCGGTGCGTGGAATCGTGGGCTCGGCGACATCGAGCTCGCGTTCAGGCGGACGCTGTATGCCAGCTATCCGCGGGGCAGCATCTTCGCCGCTGGCGGCGCCGTGACGCTGCCAACCGGGAAAGAGGAGTCGGGCCTCGGCAACGGGTTCACGATCGTCGAGCCGTTCGCGATGTGGGGGCAGATCATCGGCGCCAACGGATTTCTCCAGCTTCACACCGGCATCGAGATCCCGACCGATCGCAGCCGCGGGCCCAACGAAGGGTTTCTTCGAACGGCGCTGGGATACACGCTGGCCGAGGACCAGGGCTTCGGTCGCGCGTGGTCGCCGATGGCGGAAGTGATCGTCGCCAAGCCCGAGGGCGCGCCTGCGGAATGGGATGTCGTGCCGCAGATGCAAGTGTCGCTGAGCAAGCTGCAGCACATCCTGCTCAGCGTCGGTGTGCGCGTGCCGTTGAACGAACGAGAGGAGCGCAAGCCGCAGTTCCTCACCTACTTCCTATGGGATTGGTTCGATGGCGGGTTATTCCAGTTCTGGAGATGAAAGCGGGATGTCGTTGAATCGTGAGAACGCGGCTTGCCCTGAGCGAGGCCTTCGACTCCGCTTGGGCCGAGTCGAATGGGTCTGTGCCCTGTGGCTCTTCTCGCTGCTGCTCGCCGATCCGCGCGCGCAGGAGAAGCCGCTGCCGGCGACCACGGTGATGAACCCGCACCAGGCGCTGTCGCTCTTCACGCATTCCGAGAACTGCGTCGCCTGCCACAACAACCTCACCACGCCGCGCGGCGAGGACGTGTCGATCGGCTCGACATGGCGCTCGACGATGATGGCCAATGCGGCGCGCGATCCGTACTGGCAGGCCGGGGTGCGCCGCGAGACGATCGATCACCGCTCGCATGCCGCCGAGATCCAGGACGAGTGCGCCGCGTGCCATATGCCGATGGCGCAGAAGATCGCGCGTGCGACCGGTGGTCTGGCGCAAGTGTTCGCACACGTGCCGATCGCCACCGCAGCCCGATCGCCATTGCAGTCGCTCGCCGCGGACGGTGTGTCGTGCAGCGTCTGTCATCAGATTTCGTCCGAGCGTCTCGGCACCCGCGAGAGCTTCAACGCGAACTTCGTGCTCAAGCCAACGCCCGCCGACGGGGCGCGCGTCATCTTCGGGCCCTATCGCATCGACGCCGGGCGCAAGACGATCATGCGATCGGCCAGCGGCTTCGTACAGGCCGAGGCGCCGCACATCAAGCAGTCGGAGCTGTGCGCCTCGTGCCACACGCTCATCACCACTGCGTACGGACCGTCCGGCGAGGCGATTGGATCGCTGCCCGAGCAAATGAACTATCAGGAATGGCACCACAGCGACTTCATTCGCGAAGAGCGCGGCTGTCAGTCGTGCCATATGCCGGTGGCGGCAGGGCCCATCCGATCGGCGTCGGTGCTCGGCGACGCGCGCGAGCAGCTGTCGACGCACGTCTTCGTCGGCGGCAACGCGCACATGGTGCGGCTGCTCAATCGCTATCGCACCGAGCTCGGTGTCGCCGCGCTTCCGTCAGAGCTGGAAGCGACGGCGCGCGCCACGGTGCGGCAACTCGAGCAGGACACCGCGTCGCTGGCGGTTTCGACGCCGCAACTCGCGGGCACGACGCTGTCGTTCGACGTCGAGGTGAGAAACCTCACCGGACACAAGTTTCCCACCGGCTACCCCTCGCGGCGAACGTGGCTGCACGCGACGGTGCGCGACGCGCAGGGCCGGATCGTGTTCGAGTCGGGGGCGATCAACGACGCGGGCGCGATCGCCGGCAACGACAGCGACGCGAACCCGCTCACGTTCGAGCCGCACTACGATCGCATCACGCGACCCGATCAGGTGCAGATCTACGAGCCGATTCTCGGCGATCGCAACGGCGCGCCGACGACAGGGCTGCTCACGGCGACGCAGTACCTCAAGGACAACCGGCTGCTGCCGCGTGGCTTCGACAAGACGACAGCCGATGCGCAGATCGGTGTATACGGCGAGGCCCTCACAGACGACGACTTCCGCGGTGGCGGCTATCGCGTGCACTACGCGATCGAGGTCGGCGCGGGCGGACAGTACACCGTAGACGTCGAGCTCCGGTATCAGTCGATCGCCTATCGCTGGGCGCACAACCTCGAACGCTACGACGCGCCCGAGCCGAAGCGCTTCGTGAAGTACTACGAGTCGACCTCAGCGGGATCGTCGATTGCCGTGGCAAGGGCGACAGCCCGGCTCGAAGGCGAATCTCGCTGAGACGCCACACCCCAGCCATCCGACACACAGAGGCACCGAGGCACCGAGCCTCGCGCCTCTGTGTGTTGTCGGCCGTGGCAGTCGTTCCCCGAGCGCAGCGAGTATAAGATCCGCGAGGGAGGACTCATGAAGACCATCCTCAAGCTCGCGGCGGTCGCCGTGCCCAGTGTCGTGGCCATCCTCGTCTTTGCGACGAGCCAGCGATCGGCTGCGACGATCGTCGAGGCCGCAACACCGAGCGAGCACGCGGGGCATGTGATGACCGCGGCCGAGCACGTGGCGCACATGGCGGCGGCAGGAAACATTCACGCCGCGCATGCGATCGAGGAGATGAAGTGGGCGGCGATGCAGGCCGCCCCGGCGAACGCGGCGCTGCCTGCCGACGATATGGGCGTCGCCGCTCGTCTGGCGTCGTCGCCGCGCAAGGGCGAGTACGTGAAGATCGACGTCAACGGCACGCCGGTCAACACGTGGGTCGTGCGGCCATCGGGCAACGCGCGTGTCCCTGTCGTGGTCGTGATCCAGGAAGTGTTCGGGCTCAGCGACTGGATCCGCGGCGTGGCTGATCAACTTGCCGCCGAAAACTTCATGGCTGTCGCCCCGGATCTGCTCTCTGGAAAGGGACCTGGCGGCGGCGACTCGTCCTCTTTCGGCGGCCAGCAGGAGATGGTGAAGACGACGCTGTCGCTCGCGGCGCCCGAGATCATCGCGCGCATCAAGGCCGCGCGTGAGTGGGCACTGAAGCAGCCACGCGCGAGCGGCAAGAGTGGTGTGGTCGGCTTCTGCTTCGGGGGCAACCAGAGCTTTGCGATGGCCGTCGCCGAGCCGTCGCTGAATGCCGCGGTGGTGTACTACGGGACCGCGCCAACCGAGACGCCTGCGGCCGGCGGTGGGGGACGCGGCGCTGGCGGCGCGCCCGCAGCCTTCGCGCCCTCAGGGTCGCTGGCCAACATCAAAGCGCCAGTGCTCGGCCTCTACGGCGGCATGATGCAGGACGCGCGCATCGGCAACACGATTGCGGCGACAGAGATGAAGATGAAGGAGCTCGGAAAGGTTTACGATCCGCACATCTTCGACGGCGCAGCGCACGGATTCCTGCGCGCGCAGAGCGGAAACGACGGAGCCAACCTGAGGGCCACGCAACAAGCGTGGCCGCTCACGGTTGGATGGCTTAGGAAGTACACGTCGTAGCGACAGCCACTGGCATCCCGACACACAGAGGCACCGAGGCACAGAGAAAACCAATTAGATCTCTGTGCCTCTGTGCCTCGGTGTGTCGTCGATCAGCCAGCTTTCCGAGCGCTGCTGACAACCGGTGGAATGGTGCGCAGGTCGGACGCGCGGCATCCCTTTGGAAGCTTGTCGGCGATCGGCTTCTTATCCCCCGCGTAGCACTTCGGGATCACATAGAACGTCTTCGGAATCGCGGGCGCCACATTGCGCGCCTGCTGCGGTTCTTCGGCCTTCCCCAATTCGCGCCGGTAGGTGATCGTCTCGTTCGGATCGATGCGGACATCGAACGTCGCCGTTTCGTAGCCGTCGGCGCGGATCTCGACGCGGTGCGGGCCGGCAGGAAGTGCCCGCGCGGGTCCGCCGCCGGTGAACGTATCCACCGTGCTCACATAGAAGCCATCGATAAACACCTGCGCCGAGTACGGCTGCACGTTCAATCTGAGATAGCCGACATCGACCGGAGCGCTGGTGTCGGCGCGACGATCGTTGGCAGGCCCCGCGGAGTAATCGCCACCCACGTATCCGCCGCCCACGTACCCGAGCGAAGAGCCATAGCCGCGATTCAAACGCGGCGAGTACGTGCGACGCCCAGCGAGAAAGAGATCGGGAGGTTGAGCATTGACGACCGGTGGAGGCAACTGCGCGATGCCATGCAACGGCGGCAGTTGTGCGATGCCGCTCGGCGCCGTGTTTGGCGGCGCTGACGGCGGCGGAGGAGGAGTGGCCGTCTGGCCGGGTGAGCGTGAGCCGACGCGCGGCATCGACGACGAGCCGCTCCAGCGGCTCTGCGCCGAGACGGTATGCGCGATCACGACGGCTGCAACAACGATGAGTGCGAGACGTCGAGCCATATCTTCCTTATACACCCGTCGCGCTACTTGAGCAGATCGGCCACCTTGGCAATACCAGCCCTGGCGCACGCATCGTCTGTGTTCTGATTCGAGCCAGAACTGCCGACCCCGCCGATGATCTCGTCGCCGACTTGAATCGGCACCCCGCCGCCGAGAGCGAGGATATCCGCCACATCACGCTGGGGAAGCAGCGATGGATCGGAAGCGGTGCGCTTCTGGAATTCGAGTGTCGAAGTTCGGAACATCCGGGCGGTGAACGCCTTGCGCCGCGCCATCTCGGCTTGCTGTGGCGTGCCCTGCTCGTCGCGCAGGAGCACCAGCACCTGACCAGCGCGATCGACGACCGCGACAGCCGTGTGGAAGCCTTTGCCCTGACATTCGGCGAGGGCGGCTTCTGCAATCGTCTTCGCCATCGCGAGCGAGAGATTTCGCTGCGTGACGAGTCCTTGCGCCGCGACGGCCGCCGATGCAATCACCATCAGCCCGATTCCCGCGAAAACGCTCACACGGTGGGACATGAAGCCTCCCTTCGACGCGACAGTCTAGTCCCAATTCGCCTCCGCCGTTACCTCGGTCGAGTCATAGACAGAACCTCCGCTTTCGCGTACCTTTGGGCCCGCCGCCGCTTCGCTCCGGCGAGGCAGGCGCGTATCGGGAGGAGATCGATGACACCATCGCGCCGTCGCGTGTTTCTGGGTCTGATTGTGGCCACTGCACTGTGGCCAATCGCGGGCCACGGCCAGAACGGCGCCACCAACGGAGAGTGGCGCGCGTATTCAGCCGAGCAGGGGAGCACGCGGTACTCACCGCTCGATCAGATCAACAAGGACACGGTGAAGAACCTGCAGGTCGCTTGGACCTGGAAGTTCGACAACTTCGGCACGCCCGCCGAAACCGTGACCACCGAGACGACTCCGCTCATGGTCAACGGCGTGCTCTACTTCACAGCCGGGCAGCGTCGATCGGTTGTCGCCGCCAACGCGGGCACCGGCGAGACGCTGTGGATCTGGCGGCCCGACGAAGGCGAGCGCTTCGACAAAGCACCTCGCAAAGTGCATCGCGGCGTCGCGTACTGGACCGACGGCCGCGGCGACGAGCGCATCGTGCTGGTCACGCCCGGCTTCCACCTCGCCTCGCTCAATGCGAAGACGGGTCAGCCGATCGCCGGTTTCGGTCAGGCCGGCATGGTCGATCTCTTCAAGCAACTCGATCTGGACGTGCCGCTCGATCCGACGGGCCGCATCGGCAACAGCTCGCCAGTGGTGATCTCGAACGACGTGATCGTCGTCGGCCCGGCGCTGACGCCCGGCGGCCGCGTCAACAAGTCGAACGTGAAGGGCGACATCATGGCGTTCGATGTTCGCACCGGTCGGAAGATCTGGACGTTCCACACGATCCCGCGTGAAGGCGAGCCGGGCTACGACTCGTGGAAGGGTGATTCCGCGCAGTACACGGGCAACGCCGGTGTATGGGGACCGTTCTCTGCGGATCCGCAGCTTGGTTACGTGTATCTAAGCGTCGAGTCGGCGACCAACGACGTCTACGGCGGTCATCGTCCGGGGAACAACTTGTTCTCCGATTCGCTCGTGTGCCTCGATATCAAGAGCGGGAAGATGATCTGGTACCAGCAGCTCGTGCACCACGACATCTGGGACTACGACATGCCCCCGCATCCGATCTTGCTGAACGTGAACGTCAACGGGAAGCCGGTGCGCGCCGTTGTGCAGCTCACGAAGCAGGCGTTTGCGTATGTGTTCGATCGCACGAACGGCACGCCGGTGTTCGGCTGGACGGAGAAGGCAGTGCCGCAGACGGATCTACCGAAGGAGTGGACGTCGCCGACGCAGCCGTTCCCCAACAAGCCGAAGGGCTTCGACGTGCAGGGGATCACGATCGACGATCTGATCGACTTCACACCGGAGCTGCGTGCCGAGGCGATCAAAGCGATCCAGAGCTATCGGATCGGCCCGATCTACACTCCCGGATCGCTCGTCACCGAGAAGAACAAGGGGACGATCGTCGCACCCGGACTCGGCGGCGGCGCGAACTGGCCGGGCGGCGCAGCCGATCCCGAAACCGGATTCGTCTACGTCGGATCGACCACGACTCCGGGACTGATCGGCCTCACGCCGAACACCGATCCGAAGACCACCGGCGTCGACTCCGACTACACGATGGGCGGCGCGATTCCGACGATTCAAGGTCTCCGTCTCCTGAAACCGCCGTACGGACGAATCACCGCGTACAACATGAACACGGGCGATATCGCCTGGCAGATTCCAAACGGCGACACGCCGCCGTCGGTGAAGAACAATCCCGCGCTCAAGGGCGTGAACATTCCGAAGACTGGCAGTGCGTCGCAAGCCGGAGTGATGGTGACGAAGACGCTGCTCTTCGCCGGTGAGGGCTC
>Ga0075423_10001613_pt1 | contig 20033 bp, 11 predicted proteins | sample SoiMethybrSBSTD2_FD_80114 | JGI IMG/M metagenome (GOLD analysis project Ga0075423, IMG submission 80114) | Bulk soil microbial communities from a Populus tree surrounding site in Tennessee, USA - Soil MetaG P. TD hybrid SBSTD2 | ecosystem: Environmental > Terrestrial > Soil > Tree plantation...
ACGACCTTTTCGCCGAACAGGGTTGGCAGCGTCGACACACGGAAGTCGATGACCTTGCTTCCGATCTTCAGCTTGATGCGGCCGTCCTGCGGGACGCGGCGCTCGGCAATGTTCAGATTCGCCATGATCTTGAAGCGCGATATGAGCGCTGGGCGCATCTTGATCGGCGGCTTCATGATCTCCTGCAGCGCACCGTCAATACGATAGCGAACGCGGAGCTCTTTCTCGAAGCACTCGAAGTGAATATCGGACGCGCCTCTGCGAAGCGCGTCGGTCATGATTGCGTTAATGAGCTTGACGACTGGAGCTTCGTCGACGAGAGCGGCGCCATTGGCGTCGGCGTTCTCGCTTTCGCTCTCGAGAATCTCGATGTCGTCATCATCGTCGATCTCAGCGAGCAGATTCTCCATCTGTGCTTCGCCGGAAGCGTAGAACTTCTCGATGACGTTGCGGAGCGTGAACTCGCCGGCGATTACCGGGAAGATGTCGAGACGGGTGATGAACTTGATGTCATCGAGCACCGACATCGTCGCCGGATCTGACATCGCGATAGTGAGGGTGCGGCCATCGCGCTTGAGCGGAAGTACGCTGTGCTTGAGCGCGATTTCACCGGGAATGAGCTTGGCAATGCGAGGATCGACCTGGAATTTGGTGAGGTCGACAGCTGGCATCTTGTGTTGACGGGCCAGCATCCTGGTGAGGTCGGTTTCCTTTACGAAACCGAGCTTGACCAGGTTGTAGCCGACTCGAGTGCCGTTGTGTCTCTGCTCCTGGAGAGCCTTATTGAGCTGATCCTGAGTGATCAGCCCTTCTCTCAAGAGCAGATCGCCGATCCTGGGCGTTTTGGCGGCAGGTGCTGTCAAGGACGCGGGTCCCTCCGGTGAGGCTTCCTGCGTGCTTTTGGCACTTCGGATGGCCTGGATATGACTGTGTTGGTAGGACGTGGGACGCCGGAGAACGTCACGGCAGAGTCAAGTTTTTCTACCATAGAGGGGCCGACCCCTTTCACCCTCTGCAAACCTTCAAAAGATCCGAACGGTCCGAACGAATCGCGGTTCGCGACGATGCGTTTGGCGAGCGCGGGTCCGACATATCGTAGCGCGATGATCTGTTCGACCCCGGCGACATCAAGATCCACCGGCCCTTTTGGCACAGGCGGCGCCTTCTTAGGCTTGTCTCGCTTGGACTTACGGAATCCAGCTTTGCGCGCCGAATCGGCAGCCTGGATCTGAGATTCGAGCGCTAATCTTGTCCGGCCGGCCGAAGATCCGCTGCCGTGAAGGGCTCGCATTGCCCTTCCCGAAGCACCCAGGACAAGGACGATTGAGAAGAAAAGAAGAGCCTTTCGCTCGGCCGGAGTCGGCATGATGCGACCCTAGCCGAGCAACGGCTGCTTACGTCACCGGAGCGGTGCGGGTGGGAGCATACTGTTCCATCGATGCAGTCAGCAGCAGGGTGGACATGACGAGGATGCCGGCGACGATGAATGGAAAGCCGAGCCCCAGGTGATCCATCGTGATGCCCGCGGCCAGCGGAAACACCACGCGTGAGACGCCGCCGAAGGTGTGTTGGACCCCCATGTAGAGGCCGCGATGACGTTTGGGGACAACCCGTGACAGCATCGCCGTCACGCACGGAAAAACGAACGCCGTGCCGAGTGGCATCAGCGTAAGAGCGAGCGCGAGGGTGGGATATGAATGGACGGCCGCGACAAGCGCGAGCCCGCTGGCGAGGAGAATCAGACCGAGACGTGTCAAACGGGCCTCGCCCAGCCACTCGATCATGCGTCCAAGAATGCCGGCGCGGACAACGACTCCCATGCCGCCGAGATACATCACGAAGAATCCGACGTTGGCTTCGGTGATCGGAAGTCGATCGGCAAGAATCAATGGCAGCGTTGGAGCGGTGCCATAGAAAGCGCCGATACCAATGGTGTAGATCCAGATCAGTCGCTGCGCGGGTTCCCTCGGATGTGCGATGACACTCCACACTGCGCCGGAGCTGGTTTGCGGAAGGATCTCGTGTTCGCCGGTGGAGGAGCTGTCGCGCGACTCGCGCAGATAGATCGCCGCGAAAATGCTGACCAGAACGCAGAATATCGCCGACGCAATTCCGGGCGCGTGCCGTCCCCAGTGAATCAGAACCGATCCGATGGCAGGCCCAACTACCGCGCCGAGACTGGTTGCCGCCGAAAGCCAGCCGAGACTCTTCGCGCGATCTTTGGGGTCACTGGCGTCGGCGACATAAGCCTGCACGACGCCGATGGTTCCACCGCCGAAACCCTGCACAATCCGTGAGAGGAGCAGTAGCCAGAGCGTTGACGCGTACCCGAAAATCACGTAGGCCACCGCGGAAATGAGCAGCCCCGCGAGTAGTGCGGGGCGCCGGCCATACCGATCGGAGAACTTTCCCCAGAGCGGCGCGCTGGCGAGTTGTGCGATCGAAAACGCGGCGATCAGCACTCCGACGATCGTCGCCGACGCGCCCATTTTTGTGGCGTAGAAAGGAAGCAAGGGGATGATCATCGCCAGTCCCAGCATGTCCACGAATGCCGTGATCATGAGGACCGTCAGCTTCCCTTTCATTGCGGTAGGCGGTGGGCGGTGAGCGGGAAGGGCTACTTACGGGTCACGAGTGCAGTTGCAACATCTCCAACGATTGCCAGGGAACGTGGCGAGATCTTGTCCATCGTATCCTGCTGCGTGTGATGCGGCGGATAGGTATAGTCGATAACATCGATCACGCGAAGGCCGGCGTTGAGCAAAGGTGTATGATCATCGGTGATGGCCAGTCCGCCTTCCTGAACGAATACGTTGCCGTAGCCGAGGTCGGCGGCAGTTTGCCACACACGCGACACAACTTCCGGCACCTGTTGAAAAGAGTTCATCTCGTAGGGAATACGGAGATCCTTGTCGCCGATCATATCCCACAGCACGCCATACAGTGGTTTGTATCCTGGAGACGGCAAATGGTTGGCGAAGTACTTGGAGCCGATGAGCACATCGACTTCGGGAGGGCCAAAGTCCCCATAGTCCTCGCCGTCCGTAAACAGCAGATCGACACCGACGTTAGGTTTTGTCTTTTTCAGGACGTCACCCAGCGCGATGAACATCCCGACGCCCGACGCGCCATCGTTGGCGCCGGGAACCGGCATCTTTCTCTCTGCGTCAGTGGCGGCGGATTCTGAGACAGGGCGCGAATCCCAATGGGTGACATAAAGCACCCGCTCGGTCAGCTGCGGTCGAAACCTCGCCAGGATGTTCCGCAGCGGAAGTTTCTTCCCGTCTTTGGTCGTGTAGGTAAATGCCTGGACGATTACGGTGTCCGCGCGCGAGCGCATCTGTTGAATGATCCAGTCGCCGGCTCGTTTGGCGGCGACTGAGCCCGGCACGCGCGGACCGAAGTCGACTTGCGTCTTCGCATAGTTGTAAGCCGAGTTCCCGCTGAAGCCGGTCACGGTCGATGTGGACGACGTTTCGCTGGTCCTCTGCGCGGCACTACCCTCCTTCGCGTCGTTATTGCAGGCGATGAAAAGGCAAACGATAAAAATCGGGAGCATCGCTCTCACTTGAATTCCCCGGCATAGAACTGCAGGTGCATCACAGCGCTCAAAACCGTCTGCGTGAATTGCCGGTTAAGGTTACGGTCGAAGCTCTCTACGCGCGAGATGACGAAGCTCGACGAAAGATTCTCTGCGACATCTGTGTCAGCACTCATGCTGAAAGCGCGTCTGCCGTTGTCGGTCAACCTGCTCTCACCTGTTAATGCCAGCGGATTCACGACAAAGTTCTGTCCCTGACTCTTCTGATAACTGACCCGTGTGCGCAGATCGCTGCGCGGTTTCCAATCAGCCGGCAATCCCCATGGTTTTGAGACGTCGATGCTGAAATCGGCGTTGTCACCATTGCTCGTGAGGCCTGGCCTGTCGTCGAGGCGTTTGGACAACGAATAGCCAAGGGTGGCCGACAGCGGTCGCTGGCCGGCGAACACAACCGACCCGTTGAGCGGATAGCTGCGCACCCGCATCTCGCCACGATCGTTCAATACCTCTCCAAACAACGGTTGTGTTCCATTGACCTGACGTGTCTCGAACATGCGCGCGTTGGCGCCGAGACTGGAAATCAGCCAGCCAAGTCCGCGTGGCTGACCGGACCAGCGCAGCGACACGTCAGGGAAAACTGTCTGTGTGCCGTCGACAATCTCCTGGGTATCGATCAACCTTCGCGTCCAGTTCCGGGTGTTGATGCGCTGGTAACGAGTCGCGAGAGTCGCACCGAGCGGGAGGTTGAGCGCCTGGTTGACTGAGAACTGGGTGACGAGGCCGACACTGGTGGCGAGCTCGCTGCCGATGCGGCGAAAGCCGCCGACCCCACCGAGCCCAAACTGATATGCGAGCGATGCTCCAGACGCGCTTCCGTCGTAAACCGACAAAATGCTGCGATTGAAATTGAGGTCGAGTGGCTGCAGGCCGCTTAACAGTCCGCGCATGAAGCTGCCACTATCGGTGTGGAGCTTGACTGCGCGCGGCAGATCGAGGGTGAGACCGGCAGTAGTCGTTTGTGAGTTTCCGAGACGCCGCGGAATGCGGGGGTCCCCGGTGCTGTCGCCTTCCTGCGCGAAGCCGAGCGTGTTTGGATCACGCAGCATGTTGTACGACGTTCCGAAATCCAGACGCGGTCTGAACCACGCCGTGATCGGCGGCGAGATGTTGATGCCCGCCTGCATCGCACGCTCCCGCTCGAGTCCGACATCTCCTCCGAAAACGCGATCGCGGTCATTCGTTGCGACAATCCCGAGCGGCGAATCGGTGCCGTAGCCGCGGAGATCGCGCACCGAGGTGATGTCCCAGCGAACCGACGCCGCCTTGAACGGCCGGAAAACGAGACTGCTGCCATTGCGCCAGGTTCGCGTGCGTCCTTTGACAAGCCGGGCAGTATCGTCGGGGGCGAGCGCCGGCTTCAGGAACGACGATCGATCGTCGTGACCGTTGGTGTATGCCGTCGTGAGATGAATCTCGGTTGGAGAAAAGCGTGAGAGATCAGGGAGCAGCGCGCGAGAAAGATTGAAGTCCAGGCCAACGACGAAGTTTTTTGCCTTGCCGTCCTGATATTCGCTACGCGAAACACCGGTGGTGTAGGACGAGCTTAGGGCGAGGTTGTTGAGTATCGGGGACCAGATCGATCCAGTGGACTGCTTGGTCCGCCGCAACCCGAGGGTCACAGATGCCGCGGCCGATCGAGGCGTGCGAAGCCCTTCGATGGCATCACCCTGAATGTCTGACTGCGAGACGAAGAACGGTTGCTCCGACGCTGACGTGTAGTTCACCGTGAACGGCATCGAGATTCCCAGCGAAGCCGGCAGCAGCTTCTCGAGCCTGAATGCCGAGCTCATATCCCAATTGTTGTCGGTCAGGAACGTCGGCGCTTCTGCGAGCTGACGGAAATTCGGATCGCGGCGACTGGCGTTGACGCGAATGTCAGCGAAGTCGCTGGCGGTGATGGTCAGTCCCGCCTGCCCGGCGAAGCCCGTGGCATTGACGACGCCGGCGAGGCGAATGTCGTCGACCCATAGCTCGAGGGTGTCGCTGGGAATTATTAGGTTCGCCCCAGAGGCAACCGGCAGGCGCAGCATGCCGACCGCGAGCTCCTGCACTGCCGCCAGATTCGGCGGACTCGTTCCAGGGTCGATCGTGTATACGACGTAACCGCTGTCGCAGGCTGCGTAGCGCGAGGCGGCCGTCGCGCCAGCGGGAAGCGGAGTGTTCGCTATGAGAACCGAATCGATTCCAGTGCAGGTGTTGCGCTGACCACCCTGCAGATAAGCATTCTGGATTCGCGCGCGCAGCGCAAAGAGTCGAGCGAAATCGACGGTGATCTCGGGCAGCCACGCTGCCTTGCTGCTGCCTGAATTGATCGGCGTGCGATACATGTAGAAGTTGTTGTCGTCGCGCGCGATCTTGATGTAGAACTGCAGCTCGCCGTCACTGCCCCAGCCGCTGCTGAGTCCGCGTGCCCAAACGCGCAGCTGCTTATACGTCATGAAATTCTTTTCACCTTCGGGGAATCGATAGTACGACTCGGCTCGATCCATCGGCGACAGGTCGGTAACCAGCAGACGCAGTGAGCGCTCGTTGATCTGAACTCGACCGGGCTGGTAAGCGACGGTCTTGCTCGTCGGAGCGTCGGTGACACCGGGCGGGGATTCGTAGTCGATGCCGTCGCGAACCCGCTTGTCCTGGGTTCCGACGACGCCAGACTGAACGAAGCCGTTCGAGGTTTGATCGTCGGCGATACCATGCAAAGTGCGATCGCTGACCTTGAGCCACGGCGCACCGGTGAGCCGAAGCCGCGCCAGCGGTACCGTGCTGAACTCGTTGTCGGCCTGCCCATCGCCCGAGATCATGGTGATCCGAAGCGCACGCGCCCGACGCAGCAGCGGATGACCGAGCGAGTCGTCCGGTGTACGGAACGGCACTCGAAAGAACACCCAGCACACGTTGTTGCGCGGGACGTTTGGCTGTCCGGTGAGCTGTGGCGGCGCGCTGCACTTTTGGCCGAGTCGAGTGCGCTTCGCCGGATCGGCGAGGTTTACAATGTAGCGGTACCACTGCTCCTGATCGCGTTCAGCGGTAGTGAGATTGAGGACGTTGTCGGCGTCGATGTCCTCTTCGTCGAGGCGATTGTTGTGGACAGTGCAATTGGTTTTGGCATCGCCAAGGATCTGCCGAACACCGTAACCCCCGCGACACGTCTGTACGCGTTTTCGCGTCGCATAGGTGGGAGACGGGCCGGTCTCGTCCTCGATCACCAGCGAGTCGACGACATCGCCGGCGAGTCCACTGTCGTTCGACGCCACGTTGAACGCACGCGAGAATGGATCGCGCTCGCTGTTGAGCGTATCGAGTCCCTGGATCTGCTTGGCGTGATAGAGGGTGTCGATCGAGCCCAGCGATGGTTCCGGGCGAATGATCAGTGTATCCGGCCCGAACGCAACCGAGTTCTCGGAGATGTCACCGAAGTCGAAAACCAGAATCGGATTCTTCGCCTGGTCGGAGCCGGTGGGGATTAGCGCCCAGAACTCGAGGTTTTCCGCGTGAGAGATGTCTGCACCGCTCGGGTTCAGCACCGTGCGGATAGACCGCCATCGCCGACCCGAAGGCGCGTTCGGCACCGTCCAGCGGAAGATGCCACTCGCGTTGTCGAGTTGCCCGCCGATCGACAAGGGGTAAAGCGTCAGCCACAACAGCTGCTCCGGACCCGAAAAACCGACGCCGCTTTGAGTGACCGCAGTGTCGATGTCGGTGATGCGGTAGGTGACTGGTTTGCCGTCTGCATCGTTACCATTGCTTTGCCACGCCAGCGTCGTCGCGCGATCGAGATCAAAGACGTTGGCGCCGAATCGCGCCGGCAGCTTTGTTCCCAGCGCCGGTTGACTGCTGTAGTACCATTGCGGGTCGTTGAGAGCGATGGGTAGGCCGCCTTCGCCCTCGAACGATTCGAGATACGCCTGCTGCGACGCGTTTGTCTGCGGGCGACTCGCAGCAAGCTCCGCCGAGAACGCGACTCGTGACGGGACTGTCGTCGGACCGTAGGGTAGCTTCGACACGAGACGAGTCAACGGCTCCGGCTCGAAGTTGAACAACGCACTGACTCCGGCGACAAGCGATGCGGCGGGCTCGAAGCCAAGCGGCGGTCGGGTGAAATTTGTGCGCTGACTCTGCGAGATCGCTGTGAAATTCAGCTGGCCGTTGGTCATTGGGAATTCAGCGGTCGCGCCAAAGATCGACGTCGGCGTTTCCTCGAATACCGGATTCTCCTCGTACTGCACCGTCACCTGGCGCGGCCGCGGAAAGAGCGAATCCGGCCGATTGAAGGACACTCGTCCGAGATCGTAATCCACCGAGTAGTCGGTCCCACGCGTAAGCGGAATTCCGTCGACGAGCAGACGCTCGGAGTTCGGCCTGATCTGAACTGTCCCCAACATGAGGGCGCCGGCGTCACCGCTGCCTTCCGACTGCGCGCGCATGCGAATGTGGTAGACCGCCTCGGGCCGCTGTGAGGAGCGTACGTACTCGGGTGGCGTGGTGTAAATCGTGTCGTTCGACGGATTGCCGGCGACGGCGAGTCCCGTCGACGCGAATGGTTTCGCTGATGGGAATATGAGAAACTGATCCTGAATGGTGTGTGCGCCGGGCGAGCCGAGGCTCAACTCAAAGTTGGGGTCAGTAGGTCGCGGCCAGATGCGATTCTCGAGGTCGAAGCTCGAGCTGTTAGTGGACTGCGCCAGACCGAACAGCTTGAGATAGGTATCAGCTCCACCGGCAACCGGTTTTTCCTGATCCTCGCTGCTGCCGGTGACGACCTTGAGAATGACACTCTGTCGCCGCAGGTCCGAGCCACCCAACCGATACACGCTGCGAATCTCGCGGTCGAACGCCGGATCGCCGGGGTTCACGTCAGGATCCCAAATCAGGTTCGCAAACTGCTCCCGGGGCGGCGGCGTGAACTGCAGGTCGGGAGTCCCGCCGGTATTTACATAAGTCGTGTCGCGCCCATTGATGCGCACGCGATACGCGACAACCAGACGTTCGTTGTTGAGCGCAAGCGGGCGGACGAGAGCGATCCAAAGCAGCGAAGGATCGGCGTAGTAATCGACGCCTTCACGCAGGTACTCGTAGACCTGGCCGCGGCGGGATCTCGGGTTGCCGAGCAGGCGAAATTGCGGACCATTCGGATTGGGCGGCTGGCCGCCGATTAACAGGCGGTAAAGAAAGATCTTTGTCGGCCGCAGTGTATCCGGAAGTGATGCCGCCAGCGCTGACATTCGTCGCGTGTCGAGGATGTCGATGTTCGGATAAGCGCTGCCGAACAAACGCGGATCAACAGTGAAGAAGAAACGGCGCGGCTCGAACTGGTAATCCTCGATTTTCCGATCGATTGCCTGCAGCGTCCGATCGCCGACCGTGAAAACCCGATCGCGAACGATGTTTCCCTTTTGCTGGGCGAGAATGGTCTTGAGCCGCATCGAGCCGACTCTGGCCAGCGCCTGGATTCCGTAATTGCCGCTGGGGATTCCAGCCGTGATGTACCGGGAGGGCGGTGGCTGAAAGGTTACGTTGCCGACCTCGAGACGCTGCAGGAACTCGCTGCCCTTCCCCTCGTAATAGATCGAAATGTTGTTCGACGCGTCGAACTCACGCTGGGTGTCGTAGTCCACGTTTACGTGTATGCGGTCGGCGACGACTCCGCCGGATTTCGCGGCGAACTGAAAGTCGACTTGCGGAATGGGCTCGAATGTGCTGCGACAATTGGCGGCCGGATCGAACAACAACGCCGAGCAGAGGGCGCTCTGATTTCTTTCGTCGCGGAACTCCAGTCGCCCGTCGAGCTGCAAACCGAGATCGGCATACTCGCCAAGAATTGGCAGCGGCTTGGGCGACACATTGGGTTTCGGTTTGGGTGGAAGCTCGCCCGGATAAGAGGGCGTAGGCGTGGCAGTCGCGAAGTTGCTGGTAGCGACTTCTCCCCAGACCGCTTCCATGATGGTGCGCATATTGTGCTGGAAGGCCGTCGCCCGTGCGGCTTCGATCTGCGCCTGCGCCTGTCGAAACGCTTCGCGGTCGCTGACCGATACTACTGATGGAAGCACCAGCGGTAGGGTGTCGCGACCGAGTCGGAGTCGGATTCCTGGCGTGCCTGGTGTTCCCGATGGCGGCGATACCGGCGGAGCGGGCGTGATCTTGCGGGTCGTGTCGCGAGGATCCTGGGCGTGCGCCGATCGCGTCGCCAGCAGCACTGAAGCGGCGACGAGAGAGCACAGTGCGAGCGCCCGCCGATGGGTCGGGCCGACAAGGCGTACAACAACTCGTGAAGCTCGCTGCTGCTCAAGCGTGGAACTCGTTGTCTGCGTGTCGCTTACCCACGAGCGCACGGTATATTTCACCTTGTGAAGATACTGCACCGTTACGTGCTAAAGGAACATGTGGGTCCGCTGACTTTTGCCCTCACCGCGCTGACCTCCATCCTCCTTCTGCAATACATCGGAAAGCACTTCGGCGAGCTGGTTGGGAAAGGACTACCGGCAGTCGTAATCGCTGAATTCTTCGCGCTGTCCATTCCGTTGACGGTTGCTCTGACACTGCCGATGGCAGTGCTCGTGGCGACCCTTTACGCGTTCAGCCGCCTGGCTGCTGAGAACGAGATCACTGCGCTGAAGGCGAGTGGCGTCAGCCTGGTCAGCGTTCTCAAGCCGGTGCTGTGGGCAGCGCTCGGCGTCACCGTCGTAATGATCGCCTTCAACGATCAAGTGCTGCCGCGTTCGAATCACAAGCTGGCGGTTCTACAGCGCGACATCGCTCAGAAGAAACCGACCTTTGGCTTGCGCGAGCAGGTGATCAACGAGGTGAGTCCCGGAAAGTTTTACCTGCGCGCCGGTCACATCGACGAATCATCGAACCTGATGCGAGAAGTGACCATCTACGACATGGCCGACCCCGCCGTTAAGCGAACCATCTACGCCGACAGCGGCAACATGCGCATGGTCAACAACATGACCGATCTCGAGCTGGTCCTTTACAATGGAAACACCGAGGATGTGCCGACGAACAATCCGGTCGAGCTTCGTCGCCTTTATTTCGACGTCGACAACGTGAAAGTGCGCGGGGTCGGTAATCAGTTTCAGAAGACGACGAACGAGTCGTACAAGAGCGATCGCGAGATGACGGTGTGCGAGATGCAGCAGGCGCAGGAACGGGCGCGCCGCGATCACGATCTCGCCCGGCGCGAGTTTTTGCAGAAGCTTCCCCAGATCAAGGGAATGAAGAACACGCTTAGCGCAGATCTGCTCAGGGCGAAGATCGACGCACCGTGGGACGTGGGATTGGGGAGAATCTATTGCAAAGCTTTCTCATTCCTCGCACCGAAACAGGCGCGCGCGCAGGGAGTGTCGAGAACGCCGTTGCAGTCGAGCGCGTCGAGCACTGCCTCGACAACGCCGAGACGCGGGCCAATCACCAACGCCAAGGTGGTGCTTCCGCCGCCGGGAACTCGCAATCCGCTGCCGACAATGCAAGCGCCACCACCGGCCGTCGATGCAGCTGCACTGTCGCAAATGGAGGGACTGCGTCTCCGTCTCATCGATAGCGCGCAGCTCATGAATTCGTACGGCGTAGAAATTCACAAGAAATTCGCCCTCGCGGTCGCCTGCTTCGTCTTTGTGTTGCTCGGCGCGCCGATCGCGCTACGTTTTCCGCGCGGCGGCGTCGGGCTGACGATCGGAGTGAGTCTGTTCGTATTCGCGCTGTATTACGTCTGCCTGATCGCCGGGGAATCGGTCGCCAAACGCGGGATGATGCCGGCAGTGGTTTCGATGTGGATGGCGAATGTGATCTTCGCGCTGGTCGCGCTGTGGCTGCTCGCCAAGATGGGTCAGGAAGGCAGCACTGCTCGCGGCGGGGACATGAAGGAGATGCTCGGCAGCATCAAAGGCGCCATTCGCTCGAAGATCGGCTGGAAGGATCGTCGAGTGCAGCGGGAGAGAATCGCCGCTTGAAGAAAATGGTGCGGGCCCTCGACCGTTACGTATTCACCGAATTCTGGAAGATCTTCGTTACGACGGCGCTCGGCTTTCCGATCCTCGTCAACATCATCGATCTGACGGATAACCTGGACAAATACCTCGGGCAGAAGCTGTCGCCGACGCGGATCGCGCTCAGTTATGTCTATTGGCTTCCCGATTCGATGTTCATGGTGTTGCCGGCGGCGGTGTTGTTCGCGACAGTGTTTGCGATCGGCGCCTTGACGAGACATTCGGAGATCACCGCGGCAAAGGCATCGGGAATCAGCTTCTACCGCTTCATCGCACCGATTTTCGCGGGCGCGATTATCGCGACTGTTCTCGGGCTCATACTCGGCGAGCTGGCGCCAATCACCAACAAAAAGAGACTGGAGATTCTGCAGGGATCGCAAACCAACCTCGGCAACGACCGCTACAATTTTGCGTACGCCGCAGATGGCGGACGCGTCTACAAGATCGGTGCGCTGCACTTGCTGGATAACTCGCTCGAGTCGATGGTGATCGAGAGAAAGGGTAAGGGACCCGACTATCCGTCGTACCTGATTTCAGCGAATGGCGCGAGATACCGCACCGGGAAGGGATGGTTGATCAGAGCGGGTGCGATGCACGTGATTCCCGACACGCTGCACAATCTCACCTTTGCGTTCGATTCGCTGATTGACAAACATTTCACCGAAGCGCCGAAGCAATTGACGCTGGCCCAGAAGGCGCCGACGGACATGGGATTCGCCGAGCTCGGCAGATTCATATCGTCGATGGAGCGATCGGGGGCGGACGTCAACGAGCTGCGTGTGGAGCGAATGCTGAAAATCGCGATTCCAGTAACGTGCGTGGTGATTCTGTTGTTCGGCGCACCACTGGCGACGAGCACTCAGCGGGGTGGTGCGGCTTACGGAGTGGGGCTCAGCCTGGCGACGACAGTGATTTTTCTGATGCTCATTCAGCTGACCAAGGGAATTGGCGGCAAGGGCATGATATCGGCGGATCTGGCAGCATGGCTGCCCAGCATAATCTTCGGGATAGTCGGCCTATTTCTCTTCGCGCGCGTTAGAACTTGATTCGCGATCCACTGGAGCCATTCCGCCGGGTCGGAGCGCGCGCGTACTTCCTGCGCGACATTGGTCGCGCGATTCCCGACTTTCGTACTTACGGAGCGGAGACAATTCGCCAGATGCGGAACATCGGCGTCGATTCCCTGCCGCTGGCGGCGATCGTCGCTGCATTCATCGGCGCGGTGACGGCCATCCAGACCCGATATCAGTTATTCGGCGGCGTTCAGCTCTCGGTGGTTGGACTCATCTCGCGTCAGTCGGTGATTCTCGAGCTGGGTCCGTTGCTGACGGGTCTGGTGCTCACGGGACGAGTCGGCGCCCGCATCACCGCGGAGATCGGGACGATGCGCGTGACGGAGCAGATCGATGCACTGGAGACCCTGGCGTACGATCCTGTCGCATATCTCGTGGTGCCTCGTTTGATCGCGGCGTTGGTGATGCTGCCCGTGCTGACAGTGCTCGCTGATGCAATCGGCGTTGTGACGGCGATGGTGACAGCGGTGTCCGCGACCGACGTAACGACCGCTGACTTCACAGCGGGACTTCGGCTGTCTTTCACTCCGTTTCAGATTGTGTATAGCCTGATCAAGGCGACTATATTCGGGGGCGCGATAGCTTTCTTTTGTTCCTACGAAGGCTACACCGCCAACGTCGGCGCCGAAGGCGTCGGCCGCAGCACCGCCCAGGCAGTCGTCATTACATCAGTCGCCATTCTGGTGCTGGACGCCCTGATCGCTGTTCTCCTCGCTCCTTATCTGCAGGCATGAAGACAAGAGACGAAGTTCTCGTTGGACTCGTTGTGACAGCAGCCGTAGTCGTCACCGTACTCGGCTCGCTCTGGCTCGCGCGCGGAGGGTTGTCGAAAGGCTATCCGCTGTACGCGAAGTTCCCGTGGGGAGCGGGATTGAAGCAGGGACAGCCGGTCCTTCTCGTCGGCGTCAGTGTTGGTTATCTGGACGAAGTCGATCTGCATCAGGACGGCACTCTGGTGACGACGCTGCGCATTCAGAAGCACTACCAGGTGCCGGTCACCAGTAAAGCCACAGTAATTCCCAACGGAATTTTCGGCGACATGGCGGTGGCGCTGACGCCTTCGAAGCCCAATCCCGTCTCGTTCAAACCCGGCGATACGGTTCCGATCGGACCATCGACGCCGGGGATCGCGGAGCTGACGGCAAAAGCTGATTCAGTGATGAACTCCGTGAACGCGATTGCGACGGCACTAGAGCGGGAGATGGTGGGCACCGGCGGCATTCGCGATCTGCGCAACACCATCGGATCGACCAACCGGCTGGTGAATGATTTCTCGGCGATTGCCAACGAACAGTCGCGACAGCTGACGGCGACGATGCAATCGGTGAGGCGCGCAACGACGGCGATCGACCCGGCGAAGGTCGATTCGACGCTGTCAAATTTCCGGACGACGAGCGCGAACCTGGCGGAGCTGAGCGCGCAGGTGAAGGAGACGTCGCAGAAGCTCGATGCAGTACTGGCGAAGGTCGACAGCGGGCCGGGCTCGGCGTCCAAGCTGCTGAATGACCCGGGAGCCTACAACGATGTCCGCGGGCTGTTGCAGCGGATGGATTCGCTGCTGGCGGATATCAAGAAGAATCCGAAACGATATATCAACGTAAAGATCTTCTAGCCGAGGACTGAGGTCTTCGGACCAACCGCATTGCTGACTGCTGGCTAATTGAGGACCAAAGACTAACCGCGCTCTTTAATCAGTCGCAGGCGCTCGGCACGACTCGGTTTAGGACGGTGAACTCGTGCGGCAGGTTGGCGGAGTTGCCAGCGGATTCGCAACGCGATCGCGACGAGCACGAGTAGCATGCAGAGCTCCACGTAGACCTTTTCGCCGTCGAAGAAATCAATCGGATTGTCCTTGAGATTCGGATCGGTGAAGATCCCGTGGATGTAGAACAAGAGCGCTGTTCCATACGCTGTGAAATGGAGCGACTTCCAGGTTTTTCGACCGAGGTCATGACGGAAGTACGACGTGACGACTACGAAGGCGAGTGAATAGAGAGCCAGTGCGCCGAGCATGTTGATCCACGGTTGTTTCGGCGCGTTCACCGGATAGATGATGTCGATCAGGTGAAACTTGGCGGTCGAGGAAAAAAGGATTATGACCGGGTGAATCACAGCAACCGTCAACGCGATGTACGCGGTCCAGTTGTGAATCCTGAAGGTATTAATCCGCTTGTGGGGCCATTCTCGAACTGGATTGTACTTCACCGACATCACCAGGCCGATCAGGATGTTGAGCGTGAGCAGCGTCATCGCTGCGAGGCCGAAGTAACTGGAGATATCGAGCGCGGTCATGTCGTGACAATTCTAGCGAGAGGGCTACGCGAAAAGAAAATGCCGGCGGTTTTCACCGCCGGCATTCTTACGACCAAGTCACGCTGAGCGCTGAAACGCTCGACGTTCGATTAGAAGCTGTACCGCAGCGAGAGCTGCATCCGGTAGTTGGACGATGCGTTGTCCGCGTTCCACGGCTTCATCTTCGTGTTGAAGGTGTAGATACCCTGCGCCTGCGGGCTGCTCGTGGTGCCTGCGGGCAGCACGTTGCCGTTTTGGGTTAACAGAGTCGTTGCGCTGCAGATCGGGCCGCAGGTGTTGTTCTGGTCAGAGAAATTCTGCCAGCCCCATCTCTTATTGAGCAAGTTGCCGAAATTGATGACGTCAAGCCGCAACTGAAGGTTCTGCTGGCCGAACGCCTTTAGACTCTGGCCGACGCTGACATCCACGTCGTTCTGCCACGGATTGCGGCACGCATTCCGGGCGAGAATCTTTCCGCGGCTCTTCCGGAGGCAGGGGACGCGATCGATGAACTGATCGAACGCATCAGCCATCGCCGCCGCATTGAGCGCAGCCGCGGAGCCCGGCGCTGCATTGAATCCTGTGAACAGAATCTCGTTCGGATCGTGCGCATTGATCGGGACGTAGACCAGATCGTTTTGCGACTGACCGTCGGCGTTGGCGTCACCAGACCCGGACCCGCTACCCGCTGCGTAGACATAATCATATGGAGCGCCGGAGTTGCCGACGTAGACGACGGAGAAGTCCGTCAACGTCTTCAGTCTCCACGACCCGGTCGCAACGATGCGGTGCGGCATGTCTTCCTTGCCGCGAGTGAGGCTGCGGTCGTTTAGGTTGCCTGCCCAGTCGCGCTGATAGCGATAGTTCGAGCCTTGAGTGCTGCTCGTTGTCGCCGCCACGTCGCGCACTTGTGAATAGGTGTAAGCGAGCGAGCCCTGGAAGTTGTCGAAGAAAGTTTTCTGCAACTGGCCAGTGAGGCTGTAGCTACGGTCACCATGAACGTTGGTTACGTCGATTACCTGCTGGCGGCCGCCGGGAACGAGCGCCGCAGTTCCACCCGTCGCCGTAAGCGTTCCGTACAACACTCGGCCGTTGCGGTCGACAGCCTGCGAGTCAGCGAGCGCCAGGTTCTGATAGAACGCATTGGAGATGGCTTTGGTGAACAGGCCTTCGATAGTCCCGACAAGGCCATTCGCGAACCGGTGATCGTAACCGAGGGTGACCTTCTGATACTGCGGGAAGCGGAAGTTGGGATCGATGGTCGCGATGTTCGAGCTCGCCGCGGTTGTCGCACCCGGCCGGGTTGTGCCACCGGCTGGTGTGAACGGCGCGCAGGACGTCGGCGGATTGGCAATGTTCGCCGCGTTGAAAGCCGGAGGAATGTTGGACGTCGTGTTGTTGCCCTGGTTTGTCGCGTTGCCGCTGCAGGTGAGCGACGCGTATCCGCTCAAGCCGGAGTTACCGAACGCGTTGGAGAGGTATACGAACGGCGGCGGGCCAGTGAAGAACCCAAGACCCCCGCGCACCTGATTCCGTTGGTCGCCAGTCGCATCCCAGTTGAAGGAGAAGCGCGGAGAAATAGTGGCCTTGTTCGGCACTGCCGACGTGCTACGACCATAGAACTGGAGCACCTGCGGATTCTCAGGTGGAGTGTCGAGGAATTTGGGCTTCTCGTAACGCGCGCCAAACGAGATGAGCAGGCGGTCGGTGGTCTGCCAGGCGTCCTGGACATAGAACGAATACATATTCGCGCGGAACGTAGCGAGACCGTTTGCCGGATCTGTAGGCGAGGGCGCGCTCACCTGATAGCTCACCGGGTTGCCCAACTTGAACTGCGTGGTGTCGGTGAACGTCCAGTTACCCATGGAGTTCTGCCCGAACAGGTTGATCGGCTTATAGAACAGATTCTTGGTGCCAACCGTAACGTGATGCTGACCAACGGGTATCGTCAGATTTTCCGTAATCTCAAAGGTGCGTTGGTCGAGTTTGTTGCCCTGAGATGAGTTTTCGGTGCCGGCAACCATTGCGACGTCCTTCGCCGGGTTGTTCGGATCCGCGCGGCTAAAGCCGCGCACCGTAATCATCGGGAAGGTGACGGGGACGGTTCTAAAGTCATGAGTGTTCGTCAGGTTGAGCAGCAATTCGTTGAAAACACCATTGGGCAAGTTGGTGAGAAGCTCTGCCACCGACGAATGCGTCCTCGAACTGAACAGATATGAGTTGGACGTGAGGTTGAACAGCGGACTGGACGACGTCGACGAGCTGCGACTGAAAGTCTGGTTGTCTGCCGCCGCGTAGTTGTGACGGAGAACGAGTCGCGTGTATCCCGGCAGGTATGCATCGATTCTTCCGAAAACGTTGGTCAGCGGGTTTTCCTTGAGAACACGGGCGCCGGTGCCTGGGTTCTGTAATCCCCAGACCTGAAGCTGCTGCGAGAACGCGCTAATATCGGCGGCGCGCGCGACGGAATCCGGTGAACCGATAAACGATCCCGTAGCTGGCGTATTCAGCTTCTGCCACTCAGGATTCACAAAGAAGAACAGCCGGTTCTTGATGATCGGACCGCCGAGCGAGAAGCCATACTGCTGCTGCTTGAATTCGGCCAGATACGGCTGGCTGCGAGTCAGATTCTCATTGCGCGTGTATCCGTAAGTCGCGCCATGGAACTCATTCGTGCCACTCTTCGTCACGGCGTTGATCAACATTCCGCCGAAGTTGCCCTGACGGACGTCGAACGGCGACAGAAGAACCTGGTATTCCTTCACCGCATCGAGAGGAATCGACTTCGCGTTCGCCTGTGCACCCGGCTGGCCGGTGGTGCCAAGGCCGAAAAGATCACCTGACGCGGCTCCATCGATCTGAATCGCGTTCTGGCGAAGATTGACGCCGCCGCCGGAGAGACCGACGCCAGTCGACGTCGAGACCTGCGGAACGAGAGCCACGAAATCAGCAAAGTTGCGATTCAGCGTCGGCAGCCGACGAAGCAGCGAATCTCCAACCGTGGTGCCAGTTCCAGTCTTGCTGGGGTTGATGACGGGTGTCGCTTCCGCCGCAACGTTCACCGTTTCGAGTACGGTAGTCTGCTGCTTCAGCTGGAAATCGCTGCGAGTAGTCTGCCCGAGACTGACCAGAATGTTGTTCTGTGTCTGGGGCTCGAAACCAATGCGGCGCACAGTTACGGAATAGCCGGGATCGGGCTCAACGCCGGAGATATTGTACTGGCCGTTGGCGCGGGTCATCGCGCCGATGCTGGCGCCCGTGCGTGAATTACGGAGTTGGACCTGCGCGCCTTCAACCGGAACGCCGTTAGCGTCGGTGACGGTGCCGCTGACTGCTCCAGTCGTCACGCCCTGCGCGAGGAGACGAGCGGAAGCTCCAGTCACCAGTGCCAAGGCCGTAGCGACAGTCAAAAATAGACGTGTCTTGGGCATGTTGTCTCGGAAAAAAAGAGGTGGAGGGAAGCCAAAACTTAGTGACTGGATCTCATGCGCGGCAAGAGATTTTTGTCACCGCTCCGCAACGGTCGCGACGCTCGCCGTTTTCTAGATGTTGTTCGCCGCCCGACGTGTTTTTGTGATGAAGAAAACCGGAATTCCGAGGAGAATTACGCCGAGTACTGCGAGCGTGGCGAGTCGACTGGAAGGATCGAGCAAGGCGTTGCCGAGCAGTAAGATCGTGGCAACAATGAAGATGGCAGGAACTACCGGATAACCCGGAACTCTGAACGTCGGCCGGTAATCAGCCCGCTTCCGCAAAACGAAAATGGCGGCGACGGCGAGCGCGTAGAACGGAACAATCGCGATGACGAAGGTGTCGGCCAGCTGCTCGAAGGTTCCGAGGAGAACGAATACGACGCCGAGGCTTGCGCTGAGCCAGATGGCTACGGACGGAGTCTGAAATCGGCGATCAACGTGCGCAATCGGACGGAAGAGTAAGCCATCGGCAGCAGTGGCAAAAAGGACCCGCGATCCGGTCATGACAGAGCCGTTGAGCGTTCCGAAGGTCGAGATCATCACCGCAACCGAGACGAACGCGACGCCGGCCGTTCCCATCAGAGTCTCCGCGACGTCGGCAGCGACAAGCTTCGATTGCCTGATCTGCTCGATCGGAAGAACCGAGAGATAGGCCGCGTTCGCCAGCAGATAGAGAACGATGATGATCACCGTCCCCAGGATGAGAACTTTGGGCAGATTTCTCTCCCCATCCTTCACCTCGCCGCCGACGAAGCTCACGTCCGCCCAACCGTCGTACACCCAGAGCACCGACACCAACGCCAGACCGAACTTCGCGAGGGAAAAACTTCCTTCAGGAAATGCCGGTGTGAAATGACCGCCGCCTGTCCTTGGCAAGCCGAGCGCAAACGCCAGAATGATGATCAGGACCAGCGCGCCGGTTTTCGCGAGCGTAGTGATGTTCTGAACGAGCGATCCCCAGCGAAGCCCGACGTAGTTGAACGTCGCGGTGAAGATGATGGCGGCGGCCGCGACGTAGTGGACGTAACCGCTATAAGGCGCGAGCCGTGGGTCGTGGCCCAGCACGCGCAGCAGGTACTCGGCAAAAGTTGTCGATATCGCGCCGAGCGCGGCAGCGCGAATGATCACGAGCTCGGACCACCCAAACAGAAACGCAGGCAGTCTGCCCCACGACTCGCGAATGAAGACATAGACCCCGCCAGTGCGCGGGTACGCCCCGGCGACTTCCGCGAGAGTCAATGCGCCGCAGAGCGCGAACAATCCTCCGGTTAGCCAGATCGCGAGAAGTGGCAGCGGACCGGGAAGCTTGTCAGCGAGACTGGCGGGTGACCGGAATATTCCCGAACCGATGGTCGAGCCGACGAGCACCGCCACCGCGCTCCACAGGCCGAGGCGGCGCGGTAAGCGGTCGCCCCAACGGTCCGGAGTGGTGACGTGCGGTGCCGACATGAGGAGCGGGAATATACATTTCGCCCCCGATGACGCGACGCGGTCGAGTGCTCGCGTGGGCCGCCGCGGCCTGCACCTACTTCCTCATCGTGCTCGGCGCGCTGGTGCGCATCAGCGGCTCGGGGCTCGGCTGCGGCGAGCACTGGCCACGCTGTTACGG
>Ga0075423_10001615_pt1 | contig 20029 bp, 18 predicted proteins | sample SoiMethybrSBSTD2_FD_80114 | JGI IMG/M metagenome (GOLD analysis project Ga0075423, IMG submission 80114) | Bulk soil microbial communities from a Populus tree surrounding site in Tennessee, USA - Soil MetaG P. TD hybrid SBSTD2 | ecosystem: Environmental > Terrestrial > Soil > Tree plantation...
CGAAAGCGGGCCCCTGCCCCGCGTGCGAAGCCAGGTAGAACGCGGCGACGCCACCAACGAGTACCGCGACCACGTAGAGTCGGCCCGTCCATCGATGAATGATCATCGAGCGCCGCCGCAGGCCCGACCAGAGCTGGAAAAGGCCGGCGATCAGAGCGAGTCCGCTCCCCGCGATGTGAGTCAGCAGCCAGGCGCGGCGGGGCCAGTAGCGGCCGAATGTGCCGGAAGAGATGTCGGTGAGGAACGGGCCAGCGTCCGTGATCAGGAATCTCGCGACGAGAACAACGAGACACGCCCCGACAACGTAGCCGGCCGCGCGCCGGATGAGGGCGCCGTTTGTGCGAGGTTCGAGAACAGCAGCACGGCTGGAAGTCACGCTATGCCAACTCTAGTTCAAGGCGCATTCCGCTGCCGACCAAAATCCGGAGAGTGCCGTCGAAAGCTTACATGGACGTGACCTTGAAGCCTCGCTCGTCGATCGGGTTGTTCGGACTCGCTGTCATCGTGCTGTTGACCTGCGCCGCGCGCGCAACGCCCCACGCCGCGCAGACCGCCGACGTCGACCGGGCTCTCGGCAAATGGAACTCGATCGAACGCTTCGAGGGTGAGCCTCGGATTGCCGTCGCCTTCCGGCGGAGTGCGCGTTCGATCGAAGGGTGGGCCGTCCTGCTCGGTCAGCATCGAAAGAACGACGACCGCGCGACGTTGGGTCTGTCGTTCACGGACGCAACGTGGAACGGACGAAGCGTTCAGTTCAGTACGATTCTGCCCGAAGATGAAGGAACCATCGGCTGGGAGCTGCAGGTGTTGAACCCGACGAAAGCAATGTTGGTCGCACTGACTGAAAATGGCCAACCCATTCAAGACGACCTCAAATGGGAGATGACGAGGTGACCTGTCGGAGTTGAGATTCCGGGCGATGAAGGAAGATCGGCTGGCCCACCTCGAGGCGGCCGATGCGACTGACCGTGCCGTACACACCGGCGGTGTTCTGGTTGACACGAGCAACGGCCTTCAACACTTCCGGCGCCGGATTCGCAGAGTCGGGATCGTAGTTCACCATCGAGCAGCGGACGTCGCGCATCGTGACACTGACAGCAGGCGCGTCGTCGCCCCCTCCGAACGAGAGCACACCGCCAACCCACTCGTCTTCCTGAAACGGAGTCGATCGCAGCAAACGAACGACCACGTTCGGGCGAAAACGCCGTACGTCGGAGCGCTGACCGGCGAGCCGTGTGATCTCGCGCACGGTGTCGATGGCGATCACCGAGATGCTCGCGTCGTCGAAGATGCCGTGCCGCAACTGCATCATCTTCACCGGAGCGCCGTATCGGCGCGCAACCTCCGCCGCCAACTCCTCACCGAAGATAGCCATCTCTTCGCCATCGGGCGTCCGCACGTGCGTCGGCAAGCCGTCCTGCGCATTGTCGTCGGGGCGTTGCGGGGAAAAGAGGAGTAGGTCGGGGAGTTTGGTTGCCGTCAGCCACGGGAACCCGCTATGGTCGTCGAGCCGCCGGAAGGCGAGGCGTCTGTCGGCCTCGATGCCGTGCCATCCAAGCGAGGCGAATTCCAGTTGTTCGCCAGCCATCGATTTCACCGGATACCGAAAGATTGCCTCCACCTGTCCAATTTCCATGAGCGACAGTGTAGGCCGGGCCTGTTCTTTAGGCCCGGCGTGTAGATAATTGCCCCGTTGTTGAATTCCACGCCTCCTCGCGAATCCCGTTCGGGGCTGGAGCCGTGGCGCGTCGCTGATCTTCCCGAGCCGCCGCGCCCACGAGGCCTTCAGTGGCTTCGCACGGTGGGCCCAGGCATCATCGCACTCGGTGTCTCGATCGGCAGCGGCGAGTTCCTGCTCGGCCCCGCAGCGTTCGTCCAGCACGGGCTCTCGCTGTTGTGGGTCGTCGCGGTCGCGATCGTCTTTCAGACGATCTTCAACACCGAAGTCATGCGCTACACGCTCGCGACTGGCGAGCCCGTGTTCGCCGGCTTCATGCGCACGCGTCCTTCGTCGACGTTGTGGGCTTGGGTCTATTCGGCGCTCTACTTTCTGCAAGTAGGCTGGCCGGCGTGGGCGGCCACTGCCGCCGCAGCGATCTTCTTTCTCTTCGTACAGCGCCTCGCCGGCGCTGCCGAAGCCGGAATGATTCACGGCATCGGCGTCGCGACGCTTCTTCTCGTCGTCGTGATTCTGAGTCTCGGACGCCGCATCGAGCACACGCTCGAGATCCTGAACTGGATGCTCGTGACGACGACGCTGGGGACCTTCCTCATACTGGCGCTGGCGTTCGTGCCCGGACGCGTGTGGACGTCGGCCGTCGCCGGCATTGGCGGCTTCGATCTCTCGAACGCGCGCTTCGACTTCTTTCCCGCCGGCGCCGATCTCGTCCTGCTCGGCGCGCTGGTTGCCTATTCAGGATCGGGAGGGGTCACTAATCTGGTGCTGGGCAATTGGGCGCGCGATCGCGGCTACGGCATGGGCGAGCGTGCCGGCTACATTCCTGCGGCCGGCGGCCCGAAGGTCAATCTCGCACACACCGGCTTCACCTTTGCCGAGACCGGCGAGTCGATGGAGCGATGGCGCGGTTGGTGGCGCGTGGTCGCTGTCGATCAGTGGGGCGTCTTCTTTATCGGCGCGATCCTCGGCATGGTGTTGCCCGCTTTGTTGTACGTGACATTCCTTCCGCGCGGCACCGACATTCAAGGCCTCGCGATCAGCGCGGCGCTAGCGAACGCTGTGACCGCGCGGGCCGGTGCCGGAGTCGGTTTGGTGATCGCGTTCCTTGGCGCGTGGATCCTCTTCAAGACACAGCTCGACAACCTCGAAGGCATGGTGCGCGCGATCACCGACATCCTCTGGACCGGAAGTCGCAACGTTCGCGCGTGGCGCGGCGGCGACGTCAGAAAGGTGTACTACACCGTGCTGGCGACTCTCGTCGCGTGGGGCATCATTGCGCTGGGACTAGCGCAGCCGATCGTGCTGCTGAAGATCGGCGCCAACGTCGCCGGCGCAGTGTTCGTCATTGCCGCGCCGCATCTTCTCTACATCAACACGCGCCTGCTTCCCGAACACGTGCGGCCGCCCATGTGGCGGCGCGTGGCGCTGATAGCCATGACCATTTTCTACGGCTTCTTCGTGGCGCTCTCGATCAGCAGCGTGTGGTGACCCCGCAGGGGCCGCGGCAAGAAACCACAAATTCCCAAGGAACCCCCAAGGACATTCGCACTCGGGCAGGCCGATACTCCTGGCCCACCAGGAGGTGTTCGAACGATCTGTGCCGGCCGTTGTTCTGAAATGACGCTGCAGGTGGGCTTTCGTGTGCGGCACCAACTGCTCATCATTCCCTAACAGTTCTGTCAAAGAGGAGGTTCGTATGAGCTCCCTGTGTAAAGGGCCCGCTCGGATTCTTGGCTGCCTGATCGTGATTGGCGGGTTGTCGGTGCCTGCAGGCGCCGATGTCGTCACCGATTGGAACCTGACCACTCAGCAGGTGATTGGAGTGGGGGCGGCAACTCGTCCCACACCCTCATTCAGTCTGGATTTTGCGATGGTTCACATCGCGATGCACGATGCCATCCAGGCTTTTCAGCACAGGTTCGAATCGTACAACTCGCCGATTATCGGCGCATCTGGTTCTCCAGTCGCCGCAGCCGCGAAGGCTGCACGCGACGTACTGGTGAACCGCTTTCCGGCACAGGCGGCGTCGATCGAGACAACTTATCAGAACTACCTGAGCTCGAAGGGATTGCTGCCGACCAATCCAGGAGTGGCGATCGGAGCGCAGGCCGCGGCAAACATCATTGCCGCGCGCGCCAACGATGGCAGCTTTCCGTCGGTTCCAGAAGTGTTCACCGGTGGCACCGGACCAGGCGAGTGGCGACCAACGCCGCCAGCGCTCGCGCCTATGTCCGCGCCTTGGTTTGGCAATGTCGTGCCATTTGCGCAGCGGGACAGGGCCGGCCTGCTTCCGGAACCACCGCCGCCGCATCTCACGAGTGGCGAATACACAAAGGCGTACAACGAGGTGAAAGCACTCGGCGCGCTCGTCGGCAGCTCGCGGACGACCGAGCAGACCCGGCTCGCGTACTTCTATTCCGACAACTTCGGAAACCTGCTGAATCGGGCTGTGCGCGACATCGTCCTTGCCGGGCACGTCACCGATATCGGCGATAGCGCGCGCCTCTTTGCGCTGGTGAGTATTTCGGCGGCAGACGCGCTCATCAACGCATGGAACGATAAGAGGGGTTACAACTTCTGGCGCCCGATCACGGCGATTGTCGAAGGGGACAACGACGGCAACCCGCGAACCACCGGCGACCCGAACTGGCTGCCGCTGATCAACACTCCGCCCTACTCCGATTACACGTCCGGCGCGAACAGCATCACCGGCGCCTTCATGCGCACGCTGGAGCTCTTCTTTCACGACGACAGTCCATTCTCGTTCGACGTCAACAGCGTAGTGGCTCTGGCGGTCCAGTTGACGCGCACGTATTCGAGTTTCTCAGCCGTCGCTGATGACGTCGTCGAGGCGCGCATCTATCTAGGGATCCATTTCCGCTTCGCTGACACCGTTGCCCGCAGGCATGGCAAACAGTCAGCCGATCAGGCGTTCAGCCACTTCCTCCGGCCGCTCGACTGAGCGACGAACTCACGTGGTGGCGGGTCTTGCTCGAGAGACCCGCCGCCAGCGCTCCGCTGACGCGACTCCCGAGAAAGCGCGCGTACCTCGGCTTCACCCCGTAAAATAGAAGTTGCCGATCTCAAGCTCTGCCGAAGGTCCCGGGAGGATAGATATGCGACTGCTCAAAGCCGTCTTCGTCGTTGCCGCGCTGCTCGTACCGGCGGCGTCGTACGCTGGACAGGTCTACGGATCGATCGTCATGGACGGAAAGGGTGTTGGCGGCGCGAACATCGAGATCCAATGCGGTGATGCACAGACGACGGGCACGACTGGCGCGGATGGCTCGTATCGCATCAACGTGCCGCAGCAGGGCCAGTGCACGCTCAGCCTCCCCAGTCACGGCAAGGCATCGGCCATGATCTTCTCCGGTCCGAATCCGTCGGCCTTCAATTTCGAACTCGTCAAGGCGGGCGACAAGTTCGAGTTGAAGCGCAGGTAACGATGGCCGACGAGGAGGTTCCGGCGGTGACGCCGCCGCCGGAACAACACGAGGAGAAGAGCGAGAAGGCCGACAAGCGCACACCGGCATGGATCGAGCTGGTGAAAGTGCTCGCGTTGCCGCTCGTCACCCTCGTCCTCGGCTACTGGTTCAACTCCTCGCTCAACGAGCGCCAGCAGATCGACAACAACGTCCGGCTGTACGCCGAGATGATGGGCCGGCGCGAAGAGGCCGACAGCAATCTTCGCAAGGACATGTTCAACTCGATCTTGAACACGTTCATGGCGAAGGATCCCAACCTGAAGATCTCGCCCGAGGAGCAGATCAGGCAACAGATTCTGAGCCTCGAGCTGCTGGCCTACAACTTTCACGAGTCGCTCGACATCGCTCCGCTCTTCAAGGACGTCGAGCGCCGGATCCCGAAAGACGAAAAGGGGATCGGCCCGAACATGGAGCTGCAGGCGCGGCTCGAGTCGGTGGCGCTGCAGGTGATCGATCACCAGCTCACCGCGCTGTCGGACGTCGGCATGGTGGAACGGGGCGATGCGCTGCCGGAAAAGATCAAGGACTTCCAGGCGCACATCATGTTCGGCGCGCACACGATTCCCGATCCGAACGTGAAGCCAGGCGAAGGGCCGGCGCGGCTGTGCATGTCGAGCGAAACCACGGATCGAACCCGGCGATATCGGCAGTTCAAGCTCGAGTTGATCGGCTACAACCCCGAGCGGCGCGAGGTGCAGGTCCACCTGTACGTCTCGCAGCCGTTGAGTGAAGCCGAGTGCAAGCAGGGCATGCTCGACCTCGAAGGCAAACGCGAAGTCGACACCAACTTCTACGTCGGTCTCTTCGATTTCCCGATGATCGACAACACGCGTCTCTCGAGCGGCGACCGCTGCGCCGTTTCGATGACAGCGCTCAACCCAGGCGTCGTCAGCTTGACGCTGGCGTACTTCCCGGCGTCACGGGCGAGCCTCAAGGACAAGCCGTACTACGACGAAGTGATTCGCGATCTCGTGCGCCAGCCGGGCGCGCGCGGCGCGAAGTGACGGAGGCTGACACGCGCCACCGGCTCGGGCTGGCTCAGATGCACCCGAGCTCGAGCGCCTTCAGGACCGCTCGCGTGCGATCGCGGACGCCGAACTTCGACAGGATGTTCGAGGCGTGGTTCTTCACGGTGCCGACCGCGGTGCCCAGCGCATCGGCGATCTCGCCGTTGCTGTAGCCGCCGGCCATGAGGCGCAGGATTTCCAGCTCGCGCGGCGTGAGCGGATCGGGTGGGCACAACGCGTCGAAGTCGCGCGCCACGTGCTCGAGACCGCGGAGGACGCGCTCGGTCACCGCCGGCCGAATCAGCGTGCCGCCGCGTGCGACCGTTCGGATCGCATCGGCCAGTTGATCGAGCGACACATCCTTCAGCAGGTAACCCCGGGCACCTGCCTTGATCCCCTCGAGTAGCACCTCGTCATCGTCGAAGGTGGTGAGCAGAATGGTCCGGCACGTGTCGCCCTCGGCTTGCAGCGCCCGTAGCACGTCGACGCCGGTCTTGTACGGCATCCGAACGTCGAGGAGGGCGAGGTCGGGCCGTGTTCGTCGGATGATCGCGAGCGCCTCGTCGCCGTCGGCCGCCTCGCCGGCGATCTCGATGCCGTCGGCGAGCTCGAGCAGCGAGCGGATGCCCTGCCTGACGAGCGTCTGATCCTCGGCGAGCACCAGGCGAATCATGACACCGCCTCGCCGGTTGGCATGACCCCCCGAACCTCGAAGCCCTCGCCGGCCTTCGCACCGAATTCGATTCGACCGGAATACTCGACAAACCGCTCTCGCATGCCGGTCAGGCCGTTGCCGCAAGCGAGTGTGTCGGCGCCTTGGCCGTCATCCCGGGCGTGAAGCGTCACGCCTTCAGGTCCCGGATGAATGCTGATCCAGAGGTTGGCTGCGTTCGCGTGCCGCGATGTATTGGTGATGATTTCCTGAACGCAGCGCACGAGAGCATGCGCCCGAGCGCCGTCATCGAGCATCAGCCGATCTGGGATCTCGACGTGAATGCGAAGCGCGTCGATCGAATCGGCCAGCGTGCGGATCGCCGGCGTGACGTCGATCTGCCCGCTCGAGCGCATCTCGCCGACAACGCTGCGCACATCCGCGAGCAGCAGCCTGGCGATGGCGTGTGCACGACCGACGTGTGCGGCGGCCGTTCCCGTTGCTGTACGCGACGACACCTCGAGCTGCAGGCTCAGCGCCGTGAGGTGATGGCCGATCGTGTCGTGCAGATCGCGGGCGATGCGGAGGCGTTCGCGTGCGCGTGTGTGCTCGGCGAGCAGCGCCTGCGTCGCGTGCAACTCGGCGTTGGCTCGCGCCGCGTCGGCGCGTGCCGACCACTCGCGCAGCATGAGCGACGTGGTCATACATGCGAATAGCTGAAAGCCCGCCGTGCCCAGACCATATGTCAGCACATCCGGCAGCATCAGATCGCGGCCGACGAGGAGTGAGGCCGCTAGTGTCTGCAGAGCAATCCAGGTCGCCGCATGCCGCAGACGAAACAGATGCGGCAGTTGCGCGGCGACGATCACGAGGAGGCCGACGCCTGCGAGCAGACCGACCCCAGTCCTATCGAGCTGGTGCGCCGTGAGTTCGGCCATCGTCAACGCGGCCACGCTCTGAACCGCCACGAGCACAGCGGTGAAGCGTGGTGCCGAGTGGCGAGAGCGCAGCGCAAGCACGAGTGCCGCGCCGTAGGTCACGAACGCGGTCGCCCACGTGGCGGTCATCGCCAACGCGACGTTCATTCGAACAATCGCCGCCGCCGCGGGCAGGCCGCATACGGCCCAGGTGCCAATCGCCGACCCTTGCAGCCATCGCGAGGAGCGCACGATTTGATTCTAGCGGGCGGCCGCAAGACCCCCCTGTGCCAGAAGTCACGGCACTGCCTCGTGACCTGTGGCACGCGCTTACGAGGCGAGCGACACGCGACACTCACCACGTCGAGGACGCGCAAGCTCGAGGGTACGCGAGCGCGCTCGACTGAAAGGAGTAACTCGCGTGTGTCCAGCATGCATGTTCACGATGACTCACGCGCTCGCCGCCGCTGCACCGGCGGGCGCGCTGATCGCCACAGTGGTGGCACGAAGCCGCCGACGCGGCGCAACGGAGTCGAACCCGGGGGAGGAAGCAATGGAAAGTCCGAGAATCGTGTCGCAAGCTGAGTGGCTCGTCGCACGAAAGGCGCTGCTGACGCAGGAGAAGGCATCGACGCGCGAGCGCGATGCGCTGGCGGCGGCTCGCCGCCGCATGCCTATGGTCGCTGTCGACAAGGAGTACGTCTTCGATGGCGCGAACGGCTGCGTCTCACTGCGGGATCTCTTTCGAGGCCGCTCGCAGCTGATCGTCTATCACTTCATGTTCGATCCGGCATGGGAGGAGGGCTGCAAGAGCTGCTCGCACCTCGCCGACAACGTCGATGGCACCATCATCCATCTCGCCGCACGCCAGACGTCGTTTGCGGCGATCTCCCGTGCATCGATTTCGAAGATCGAGGCATTCAAGTCGCGCATGGGATGGCGCTTCCCGTGGTACTCGTCCGGCGGCAACGACTTCAACATCGATTTCGGCGTGACCGTCGACGTCGAGGGACACGACGGAAGCCCGGAGTACAACTACGAGCGCGCGAACGCGCTCTTCACGGCGGGCAAGATCTGGTTTCCCAAGGGCGAGCTCCCCGGGATCAGCGTGTTTCTTCGTCGAGACGATCGCGTATTCCACACCTACTCGACCTATCAGCGCGGCCTCGATCTCTTCCTCAACACCTACAACCTCCTCGACGTGACGCCGCTCGGCCGCCAGGAGGAAGACGGGCGCATTCAAGCCTGGATCCGACATCACGATCGCTATCCCGAAGGGACAGGAGACAACAATGAGCACGCAAGCACTTATTGACACCTACTATGAGGGCCTCGCACGTCGAGCAGGGTGGGACGATGCCATTGCCGACGACTTCGTGTTCACCGGCGCGACTGCCGGCAACGGCAGCCGCGGAAAGCCCGCCTATGCCGAGGTGCTCAGGCAGTTCGGGCGGATGTACGAAACCGTTGCAGTGAAGGACTCGATCGTCGACGGCGACAACGCGTGCGTCATCGCGACGTACGGCGTGGTGTCTCCGTCGGGCAAGAAGACGACCTTCGACATCGCCGAGATCTGGACGGCGCAACGCGGCCGCTTGTCGTCGCTGACAATATTCTTCGACACCGCGGGATGGCGCTCGTTCATGAGCGCGTGAGTCATTCGCGAGCAGAGGTGCCGGTGAGAAATCGATCGACGATGGCGACGAATTCCTCCGGTTTCTCATCGCTCGGGTAATGCCCGAGTCCGGGCATGGTGATGATGGTGACGCGGGGCAGCGCGTTCTTCAGCTGCTCCTGCGTCTCCTGCGGGACGATGGTGCTGCGGCCGCCGAGCACGTAGATCGTCGGCGCTTTGATCTCCTTCACGAACCGCCACAGATCGGTGGCGACGAATCCCTGCACCAGTTTCGGATCGCGCTTCCAGACGATTCGTCCATCGTCCCGTCGCTTGGTTCCGTAGCGCACGTAGGGGACGAGCACCCGATCGCTCGTGCCGGCGTTGCTCATGCGCAATTGAGCGAGTAGTTCATCCTCCGACGCCCAGCCCGCTTCTTCCTGCGCGACGCGGCGGCTGTAGTTGTCTGCGATCTGCCGCGGCCGCTCCGGCCCGACGTCCTCCGAGATGACATGCGCGACGAGCTCGGGATGCATGCCGGCAAAGACTTGGATGACGCGTCCGCCGGTTGAATTACCCCAAAGCGTGAGCTGCTTCAGTCCGAGCTGACGGACGAGGCCCGTAAGGTCGCCGACGTGGTCTTCCACCGTATAGCGGCCGGCCGGATCCCAGCCCGAATCGCCGTGACCGCGCATGTCGAGCGCGATCACGTGGTACCGCGCTGCGAAATGGGGTGCCACGTGGTCGAAGGTGTGGGCGATCCGGTCGATGCCGTGGACCATGATGAACGGAGGAGCGCCCGCATTGCCCCAATCCAGGTAATGGAGCCGCAGTCCATCGACCGTGACGAAGCGGTCGGTGGGGGCTGGCGACGGTTTCGGTCCCGCTGGTCCGGCTTGCTCGCCGTACGTTGGGGTGCTCACCGCCAGGAGGACAATCGCGAGGATTCGACCTAAGTGACGTGGGCGCACGGTCTTGCGTCCAGAAGTGAATCGAAACGGCATCACAGTGCCTCGCTTCCGTTACAATGCCTAGCTTACGCCCCGCGGGGGCCTCACCAGAGGAATCACGTGAACGAAATGGGGACTGAACGCCCGGCTCCAGCCGGCGGCGGCAAGCTTATCGTCATCACGGCGCCGCTGACCGAGATCATCGACCACGCCGGATACTTCATTCAAATGAGCATGGCCTCGCTGCCGATGTGGCTCGAGGGCATCCTCAACAAGAAATACCCGCAGTGGCGCAATCTCGAATACAACGACGATGGCACCGCGCGCTACATGCCCGCAGGCGTCCGCGTGCTCGAAGCGTCCCTGTTGCGCCGTTATTCCCCCGACGACATGGTTTGCTGCTATCCCGATGACGTCGACAAGTTCATCGGGCCCAACACCCGCGTCGTCGCGATCTCCACGCACAATCCGCTCGGCGTCACCTTCGCGGCCGGCGTGTACACGTCGATCTTCGGGTCGTCGAAGCAGCCGATCAACGCGTTCTATGCGCGCAAGTTGTTCGCGACAGTGAAAGGGAATCCGCACCGGTCGTCGTTTCAGGTGATGGTTGGCGGTTCGGGCGGTTGGCAGATCAGCCAGACCAACGCCTGGGAAGAGCTCGGGGTCGACTGCGTCGTCGAGGGACGCAGTGAATCGGATCAGGTGTTCGAGCTGTTCGACACCGCGATTCGCGGCGATCGCCTGCCGCAGAAGATCGACGTCCACCATCCGCAGTCGCGCGACGGCATCATGTTCCCCGACAAGCGCACGACGTTCGGCGTGGTCGAGATGACCACGGGCTGCGGACGACGCTGTCAGTTCTGCGTGCCCGATCTCAACCCGCAGATCGATCTGCCGCGCGACAAGATCCTGGCCCACGTCCGCGCCAACGTGCGCGACGGCAACAAGCAGATCTCGCTGGCCACCGAGGACATGTTCATCTGGGGCCAGGTGCACACGAAGACGCCGTTCTACTTCCCGAATCGCGAGGCGCTGGTCGATCTCTACACCAGCGTCGTCAACACGCCCGGAGTGGAACAGCACGTCCTCAGTCATGCGACGATCGCGCCGGCCGTGGTCGATCCGATCATGATCGAGCAGATCACGGACGCGGTCATGGAGAAGAGCCCGATTCACATTCCAGTTCTGAGCAAGCACCCGAAGAAGAAGGCGCTCGTCCCGCTCATCGGGCTGGAAACCGGGTCGATCGCGCGCGCCAAGGCGATCATGCCGAGCAAGGCGGTGCCGTTTCCGATCGACGAGTGGCAAAGCGTGGTGATTCGCGGACTCGAAGTGCTCAACAAGCACAACTGGTTCCCGGCGATGACGCTGATCATCGGCAGCCCTGGAGAGACCGACGATGATGTGAAATCGACGCTCGACGTGATCTATGAGGTCGAGCGCCGCGGGCTGTTCGCGTTCTTCATCCCGTCGATCTTCACGCCGCTCCACGACACGCGCATGGAGAAGAGCAAGGGCGTGAGCGAGACGCGCGAGCTGACGCCGTTGCAGTGGCAGCTGATGATGAAGTGCTGGAAGATGAACCTGCGGCCAGGCAATGCGAGCTGGTGGGCGCCCACCGTGTGGCGCCTCGGCGCGATCGTGCTGTGGGCGTGGAAGCTGCGCAAGCTGAATGGCCCCGGCTTCACGTGGCCGATGTTCATGTTTGCCAGTGCGTTCCCCGAATCGCTGATGGAGAAGATGGGGAAGATCTACGTCGGCAAGCCGCTGCGCATCAAAACGCGCAAGGAGCTGCTGGCGACGATCAAACCGTCGATGCGGCAGTATCTGCGGCCCGACACCGGCGACATGCCTGACGACTTCGCGCCGCCGAAGCCGGCGCCGGAGCAGCCGCGCACGTTCATCGAGCTGACGCCGCAGTACTCCTGAAGTCGTAGCGTCCGGCTTTAGCCGGACTGTCACGCCGGGCCTAGAAGACAGGCCCGGCCTACACTGCCCATGATGAGATCTCTGGTTGTCGCGTTTGTGCTCGCGATCTTCAGCGCGGCCAACGTGCACGCGCAGGCGCCCGACACGATCCTCGTCAACGGCAAGATCGTCACCGTCGACGCGCGATCGTCGGTCCGCGAAGCTCTCGCGATTCGCGACGGGCACATTGTCGCGCTCGGCACGTCCGCGGAGATGCGGAAGCTTGGTGGTCCGCGCTCGCGGGTAATCGATCTTCAAGGGCGCACGGTCATTCCCGGCCTGATCGATTCGCACTTGCATGCGATTCGCGCGGCGCTCAGCTTCAGCACCGAGGTCAACTGGATCGGCGTGCGAACGCTGAAGGAAGCGCTCGGCCGCATCAACGAAGCGTCGCACACGATGAAGCCGGGAGCCTGGCTGATCGTGGCCGGCGGGTGGAACGTCCAGCAGTTCAAAGAGAATCGCCGGCCAACGCAGGCCGAGCTCGTCGCCGCGGCGCCGAACAACCCGGTGTACGTGCAGCTCGGGTACGGATGGGCGATGCTCACGCCGGCCGCGCACAAGGCGCTCAAGCTGACGAGCGAGACCGATCTTCCTGCAGGTGGGCGCTTCGAGCGTGACGCCAGCGGCGCGCTCACCGGCGCGGTCACCGGCGCGCAGAACGCGATCGTCGCGCTGTTCGATCGACTGCCTCGACCGACCTTCGAGGAACAGGTCGAGGGGACGAGGGCGTTCTTCACCGAGCTCAATCGTCTCGGCATCACCGGTGTCGTCGATCCTGGCGGCAACAACCTGTTCGCCGACGACTATCAGGCGTTGTTCAAGGTATGGCGTGACCGGCAGATGACCGTGCGCGTCGCGTACGCGCTCAACGGGCAGACGCCGGGCAAGGAATTCGACGAGTTGAAAGCGCTGACGGCGCTCTCGCCCATGGGATTCGGCGACGACATGCTGCGCTTCAACGGCCTCGGCGAGCGCATCACGGTCGCCATGAACAACAACGACAAGCCGACCGACGCCGACAAAGAGGCCTACTACCAGATCGCGTTGTGGGCGGCCCAGCACGGCCTGACACTGACCATGCACTGGAACCGCGATGCCTCGGTCGATCAGCTGCTCGCGATCTTCGAGCGCGTCAACGCTGTCGTGCCGATCGCGAAGCTGCGCTGGTCGATCGCGCACCTCAACGACGCATCGGTGCGAAGCCTCGAGCGCATGAAGGCGCTCGGCGTCGGCTGGACGATGCAGGATGCGATGTACTTCGGGGGCGATCAGGTGCTGCAGCAGGCGGGTCGTGAAGCGGCCGCACGAACGCCGCCGATCGAGAGCGCGCGCAAGATGGGCATCGCGATCGGAGCGGGCACCGACGCCCATCGCGTCGCCTCCTACAATCCGTTCACGGCGCTGCAGTGGATGATCGATGGCAAGACGGTTGCGGGCACTGCCATGCGCGGGCCGGCGGAGATCCCCAGCCGCATGGACGCGCTGCGTCTCTACACGCTTGGCAGCGCGTGGTTCTCACATGACGACGACACGCGCGGCTCGCTCGAAGTCGGCAAGCTCGCGGACCTTGCCGTCTTGTCGCAGGACTTCATGACCGTCCCGGTCGATCGGATCGGCGAGACGGAATCGCTCTTGACGATGGTTGGGGGAAAAATCGTCTACGTTTCCGCTCCGTTCAGTCGCTGACAGTGTAGGCCGGGTCTTTAGACCCGGTATCAGTACCCGCCCTTCGAGTCACATCCATTGCGCGGTATCACATACGCAACGGGTCCGAAGGACCCGGCCTACACTGTCCGTGTATGGATCTCAATCTCAGAGGGAAGGTCGCCATCGTCACCGGCGCGAGCAGAGGCATCGGTCGCGCGATCGCGCAGCTGCTGTTCGACGAAGGTATGCGCGTGACGCTTGCCGCACGCACCCGCGATCAACTGATCTCGCTCGCGGCGCCCATGGGCAATGCGTGCCTCGTGCAGGCGGTCGATCTCACCTCGCCCGAGGCGCCGGCAGGCGTCGTCGACGCCACGATCGCGCGGTTCGGCAGACTCGACGTCCTCGTCAACAACGCCGGCGCCACCAAGCGCGGCGATTTTCTGACACTCCCCGATGCCGACTGGGACGACGGCTTTGCGTTGAAGTTCTTCGGCGCGATGCGCGGCTCGCGCGCCGCGTGGCCGCACCTGCAGGCCTCGCATGGCGCGATCGTGAACGTGGTGGGCATCGGCGGTCGCACGGGATCGGCGGAATTCGCGATCGGCGGGGCGGTCAACGCCGCGCTGCTCAATCTCACCAAGGTGCTCGCGGATCGCGGCGTGAGGGACGGAGTACGGGTCAACGCCATCAATCCCGGCGGCATTGCCACCGATCGATTGAAGACCCGGGTGAAGGACTTTGCCACCGAGCGAGGTCTCGAGCCGGGTGCGGCCGAAGCGGAGATGGCCAAGGCGTTTGGCGTCGCTCGCTTCGGCACGCCCGAAGAGATCGCCAGGTTGGTCGCATTCCTGGCCTCTCCTCAGGCGGCGTTTTGTCAGGGGTCGATCATCGATGCCGACGGCGGCCAAACGCGTACGCTCTGAGCCCTACGTGAACACAACGCTGGTGTAGATGATCGGCCTCACCGCGCCCGCCGGTATCGAGCCACCGGCACGCACGTCGTAGATGACTGCTCCTGCGACCGAGATCGTTTCTATCGGTCCCGAGTTCGACACCACATAGCGTCGCTTCTTCTTGTGCTGTTTGGCCTCGACAATCGGATCCGAAACGCTGCTCAGGACGGTCAGCGTCAGGCGTGTGCCGTCGCTGACCGCGGTCACGCGTTGATTGAGGCTCGATGACACTTCGATCGTGCTTCCAGCAGCCAATGCCACGGCTTGCGAGAACGGGCGTCCGGTCTTGTCCTGGCACACGATCAACACGTTGGTGAACGAGTCAACGATGTCGTGCGTCGATCCGCGAACGCCTCCTCCGAGATCGTTGACATCGAGCAAGCTATCCATCTCGCCGATCCCATTGCCCGGCAACTGACGCTTGATTCGTGTCGATCCGCCATCATCGATGATCACGGCATCTGCCATACGGCCTCCTCACGGCTGGGCGGAATCGCCCACGCGCAGTGCACTCGAAAACGGCTTCACATCGCTTCGATCGTCATATCTGGTCACCGACGAGACCGGCCAATTCGCCTGCAGCTGCTCGAGGGCGGCTCGAGCCGCGGCGGCATGCGTGTGGACGGCAAGGCTCACGTCAGTGGTCATCGCCGCGATCGCGTGAGCGCGCCACACCTGGTCCCAGGCTTGGCGCGGCTCGAAGTATGTCAACGCCGCCAGTGCGCGGCGGAGGGCTTCACGTCGTCGATGGCTGGCGTAGGCCAGCTCGGCGCGTTCCATTTGAATAGCCGCCATCAGCCGCGGCGGATGGCTTGCGTTCGCGAAGGCTTCGACGACACGCAGCGACTGTTCCGCCTCGGCGCTGTGGCCCAGACTCCACAACAGGTGGGCAGCTGCCACGCGCGCGAGCTCGGCTTGCTCGAGCGGTCCGTACAACTCGATCGCGTGTGCGTACTCGCTCAGCGCCGCCGGCCAATCACCAAGATCGCGCAGATTCTCGGCGATCCGCTCGCGCAGCTGCGCTTCGATGCGCCGATCCTGCAGGCGTTCGGTCATCGGCAGCGCCTCTCGAAGGATGCGAACACCGTCTTCATTCCGCCCGAGTTGCTGGAGGACACCGCCCAAGACGACTGCCGCCTGCACGGATTCCCGCAGGTATCCCGCCTGGCGATAGAAGGCCAGTCCCGCTTCGATGAACGACCGCGCCTCCTGCGGCCGGTGATCCTGTTCGCATAGCGATCCGAGAGACAGCTGCGCGCGTGCCTCGATGCGGCGCACCTTGCCGCGTCGGGCGGTGTCGAGCGCGCGGCGGAAGTACGGCTCGGCGGCATCGTAGTTGCCGACCGCCAAATAGGTGTTACCGAGATCGATGAGGCCGCTGGTCGCAAGGTTGTCCATGTTCTCGGCGACCGCGGCCTCGATCGCAGCCCGCGCGTTTTCAGTGGCGCGCGCGGTCTCACCGAGATTGCGATACGCAGCCGCCTGAAGAAACTGCAGACGAATCTCCTGATAGCGATTGCCGACGGTTTGGGTCATCGAGAGTGCAGTCTCGATCACCGGCAGAGCCTCGCGTGCGCGGCTGCGTCGATTGAGCAGGTTGGCGCGGTTCCACAGCGTCTCAGTGACACCTTCGTTGTCGCCGGTGGCTTGATAGAAGTGCTCCGCTTCGGTGAACGCCGCAAGTGCGAGATCGTCCTTGCCGCCCTGCCGGCCGAACATGAACCCGAGTCGAAGTTTCGCGGCGGCGTACGACGGATAGAGTGTGATCGCCCGTTCGAACGCCTCGCGAGCCACGGCGGAATCGTCCATTTGCTGCGCCAGCCATCCCGTCTCGAGCGCGGCCGCAGGTTTGTCCGGTGCAGAGGCGTCGCGCTCGATCTCGCGAAACAGCGGCGCCGCCCGCGTGTAGTCGCGCGAGACGACGAACTGTGTGGCGCGCAGTCGACGCGTGTTGTCGCTCGAGAGCCGCGTCTCCTGGGCAGCGGTCAGCGCGCGCAGGATTGAATCCTTGGCGCGGTCGCTGTAATCGAGCTCATCGTACGCCCGGGCCAGGCCGGCGTGTGCGAGCGCAAACTTCGGATCGAGGGCGACGGCCCGCTCGAACGCCTTGCGCGCCGCCTCGTAGGTCATCGAATGCAGCGCGTGCATGCCCTCGTCGTACGCCGATTGCGCGGCGATCGCCGGCGTGTACGGCCGCGTCCACCAGGTCCACCCGGCGGTGGCCATCACCATCGCCACGACCGCGACCGCTGCCGCGCGCACCCATTCAGAGGCGGTCCATCGCCACGCGTCGAACCAGCGGCGCTCGCTGAACCAGGTCGACAGCGCTGCGGCCGACGCGAAGCGCCGCGCCGGATCTTTCTCCAAACAGCGTTCGATCGCTGATTCCCATCGATCGTCGATATCGGGCGCCTTTTGGCGGACGGGAATGGGCTCGCCGCTCGCCTTGAGCATCGCCGCTTTGATCAGATCGCGATCGTCGAACGGCAGCGAGCCAGTGGCCATCTCGAAGAGGACGATGCCAAACGAATAGATGTCGGACGCAGCGGTGATGCGCTCGCCGCGCAGCTGCTCTGGCGACATATACGCCAGTGTGCCGGCGAGGCGTACTTCCGCCAGCGTGCGAGACTCGGCCACCGAGATGCGCGACGGATCGACGCGGGCGAGCCCGAAGTCGGTAATCACCGCGCGGATGCCGTCGCTGCCGCGTTGCGGGACAAGGAGCACGTTGCCGCTCTTGAAATCGGCGTGAACGATGCCGGCGGCGTGCGCCGCTTGCAGACCGTCGGCCATCTGCACCGCGAGCGGAAACGCTTCGTCGCGCGTCAGGCGGCCGGCACGCACCCGCGCCGCCAGCGTGTCGCCCTCGAGCAGCTCCATAGCGAAGAACAGGATCGGCGGTCGACCCGCGGGGGCATGCGTTCCAACCTCGAAGATGCGGCAGACGTTGGGATGCGTGACGCGCCGCGCAAACAAGATCTCTTCCTGAAAGCGCCGCAGTAGCGACGCATCGCCAGCCAGTTCGCCGCGAAGCGTTTTGAGCGCGACCCGTTCCTGTAGGAGGAGGTCGTCGGCTTCGTACACCTCGCCCATGCCGCCTCGCCCGATCAGCCGCCGAATGCGGTAGCGATCGGCGACGACGTCGCCGGGGCGCAGTGACGCCGCGGATGCAGACGTATGGCGACGCGGGTCGATGCACGTTTCGCGCTCGACGATCAGCCGCTCGACGTCTGCGCGCAGGCTAGGATCGCCGGCACACTCGCGATCGAGAAAGGATCGAAGCTCGGCCAGCGACAGACCGGATGTCGAGTCGGCCAGCGTGGCGACGAGCGTCGGACGGTCTTCCAGCGTCATGGCCGCGTCCGCGCCTTCGCGGTATCGAGGTGCTTTCACTCATCTGTACTAACGTGGCGGACGCGAAAATCAGACAGAGAGTGGTCCTGAAGGCTACGGACTCCGGGATACTATCCCAGCCTCAGCCGTGGACGGGGACTTTCGATCGTTATTCGCGGTCGATGGCGCGGGTCCAGATCTCGAGTTCCTCGGGCGACATGCCCCCGTGAGGCTCTAGACGCGCATCCACATACCCAAGGCGGGTGATGTCGAAGAGGTACTGCTTTCGCGACAGCAGGGTGCCGAAGCAGAGCGAGTTATTCGGTTCGGTGCGGGTGCGTGTCATCCTCGCCATCAAATCGTCCATCACTTCCGTGGGCACTGTGCCGCGCCGATCGGGATAGGTGAAGAAGAAAAGTACGAGGTGGCTCAAGAGCACTGGCCAATGGTCGCCGAACCGTGCTCGCAGCCGATCCCAATCCAACACCGACGCCTTCGCGTGAAGCAGGTGCAAGACATCGGCACCGTCGAATCGTTCGCGCTCCTGGATGTAAGCCTTCGACCAGAGGAGTTCTTCGACCGGGCACAGCTGCACTGGCCGGCTCAAAACCTCCGCTTCGACCGAGTACGTGAACCAGGCATCGTCCACGACGAGCACGCCGTTGCCCGAGCCGTACACGACATCGAGTATGTACGGTCCGCTGTGAATCTTCGCCAGCCAGTGCGGGAACTTCAGCTCGGTGCGATAGCCCGCGTTATCGAAACGCGCCAGCAGGTTTGGCACATCGCTCCGCCTGACGATGATGTCGAGGTCTTTGGTTTCGCGGTACCGCTTCGTGTAGCGCGACTGCGCGAACGCGCCGCCGATGAGGAACGGCACACCTCCCGACGCCAGCAGATCGAGGGCCTCCACGTAGAACGCCGTCAGCGGTTCGTGCTGACGGGGCACGCTGGCGGTGTTCATCGGCGTCCCTCGACTGGTTCGGGCGCGTGCCCCTCGACTCGCATCCGCTCGCTCGCGGGAGGCTGTTCCACCGGCACATCGATCAGTCGGAAGCGCGCCTGTTCGGGGTAGGCGCGAGCGAGCAGCGGCATCGACACGTTGTAGACCGGCACGTGATCCTTGGTGACGCCTTCTGGCTTGCCGTGGTGCGCATGCGCATGAAACACCGCGGATACCGGGAAGCGGCCGATCGGCTCTTCGAGACGACTCGATCCGACGAATGGGTACACTTCGGGCGGCTCGCCTTCCACGGTCTGGATGATCGGCGAGTAGTGCAGCAGCACGAGGCGCTGCGCCGTCTGCAGACGCGCGAGCGCGGCCTCGAGCTTGAGGGCTTCGTTCACCGCCTCGCGAACGAAGATCTTGATGACCTCTTCTCCCCACGAACCGAGCGCACGCTGGCCGAATCCGCCGGCAAATCCCTTCACGCCGGCGATGCCGACACCGAGTACCTCCGCGGTGTCGCCGTCCATCACCGTGAGCCCGGCGCCGGCGAGAATCTCGGTGATCTCTGCCTGCTTGCCCGATTCGTGATCGTGGTTGCCGAGCACGGCGAAGCCGGGCACGTGCAGTGCCGCGAGCTCGCGCGCCAGCACGCGCGCTTCGTCAGGCAGGCCGGTGTCGGTGAGGTCGCCGGCGAGCAGCAGCAGCTGCGCGGTGTTCGAGACCTGCGTGAACAGCTGGTGAAACGCGCCGTGCGACGTTTTGGTGCAGTGCAGATCGCCGACCGCCGCGACACGAACGATGCCGTTGTTGGTGCGTTCGTCCTGCATAGGATCTGTCCGCTCCGATGTCGATCAACTCGTGATCAGTCA
>Ga0075423_10001616_pt1 | contig 20028 bp, 21 predicted proteins | sample SoiMethybrSBSTD2_FD_80114 | JGI IMG/M metagenome (GOLD analysis project Ga0075423, IMG submission 80114) | Bulk soil microbial communities from a Populus tree surrounding site in Tennessee, USA - Soil MetaG P. TD hybrid SBSTD2 | ecosystem: Environmental > Terrestrial > Soil > Tree plantation...
GGCCCGGACCCGCACGACCGGTGGGCGCGCTCCGTGCTCGCGTCGCGCCGTCTGGCCACGAATCACTTCAACGGGTGGGGCTATTGGATCTGGTTCATCCCGCTGCAGGGCGGAGAGACGAGCGTCGGTTTCGTTTGGGACAAGCGGTTGGTCACCCCCGAAGGAAAGACTCCGCTCGAAAAGCTCACGCGTTTCCTCGACGGCAACCCGCTGACGCGCGAGCTTCTCGAGCACGCCGAGCCGATCGAGGAGGACTGCCGTCAGTACGGCCATCTCCCCTATTTCGTGGACCGTTTCATCGGTCCGGGCTGGACGTGCGTCGGCGACGCGGGAGGCTTCCTCGACCCGTTCTACTCGCCGGGGCTCGACCAGATGGCGTTCTCGGTGCACACGCGCGTCGAGCTCATGCGGCGCGCGCTCGGCGGTGAGTCTCCGGAGGAAATGGCGCGCGCGTACGACGAGCACAACCGCAACTACGCGCGTTTCTTCCACTACTTCTACGAGTCCATCTACCGCGACAAGTACTACGTCATGGGTGACTACGACACCATGACGGCCGCGTTCCTCCTGGACACCGCGCTCTACTACCTGGCCGCGGTGATGCCGATCTACCGGTGGAGCGCGGATCGGCTCGGCCTGCCTCCGTTCTACCAGGACGGCGCGGAAGTCGGGTTCTATCCGATCCGCTTCTACAACCGCCGGCTGACCGCGATCGCGAAGCGCAAGATGGCGCTCGGCATCTACGGAAACCACAACGCCGGACGACGCCCGAAGTTCGTCGGCTTCTCCGTGCGAAGCGCGATGTTCGTGATGCTCGCGCACGGACTGCTGCGCTGGTGGAAAGCGGAGCTCGCGAACGCGTGGACATACGTGGTCAAGCCGGGAAGGCTCGTGGAGCCGCCGGTTGCCATGCCCCAACCGGCGCCGCGCGCGACGGACTCTTCCCGAATCAGCGCGCGCTGACAGTCGTGCCCGGAGTTGTCAGCCGCGGCGGTCCCTGCGGGACCGGCGGCTGAGAGATTCTGAACGAGGGCCTACCCCTCCGGCGATTTGGATACCGCCAATAGAATCAATTTCGTGCCGAATACAACTCTGATCACCGGCGCCTCGAGCGGCATCGGTCGAGAGCTCGCGATCCTCGCGGCGAAGGAGCGTCGCGACGTCGTGCTCGTCGCGCGGCGGCGGGACCTGCTGGAGGAGCTCGCGGGCGAGCTCACGTCGCGATACGGCGTCGTTGCGGAGATCGTCGCGGCGGACGTCTCGGAGCCGGGCGCGGCTGCACGGATCGTCGAGGCCGCGGAAAAGCGCGGCCCCGTCGAGGTTCTGGTCAACGCCGCCGGGCTCGGCGTCCACGGATTCTTCTGGGAGACACCGATCGAGCAGGAGCGCGAGATCATCCTCGTCAACGTGCTCGCGCTGACGGAGATCACCAAGCTCTGCGTCGCGCGCATGGTCGCGAGGCGTCGAGGCCGGATCCTGAACCTCGCTTCGACGGCGGCCTTCCAGCCCGGGCCGCTCATGGCGGTCTACTATGCGAGCAAGGCCTACGTGCTCTCGTTCACCGAGGCGCTCGCCGAGGAGCTCCGCGGGACGGGCGTGACCGCCACCGCGCTCTGTCCCGGACCGACTCAGACGGAGTTTCAGGTGAAGGCGGGTATGGCGGGCACGCCGCTTTTCCGGGGGCCCCTTGTCCTCGACGCCGCGACCGTCGCGCGAGCGGGCTGGGAAGGTGCGAAACGCGGGAAGCGCGTCGTCGTGCCGGGCGTCGCGAATCGGGTTCTCGCCCTCGGCGCGCGTTTCTCACCGAGAGCTCTCGCGACGAAGATCGCGCGAAAGCTGCAGGAGAAGCGGACGATCGAAGCGGGCTAAGACCGAAGTACGAGCCAGAATCCCGCGCCGGCAAGGACGAGCGCGAGAAGAGCGAGCATCCCGGCGGACAGCGTCGGGATCCCGCTCGGCAGGACCCCCGGGGTGATCGTCGCGGTTGGTACTCCTGGAAGGGGGCTCGCGGTTGCCGTCGGGACTCCCAGGACGGGAGTCGCAGTTGCTGTCACCGTGCTGGTCGGCGTCGCGGTAGCGGTGGCAGGGCCCGGACCCTGCGTCGGGGAAACGGTCGGAGAGGCCGGCGGGGGTGTCGGCGTAGAAGTCCCGGCGGACGGAGTCGGAGGTGTCTCCGTCACGGTCGGAGTCGGCGTGACCGTGAGCGTGGGAGTGGAGGTCGGCGTCGCGGTCTGCTGCGGAAGCACGCCGCCGGAGTTGATCGCATTGTCCTGACCGCCCGTCGAGGCGCCGTCCAGTTTCCGCAGGCTGAAGTGTGAGGGTCCTCCCTGGATCGAGCTCGAGCCCTGACCAATTCCCCAGCCGTCGGGATCCGTACCGCCTTTGGCGAGATGCGACCCCATTTCGATCAGGACCGCCGTCGAAGCCGACGTCCAGGACAGAATGTATGAGACGTACGAATCACCCGCATCCCCGAGGTTTGCAACGCTGTGAGTCAACGTCAGGGACGCCGCGGAGATTGGCGCGTTTCCGTAGATCGTGATCGTCCGATTCCCGAAATTCGCCTCGTACGCATCGATCCGTGACTGCGTGGATCCGTCGCTGCTCACGAATGGGTCGTCGGGCACGGTGACCGCGAACGTGTTCGCCCCGCTTCGCAAGGAGTTGCAAGTGCTGACGAGACTCGCCGGCAGCTCGGGACCGCACGCGTTCAACGTGAACGGGATCCCGGCGGCTGCGGCGGCGGCGAACGCTTGTGAGTAGGACGTCAGCCAGTCGTAACCGTGCCCGCCGGCCTTGGTGAAGTCGACGTCGAAGGTGAGAGTGTGATTGTTACCGGCGGTCGAGGCGATGCCGGTAAAGACCGCCTGCTGAAGCACGGACATTCCTTCCAGGTACAGGGAGTTGCCCGATTGAAGAATCGACCCGATCCAGTGGCAATTACCCAGACCCGTCACCGGACCATTCGTCTCTTTGTTGGCACATTGACGGAAATCGTTATCCGCCGAGAGAAGGGATGCGAACGCGAAGATTCCGAGGACAGTCAGCGCCGCCCGAGAGAGGTGCCGTTGCCTGTCCGTTGCCGAACCCGTGCCGGACTCGAAATGTTGGATAGCCGGATTTCTCCGCTGGTATTAGTCAAAGAGTAGCCGACACTGCATCCTTTGTCCAATTTCCCACTGTTACACTCGTTTCTCCCGGAGGAGTGGCCGAGCGGTTTAAGGCGGCGGTCTTGAAAACCGCTGTACCTTGACGGGTACCGGGGGTTCGAATCCCTCCTCCTCCGCCACTCACGTCGCTCTGGCCCGCTCGCGACCTGCGTGTCTTTGCTAGACTTCCGCGGCTTTGGCGCGCCCGGTCCCAACTGATTCGACGACCCTCGAAAACCGGCGCGCGCGCCCGGCGCACACTCTCGCGCGCGCCCTCGTCCCTCTCTCGGGGATCGCCGTTCTGGTCCTCCTCTGGGACGTCGCGCTCTCCGTCGGCGAAGGCCCTTTTCAGCTCCTGCCGCGACCTCTCGCGGTCGTCCGCGCCATCGGGGAGCTCGCGCAGAAGGGCTTCCTCCTCAAGCACGTCGTGGCGTCTCTCTTCCGCGTGACCTGGGGCTACGTGGCCGCGGTCGTCGTGGGGATCCCGCTCGGAATTGTGCTCGGCTGGTATCGCCGCGGGGGTATGGCGATCGCGCCACTACTGGAGATCCTGAGACCGATCTCGCCCCTCGCCTGGATCCCGCTCGCGATCCTGTGGTTCGGCGTGGGAGACATCTCCGCGGTCTTCATCATCTTCCTCGCGTCTCTCTTCCCCCTGACGCTCACGGCGATGAATGCCGTCCGGGGTGTCGAGCTCGTCCACGTCAATGCGGGAAGGAACTTCGGCCTCCGCGTGCCCGAGCTCCTGCGGCGCGTGATCTACCCGGCGATCCTGCCGCAGCTCCTCGTCGGGCTCCGGCTCTCGCTCGGGATCGCGTGGCTCGTCGTCGTCGCGGCGGAGATGATCGCCGTCAGCTCGGGCCTCGGCTTCCTCATCATCGACGCGAGGAACGCCGGCAACCGCTACGACCTCGTCGTCGCCGGCATGGTTCTCATCGGCGTCATCGGAATCGCGCTCGACGCCATGATGCGCGGCCTCGAACGGTCGAAGGCGCTGGCCTGGGGATACACGTCCGTGAACGACGCCGCCCCATGACGGACAAAACGGCGGTCAAAGTCCGAATTCAGGATCTCTCGAAGGCATTCCACACGAACGGCCACGAGATCCGGGTGCTGGAAGACATCGATCTCGAGGTCCGCAACGGCGAGCTCGTCTGCATCCTCGGGCCGTCGGGCTGCGGAAAATCAACGCTGCTCAACATCGTCGGCGGATTCCTTCCCGCCTCGAGCGGCGAGGTGACGATCGACGGTCTGCCGGTCCGCGAGCCCGACCCGCGCCGAATCTTCGTCTTTCAGGAGCGCGGAGTGTTTCCGTGGCTCACTGTCGAGGGGAACATCGGGTTCGGGATCTCCGACCTCCCGCCGAAGGAGAAGGCCGCGCGGATCGCGCACTACGTGCGGCTCGTCGGTCTCGAGGGCTTCGAGAGCGCCTATCCGCAGGAGCTCTCGGGCGGGATGAAGCAGCGCGTCGAAGTCGCCCGCGCGCTCGCCGTGAACCCGGACGTCCTCTATCTCGACGAGCCGTTCGGGGCACTCGACTCGATCACGCGGCTCGTCATGAGGAGCGAGCTCCTGCGCATCTGGGAGGCGGAGAGGAAAACGATCCTTTTCGTGACCCACGACATCGAGGAATCCTGTCAGCTCGCCGACCGCATCGTGGTGCTCTCGGCGCGGCCCGCCTCCATTCGACGAGTGGTCGAGGTCGACATGCCCCACCCGCGCGATCTCTCGTCTCCCCGCTACCTCGCGCTGCGCGACAGCATCCTCGAGGAGATCGGGCTCGCGCACCGTATATGACCACACCCGCTCCGGTCCGGCCCGACGACGCTCCGCCGCGCGAGACGAAGCCCCGCGCTCTGGAGGCCATACTGTTTCCGGCCTTCACGGCGGGCATCCTCGTCGCGGTGTGGCACGCGGCCGTCCTGCTCTCGCACACGGAAATCTTTCCCTCCCCGCTCGCGGTGGCGCGGGGGGTTGCAGAGCTCGCCCGCAAGGGCGTCCTCGTAACGTATGTCCGGGACTCTCTCGTTCGGGTCGCCGCGGGCTATTCGATCGCCCTCGTCCTCGGTATTCCGGCGGGGATTGCGCTCGGCTGGTACTCCGGCGCGGCGCGAGCCCTCAACCCGGTGATCCAGCTCCTGCGTCCGATCAGCCCGCTCGCGTGGATTCCCGTCGCGATCGTGCTCTTCGGCGTCACGAACGTCGCCGCGATCTTTCTCATCTTCCTCGCGTCTTTCTTTCCGATCGTCGTGGCGACGATGAACGGCGTCCGCAACGTTCCGTCGATGTTTCTCCACGCCGGCCGGAACTTCGGCCTCTCCGCTCCCGCGCTCTTTTCGCGCGTGATTTTCCCGGCCGCGCTTCCCCGCGTCCTGACCGGGCTACGGGTCGCGCTCGGCGTCGCCTGGATCGTCGTGGTCGCTGCGGAGATGATCGCGGTGAACTCCGGGCTGGGTTACCTCGTCATCGACTCCCGAAACGCGGGCAAGCGCTACGACCTCGTGATTGCCGCGATGCTTCTCATCGGACTGATCGGCCTCGTGTTGAACCTCCTCGTGGGACAGGTCGAGCGGCTCCGCGCCGTCCGGTGGGGGTTCAATGTCCCGTAGCGCTCGCCGCATCGCCCTTGGAGTCGGGGTCTGGACCGTGGCGCTCACAGCGGCCCACTTCGCGCTGAACGTGGACTGGTCGAGTGTCGTGAACGACCGGCTGCCGCTCGCGAAGCGGAAGCTGAACGTCGCCTACATCCCGGTCACCTGCCACCTGACGTGTCCCGTGACCGATTTCATCTCGCGCTACTCGCTCGACGGAAACATCTTCATCCCCCGGATGTTCCAGGGATTTCCGGAGATCAAGGAAGCCCTGCTCTCCAACCGCATGCAGGTCGGGTTCATGGTCGCTCCGATGGCGATCGCGCTCCGCTCGCAGGGCGCGCCGATCAAGATCATCTATCTCGGCCACCGCTACGGAAGTGCCGTGGTCGTGAGGAAGGATGGCCCGATCCACTCGGTCGAAGACCTCGTCGGCCGCACGATTGCGATCCCGAGCAGGTTCTCGGACGAGCGGCTGATCGTGTTCAAGGCGCTCGCGAAGCACGGCATTTCGGCGAAATCGGTCAAGATGGTCGAGATGGCGCCGCCCGACGTGGCGGGGGCTCTCGCCGCCGGGGCGGTCGACGCGTTCTCGATGGGAGAGCCCTACCCGTCGCAGGCGGAGCTCGGCGGATTCGGGCGCGTGCTCTTCGCCGCGCGCGAGTACTGGCCCGACTACATGTCGTGCGTGGTCGTCGCGCGCCAGGATGTCATCGACCGGCGGCCGCAGGCGCTCCAGGTCCTGGTCGACGGAATCGCGCGCTCCGGGCTGTGGCTCGACGAGGGGCGCCCGCACCGCGAGCATGCGGCCGACTTCGTCGCGCGGTATTACTACAACCAGCCGCCGGAGCTGCTGCGCCACGCTTTGACCGAGCCCCTCGACCGCGTCATCTACACGCGCCTTTCGCCGCGCAAGCCGGACTTCGACATGGTCCGCGACCTCATGATCCAGACGGGCGTCCTCGACCGGAAGATCGAGTTCGAGGAGTACGTGGAGCCCCGTTTTGCCGAGGGCGCCGTCGGCCGGACGGCCTGGAAGTACGAACCGGGGAGCGGTAAGGCCGAATAGCTCAGGCGCTCGCGTCGCGCAGGCGCTTCAGCTCGGTGATGTCCCGGTTGACGAAGATCGCCGCGAGCGGACGGCCGTAGTCGTCGCCGAGCGAGACCACGAGCGTCTCGGCGACTCCCGCGGACCCGTCCTTCCGGACGAACGGCATCTCCCCCGCCCAGCGCCCCTCGCGACGCATCGCCCGGAGCATCTGGGCCGTCCGATCGCCGTTTCCCGAGGCGGATTGAAGGAGGTCGGGCGTCTTGCCGACCGCCTCCTCCTTCGAGTAGCCGAACATCCGCGCGGCTCCCGGATTCCAGTCGACGATCCGGCCGTCGAGGTCGGTCACGATCACGCCGTCGAAGATGTGGTCGAACGTGCGCGCCTGCCTCTTCATGGTCAGTTCCATGAGTCGGCGGTCGGTGACGTCGCGGAAGCTCCAGACGCGGCCGACCGTTTTCCCGCCGATCTTCTGGGGCTGCGAGTACCGCTCGAAGATCCTTCCGTCCTTGAACTCGAGCCAGTCGTAGCTCTTCGAATCCGGCTGCGCGTAGAGCTCCTTGACCTTCTTGATGAACCTCTCCGGATCCTTCAGCTGGTCGAGGACCCAGGCGAGCGCCTTGTTGTCGTCGCGGGCCTGGAGGACCGAATCCGGAATGCGCCACATGTCCGTGAACTTCCGGTTGAAGTTCACGATCTTTCCGTTTTCGTCCACGACCAGGATTCCTTCGGTCGTCGCCTCGAGCGTGGCCCGCAGGAGCGACAGGCTCTCCTCGATGTCCCGATCCGCGCGCCGCCGGACCGTGACGTCGCGGAACGAGAGCACCTTGCCGATGCTCTTTCCGCCGAGGATCTGCGGACGCGTGTATCGCTCGAAGACCCGGCCGTCCTTGAACTCCACGATGTCCAGGGTCTCGGTCTCGTGCCGGGCGTACGAACGCATCGCGAGTTGAACGAACCCGCCGGCGTCCTTGACCTGGTCGAGGACGTATGCGAGCAGCTCGTCACGGTGTCCGGCCGTCGTCATCTCCTCCGGGATCTTCCACATCTCGAGGAATTTCTGGTTGTGCGTGACGAGGTTCCCGTCGTGGTCGAGAACCATTATCCCGTCCGCGGTCGAGTCGAGCGTCGCCTTCAGCAGCGAAACCGACTTCTCGAGCTCCCTCTCGCTCGTCTTCTGTTTCGTGATGTCGAGGGCCGACCCGATGACCCCCTTGATCGTGCCGTCGGTGTGGCGCAGCGGCTCGACGTGCGCCGCGAACGTGCGTCCCTTCCACTCGACCTCGTAGGAAACCGACCCGCCCGAGAGGGCCTTCTTGTGAGCCGCGATGGGCCGGAAACCGGGCTCGCTCGTTCCGAAGTAGTCGTAGAGCGTGAGCCCGACGAACTGGCCAGGTTGCTGGCCGATGCCGGCGAGCCCCGCCCCCATGAACGACGTGAACCGCAGCGTGCGGTCCACCGACCACAGGACGGCCGGCATCTGGTCCACGAGGACTTTGACCGAGAGCTCCTTCTCGTGCAGCGCCTCGTCGGCTTCCTTCCGATCGTGAAGGAGACGCCGGCGCAGCTCGAGCTGAGTCTCCACCTGGTGTGACAGGGCGCGCAGGGCGTTCTCCTGTTCTTCCGTGAGCTGGCGGGGGGTGCGGTCCAGGACGCAGATCGTTCCGAGCGCGTGGCCGTCCGCGGTCCGGAGCGGAGCCCCTGCGTAGAAACGGATCTTCGGATCGGTCGTCACGAGCGGGTTGGTCGAGAAACGGGGATCTTCCATGGCGTCCGGCACGATGAAGAGCCCGCGCTGGAGGATCGCGTGCGCGCAGAACGCGAGGTCGCGTGAGGTCTCCCTCGTCTGGAATCCGACGCTCGCCTTGAACCACTGACGGTGGTGGTCGATGAGTGAGATCGCCGAGATCGGCGTGCCGCAGATCTGCGAGGCGATCAGCGCGAGGTCGTCGAACTCGGGCTCGGGAGGAGTGTCCAGGATTTCGAGGTCCCGGAGCGCCTCGAGCCGGGCTTCTTCGTTCGCGGGGAGGGCGGCACGCATCGCGGGTTCGGTCCAGATTTCGATACCGCAATCCTATTGCGACGCCCGGAAGCTGTCAGCTGTCCGTTATCAGCTGTCGGCTAAGAGGCTTAAGGCTTCAGGAACAGCGTTCGGGGCTCCGTCATCTCTTCGATCGCGTAGCGCACCCCCTCTCTTCCGAATCCGGACGCCTTGGTCCCCCCATAGGGGAAGTTGTCGATTCGCAGCGTGGGCGCTTCGTTGACGATCACCCCGCCGACGTCGAGCCGGTCGAACGCCTTCATGACGCGGCCGATGTCGCGCGTGAAGACCGATGCCTGGAGGCCGTACGGGGAGTCGTTCGCCCTCGCGAGCGCGTCCTCGAAGCGGTCGTACGGCTCGACGGTCGCGACCGGACCGAAGATCTCCCGGTCCCGCAGCTTCGCTCCGACGGGGACGTCCGCGGCGACGACCGGCCAGAGGCGCGATCCCTCTCGGCGCGCCGGGAGCAGGAGCTTCGCCCCTCCCTCCTTCGCCTCCTCGATCCAGGAGGCCACGCGGTCCGCGCTCTCCGAGTCGATCATCGGGCCGAGCACGGCGGACGGCGAGGCGGGGTCCGACGGCTCGATCGCCTTCGCGGCATCGAGCAGTGCCGTGAGGAACCGGTCGTACACCGGGCGCGCGACGAAGAGCCGCTGCGCCTTGATGCAGACCTGGCCCGCGTAGGCGAACGCCGAGGTTGCGAGCTTCCCCGCGGCGTCGGCGACGTCCGCGTCCTCGCAGACGATCGCCGCCGCGTTTCCTCCGAGCTCGAGGACCACCTTCTGGCGCGCCGCCTCTGCCTTGATCTTCCACCCGACGGTGTCGCTCCCCGTGAAGCTGACGCACCGGATGCGCGCGTCGGTCCAGAGGGGGCGCGCGACGTCCGGATCGGCGTGGAGGAGCGAGAAGCTTTTCGCGGGCCACCCCGAGTTCTCCACCGCGCGCGCGAGCAGGTCCGCGGTCATGGGCGTCCGCGGCGACGGCTTCAGGATCACGGGATTCCCCGCCGCGAGGGCGGGCGCAACTTTGTGCAGCGCGAGGTTCAGCGGAAAGTTGAACGGCGTAATGGCGGCGACGGGGCCGACCGGGAAGCGCCGGACCGCGCAGAACGCGCCTTCGCCCCGCGGCTCGATGTCGACGGGGACCACGTCGCCCGGCAGGCGCGTCGCTTCCTCGGAGGCCAGGCGAACCGTCGTGAGCCCGCGGTCGACTTCGGCCGTGGCGTACCGAACCGGTTTGCCGGCCTCGCCGACGATCGCCGCCACGAGCTCTCCGCGCCTCGCCTCGAGCTCGTCCCGGAACCGCCGGAGGATTTCCGCGCGCCGATACGCCGGCAGCGCCCGCGTCTCCTCGAACCCTTCGGCCGCCGCCGCGATGGCCCTCTCGACCTCGGTCGGACCGGCCTTGGCGACCCGTGCGAGGAGCTCGCCGGACCACGGCGAATGCACCTCGATCCACCGGCCGGTCGTGACCTCCTCGCCACCGATCCGGAGCGGAAGGTCCCTCCCGGAGTCCCGAGTCCCGAGTCCCCGGTCCCCGGAAGCTGAAGGCATCGTCAGCGGGAACCCGGAACCGGAAACTTGGAGCTCTTCAGCCGGTTGCGAATGACCTGCGACAGCGGTATCAGGTCCCGGGATTTTTCCTGTGCCTGATCGTAGGCGAGGAAGAACGCCTTCGGGCCCCCGGCGAGGGCGGTTCGAAAGGCGTCGAGGCCGAGGTTCTGGATGATCCCGTCGGAGAGGAACGCTCCGCCGGGTCCCGCGGTGCGTTGCCCGAAGTCGAGGCGACGGATCTCCGCCGAGAGCGCCATGCGTTCCTCGAGCTCCTTCTCGGACTCGACGAGCCTCTCGGCGGTGCGGTTCAGATCGGCGATCGTTCGCTTCATCGGCTCCTTCAGCCACACGGAGAGCGGGAAGAAGTTTTCGTCCACGTGGAAGAGGGCTGCGGGTCCGAGCTCCGTGACGACCTGGAAGAGCGGTTCGAGCTGCCCGAGCGAGGAATCGTGGTGCGTCCAGTTCGGGCTCCCCGCGCGATACGTCCGCCAGGACTGACGGAACGCCTCCCCCGCGATCAATCGCGCGACCCGCTCGATCTGGTTGTCGACCGACTCGCCCGCCGCGTCCCCGAGGGCCCGGGAGAGATCGACGATCATCGCCTCGCTGCCGTCGGGCATCGAGACGACGAGGTGATCCGCGAGGCCCGCGACGCCGAACGAGAGGAAGACCCGGAGGTGGGTCGAGACCGGGCGGTCGCCGGGCAGGAGAGCGGCGGCGCGCTCGGCGGCCATCCGCGCGAGGTCCTTCTGGCGGGCGGGAAGAGCCGACAGAAGTCCTTCCCAGCGCGTCCGCGCCGCGCGGATCGCGTGAAAGTCGAAGACCGCGCTGCGGGCCTCCTCCTCGAAAGCGGCCGCGAGGTCGCGCTCGAAGACGTCGGGAGTGCGCGCGGAGTCCCGGAGCGTCAGCTTCACGGCCGGAAGATCTTCGAGCGCCTTCGCCTCGTCGACCCGGAACTGCGGCCGGGACAGGAACGCGAGCAGGTCCGTCGCGGCGCGAGCGTCGATCTGGACCTCGATCGCGTGCGTCCCCGCCGGCGGCGCTTCGTAGGGAGCCCGGCTCTTCGCCGAGGCGGGCGGCGCGTAGACGGGCGCTCCCGCGCACCCGGCGGCTGAGGCGACGAGAACGAGCAGGAGGGCGCGGCGCGTCATCCGAGGATCGCTTCCGCCGCGCGCTCCACGTCCGAGAAGTCGGAGAAGAGCGCCTCCGGCCGCTCGACCGCGAGCTTCTCCGCCGGCGTCGGCCCGGTCGCGACTGCGATCGCCCGGGCGCCGAGCGACCGGCCGCAGGCGACGTCGTGGATGGAGTCTCCCACGATGACGACGGACCGTCCCGAAAACTCCCGTCCGGTGCTCTCGCGCGCCCGTGCGATCGCGACCGGCGGCAGACAGTAGCGGTCCGCCGAGTCGTCGCCGAACGCGCCGAAGGGAAAGTAACGGTTGAACCCGGGGGGTTCGAGCTTCATCCGGGCTCCGCGCTCGATGTTTCCGGTCAAGAGGCCGAGCGTGACGCGCGGGTCGCCCGCGAGGCGCTCGAGCAGGGCGGGCACGCCCGGCTTGGAAACGACGGCCTCGGGGCGGAGGCGAACCGCGAGCTCCTCGACGTAGCGGTCCAGGACCGCGGAGAGCGTCGCCTCGAATCGTGTAGATCCCACGGAGCCGGCGACGAGCTCGCGCAGGATCTGCGGATCCGTCTTGCCGGAGAAGTCGGTGCCGTCGGCCGAGCCCTCCCAGCCGAGGACGGCGGAGAGCGCTGCGAGAATCGACTCCCGCGCGGCGCGGCCGGCCGAGATGAGCGTGCCGTCCACGTCGAAGAGAACGAGCCGGGCGTCCCGAGCAAGGCGAGGGATCTCTCCGTTTTCGAGACGCGTCGTTGACTGCGTCATCGACTCCGATCATACGAAAAGTGTTTCGCGTGCCACTCGGCGATCGGGACGAGCGCGCGGCGCCAGTAGCTCCAGTCGTGCCCGCCGGGCTCGAGCACGACCTCCGTCGGGATCCCGTGCTCGTTCATGTACGTCCCGTACTGCGCCGCAACCCGATCGAGGCCGTAGAAGTCGCTCGTTCCGGCGCGCAGATGGCTCACGAACGGAGGACGGTCGAAGCGCACGTCGTGAAGGAGATCCCAGACGTCGTTCGCCGAGAGCGTCCTCGGATCCGGATGCCGACCGAAAACTCCCTTCAACGTAAGGCGTGTGATCCAGCCATAGCGCCGGATGTCGTCGGGTGCGATCGGGATGAGCGCGCCGGAGAGCGCGGAGACCGAGCCGTAGAGCCCCGGATGCTTCAGCGCGATCTTCACCGCGCCGAAGCCGCCCATCGAGATGCCGGTGATCCCCCGGGACGCGGCGCCCGGCAGCACGCGATAGCGGGACTCGATCTGCCGGGGGAGATCTCCGGTCAGGAACTCCTCCCAGCGGCGGCGGCCGTCCGCGGAGTCGGAGAACCACGAGCCGGGAGCGCCGGGCGCGACGACGAGGAACTCCGGCAGCCGCCCGTCGGTCATCCGCGCGAAGAGGTCCGCTGCGACCCCGCGCCGCTCGAGCGTCCGCACGTTGCCGTATCCGTCGTGCAGGAAGACCAGGAGCGGATAGCGGCGACCGATGGCGGTTCGGTAAGACGGCGGCTCGAGCACGAGACACCGGGCCGGTGAAGGAAGAGCCGCGGTCGGAAAGGCCGCGTAGGAGATTCCGGGACGCCGCGCGGTCGCGCAGCCGGCGGCGACGAGCGCCAGCGTCCCTGTCATCCTGAGCACGCCTCGCCCTGTCATCCCGAGCGAAGCGAGGGATCTCTCCCTATTGAGGAGTGGCAACTGCCGGAGCCGCGAACTCCTTGTCGTCGCGCGTCGGCGAGACGGCGACGTTCTCGAAGACGATGCGAATCGGTTTTCCGACCATGGGCTTCTCGAGCGAGAGCTGGATGCCGCCGAAGGTTCGCCAGTCCTTCCACAGCGCGGTGGTCGGATCCTCCTGCGCGCCGCCGAGGACGTACTGCCACTGGACCAGGCGCCGCCCGTCCCGGGTGATCCAGAGCCAGTAGACGTCCTTCGGGGTGAGCCCGACGTTGTCGAACGAGAGCCGGATCACGTCGCAGAGGGACCCGTCCGGTCCGGGCTTCTCGCCGTCGTAGTCGCGATGGACGCCCGGATCGAAGACCTTCCACGGGGCGAGCAGCCAGTACGTGTCGTTGATGAAACGTCCGTACGCGTTCTCGATGAGCTTCTTCTTCTCCTCCCCCTCGACCGGCTTTCCGTTGGAGAACGCAAGGCCGTCGTGGGTGTTCACGTTGAAGTAGATCGCATAAGGCGCGCCCGACTTGTCGCGACCGAGCAGCCGGTAGTCCCCCGTGTATCGGTCCCAGACGTGATGAAACTCCGCCGCGCGGGTCCCTTCCCTCTCGACGACGAAGTCGAACCGCAGCTGGCGGGCCTTCTCCCACCCCGCCTCGCCGCCGAGCGCCGCGATGAGCTCGCGCGCGACCTGATCCCCCTTCGCGTCGGCGATGGCGGGACGCGCCGCCGAAAGGCTGACGGCGGCGGCGAAGAGGACGACGAAGACGGGCGGACGCGTCGGGTTGTTCATCCTCGAATCATATGTCCGCGGATCGAAATAAACTCCCGCCGTGGAACTCCAGAAACTGCCGCGCGAGATCGAGTTCGCACTCTCGGGGTCGGGCTTCCGGGCGCGGCGCCGGCTCGCGCTCCCGTTTCTGACGGTCGATCCCGGAGGTTTTCCCCGGGCGGCGCTGCTGACGCTGGGAGAAATCCGCGCGCGATCCCGGACGGTTCTCGCGGTCGCCGTCCGCGCGGGAAGCCACACGGCCGCCAATCTCATCCGGAGGCGAACGGCGACGCTCCTCTACATCGCTCGAAACCAGGTGGTGTGGGTCCAGGCGAAGGCCGGCCGCGCGCGCACGTCCGGCTTCGATCCGGATCGCCTGATCTTTCCGCTGTCGGTCGTGCTCGTGAAGGTCGACCGTCCGGTGACCGAAGAGGGGGCCGTCGCGCTCGCAGCCGGCCCGACGTTCACCTCGCGGGGCTCGGAACGCCTCTTTTCCGACGACCTCTATGCCGAGCTCGCCGGAAAGGAACGCCTGCGATGAAGTTTCGCGATCGGACGGTCCTCGTGACCGGCGCGTCCCGCGGGATCGGACGCTCGATCGCGCTCCGGTTCGCCGAGGAAGGGGCGCGGCTCGCGCTGGTGGCCCGGACCGAGGCGGAGCTCCTCGCCACCGCCAGCCTCGTGGAGGAGGCCGGGACGCGAACCGTGGCGATCCCGACCGACATTCGCGACCGCGCGGGCGCCGAGGCGTGCGTCGAGCGGGCGGAGAAGGAGCTCGGCGCCATCGACGTCCTCGTCAACAACGCGGGCGTGTTCCTCTGGCGCCCGTTCCTGAACCTCACGCCGGAGGAGTGGGATCTCGTGATCGCGACGAACCTGACGGGCGCCGCGAACTTCTGCCGCGCGGTGATCCCCGGAATGATGAGGCGCCGCCGCGGGCGGATCGTCAACGTCTCGTCGATCCACGGAATGCGCGGCGAGGCGAATCTCGCCGCCCACAGCGCGGCGAAGTTCGGCCTGATCGGCCTGACGCAGAGCCTCGCGCGCGAATTCCGCGAGTTCAACATCGCGGTCAACGCCGTGTGTCCCGGTACGGTCGAGAACAAGCAGGACGAGACCGGCGCCGCCGACCGCGCCGAGCCGCTGGCGGAGAAGCTCTGGCCGCGGGACGTGGCGCGGACCGTGTTGTTCCTCGCGTCCGACGACGCGGCTGCGATCACGGGCGCGGCGCTCGAGGTTTTCGGGGGAACCCATTTCGCGATCCAGCCGTGAGCCGCACGCGAAAGCGCCCCGGCGCTGCCCGTGGGCGCAGAGCGATCCGCTGCTCGAGCGCTACCACGACACGGAGTGGGGCGTTCCGTCGTTCGACGACCGTCACCTCTTCGAGCTCCTGACCCTCGAGGGCGCCCAGGCCGGACTCGCCTGGATCACGATCCTTCGAAAGCGCGACGGATACCGGAAGGCGTTCGGAGGTTTCGATCCGGCGAGGGCCGCCCGGCTGCAGCCGCGCGCGGTCGACCGCCTGATGCTCGATCCGGGAATCGTGCGCCACCGGGGAAAGGTCGAATCGGTCGTCTCGAACGCCCGCGCCGTGCTCGAGCTCCGGCGGCAGGGCGAATCGTTCTCCTCCGAGCTCTGGGAATTCGTCGGCGGCCGGCCGAGGAAAAACGCGTGGCGCTCGCAGAGTCAGCTTCCGGCGGAAACCGCGGAGTCGAGAGCGATGAGCCGTCACCTGCGCTCGCGCGGGTTCCGCTTCGTCGGCCCGACGATCTGCTACGCCTTCATGCAGGCGGTCGGAATGGTGAACGACCACCTGGTCGGCTGCTTCCGCTACCGGGAGGTCGGGCGGTGAGCGGCGCCGGCCCGGGACCGCCGAGAGTTGCCCGGGAGAGAGGCCGGGGGTGAGGGCGTTGGTTACGCCTACTTCCCGAGGATCATCTTGATCGAGACGAGCAGCAGGAACCCGCCGAAGATTCTTCGGAGCGTCAGATCCGACACCGGTTCGACGAGCTTCGCGCCGAGAAAACCGCCGACGAGGAGTCCCGCCGCGATCAGCAGCGAATAGCGCCAGTTCAGGTTTCCGTTTTTCCAGTACACCCACGCGCCGAGGGCCCCGACCGGCAGGAGGATCGCGCCGAGCGACGTCCCGACCGCGGCGTGCTGGCTCATCCGGTAGATCAGCACGAGTGCGGGCACGATGATCAGCCCTCCGCCGATTCCGAACATCCCCGCCGCGACCCCCGCGACGATCCCGATGAGAACCAGCCCGAGGACCTGCATCCGCGTGTCCTTTCTAGTGCGCCCTGTCCGTCGTCGTCATGTTGCGCAGACCGAGCGCCAGCTCCGGGTCGTCCGTCGTGATCGACGCGACCCCCGACGCCACGAAACGCTCGATCTCGCCGGGCTCGTTGATCGTCCACGGATGCACCGAGAGTCCCGCCGCCGCGGCCTGCGCGATCAACGCCGCCGTCGCGAGGTCTCGGGCGGGAGCGATTCCGTCCACGGGCGGGAAGAGCGGGGTCAGCCGGCCCGACTCGGGGAGGGCGACCGGGTGATCGAAGATGTAGCTCGTCGCGAGCTTCGGCTCGACTTCCCGCATCCGCTTCAGGAATTCCGCGTCGAAGGAGGCGGCGAGGACCCGCTCGATCAAGCCGTACTCGGACGCGAGACCGGCGATGCGGCGGGCCATCACGCCCCGGTCCGTGCCGGCCGAAACTTTGACCTCGACGACGTACCGGAGGGAGCGGCCGTAGCGGTGAAAGACGTCCTGGAGGCGCGGGATTGCGTAGTCGCCCTGCTCCGAAGAGAGCGTCAGACGCTGGATCTCGCGGGTCGTGAAGCTCCGGACCGGCACCCGTTGAGTGCCGAGCGAGACGTCCTCGTCGTGAAAGAGCACGGCCTCTCCGTCGCGCGTCTGGCGCACGTCGAGCTCGACCGCGTCCGCCCCCAGGGTTTCGGCCCAGTCGAAGCTCTCGATGGTGTTCTCCCGCGCGCGCCGCGGCGCGCCGCGGTGACCGATGATCCAGACCGGATGCGCTTCGCGCCAATCGCTCGCCGCGCGGGGGGAGTTACCGTCGCTCACGCCGCGGATTGTATTTGGGTCAGCAGGGACTCGAGGGCCGCGTCGGGGTCCGCGGCGGCGGTGATCGGGCGCCCCACGACGAGAATGTCCGCGCCCGCGGCGAGCGCGGCCGCGGGCGTCGCGATCCGCTTCTGATCGAACGCTTCGTTTCCCTCCGGGCGGATGCCCGGAACGACCGCGAGAAACCGGGCGCCGCACGCGCCCTTGACCGCGGCGAGGTCTCGCGGCGCGCAGACGACTCCGTCGAGACCGCACTCCTTCGCGAGCACGGCGAGCCGGCGCGCGATGCCTTCCGGGTGCCCGGCGAGCGGAAGATCCGCGAGCGCGCGGGGGTCGAGCGACGTCAGGAGGGTGACGGCGACGAGCTTCGGCGCCCCGTCGCCGGCGCCGGCCGCCTCCCGGGCGGCGACGAGCATCTCGCGCCCCCCGAGGGCGTGCACGTTCAGCATCGCCGCGCCCGACCGCACCGCCGCCGCCACGGCCCGGCCGACGGTCGTCGGGATGTCGTGGAGCTTGAGGTCCAGGAACACTCGCGGACCCGTCTCCGCGACCTCGGACACGATCCGCGGGCCGAGCGACGTGAACGCCTCCAGCCCGACTTTGAGCCAGCCGACCCTCGGCGCGAAACGCCGCGCGGCGGTGAGGATCTCCTCGCGGGTCGGAAAGTCGAGCGCGATGCAGAGCCGTTCTTCCCTCATCCCTCGGCGCCCGCTTCGTCTCCCGCCGGTGCGCGCTGCGCCCGGCCGACGAGGGATCGAACCGTCGTCTTGCGATCGCGGCAATACGATTCGAGCTCGTCGACGAGCCTTCCGGAAACGCCCGGATCCCGGAAGTTCGCCGTCCCGATCTGCACGGCCGAGGCGCCCGCGGCGAGGAACTCGAGGACGTCGGAGAGGTCGGAGATCCCCCCGATGCCCATGAGCGGGACCTCCGGCAGAGCGCGGGCCACCTGGAAGACCATCCTCACCGCGAGCGGCTTGATCGCCGGACCGGAGAGCCCGCCGGTCCCGAACGAGAGTCGCGGGCGAGCCGTCACGGGATCGATCGCCATCCCGACGAACGTGTTGACGAGCGAGAGTACGTCCGCCCCGGAGTCGCGCGCGGCGCGGGCGGACTCGACGAGGTCCGGGGCGTTCGGGGACAGCTTGACGACGAGCGTCCGCGCCGTCGTCGCCCGGACGCGCGCAACGAGGGACGCCGTCGCGGACGGGCTGTTTCCGAAGAGCATTCCGCCCTTCTCCACGTTCGGGCAGGAGATGTTGAGCTCGATCGCCGCGACGGCGTCCGCTCCCTCGAGAGCGCCGACGACCGCGACGTAGTCCTCCTCGGTGTCCCCCCAAACGTTCGCGATCACGGTTGCACCGAGATCCCGGAGCCGGGGAAGCTTCTCCTCGAGAAAGTTCTTCACACCCACGTTCTGGAGCCCGATCGCGTTCAGCATTCCGGCGGGCGTCTCGCAGATCCGCGGCGGCACGTTTCCGGCGTGCGGCGCGAGCGACAACCCCTTGGTGCAGAGCGCGCCGATCTTCGAGAGCTCGACGAAGTCCGTGAACTCGAGCCCGTATCCGAACGTCCCCGACGCCGTCACGACGGGATTCTTGAGAGTGAGCGGCCCGAGCCGCGTCTCGAGCAGCGTATTTGGGACTTCAGACGTAGGACTTGGGACTGTCACAGCCGCTCCCATGCAATCTTCTGCGGCGGCAGTATGGGTCCTTCCACGCATGAGATCACGAACGGCTTCTCGCGTCCGGAGATCACGCAGCCGAGGCAGGCGCCGAACCCGCAGCCCATCGCCGCCTCGGTCGAGAACTCGGCGGGAATCCGCTCGCGATCGACGACGCGCGCGAGCGCAGCGAACATCGGCATCGGGCCGCAGGCGTAGACGCGCGAGTACGGGACGGGGCGAGCGGCGGCGCGACGCGCGAAGGCGGCGGTGATGAAACCCCTTTCTCCGAGCGACCCGTCGTCGGTCGAGACAACGGTCTCTCCGTCGACGAGGCCCTCGAAGCGCACCCGGAAGTCGAGCTCGGCGGCGTTGCGGCCGCCCAGATAAAGGTCGCCGGCGTGTCCCGCCGCTCGCAGCGCGCGCAGGAGGAGCGGAAAGGGCGCGGCGCCGATGCCGCCGGCGACGATCGCGACGCGAGCGTCCCGCCCGAGTCCGGCGAGAGAAAAACCGTTGCCGAGCGGCCCCAGGAGCGACGCCTCCGACCCTTCCGCCAGGTTCTCGAGCGTCGCGGTCCCCGGTCCGATCGTCTTGACCAGGAACTCGACCTCTCCGGCGCCCGGGTCGGCGTCGGCCACGGAATAGGCGCGGCGCAGGTATGGTCGCAGCCCCCCCTCGACCTCGAGCATCACGAAACGGCCGGGTGTCACGTCGCGGGCGAGTTGCGGCGCGCGGAAAGTCACGGAAAAGAAACCGGGAGAGAAGACGCGGCGGGCGAGAAGGACTGCCCGGTGATCGGCCCTCACCGGGACAAAGCTATCGCGAATCGGTCACGCGATCCGGCCGTAGGCCTCGATCGAGTCGATATCGTCCTTGCCGTCTTCCTCCGATTGGCCGCTCTTCTTCGCGCACTGCTCACAGCGAATGACTCCGTCCATCTCGACGAAGGGGCGCGTGTAGTTGCCGCAGCCGTAACAGCGACGCAGCGACCGATGATTCGCCTGAACCGGTGGCTCGACCGTCAACTGCAATTGCAACTCGCGTCTCATTGGCTCTCACTTCCTTCTGTCACGTCACTCGTGACGATGGGGAAATGAGCGAACCGCGTACCATGAGTTATTTACTGAGAAATAAGGTAGTTAATCGAAAGTCGTAGTCGGAAAATGTCGCTTGAAAGAGGAAGTTGTCCCGCGGGGAGGTCAGTCCCCAGCGGTCATCCCGAGCGAAGCGAGGGATCTGCTGGTCATCGTGACGCCAGGTTCCTCGTCGCTTCGCTCCTCGGAATGACAGTGCTCGGGGTCAGAAGCTCGTGACGCGATCCAGCCCCTTCCGCACGTGTGAC